>Ga0187894_10000516_pt1 | contig 52400 bp, 66 predicted proteins | sample GBC1701081metaG_FD_136650 | JGI IMG/M metagenome (GOLD analysis project Ga0187894, IMG submission 136650) | White microbial mat communities from a lava cave in the Kipuka Kanohina Cave System on the Island of Hawaii, USA - GBC170108-1 metaG ...
CCATCCCGGGGACGTTCGAGCTCGGCACCGGATGGGGTGAGGCGCAAAAGGACGAGGTCAAGGAGGTCGACTTCACGCGCGGCCCTCAGTGCGGAGTAATGACGATCTTCTACAGCGTCCGAAAGGCCCTGCAGAGAGCGGGCGTTCGTTTCGATAACGACGCGGCAGTACCGGCCTTCCCGGAGCCATTTAAGCGAAAATTCTGCGAACCTCCAAGTAGGAAGAAATAAAACCTGAAAGGCCGTTCCGTAAGGTACGGCCTTTTTAATTACCACCCGTGATGTCGACGTGCTCCTTGTACGTCGCATGCACTATCCCGCCAAGACTTGTGAAAACAAGTAGTGCATTCTTGAACGCCGTTATAGACGCCGGTATGGCGTTGTAAAATATAACGCCGTCCGGGAATGTCAGATTGTGAGGAGAGCCGTCGCTAAATAAATGCACAGTCATCAGCAAGACGCGGTCGCTGGGAACGAGATTTGAAAACGTAAACGTCAAATCGCCGATCACCGTGATGGTTCGATAACCTGGAACATCAAAGTCCAGGTCGACCGTGGCGGCGTAGGGGACTGTGATTAAGTCCTGCTGGGCCTCAAGCGCGTCAACTCCGTCCTGGGCTGTATTCGCCGTAGATTGCGCGGCGATTGCGGTACTGTTCGCCGCAGCCGCATCCGTTAGTGCCTGGTCGGCGTCTGTCTGGGCAGACGTGGCCGCCGAGATGGCAGCATTGGCAATAGTCTGGATTGAGTTCGTCAGGGCATAAAGCTCCGAGAAATTCATGTTCGACTTCTGACTGGCCGCACGAAGATTATCGCCCGTCCCGTCATTGGCCGAATTACCAGTGTTGATCTGCTGCTGTGCCATTACGCCGGTAAAGTTCGACCCCAGGTGTATTTGAACGTGAGGTTGAGCGTGTGCGTCGAGAGCTTGGTTTGGAACTCATCGAACACAAACACGATGCCTGAGTACCGAGTGGTCTTATGATCCACGGTGGCGTCACTGGCCGAGTCGTGGGCGCCGATGCCCATTGCTCGCCAATCGACACGATTTGCAACCGTAAGGCCATACGTGGCGCTCTTGTTGCGGGTGAACGAATCAGCGACGTAGCTGCTCAAGGTGACCGAGATGGTAGCACGATCGCCGTTGCGGTTAACCGAGCTTGCAAAAGCCGCCGGGGCGTTGGCACTGTTCGACAAGAACAGCCGGGCTCCGTCGACCGAAAATGACTGAGTGAACGGTGGCGCGTCGTTGCCGGTCGGAGCCGAAATGCTCGTGAAAGTGTTGGCAAAAGGCTCGTTGCAATATCCCCCATTGTCGTAAGGTGTTGAAGGGCCGGACGTAGATACAGACGAGAGCCCGATCATTTGCCAGGCGAACACACCGCCATCGGTAACGGACGGGGCAATCGGCCAGCCGGATATATTGGGATCGGGAACCGTTACAGGGCTGAACGGGGTAATGGTCAAGACTAGCTCGTAGGACACCCGGAGTATTTGGCCGGCGATCAGGGATACGGGACTGGTAAGGACAACGCGGCTAAACAAATTGCCAATCCCTACTCCGTTGTAGCTGACACCCAGCTCGCGGTAGGTCACCGGGCCGGCTTCCGTCGGGAAGTCCCAGGTGCGACGATGCGTCAAGACGTTACTGACACGTGTGGTCTGACAGTTGCCGGCACCGGTGACGAAATTATTGGTACGCTGGATCTCGGTGTAGAGGGCGATCTGGTTGGCGCGATAGAGCTTAAACGTTGTGGACGCGACCGTTTGGCTGCGGTCTACGGTCACCTGAGTGGCACTGATGTAGGCCGTAATCTTGGCTTCCTCCCCGGTGAAAAACTTGATCCATTTACCCTCGTCGCCAACGTCCAGGCCGCCTGCTGTGAAATTGAAAGAGCCGCTGGTGATGGTTACGGTAAAGCCAGATTGACTGGCCGTAGAGACCCCGCCATCATCGACAGTCGGCTCGTTGTTCGTGCCGACGCAGGCCACCAAGAAGTTGTCGCACCAAGCCCGAACGGCCACTTGGTTAAGTCCTTGATCCAGAATGAGATTGTTCTGCCAGCCATGATCGCGCACAATCTCACGGGTCGCGGCGTCGATAATCATGCAGCGGAAACGACCCGTGGCCGATTGACTTTGTGCTGACGTCTTAACATGTCGCATAACGAAACGATACTGGATATGGGTTAGCTTTTCAAGCCCTCAACTGATTGGGGATACGGTGTCGGTACCGGCCGTGTCGTCCGAAGCCCAGACATTGTCGGTTGATGGAACGTAGCACAGCGCCTTTGGCGATGAGAATCCGGTCACATTAGCCACAATGCTGCCGGTCAGTGGATTTACCAGCTGAACTTGGGAGCCGTTCGACGGGCTGACGTAGATTCGATTCGTGGTCGGGCAATAGGCCGTGCCCTCTATGGCCGTAGAACCCATCGTGATCGTGGCAGCCAAAGCATGCGTCACTGGGTTATAGACTATCAAGCCAGTACCACCAGAAGGCCCTCCGCAATATAGGCGATTGTTGATCGGACAGTAAGTCATACGACCTTCCACGTTTGCCCCCAAGCCGCTAGAAGTCGTGACGACCGTATTGGTAGTCGGATCAATCTCCCTTAAGACCGATCCGCCACTAGCGTAAATGATCCGATCCGTAGTCGGGCAATAAATGATGTCATTAGAGACGGACGTGGCCGAAATGGTGGTCAAGACCGTATCGGTGGCCGGGTTAATGACTGAAACCGAGTTAGCGCCCTGATTGGCCACGTACAATCGGTCGTTGGACGGGCAGTAGCATATACCACGAGGAGTGGAGCCAACCGTGATCGAACCCACCAAGGTGTTGGTATTGGGGTTAATGACGCGCACCACGGTGGCGCCCTCGGCGGTGTGGTAGATCCGGTCGTTGGACGGAGAGTAACAGATTGAGCGTGGATTGAGACTGGTGGCCAGAGTGGTCACAACCGCGCCCGTATCCGGCCGGACAACCGTGATGGAGTTTCCGGAGCGATTGGCGATGTAGATTCGATCCGAACTTGGTGCCCAGGCGATAGCGCGCGGGTCATTGCCAACGTTAGTGGTGGAACCCCGGACGGGCGTACGGACCGTCAGGGGAAACGTGAAGGAACGGACCAGATTGGTATTGCCGAGAACCCGAAGGTAGTAGGTGGTACTGAACGCCAAGGTCAAGTTTGGCATCATGGTCACGTCCCCAGAAACTAAGCGATCATCGTGAATGATTGTGTTGAACGCAGAATCAGTGGCGATCTGAAATCGGTAACGAAAAGAGCCATTGTCGCTAACCCTGGCTGGCTGCCGTGGAGTCATCGGCGTGGGCTGCACGTTGTCGTCGAAGTAAATGTAATCACTGGCCACCGGGGTCCCGTTGGCCCGGTGGGTGGCCGTAAAAGGCGTCATCACGGTTGATGAGTAACCGTCGACGACGGAGAGTCCGTCCCCGCCGCCCGCATACAGCTCGATGAAGTTGTCATTCACTTTGTCGAACGCCGCCCGCATGGTGTCTCCAGTATTGTCATTAGTCCGGGCGCCCGTGTTGATGGTCTGCTGGCTCATTGGTACACCTGCATGGTATTGCTAGTAGCGCACGCCACCCACATGCGATCCACATTGGGCACATACGGGCTAACGCGAGGACCAGTAGCCGCGCCAGTCGATATAGTCGTAACGGTGGCAAGCGTAACAGGATCAATCACCCGGACCTGATTATTTGTACCGTCCGACACCCATATCTGGTTCGTAGTGGGCATCCAGCAAATAAAATTGATGGCCGCCAGGGTTGTGAGCGTGTTGGTGACTACGTTGGTTGCGGGGTCGATGATGCTAATTGTGCCAGCAACGTTATTGGCCACCCATACACGATCCGTCGGCGGGTGATAGCAACAGTAAACCGGTGTGTCGCCGACCGTGACGGTGGCGACGACCGTGTTGGTGTTAGGGTTGATCACCGAGACGTTGTCCGATGTCTGGTTGGTCACGAAAAGACGATCACTCGTAGGGCAATAGGCCGATTGATTAAGTCGAGGTCCGGTGCCCACCGTGATGGTGGTGACTACGGATGCCGTGGCGGGATTGATCACCGACACGGTAGTTCCCGCTCCGGCGGCTCCGTTGTTGGCCACATAGACTCTATCCACGGACGGCACATAGCAACATCCCACCGGCGTGGAGCCTACCGTGATGTTGTCGACCAGGGTATTGGTCGATTGAGCAATGGTGCGAACGTTACTCGAACCTTGACAGGGGAAGAAGATCTTGTCGACCGTCGGGGCATAACAAGGGTCGTTGGGCGTAGTCGTTACACCTGTGACGGTAACGGCAATCGTGTTCGTGGCCGGGTTGACGATCTGTACCGTATTGGCGGTCTGATTGGCGCAGTAGACGTGTTGGTTTGTGGGGACATATACGCCTGGGCGAACACCAGAATTGAAGCCCGTGATGGTGGTCTGCAGAGCAGGTGTCCTGACCGTAAGGGGGAATCTGAATTGCCGCATGTAAGATCCTCGCCCCACTATGCGCAAGTAGTACACGGTGTCATAATCAAATTTAGCTCTGGTGATCAAGCGTGCTGGCGTGCCGACTCGATAATCCACCAATATCTTGGTGAAGCCAGAGTCTTCGGCTACCTGCAAGACTTGACCGTATGTATCGGTCACGTCCGTGAAGTGAAATCCACGCCGAAAGGTCTGGTTGGTTGGCTGGGTCACCGTGGCGTAAACAAAATCACTGTAGATCGGCGAGCCATCTAGGTAACCAACGGCAGTCGGGAACGTGCCGATGGATGCCGGGGTAATGGGCCAGCCAAATATAAGCGATGACGCCTGCCCGGTGCCTGTCTCCAGGTACAATTCCGAAAAGTTGGAGTTGACCTTAGTGAAGGCCGTGCGGACGGTGTCACCCGTACCGTCGTTGGCGACCGTGCCAATGTTGATGTGTTGACGGCTCATTGCAATACACTGACCGCGTTACCTGAAGACTTCGAGACATACATTCGGCCGTTCGTTGGAGAAAATATAGCATACGCCGGCCCAGATCCAATGGTGACGGTCGCGACGCTGGTGTCGGTGACAGGGTTAATGGAGGCCACCTGTCCGGACGTATTATTGCAAATGTAGACGCGATTAGTTGTTGGGAAGAACGCGCACGCGAAGGCGCCACTCATGCTGCCGATGGTTGTGCTTACCGTGTTGGTGGCCGAATCGATGACGGATACGTTACTGGTACCATTATTGGCTACGTAGAGCCTATTGTTTGTCGGGCAGAAGCAGATGCCAAACGGGGTGGTGCCCACCGTGATGGTGGTGACCACATAATCGCCCAAGGGGTCAATCGCCGAAACAGAGGCGCTGCCACTATTGGTGCAGTACAGCAGACCATTGGACTGGCAGAACCACATATCGCGAGGGCTGGAGCCGACCACGATTGACCGAAGCAAGGTGTTTGATGACGGGTCGATGACGGCGACGCGGCCGTTGGTGGTGGTCGAGACATAGATGCGATTATTCAGCGGGCTGAACACCGGCGAGATCGGCCCCGTACTGGCACCCGTGGAAATTGTCGTCGTAACCGCATTAGTCCCGGGGTTGATGACCGCTACATTGTTGGGTGTCGTCTGGGCGACATAGATCCTGTCATTGGACGGGCAGTAGACGGCACTGTTGGGGGCCGATATGCTGGTGGTGATAGTTGCAACAACCGTATTGGTATTCGGGTTGATGACCGAGATCGAGTTGCCGCCAAAGTTACACTGGTAGATCCGGTCGTTGGACGGAGAGTAACAGCCGCCGCGAGGATTGGACCCAACCGCGATACTGGTATCCTCAACGGGACTGCGGGTGACCGTGTTGAACTGAAACTGTCTAATGTTCTGATTTGAGCCGTTGATACGGGCATAATAGGGCGTGCCGGCCGCATGGTTCCAGGCGGCAAAGATGCGACTGTACGCGGCATTGCCATCGGCCGTCAGAGTGGTGAAAATTCCTGAAGTAGCGACCTGCACACGGTAACCCACCCGGACCACCACGGACTCATCGATACTGAAGATTTGCCGGGGTGTCTGGATGGTGGGGGTGGTTCCGTCAAAGTATACGAAATCGCTGGCCACCACGGTACCGTTCAGGTACGCCGCGGCAGGGAAGCCTGTCATGTAGGCCGCCGGGTAGTTGAACCCAAATTCCAGAGGGTTTGCGATTGTCGCGCTGTCGTACAGTTCGTCGAACATCAAGTTGGTAAACGTGAACGAATCACGGAAGGGATCTCCCGTGACGTCATTCAGCGCCGCCCCGACATATATGGTCCTTTGCATTACACGTACTGTCCGCCTGTGGCCGTAGTGCCGGCGGCATTTCCAGGAAAGAAGTTTGCTCCGCCACCGGCGGTCTGGATCACGGAGTTCTCGCTGACAACATATCGAGTGCCGGTAGCCGCCCCGGAGAACGTCGATCCCGTGGCGTTTATGACACCCAAGTTGGTTGCACGAGCAAAGGCCGCCGAGAAGGCAGGAGTACCGGAGACCGTGACGGTGTGACTTATCCGCAGGGCCCCCGTGCTGGTGACATGGAAGTGTGTGGTAGCCCCGCCCGAAACCGTGTAGTTCGATAGCGATACGGCGCTGCCCCCAAGATCTAGCTCGATCTGGTTAGTCAAGCCGCTCGCAAAAATCAGGTTACCATATTCCAGTCCGGCCTTATTCGACACCTGTATGCCCGGCTTAGCGTTAGCGGTCGATTGGATCTGCAGCGCAGTAAGCCGCCACCTGGCATGGCTGGGAGCCAGCTGTTGGAACATGGCCGCGATGGCAGTAGAACTGGTAAAGATGACGCTGGCCGGCGTGCCAGTATTACCCTGGATCGAAACCGTCCCGCCGCCCACCACGGGGTACAAGACAACCGGGGTGGTGAGCGTGTAGGTGCCGTTGGCGATCGAGATAGTGACCGTGACGCCCTCAGCGACCGTGAGCCCGCGACTGATGACGCTGACGGCTTTCTGGAGAGTCAAGAACGCGACCCCTGGACTAAGCCCGGTGTTGGAATCATTGCCGGCAGGGTCCACGTAGTAGGTACGATTGGTAGTTAGCAGCTCGCGGTAGCTGGCGTACAATTCGGTGAAATTAGCATTGATCTTGGTCGCAGCTGTACGGGGTGCGTCCCCCGTGCCGTCATTTGCGACTGTTCCTATGTTGATTGTCTGCTGGGCCATATCAGTATTCTTCGTCCATAGTGTACAACGTGTTATCCATTGAGGGCGAGGCCAAGTTGTCGTCGAAGGTCAGCTTGCCGTTGTCGGCTTGGAACGCCGTAGTATCCACCGTGGCGGCCGAATCCGCAAACGGATGTGCGCCGCCTGGGTATTCGTGGACGCCCGTCAAAAAAGTGGCCGTAATGGTGCTGTTCTCGGCGTCTTCGTCGACGATCAGGATAATCTCCTCATGGTCGCCAGACAAGAACTCCGCCGTGGCGGTACCGTTGTCGCTAACGCTAAACGTAACAAGGACTGCCAGATGCACGCCGTCCAAAAACTCCGCGGTGGCCGAACCGAAGTCCTCGTCTACGGTCGGAGCAATAATCAGCTTTTCAAAGTGTTCCCCGTCCAAAAACTCACAGGTGACGTTAGACCTATCGGCGTCAGACCCAGTGGCGCCGCCGCGATTGATGCCCCCGGGGATTCGGACGTTTTCAGGGAATGCCAGAGTGAAGATCAGGGCGTACAGCTGGTCTACGGCGCCGCCCAGGAATGGCTGATCGGTGGTCAGTGTCGAGCCAAGATCGGATGTAATTTGATAGTTGATCGACGGCTGATAGACAAACGGCTGGTCAAACGTGGCCTCGGAAACAAAGTCAATGGTTCCGTACGTTACGGTCAGTACGGACGAGTTGTTCGACGCAGTGAAGCGAATAATTGCCTCGTTGTCCTCCAGGCCCGTGCCGGGCAGTACCATGTCGTAAGAGCCGCTCAGGAACTCGGCCGCATGGGTAGCAAAGTCCTCATCCGCGTCATTAGCCAGCTGAATCTCGCGGTGCTCACCTTCCAGGAACTCCGCGGTACCGGTGACGTCGTCGCTGGGCGCACTACCGGGCTCGAACTGCGGGTCAATGATCAGCGTCAACAGATGATTGCCGGACAGGAACTCCGCGGTCTGGCCGGCGCCTTGATCCAGCAGGCTGGTCGTGGACGGCAAAGCTAGAAAGTGCCGGCCCGAAAGGAACGTGCAGTCGAGACTGCCGTCCAGCTGAACTTCGCGGGTTATGAGCGCATCGAAGTGGTTGCCGGTCAGAAACTCAGAAGTATGTGTGGCCTGATGCTCGTTCGGAGGGGGTTCGGCGAAAGGCTGAAAAGCATGATCGCCGGAAAGGAACGCGCAGAGAATATCGCCGGGTTCCGTGAACCTCGGCGTGTCATCTTCCGTGAAGCCGTAAATCGTCGGGTCGCGAAGCGTGAGATTGTTCATGCCTCATGACTGAAAGATGGCTATGGCTTTCACGTCTGACAGGCTTGGCCCGAACGCCGTGAAGCTGATCAAGATGGAGGAACTTTGCGGCAGAAGTGCCGGCGGTCCAAGTCCATACCACTTGATCAAGGGATCGAAAGTAAGGTTATGATCCGAGAGGCCATCACTCTCCAGCACCACCGTTATTCCCTTGGTGAACCCAGACTCAAACGGGATAGGCTCCAGAATCGAAATGTCAGTGGCCCCAATCACATCAGTCACTTGATAGCGAGCGCCGTCGAGATCGTAGTCGATACTGCTCGACCAGGGTATAGCGGCAAGCGTAGGAGTCAGGGTTTGTGCAAGTTCCAGCGCGGACGAGGCCACAATTTGAGCGGCATTGGCCGTAGCTTCCACGGCGGTAAGGTCTATGTCGGCCTTGCCGAAATTCTGGTTGACCTTGCGCATGGCAGAGCGCAGCGGATCGCCCCCGCCGTCGTTTTCGACCTGACCGATACCTATTGACGTGAAACGGCTCATTTTGACTCAGCTTCCCTGGCGGACTTCAGAGAAAGCAAAAGTTGACCTTTCGAGAGCGCCGGGAGCATTTCGCAGCTTTCGACCAAACTTTTGAGCGTGTCGTGGCCGGTGGTGTCCAGACATAGTTCCTTGTTTTGATGGAGCGACATGGCCCATTCAAGAAGCTGAATGGCGTTGCCTTTATTCTGATTGGCAAGTACTTGAGCCAAAAGTTTGCCTTGTGTGGGTTGACCCTCGACGGTATTGCCATCGAGGTCTTTGAAAGGAATGTTGAGATTAAGCGTCATACACCAGGACCATATTACAAGTCATTTCGTTAGTCAAATGCCGTCAGTACAAGCGAACGTATTTGATCGTTGTGGTCGTCGACTCGACGGTGCCGCGGGCCGACGTTGCGTTATGGCCGAAGATCTGAATGGTCTTGCTGGCCGTGATGGTGACAACCTCGTCGAGCATGATGATCTCGCGCCCGGAGTTGGTGGACATTGTGACCAGCTTCTCGGCGCCCACGTCGGTCGAGTCGGTGCTGTTGCGGAGCTTGGCCCGCAGGCTGTCGCCAGCGCCGGCCGCGTCGCCGATGAAGCTCACGCAAGCAAGCACCAGATAGGTACCGGCGGTCGGAAGCGATACTTCAGCGTCCGTAGTGCCGAAATCTATACGGGCCGTCGTGTTGGTCAGGGTATAGTTGGTGCCAGAACCGGTCACCTGGGCTGAGCGATTATGCACCCGGTTGGTTTGACCTGCGCCCTCATTGGACGCCGCGGTACGGTACATCCACTCACTGGAACCAGACCACTGGACCACGCCGGCTGACGGGTCGGCCGTGGGCGCCGCGGAGCCGGAGATCCAAAAAGTCTGAGTCGCGCTAGCCGGGGCCGCCGATGAAATACCGACCCGCGCATTGCCGGTAACGTCAGTCGCAAACATTGAGTTGCCGCCTACCGTGAGGTTCATCAGCAACGAGGCCGCGGCCGAGGCCGTATTGGTAACGGCCAGCGAAATGCCGGTAAAGGTGACTCCAGAGTTATTCCATGTGACCGTTCCGGTGTAGTTTGAGCCGTTCGTATTGGACGTTATGGTTCCGAGTGCAGTCGTAATCTGCCCGGTAGCGAAGAAAGAAGCACGGGCGGTGGTACTGATCTGGAACTCCATGAACTTGGAGTTTGCGTTGGAAGCTGTGTTGGTGACGTTGACCAGAATATCCGTAAACGTGACACCGGCGCTGTTCCACGTGACCGTACCGCTGATTGAGGGGGTATTGGTCGTAATGGTGCCACGCGTGAGAAGTAACTGCGGCCCCAACAGTGTGTAGGATGTTGCATCCCAAGTAGCTAAAAGGACAGCGTTAATCGACAATCCGATGGAGTTGACCGTCGGAAAATAGAGACCGCAGTCAACGTTATCCTCGTACGAAATAGACGGCAGCGCAGTCGTGCCTGCCCGGAATCTCAACTGCCCTTGCGTGAAAGTACCGCATGAACCGCCCACGCCGGAACTGAGAGTTTGCACTTGAAGCGACGAGGTACGAGTCGCCGTGGTGGGATCAGTCCATAATGCGATTAAGGCGGCAGCCGTCTGGACCGTCGTGTCCGTGGTGGTAAATCGAAAGCGAAGAATACCACCAAACAAAGTCGCAGGCGTGGCCGTCGTAGCATGCACCAACGATATTATGTGCAACTGGGTATTGGTATCCGTGCTGTTATGCTGTAGGTACGCACCGTTAAGACCAGCGCCGCGTTCTGTTCCGGTAGTAATGGCGCCATCCTTGCGCACGGAAAACTGGCTGGTCCCACCAACCGTCAAATCGATCAGCCTGGATTCTGTAGCGGAAGCCGTGTTGGTGACGGCCAGTTTCCAGCCAGTAAAAGTAACTCCAGCGTTATTCCAGGTGACGGTGCCGCTGATGTTGGTCGCCGCCGAAGTAATAGTGCCTTGAGTGGCCGTGAGAGAAGTGACCAGCAGATCGCCAAAGGCGGCGTCGGTCGGAGCACCGATGAATACTTGAGCATCCGTGCTGGTGCCGGTCACCAAGATCGGCACTACAAACTGACCAGCCCCGGAAGGTTTGGTTGTAGTGATCGCGCCCGCCGTAGTGGCGGAAAGGTAGTACTGGACGACAGGTGTTAGGCCCGTAAGGGTGATAGGCCCGCCGGAAACCAACATAAACGTGTTGGTAGCAGCAACTTCTACTACGCCAGCAACATAGCTCGTACCTATGGCATCGGCTTTGGCTTTGACGTAAGTGCCATCATTATCGTAAAGAACATCACCAGCAACGAATCCATGCGATGCTTGTGTCACCAACTTCTTTAAGCTTAGATCTTTGAGAAGATAGGCCATGTTTCTCTATTTGACTCGCTGCCCGGCCAAGAGCAATTTACTCCAGGCCGGGCCGATTGGTCAAGATTGTGGATTATACCACCAGCCAGGTTGACCCATCAGAGATTAGCGTGACAGCTTCACCTTGAGATAGATCCAGAGTGTTGACAGCTTCATTGCTGTAAATTTGGCCCAGACTCGTCGCATCGATCGTAACTACCGCGGCGTTCTTGTTCTTGAACGTAAGGGTGACCCCAGTGTTACTGGAGGCCGCGATGAGTGTGATTGTGAATGGAGTAGTAGCATGATTGCCGATTATCACCCGATCAGCAGCCGTGACCGTATAGGTCGTAGTCTTGATCGAGGTTGTCTGCACCAAGCCTGTCGAGACAGACAAGGTACCGCCGGCCAGGGTCAGGTTTGAGCCAATCGAGATTTGCTCGACGTTGCCCGTACCGGCAGTGCTACGACCAAGCAAAACTCCCGTCGAAATCTGCTGAAACTTGGCGAACGTTACGGCATTAAGCGCAATCGTGGTTGCTGAATTGCTGGTGGAAACCGTGGTGACATCGCCAGTTAATGGACCTGCCTGCTTCTCAGAGTCGAGTTCGTTAATTGCAGCCTGAACCGTTATGGCAGCTATGTTACCCGCTGGCGTGTTAGTGACCTGTGCTGCGGTGTAATCGCCAGATTGCGCCGTAACCGTGCCTATACGGCCGAATACCGACATGACCGCATCGGAATTGTCGACCTTTTGCCAGAGTGATTCCGTAGCCGAGTCGGTAAAAGTTACATTGTTGATGACCCAGTCGCCGACCTCAAATGAAATATCGCCATCTCCGAAATCGACCGTGCCGGCCACGGACACGACATAATAGTACCCGGGTTTGTCGGTGTCAGTATTGTCCAGCGCGGGCGTGTTGGTGCTTGCGTTCCAGAGGCCCCGAAAGTTCACCTGTCCGACCGCGAAGTCGGGCAGTTGCGACACCGGCAGCTTACCGCCAGCGTCCAATGTGGCCACACCACTCGGATCACCATAATCAGAAAGTTGCGTCGATCCGACGATCAGAATGTCCTGCTGGCTTGCCGCCGTGATGAGACCTTTGGCATTGACCGTGAAGGTCGGCGTCTTGGAGGCTGTGCCGAATGTGCCGACGTTCGCATTGACCGTCGCCAACGTAACCGTGATTGCGCCCGTACCGGAACCTGAAGCGTCACCGCTCAACGTGATGGTTTGGTCACCCGTATTGGTACCCGTGATGCTAGCTGTGCCAGTCACCGTCAAGGTGAATGTGCTAAGCGTCAGGGTGCCAGTGCCAGTCGTGATCGTATTGCCATTAACGGACGACGGCGTAATAGCGCCAAGTGACAGCGTAATCGTGCCAGAAGTCGTGATGGGCGAGCCCGATACACCAATACCGTTGTTACCGGCCACGGCAACGCTGGTGACTGTGCCGGACACGCCGGCAGGTTCCGGGGTCTCGATGTTGACGTACGCCCTGGTGGACGTTCCGGTGCGGTACACTGGCACGACGAACTGCCCGGCCGTTGTGGGCTTAGTCGTGGTGGTCGTGCCGGCCGTGGTGGGCGATAGGTAATAGGCAACGCCGGCGGTTAGGCCGGTTAGCTTGATCTCACCATTGGTAACCAGTACGAAGCTGTCTGTTGATGCAGATTCAACGACGCCGACTGGCACAGAAGTGGCCAAAGCATTGGCTTGTGCCTTTGTCCATGTTCCGTCGGCGTTGTACAAGACATCGCCAGCCACGAAGCCGTGGGCGGCCTGCGTGACACGTGTGATGCTGCGGGGTGTGGGTAGAAATGCCATAAAATATTACAATACGAGCCATTGAACTCCGTCCGAATAAAGATCTAAGGACTCGCCGAGGTTGAGATTTACGGACGACACAAAAGAAGTAGTCAAGATCTGTTCCGCCCCATCAGCCGCGACAGTGACCGTCGCATTGTTGCGATTCTTGATCGATACGTATTGCTTGTTAGCGCCAGCCACAGGGGGCAACGTAATGGTGAACGCGACCGTAGCATGATCTCCAATGACGATACGATCGGTAGCCAGGACCGTGTAGGTTGTCGTGACAACCGTAGCCGTCAGATAGACGCCGCCAGTCAAAGTCAGCGTACCCGTCGAGATATTGGCTGGAGAAAATGTCCCTGCGACCGTCAGGTTGTTACAGAAGAAATTCGCGTAGGCCGAATCGTCGGCCAGGCGGGCGTGCAAGTCCGCGCTGCTACGCTTCAAGGCCGGGAAGCTGGATGTGGTGCCGCCAAACTGGAGGCGGCCGAAGTCGGTGCCAGCGTTATCGGTCAACATGATCCGACCGTCAGCCGGAGACTGTATCTTGGTCCGGCTCGTGAAGGTATAGAAATTGGACGAGTCGACCGTGACGTTCAGGGCTTCTAGCGCCGCGTAGTTCGAATCGTTGGCCAGCCGAACCTGCAGAATCGTAGTGCTGCGCTTCAGGGCCGGGAATGAAGCTGAGGTACCTCCAAACTGGAGGAGCGAGAAGTCAGACCCCGCGTTGTTGACCAGCAGGATGTTACCGTCGGCGGGGCTTTGCAGCTTAGAGCGGCTGGAGAATATGAAGCTGTTCCCGGACTGGACCGTGAGATCTAGGGCCACCAGGGGAGCGAAGGCCGAATCATCGGCCAGTTTGACATGCAAGGCAGTCAGTACACGTTTGAGCGCCGGGAAGCTGGACGTGGTGCCGCCAAACTGAAGGCGATCCCAGTCGTTCTGGGCAAAGTTGGTGAGCTTTGCGCAAGCGGCCGTGGTGGCCGCCAGAAAGACTTCGGTACTGTCGCCGAGGTATATGCCCTGCGGGGACCAGGTCTTACGGGTGTCGTCAACCTGAAAAGCCACGATGCCTGCAACCCGAAACTCGCAAGGGTCACTGGCAGCCTCCACATCAATCGTCATGCCGACGTTGGAACTACCTGAAGCAAAGATCCCAACGCGGCCAGTGGCGTCTATGGTGAAGTTGAAATTATCGTCTTCGTCGTTAACGACAAAAATTTCGGCAGTCTGGCCCGTAACGGCATCTACCCGTAACTGGTTAACGTCGCTAATACCGTTGATGAAGGTATCGGCGGCATCAAGGCCAGCCAGGGCAGAATCGTTAGCCAGCCGAACCTGGAGACGGGGACCGCTGTGCTTAATGGCAGGGAAGCTGGCCGTCTCGCCACCGAGCATGATTCGGCCGGCGTTGAATAAATGACCTGTGTTGTAGAACTGCTGGATCGTAGTACCCGCGTTGTTGGCAACCTGGGTAATCGCTGCCGTCTGGGTCGTGTGGGCCGCCACCTTCAGCTGGAGGACGTCCGCGCGACCAGTGACTTCAACGCCACTAGTGGCATTGACCCGGAACATACTGGCGCTCGCGTTAGTGGCGACTTGAAAAATCGGAACCGACTGGCCCACTGCGGCCAGGACACGGAATTGCACCGCATCGGCGTAACCAGTTATCGCCGTGCCGCCAGTTGAACCGGACGTGAAGAAAGGGGTGGTGTCGCCAGCTCGAAGCTCGAACACGATTCCGGCAGTCTGTGTAGAATGCTCCCGGACAACGAGTTGTCGAGTGTCTGCCGAGCCATTGACGACCAGCGCACCAGTCATGGTGTCACCAGTCTTGTTAACCTTATTGGCAACAGCGGCCAGGGCGGCCGTGGCTACCACGTTAGCATTGTTGGCCGTCGTAAGGGCGGCTAACGCATTGTCGCGAGCCTCCTGCAGACTATCAATCAGATCTCCAAACTGTTGCTGGGTAGGCTGATCGTTGGTCTCAAAATAGCTTTTAAGGACTGTGGCGTTTTGAGCCGGCATGTCCCAATCTTACGCGATGGGGTAGTCGACGTCAACGCTGTTACGTCGGGTTGACCGACACAGGATTACGCTGAGCTTTTTCGTTAAACAGCGCGCTATAGCGGTTCAGTATGCGAACCGCCGTCCACAGGATTTCGGAGTCATGACACCAGTTACCATACTCGCCGCTTTTATGGTCATCTTCCGTGGCTCGTTCAGCCAGCGTGTTTATCATGACCGCCATGCCAGTGCATTCATCGATTGCCGCCACTACTGACCTCACGGCCTTGATGGAGCCGTCAGGCTGTAGCTGTATTTTTAGCGGCTCTCCACTTGCCAGCATTCGCTCCAGTTCTTCGATGGTCGGCCTACGTTCATTACTCATAAGAGTTTCCTTTCGTCTTGTTGCACTACACACCCATAGTCACGGGATTGCGCTGAGCTTCAAGCCATTCTACGAAGCCGTCAACAGTCCAGAGCTCACGGCCCTCGGGCTGGGGGCGGGTATCGTTCCAAATGACCTCGCTGTCAGGACATTCGCGGTCTAGCCTGATGGCCATCTGTTCCGATGTATCATTGTCGGCGGCTTCATCGTAGTGTTCAATACGCGCCCGACGAGTCTCGGGGCTGCACTGCACGTGAAAGTGGCGGAAGCCCGCCGCGGCGAGCGGGGCAAACTCATGGTCGAATCTGGCATTGACGATCCCGACGCCGGTCTTGACGTAGGTATCGTCTCGCATGTCAGGCCGATTTAGCGCGATGTCCACCCAGAAAGAGCGGACGCGACCATAGTTGTCCCAATTGACCCCTTGGAACAGACGCTCGCTGCGGAATATACTCGGACCATCTTTACGAAGACGATCAACCCACATGGCTCGCTCGGGCGTCAAGGGATACTTCTCATTGACGGCACCCCATCCCCATTGGCCAACGGCTTGCATGAACGGTCGCACACCGGGGAGGGACTTATCAGCACTGCCGAAGTAATGCTTGCAGATTATGTAGATCGGATCAGCGAAGCCAACAATCGAAAGGCCAGAACGGCCGGCAACGAAGTCTTTGCCGGCGCGAAGCCGGCCGCTGAAGGCGATTTTTAACATCGAAATTTTGGTGTTGCTCACGGTGTGAAAATAGCACAACGCCATCTGCTGTCAAACAGATGGCGTTGTCTTCTTGTGGAAAACTTACGCGTGTAGCTTTTCGGCTTCCTTGACCGAGCGGATCTTCGCTTCGGTGTCTTCATCGTTGTGGAACCGAAGCGCCTTGTCGGCCAGAACCTTGACCGCAGGACCGTTGTCGTAGCGAATGTCCTGAACGGCATGGACCAGCGTGGCCAACGTCTTCTCGGACACGGCATGAACCTCGGCACCAACAACCCCGGCGGCCTCTCTGGCCTTCGGGGCCACACGGAAGATCATTCGACCAACTCCACCGAGTACGCCGTCAACGACGGCACTGAGCGGGGCGAGCGCCGGGAAGAACAGGGCGGCAACCTTGAGTCCTACGCCAAGTAATCCAACGAACAACGCAAGGAAGAATAGTTTCTTGACGAATTTCCAAAGATCGTGGAACGGATTGATAGAGTTGAGGAAAGAATTTTCTTGATCCCACTTGGCGGCCTTGTTGGCATTAGAGATGAACTTCTCGTCGCGGGCCTCCTCAACCTTTTTGAGCTTCTCCTCCAATTCAAGGTTGCGCCGCTCCAGAGACACAATATCCTTTTCGCGTCGAGCCAGCTCGGCCTGCCCGTTCCGCTGAAGCTCGGCGTTGGCGCTGAGCAGGTCGTCGACCATCCGCTGCAGCTTCAGGGCTTCCTCGACCGGCGGGTTACCAAGGGCCAGGTTCGCACGATCATTCAGGACCTTGGCTACCTTAACTTCAGGGCTTGGGTTGGGAACGCGGCTTAGGGCCTCTTTGGTGCCATACACGAAGTCTCGGCCCTTGTCGGTGCGTTCCTGCTGGTTTTCGACCAGCTGGGTCTTGGCCTTGTCGACTTTAGCCAGTTCTTTCGACTGGCGGTATTGGGTCAACATGCCGCCGCAGCCTGTAAAAGTAAAGAGCACGGTGGCTACCGTGGCAGTGCCGACAAACTTACGCCACCAAGACTTCTTAGGTACAGGGGCCGGTGCTGGGGCAGCAACGGGCACCGTTGGGGCTTTGGGGATGGTTGGAGCCGGAGGCGGCTCGGTAAGAGTTAGCTCTTTGAACTGTCGCATACCTAGTAGGTTATAGATGAGGTTGACCTGTCGTTCTGCTTTGCGGAAGTAATCACGAGCCGCAATCAGGTCTCCGTTCTCGATAGCGTCAGAGCAGCGCTCCAACAACTTCTCGATAGGTGAAACGGCGTCTTCGAGGCGGACCTCAAGAGCCGATAGGCTTTTGCTCAGCTCCGTTTCCAGCGGATGCGGTTTTGGACTTTGACTCATGTTGCTTCTTTGCGGGTTTCTGCTGTTCCCGCTCGATGTTAACGAGAGCAGGCTGCAGCGCAGCACAAAGTTGCATCAAGGTTGAGGTTTTGGCAAGAGCTTTCATTTCGGCTGAGTATGCTCATGATGTGGTTTGTTGTCGTCCCACAGAAACTTCTTCTCAGCCCACGCCCAGCCAAGTCCAATAGCGCCAGTCACTAAGGCGCCGATGATTAACCATCTCCAGTGCTTAAATCCTTTCTTCAAGTCACTGCGAGTTTCCTTCAGGGATTTCACGTCGTCCGTGATGGAGACTAGCGAAAGATCAACAGCATCCATGCGGCCGTCACCGGTCTTGAGCTGCGCCTGGATCTCAGATAGCGTGACCTTCGCGGCATCGATGGCAGCCTCAGCCAAAAGCACCCGGGCCAGCAGCCCTTGTTGAGAGCCGTCTTCGGTGCCGACTAGCGCCTGACGCACACGCTCCAGGGTCTCTTTGATCGGTCCTTCGATTTCCATGAGCCGCTGCTTGAGTAGCTCGATCTCGGTGCCGTTTGATAACTTGCGGGGCATAGTCTTACGGAATGTAACCTATTAGCGATAATGTGCAGCTGCTATAGGAGGACGTATTTTGAATCTGCACGGATTTCGGCGCCCCGGGATCGACGGGATGGAAAAATGAATAACCAGACGTGTCAGGCGCGGTAGATGCTTCGATGTACGAACAAAGATGCGCAGGCGAAGATGAATTTGTGCGCATGAAAAATCGTGGGCCGTTACTGCCAGTAGCGCGTACATCGAGCTGAAAAATGCCAAACCTGAATGGCGTGCCGGCCAGCGCCGGTACGAGCGCGTCTATGTCCAAGGTGGTGAATGCGGCGTGATCGCCTGTCGTGAGTGTGACCGGAGACGCCAGATATACCGGATCGAAAAAGCTACTTCCGGTATTAACCGAAACGGCTTTTTGCAGCATGATTAGTCCGCTATTGGCAGAAACGCCAAAGAGAACGGGGGTGACGTATTCGCCGCCACTGCTTGGAACTGTCGTGGTGAGATCGCCAGCAGTGGTTGGTGACACGTAGTGCCAACTGCCGGGCGTTACCGCAAAGGGCAGACTCGTAGCCAGGCCCGCTGTTGACAAGATGAACTGGTTGACCGTGACAGACTCCTTGACCATGCCGACGGCCTGGGCGGTGGCCAGCGCGTCGGCCCTGGCCAGGACGTACTGCCCGGATACATTTACTGATAAAACATCACCGACCGCAAAACCGTGGGACACTTGGGTGATAGGGATCTGAAAAGACAAGGCGTCAAACCACTGGGTAGCAAATCCATCTGCAGTTGTACGCATCAACTGGAATGGACTCCCGGGCGTGAGCTTGGTGATAGGTAGTGCGCCGTTCGGGACTTTGTCGGCCGTAACGGAGGAGTCCTCGATCTCCAGAAGGGTGTCGATTAAGTCGACAAAGTCGGCACCGTCCGGCTTGTCCGCATTCTGGAACCGGCTCTTGAGTTCTGAGATGGGGCGGATGGGCATAATTATTGATTACCGTGGCAGATGATCATGATATTACCTGAGTCTCGTTCGGCCAGGCCGGCGCCACCGGCGCTGGCGCCCGTGGCAACTTGCACATCGTACGGCCGCAGGAAGTCGATCCTATGGATAACCTCTTGGTCGTCGGGATTGGCCGTTCCATTTCCAATGGTTGCAGACGCATTCATGTTAACCACATAGTCGTTTGAGACAAAAGGAATGCGAAACCAAGCGCGATAGACGCCTTGATTCAGCCGCTCAACGAAATCCACATTGTAACTACTCCGGATGGTCTGCCCAGCGTCGACCGTAAATGGTCCGGTGACGCCCGTAGTGGTGAGGTCGATCCGGTTGTTGTCCAATATTGCGTCCTGCTCGGAACCGTAGAATGCGACCGTGTTGGCGTCTATACTTTTGAGCCAATACAGAACTGTGGAGCTCACCAACGGCGCCGGTAATGTACCGGTACCGTATAGAATAACCGCCTGGATGCTGGCGAACGGATGGCCGGTGAGCGTGACTTCGTCGGTGGACGTGTTGACATCTGCGGTCGTAAAAGTATCAGTCGTATACGAACGATTGTTGCGAGTTATCGTGCGCGTGCCGGAGCCCGCAGTGGTCAAGTCGATCTTGTTGGTGCCAGCCAGCGCGTCCGCCTTGGTCGTATGTATCGTGTAGTTAGCGACAACTGGGTTGACGATACTGGTAGGATTTGCCCGCAACCAATACGTCGTGGCGGCAACAAGCGGCGCCGGGAGATCGGCGCCAGTGAGTTGCACCGCTTCAACTCTGTCAAACGGGTTGGTACCGCCCGTGTCGATCGTATCTGCCCCGGTGCTAACCGAGGCGATATTCGCGGAGATTATGGTTCCGCGACCGTCAAAATTTACCCAGCACTTGGACACTGACTCAACTGAGATCGTATTGGCGCCGACAATAGACGCAGGCTGCTGCATCACCAATGCGACGGTGGGGGAGATCGCCAGAAGTAACGGTAGTACAACTTCTCCTACCGTGGCAGGAGCGACAGTGGTGTAACCGGCCAACGTGGTGTCAGATAGGTAATACAGAGTTCCAGCGGCGAGACCGCCAGAACCGCCGGTGTGTGCATCCCAGTCGCCCGTGCTGGCCGTGATCTTGCCCCCGACATGAATGACGAAAATGTCTGCCGACACGACAACGCCAACGACGCCAATGGCCTGCCCGGTGGATGCGATGTTGGCCTGAGCCTTCAGGAAAGCACCAGAACTGTCGACGTAGACAGCATCGGCCACGGCAAGACCGTGAGCAACTTGCGTGACCACCATAGCGGTCTGCTCGTCATTGGCCCACTCTGCCGTGTTACCTGCCGTATTGGTTCTTATCTTCTGCAGCAAAGCGCCCGTAACAAGACGACTCAGCGGAATCGACCCGGGCAAGATGGAGGCGCCATTGATGTTGGCTGCCGCCGACAGCGTATCGATCAAGTCGACGAAATCTCCGCCGTCCGGCTGGTCGGTCGTCTGAAACCGGCTCTTAAGCTCTGCGAGTGTGCGGATCATGGGTTATATGTATTTGCTGGCCACAACCTTGAATCTGAAGTTCAGGGCCAGGTTGGCCGCGTTCACCGCAAGTATATCGCCGGTGCGTTTCGTAATGTAGAAGCTCCCTTGGGCTGTCCACGCTACTTCTATTTGGGCACCGGTGGCGGACAATGCTCTGGTGTGCTTCTCGAGATTGTCGCCTTCCGCGGAACGAATAGAGAAGAAATCAAGTTGCTGACCAACTGCCCAACCGTGTGCCACCGTAGTGGCAATGCACTCCAGATAGACAGTCCAGAAGTCGGGGAACGTCCAGGGCATAACGCTGAACTGGACAACACTGTTGACTGTAGGAATCGGGGCAGTCTGCGTGAAGGTCTGCAGAGTCGGAGCGCTAGTGATGTTGTTGTACGAAACCTGGTATTTACCGCCGATCTTGGACTCGAAAAAGCTATCCATCTGCGCACGGCTGTATGTGTCCGGGAGACTTACGCCGCTGGATACGATCTTCCCGACCGTGCTGGAGTATGTCAAGAACTCACCATCGTTAAACGTCTTGTTACCGGTGCCGCCGGCAGCCACCGGAATGGCGATGGTCGTGTTGGCTAGACCTTCCGCGATGGCAGTAGCATTGAGCACGGACATGAAGTCCGGCGTAACAACGTCGTCGATTCCAAAGCGGTATGTGATTCCTCGACTCATCAGCTCACCACGAAGTCATCGCCAATGACCCAGAAGCCTATGCCAGTTTCAACCAACGTGAACGCAGCTTGTGAATTGGTCACCGGTCCGTTTGCGTAACTGAACCGGTAGGTCAAGGTTAAGCCTTCCGGCGCAAATTCAGCAAACGAGTCGTTGAAGTTAATGCGAGCCTTCCAGAAAGAACCGGCGGGCATCGCGATCGCAGGTCCAAAGTTTACTTCTGCAAAAGGAGCAGAGCCGGCAAGCGTGAGCGTCGAGCCAGCCACCAGATCGTTCTCTCCCGTGTAAAGGTCAATCGTCAGGTTGATTGAATTCCGCGAAATTGGCACGCGGGTTTCAAGCAACATACTGCGCAGCAAGACATCGCGGCCCGCAATCTTCACAACTGCGAATTCGCGCTCGTTCACGGCCATACCCTCGTAGTAGAAGGGAACCTGCATGACTTCGCGATCAGTCCAGACCACGTGTCCGCCAATGCCTTTCAACTTACTGTACTGTTTGTTGTGGCTGCTCATGACGGCTTAACAAGGTCACTCCGAAGGATCTCCATAGGAGAGAACCGCACGCCAAACATACTAGCATACCGCGCGGCGTCCACGGTACCAGGTACGATCCGAATCATCATGTTAACGCTCTGCTGAAACCAGACAGACCCAACTGACTGATCATGCGGATTCACAAGTTCAATAAACGTACCCTGGGGTATGTCCTGAACGGTCCCGTCAGCATTTCGGATTCGAAGCATGTTATCCTCGGAATTTATCGAATCACTCTTTAGAATTAGTCTTGTGTGCATTGGACCGCAGACCAGCCCACCCACCAAAAGCACCCAGGGCCAGTGCCGGCAAGGCAATCTTCCCGGGCATCGTGCGCACAATAGCCGGCACCAGATGCCTATGTATGTCCAAATATCCGGCGAGCCCGCCCTTTAGGGCGTCGCGCCAAAGATTTGGCTTATCTACCAGGAGTGTCATAACGTCACGGTACTGAAGCGGATTCGACGAAACCTGCTTAGCTGCGTTGAAGTACCCACCGGCAGCGCCAAGTCCCGCGCCGAGCCCCCCGAATGTCAAAGCTCTGCGTGTACGCGCTGTGGTATCTGACTCTGTTGTGGTATTTAACCTATCCTGTAGTTTATTTAGGAAGCCGGCGACCTTAATTAGTTCGGATGATTTCATATTTGGATCTGCGTTGTCTGCAAAGTCTGTAGGCCCTGCGCCAACTGCTGCACGACTTGGGAAAAGCTCCTCCAGTCCTTGAGTTAGCCTCGGAATTTATCGAACCTCTCTTTCAAAGTAGTCTCATGCGTGCTGGGCAACAGACCAGCCAGCCCACCAAGACCGCCCACGGCCAGTGCAGGCCAAAGAAGCTTCCCGGGTGTCTTGCGCGCAATGAGCGGAGCCAGATGACGATGTAGGGCCAAGTCATCGGCTAACCCGCCCTTCAGGTTGTACAAAGCCTTCAGAGTCTTTTGGTGCTTTGCCAGGCGCGTCAGATTTCTAGTGGACGCAACTGGATCCGCCACAAAATTCCTGAGCTCGTTGAGGTAACCCCCTGTGGCACCAAGACCGGCGCCAATTCCGCCGTATGTTAAAGCCCTACCTGCACGTTCCGCGACCGGACTGTCTGGTTCTGTTGCGTCGTGCAGCCTGCTCATGAAGCTGGCGATTTTAGCTATTTCCGATGGTCTCATAATTAGATCATTTGTGGTTGCACCGCGCCAGCCATTTGGGCCGCCGCGGCGTTAGGATCGACGATCGGAGCCTGCTGCAGGGCAGCAGGGGCAGGAGCAGGCTTGCTGAGTTCATTGACAATGATGCTGATCTTCTGGTCGGCCTCCTGACCCTTAACTGAAAGTTGTTGAATGGCTTGACCCATCTGCTGCACGACTTGGAAAAGCTCTTCAAGTCCTTGCGTGATCTGATCAAGAACCTGCTGCGTGTCCGGCATGGCCCCGGGATCCTGGGCCGGCATTCCCTGAGATGGGTCTTGCTGAGGAGGCATTTGCTGAGGCGGCATTTGCTGAGGCATCGGACCTACCTGTGGGGCAGCAGCTTGCATTTGAGCGTTGGGGTCGCCTTGAGGCATTTGCTGCATCGGCTGGGGCATATCACCGGGCATCGGGAGAAACGCCGCTTTGGTCATCTCCTCGCGGAGTGCAACGAGCTGGTCGCGGAAAGCTTTCAGGTCAGTGGCCATATCGATAGTAGGTTACAGTCATTCAGACTTGTGATCAAGGTCATTTGGAGAAGGCGCAGTGCCCTTAGAGACGAATACAAGTGCCGCGTTGTCCTCGGAAAGTTCAATGAAGCACGCGACAACACCGTCATGCATGCCGAATTTGATGTGCTCGCGTTCAACGTTACCATTCAACCAGTCCACTAGCGCAATGGTCGCGACGGCCTCTATCTGCTCGAAGTTCGGCTCACTCATCCAATTTTGACTTCGTCACTGAGGTTGACCTTGCCGGCATTGATGGCCGACAAGGCATGCTGCTCCGTCGGAAAGCTGTGGACCTGCTTGGGTGCGCGGTTCTTTGCCTGGTAGAGGCCGAGCACGAACTCATGCTTCGGCACCGGGACAACCTTCTCATGATCCTTGATGCTGAATAGCATGCGACTAGGCATGAGGCGCTCTCGGACATCTTTGACGGCATCCGGCAGGGCGGGAACATGGACGTTCATTGTGTCCTGAACCACAATACCTTCTGAAGTGGCGAAGGTGAACGGGCCCGGGATGGTGACATCGTAAGCTTCCATTCTGCCCGGCAATTTTCTTGCACTGACCACGGGCAGCCAATCAACCGTGGTGTCCTCGACGAGCTCGCAATATTCTCGGCAATCCGCACGATCTATGGCGGATTTACGCCACTCATCCGTGTATTGCCGGGCAAGTGTGCGTGTCCAGTAACCTCGGGTCTTGGAGGTCGAAAGCTCGCCGGCCTGAAACTTGTTAGTACCCCGCTGTTTCGCATCAGGCCAGAGTGACTTGAAAGTCTCGATCAATACCTTGTGCAGATGCCAGGGATATGGAACTAGGTCGCTGGCCTGGTACTTGGATTCAAGATCCACGTGCAGCAATCCTTCCGCCAGGGTAGCTTGCTTCCGCGCTAGGCTTACACGGAATCCAGTCCTGGCTACCATGCGGGCGAAATCCGGCGTGCTAAAGTGACATAACCAGGCGGCCTTGTGGCTGGACGAACTTCGATAGTGTGTCACGCCGACACGAATCCCGAGCCGCCGACCGAGTAGCCGGACGTTATCCACCAAGTCCGGGCTAGAGGTCGCGTAGTTGATCTGCAATTGAGGCTTCTTCTTTCCGCGGGTGATCGCGACGGTCCCGTCGGTGGACAGGAGGCCGTCCAGGAGGCCAAGCAGATGCTCTTCCGGGGCGTTGAGGCTGAAGCTTGGAATACGCTTGCTCAGCGCGCCTTCGCCAATCTGCTGCTTGAGCCAGCGGCCAAACCATGCACAACTGACCCGCACCTTGGCCATTTTGTGTTCAGTGAACCCCTTGGCGACATGACGTATGAAATCTCCGTGGGTCAGAAAATTCAAATTGTCGGTCTTGGTCAGATCCATGAGGGTCTGCATATTGTCATCCTCGGCGCCGCACAGATATATTCCGTCCTGATTGTCTACCCAGCCATCCCCGATTATCAGGCCAAGGAACTGGCCGAACTGCCGATCCAAAGCTACAGATCTTTCATGCGGCAGCTTGGCGCTACCCACGCCTTTCATGCCAGTTACCAAAATGTTTGAAACGACTCGATCTCCGGTATGAACCTTTCTAATCTTGGGTACGCACAGACGGTGAGCCGCCTCCGGGTTAACCGTGACGAGGGTACCCTCTCGGTACGCCACCAAGGAATGGTCTGACGAAACCACGAGGTTGGTCTTGTTGTATAACCCGATGTCCCACATCTCCAGGTCTCGGTGTACTGAAAATTTGGTGACCGGGAACCACCCGTGTTGGCCGGTCTGACGATCCAGACCGTACATCAGGACGCCCGCCGGAACGTCCCATTCTGAGACCGTGGCGGACTTCTTGATCTCGGATCCCGGGACTATGGGCATGTCTTGGATATTGATGTTACCCTCGAACGTCATGATCTTTTGATTTGTAATCATGGCACCACTGTAGGTGGTCACAGAAGACAAGTCAAGATTTGTTCGTATCAATGTCGAAGTCAGCAGCGAGTCTCCGTCGTGATCGGCCGCCAGACCTGTGCCTACCAACGGGTTAATAAGAATAGTCTTGCCAGAAATGATCTTGGCGGTGCCGCCGACCACGTTGAACTTGTGCCAGGCGGGCGCGCGGCTGTACATTGTGGGGCGATCCACTATCTCCATGTCAAGATACTTACGAGCCAAAGTGTTACGGTCATTGATCGCCTTGACGGCGTCGGCCGGCGAATGACCAGCGCGAACCAAACGGCGCTGGACGTGCGGGGCGTAAAGCTTCCAAGCCATGTCCTCCGGTAGACCGATCTCGTCTAGCTGAAGTGAGGGGTCTAGTCCGATGACGCCACGGCCAACGTAATCAACCGGTTTCGATATGAGGGTACGGGTCAGCGCGGAAAATTTCGGGCTCGTGCCTGTAATTTTGCGAAGAAAGCCACTGACGCCGCGCTCCAGCGTCTTGGCCTTGACGGGGTCGCCGTAGCCGTAGACGGCCTTGATGGCATCATAGACGTTGATCCGGTTGTGCCCGGCGCCCTGGGAGCCCAGCTCGGCCTCCAGATGACCGTGGGCATCCCGGATGTCCACCAGGTCCCGGTACAGCTCATTGGCGTCGCCGGGAATGAAGGTGTCGCCAGCTACGTTGAATGGGCGGAACTTCGGTGGGATTACCGGTATCCTGGAAAGCATCAAGTCCTTGGGGTGTATGCCCGAACGGCGGAAACCCTCGACGAGTCCCAAGATCCTGATGGCGTCCGGCCGTCTGGTCTTCTTGCCGGAACGTACGACCGCCATATTGGTCTCATGAAGATGATCAAGATCGAGCATGTTGAGTGCGTGCTCGATAGCCTCCGGACCGGTCGCGGGCGGAAGGCCCACTGCGGCTTCGGGAAGCCGCGATGACTTCTTGACCGTGGGTAGCCGGTTGGTCAGGACGTTCATGACCGAGTTACTGAACCCGGCGTTCACCGGGCTGCTGATGACGCGCTGATACCATTTCTCGGCGGGACCCGATGGGTTCTTTAGCTGTTTGGCCACGTCGCCGATAGCGGCCGCGTAGTTAGTGCCGGCGGACTGAAGGCCGGCCTTGAAGTCGGGAAGTGCGTTCCGGTTGGCCCAGTCCTGCGGACGGCCGGCCAGGGGCTTGGAAAAGGGGTTGATCTTGTCGCCGATCACCTGCGTCGTGGAAGGAGCCGTAAGCGGGGCGTCGATCTTCATGAGGTCGCCCACCACGCTGGACTGCGTAACAGGATCGGCTAAAGCTAGCTGCTGCAGCTTACCGACCAGATCGGGAGCCGCAGGCTGAGTAGCGGCCCATTTGACCAGGCCGTCAATGATCTCAACATCGTTCATGTTTTAGCAGCCTTCATTATGTTGTCCAGCTTCCACAATGGTCGCAGATTTATCCAGTGTAAGCAAGTCTGCTGAGCAGACTCGACACGGCAAACGAGACTTGATAGCAAAAGAAAAGACGAAGCCCCGGGCACGTGGCCCGGGGCTTCGCACGATTAACCTTTATTCTGCAGCGCGTCCAGAATGGCGCGGCGCTCCCGCTCGACCTTATCCAGATCGATCTCAAAGAACTCGGCCAATGTACGTTCGATCTGAACCTGCTCCGGGACGAGCTCACCCTCATGCATACAGCACTTGGCGTCGTCGAAGCGGCCCGCTACCAGTTCGTGGGCCTTGGCCTTCGGTGTCATGATGCCAAGCGTGCCCTTGCGTTTACCCTTGTAGGCTTCGCGGAACTGAGTCTTGGTCATACCGAGGGTGAAGCAGTGGGCCACGTGCTGATGATACCGGGAGAACACGATGTGTTTCTCGGACACTAACCAGTCCAGAAACTCGCCGATCTTCTGACTATACTCCTTGGCCTCGGACATCTTGTCCAGTTCGGGAGTGTCGGGCATTTTGATACTCATACGGGAGTCTGGTTTTCCATGAGCCCCTCGTACAGCGTTTGACCGTCGAGGATGGTTTGCTTGCACGTGTCGTGCAAATGCGTGACCAGCTGTAACTGTTCCTGCAACAACTTACGTTCGCGCTCGATGACGATGGAGCGCTGCTTCAGGTCGTACTGCATTCCAGAGACGGCAGTTATGTGACGTCTGGCATCTTCGCTGGGCAGCTTGAAGATCCCATCTTCGCATTGTCCCGAAATGCCGTCCAATCGACCTTTGATCGCATCGAGGAAGTTTTGAGTTTCGGTGATATTCACTTGAGAGTCTGTTTGATTGTGCGCTTGACGCTGGCGCGCTCGTGCTGGTTAAAACGCAGATATTTTTTCTTTACACTACGTACACTGGCGCCTTCAGTCCTGGCAAGTTTACGCAAGCACTTTACCGTCTTTCCGTTCATCTGTAAGCCTTTGTCCTGATCAGCTTAGTGACTTTTACCACCGACCTTGCTGCGACAAGTAACCCGGTACGAATTGGCCACGATGGCCTCGTGTCGGGTAATGGATGTCTTCTTACCGTCGGAGCCGACATTGTGATAGACGACCTGAGCGCCGTGCTCGTATCTGCGATGCGCGACAGTCGGATTGTTACACGAGATAATCATCCTGCCATTTTTGGCAGGGCTCATCTGGTCGACGGTCGCCTGACGGCGAAACTTCAAACGAGATTTGGAATTTTTGTTCATGCTGATAGATGTTACTTCTTCAATGAGAAAACCCGCACGGGTCTGACAAAAACTTATTCGGTCACGGTTAGTTGCGTTTAGTTGCAGATATGAAGTAGACGTTACCGTTATGCGCGGTAGCGTGCAACTTCGTACCCGGCTTAGACTTAAGCTTCTTGTAAGCTTCAGAGGCAACTTCGTCCCGGGCGACCCGGAATGATACTGTGGGGAAGCGTGTATGGACGATAACCTTCTCCTTGGTCGACTGGTCCTCTACCAGCCATTGACCTGGTTCAAGCTTCACGGGACGTATTGCACCAACTTGACGACGCCGGCCTGCAGGAAGCCTAGTACTCGCTCGGGCTCGCCTACCTTCACGTAAGTCTCGCCGTTGATGACTTCGTACCCGTGATAGATCAGCGGGTTGGGGAAGCTGGTGAGAGATTCGAGAACGCGGACATGCAGCGTGGCAGGGTTACCCAGACCCACGGCGGCGTCCCAGTGTTGGGGAGGGAAGATCTCGACACGCCCTTCCTGGTCGACGGAGGGCTCCAAATCGACCTGGTCAAGGAGAACCGTGCGGGGTTTGACGATGCCGGAACCGTCTAAGACGACGGCGGGGCTTTCGTCCAGCCAGGCTTGTTCGAGGAACCAGTATGTACCTTCAGGTAGGGATGATTTTTCAGCGGGGACCAACAGGTCACCCTTGCGGAGTTTGTAGAATTGTTCCGGTTGCATTTGAGTAAAAGCGTTGACCGCAGCGACGGCATTGTATGTCAAGATGCCGTTCGGGGCAAACCTTGCATTCGTTGACCACGCTGTGCGGCATGGTCACGCCGCACTTGGGGTTGCGGCAGGTTTCTTTGAGGAATCCGACATGTTCGGCGCTGAGCGGTAACGTGGCAGGGACCAGTCTGGCAAGCAGATCAGCCATACTTTACGAAGACCTTTTTGCGACCGTCGCCCACTTCTGCGACGGCGCACTTTGGTGCAGCGAGATCACGGTTGAATGGCGACGACCTCGGGCTTCGCACGAAGGATGCTGAGGATGTCTTCGGGAATCAAGGTAACGGGTATGATCCGGATGGTCCGACCTTCGTGGTTTACCAGACAGTGCTGCCGTAAGGCGGCGTACGTCTGCAGGACCACACCTTCGACGACAAAGATCTCAGGCCAGACTTCGTGGACCGTCACGTTCAAGGCGCGCAAATACATAGGGAAATAGTATCAACCTTCTGTGGATCCCGGCAAGCTTACGCGTCCCATCCCTTGTACTTGCCGTACATCGGCTGGGTCTCGGGGTCGCGCTTGGCGGCCTGGCGTTCGGCGCGGTTCTTGCGCTTGCGGAGGAAGGCGTTACTCTTCCGGATCGAGAACTGCTTGCCATCGGCCTTGTTGATAGCAGGGACCTTCCGCCGACGCGGTTCAGAGTCATCGTTCATGGACTACCATAACTGTTGTAAGTGAAAGCAAAAAGCCCGCCGGTTATGGCGGGCTAAAAGACGAGATCGAGAAGATCAGCGCTTTTTTGAGAACAGCTTCGCCTTAACGAGAGGCCAAACCCAGCGGTGCAAAGCAGCACCGGCTACGAGACACAGTGAATGAGTAATGAGTTCTTTCATAGGTCAACATTATGAGTCTTGGGATCTCAATGATCAAGATGAATTTGAAATCTAAAGTTTCTGTATATTAGTACTTTAGGAAGCCAAATCAGACGAAGAAAAGATAGCCGATGGTAATCAGAATTGGACATGCCGGGCAGCAACGCTGGCGATCAGACGAGCGAGCGGCGTGGCTCGGAGGGACGCCATCTTCTGAGGCAGTCCCCAAAGGGCGGACGTATCGAACGTGCTGTTTAGATTCACCGGACTAACCAGCGGCATGGGTCTGTAAATGTTCGACGGCTGCGTGATCTGCGCAGGGGGCTGCACGGGTCGCATACCAGGCGCAAGGGCCGGCACGCTGCCGGGGTTCGGGGCGATCGGACGGGCCGGTACCTTGGCGGCCTGGCGCATTTGCGAAGCCAGGCTTTGTCCGCCACCGCCGACGCGGGCCACAATGGGAGCCTTCCTGGACAAAGCTTTACCGGCCATAGGGATCATGCGTGATACGCCCATCAAGGCTGCGGCCTTGAGGAGATTTGCGTTTCCGACAGGGGCCTGCTGAAGTTTACCGCGGTTATTGACAACTCTCTGATACCAGGGATGCGAGGGTGCAACACGACGGCCCTGCAGCTCTTGAACGAGCCCGGCGGCCATGCGGTTGCCGGGAGCGCCGCGCTGCATGCCGACGATACCTTTTCCGATCGATCCGGTGGGCAGCATTTCGGCCGTAGCCTGTAGTGGACGACGGGATAGTCCGCCGCTGAGGAATTTGGCGATCATGTCGCCGCGACCAGCATCTTTCAACATGGGAGAAGTTTACGCGAGCCTTGGCGGGCTGGCAAGTCCTACACGATGCGACTTTTGGCCGTGAAGTGCTTGTCCTGGTATTCGACGGCCCCCGGCTCGTCGACCCTGACCACAATACCCTTTCGGCGCGTTACGCCGTATCCATCGTCGTAAGACCATAGGGCCAGCCTAGTCTTGACGGGGCCGACATCCGTGAAGGCGGTGCATTCGTGCAAACCGTCTTCAACATCCGATAATTCCACTCCGGCACGAACCAGATTACAATCACCCATCTGCCGTTTGAGCAGGCCGTGGAAGTAGACGAAGGGCCATGAGAAGCCCTGCCCGGCTGACTCGGTGTAGAGTTTAATCAGTTTTGACATTTTTCTTGGGTGGCGCCATCAGCAGATGTGGAGGCATTGCCTCCTGTCCGGCCAGGATCGCCCTGAACTGCTTTTCGGTAAGGCCCAGCAACTTCCGAATGGCCGTCTCGGCCGCGGGGTTGGGAACCTTGAACGGAAGATGAATGGCGCCCCACCGGTTATTACCGGTCATGGCGTCATCGAATAGACCACCCTTCACAGACTCGAGAGTCTCAGGATTAACCAATTCTCCGTTCTTCACTTCGATCGGGTCTACTGCATCCAGATCCTTATCGGTCCAGAATGATAAACGTTGCACCCCATCGGGAAGCTTGCGAGCATGGAATCCTGCCCCATTGAGCAAGGCTTGAAATTTATTGAAGGCGAACGGCACGCCGGGATTCTTGGGCTCGTGGCCGGAACGTAGAGCTCGCCAGTACTCGTCGTTACGCTGTCCACGAAGCGTGGCGGCATCGCGCAGCACCCCGTAGGCGCCGGCCGACAAGAGCGAATGACTTTCAAGTCCCGAGAGACGCTTGGACTGGGCCAGCTGGGAGCCGCCCTTGGTTGGTTGCTCGTTTGCATCGTAACTTCCTTGTCCCCTGATACTTATCTTTGAAGATGACGTGTGATGCAGCTTCAGGACATGACCGACGCCGACCGTGATCGGATTCTCTAACTTGCGGTTCTCCTGCGGGTCGAAGACTTCTTCGGTCTCGGACAGACCATGCTTGTCCAGCTCGCCTTTGACGAAGTCATGCCATTTGTCCCCGTTCATGTTAAAACCTGGCAGCCTATAGGGGGCGCCGGCCTTGTGGGCCGCCTTGCCGAGCAGCAGCTCATACAAGAGCGAGTTGTTCACGCGACTGGGAAGGCCCAGCGGATTGAGCAGCATGTCAAGGGAGCCTCCGTCTGTGGTGCGGGGCATGTGGTCGTCCGGGATGATGAGGCTGACCACGCCCTTCGTTCCACTACGTAAGACGAGCTTGTCACCGACCTTGGTGGGCTGCTGAACTTTGACGTTAACCCTGACGCCCTTGGCGAGCTTCTTCACGTCCGTTACGATCCCATCCTCTTCCTCGTCCCAAGTGGTCGAGGCGTCGGCGCGGGCGTTCTTCATGTGGCTAGATAGCTTACCCAGTTGAGCCTGCTGACTGGAGATGATCTTCGGACGGGTGGCTAGTATGAGGGGGTGACCGTGCTTGACCGTTTGCCCAGCCTTTACGACGCCGTCATCGTCGAGGGTGTCGAGTTGCTCCTTCGTGAATTTGTTTGGGAAGACGCCGATGTGGTGACCCTTGCCACCCGTGACGCCCCGCTTGTATTCGGCGTCGAATCCGTACATGGCCTCCTGAGATAGTCGCTTAGCAAAAGCTTGGCTGATCACCACGGAGTCATCCATCGACCATCCTTTATAGGGGACCAAGCCAATACGGGCGTTAGCTCCCATCGCCAAAGTGCCCTTATCATCCGTGAAGTTGCTGACCGATATGGGCTGGTCTTTACGCACCATGTCGCCGGCCTTAACGATGGCACGACTGGTTAGACCAGTCTTCCGGTTCATCGGGAAGTTGTCGTACAGGCCGACCCGGCGGCGCTTGCCATCCTGGTACTCCAGCTCAATATGCTTGTCAGTCACCCGGTGTACCCGGGCATCTTGATCGGCACGGAGGGCACCCATGTGCTGACCATAGTAATCGTCAAATGACCGCCCGTCTGGGTCCTGATCGATGGCGTTCTGGACCAGGGGTGCCTCGCGGTTCACGATCGGCATAGCCTGGTTGATGAACCTGGCGCCGTAAAAGAGCCGCGGCCCGGCAACCGCGTTCTGTAGGGGGATCATGTTGACATGACTCCCAAAGAACTTGGACGGGCTATCTAGCTCGTAGTCAATCTCGTGGGGGTCTTGTACCTCCTCGATCTTACTGTTGCGGATAACCGCGCGTTTAGGCACAGGGCTCTGCATCCCCATAGGGTACCAGGAGACCTGTACCCACGCAACAGCGTTCAGCCGCAGGCTTGGGGAAGCTCCAGCACGGTGTGGTGGGTCTTCTGCATATTCTTACCTATCGAGTAGTATCTGGGCCGCGCGCTTGTCGATCGGGAGGCAACTACGCTCCGGGTCAATTGGCACCAGCTCACCTGTATCAAGATCCTGCATCCTCATGACACCCGGACCCTTGGGGCGAACTTGATAAACCGTACCGTTAATGGTGAAGTAGCCGCCTGGCTTTACGTCACGGATTTTCTTGGGATTCATTTCGCTGAAAGTTAGATATTGCGCGATTGACTGATTCTGCATCGTCGACTTCTCCGGGTTCAGTGTCCTGCTGTTGGGAGCCGATAAGAGCCCAGGACATGAATAGGAGACAGAGCCAAAAACGTAGCCGCCTTCTGTTGACCTGCGAACGAATATCCATCGGATAGCCGATGAGATTCATAAAAGAAAACCTGCCAGTTTAGCCAGAGCGCGTTAGCGGTTTGCTAAATCAAACGCGCCTCCAGGCCAACCCTGAATCTGTCTAGCCACAGCTGGAGCTCCTGCGCCGCCAGCGTTGCTCAATATGGCGGCAAGCTGACTGGACAATGGCATGTGCCACGGCCCATGAGTTTCGCTGGCCTGGAGCGGGCTATTACTCGTCATCCAGTCACGATACTTACTATCGTCGCGCATGGTGCCCATAGAGGCTAAAGGAAGTCCAGCGGCGGTTGACGAGATATAGGGATGCCGACGTATAAAGGTATAGCCGCGGCGCCCAAGCTCCCTGGCGCCATGCAGGGCACGCCCGCCAGCCTGGGCAGCTTCGCCCAAGAGCGTTGTAGGCGTTCGACCCGGAACGTACGCCCTGGGCGTATACTGGAATTTTAGGTCCCGCATTTTGTCAATAAGATGACGATCGCCTCCGAGCGTACCGCGCAAAGCCTTAAATGTCGCGGCGCGTGTCGCCGGGTTCTCCAGCGCTGCATGCTCGGCCGCAGTAAGGGCACGGCCGGCAATAGTGCTGGATAGTAACTCAGAGACGTTCGGCAGGCCAGTTACCGGATACCGCAACGTCTTGCCGAGCGTGTCCGGCCTAGCCATACGGGCCAAGCGGCCAGCCCCGACCAATTTCGCCACCACGGGAAGGATGCCAGTCTTGAGGGCCGCCCCTGAAAGGAGCGCGCCCCCAAGACCAGCAGCTAGGTATCGACCTCCCCCACGATCGTTACCACCCGCTTGGCTGCCCAGGCCGAGTGATATGTCCTTGACGGTCCGACTTGCGGTCGGTAAGCCTGTGAGCTCAAAACCTAACTCGCCGATACCGCCGGCAGTCTGTACTGGTGCAGACCCAGTGATCGCCCCAGGGATGCGTTTAGCGCCGCCCCAGAGACGACCAAGGAAGCTGTCGTCGAAAGCCTCGCCCACGCTTTCGCCGCCGTTATAGGTGGCGGCTTTTTCCATTACGCGCACGCGAGATCGCGGTGTGTCATCGGCATGGACGAGAGAGCTAAAAAATTCGGGAGGTAGCGCCGAGGCCGGAACATCGATCTTAACTTTGCGGGCAGATCCGCTACCGCTGCCGCGTTGTCCGATCGTCGTATAACCTTCGGGCCGCTTTTTCTTGCGCTGGCTGTACGCATGGTAGGCCAGCGCGCCACCGCCGAGGAGCGCCGGTATCAGGAATGCAGCCATGAGTCTGTTACGACTGCCGGCATTCTCGCCCTCAAGTGCTGCGGTCTGGCGATTGATCTTGGCGGTCGCCAGATTGGTGTCGATCAAGCCTTGTTGCTGTCGACGAAACTTATCGAGGGAGCCAATACCAAACAGACCTAACTGCTTGAACGGTAAAGATGATAGCGCGGCGGCTCGATGCACGGGACTGGCAGCCAGCAAGCCTGTAACGCCGCCAATACCAAGATTCACGTGCTTAAGCGCATCCGGGAGATTCTCGCCAACGAGCTTATTCTCAAGCGCGGCCACCCCCGTTCCGCCCAGGATCCAGGGGAGTAACTTAATGATGTCTTGATCCGGCATCACGTTTATGGTGCCACGGCGAGTGCCCGCAAGCAAGCTAGAATCGCGCAAAGAAGCAAGATTGGATCTCCGTAGCGGAAAGACATATAGGCTTACCGAACTGCGGCTCAATGAATTGCACGCCTAACTTTCCGCCTACCCATACACCAACCATAACGACCGCATGGCGATCAGGCACTTCCAACGGTAACAGCGCGTCGGGGTGGTACCAAAATTCCCCGATCAGGATTGTGTGCTGGAGATCCCTGTAGTGCAGGCTGAATACATGACATGCGGTAGTAGCGTAAAAACGTGCGAAGTCGTCACAGTCTTCCTTGTCCGGCTTGTACAGAAACCCGGCAGCCTTGAGGATAGAAGGCCATCCCGAATTGAACTTCTCCCACCAAGGCGGCGCGACCACGAAATATGACATGTCCGCAATAATTATGGCCCTGGAGGGTATACCGAGAGCTCGCATCGATTTGTACAGATCCTTGTACGCTATCTGGTTGGTTGGCGCCGGAGTGAACGGTTTGCGAAGGTGCTCCCAAGGACTGATAGCCGGTGGAGAGTGTATGACTTCCCGAGACGCAGAGACGGACAGGTAAGACTGTAGGAACAGTATTGTCGCAGCGGCGGCTATCATCCAAGGGAGGCGCGGGCGCATTGCGCAATATTCGCATCGCCCCCTGTAATTGACAAGGCTAATCGAGGATGCGCCGTCAGAACCGGACGTTGTAAGCCTGCTCGGGCTGGCCGAGGCGAGGGAATACGGGACGGTTACTCCTTGGGTTCCACAAGTGGAGTTCGAGGGCACCGGCCGGGGTGCGGGTGACGTAGAAGTTGAACTGTAGATCCTGACAATAGACCTCCCCGAACGCCACGCCGTAGAACGGATAGGTGCGAAACTGGTCGCCGAACCGGATGACCTTCTTGGGGTATTGCTGGCGAAACGCAAAGTCCGCACAGATAGAAGCCATACGGACCAGGTCGTTGGTTTCCCCGGTCAGCAGTAGGGCCTGGTGGAACTGGTCACCGTATACCTTCAACCAATCCTGAGTCAAGACCGTGTAACGCTTCCGGGTTGATTGTATGGCGCCGGCCGGAAAGTGGTGTTCGACCAGCAGGTCCTTGATGTAGTGGTCGGGGACGGTATCCTCCAGGTTGAGCGCCGGTAGTTTAACCCGAGGCGCTTCGATTACTTCAGGAGCGGCGTGCCGGTTACTCGCGCACCCGACAAGGCACAGGATCGAGACGAGAAGAGTGAACAATTTCATGGTCAATACGGTATCGAGCCGAAAGGGCTCTGTCTACGCGTGAGTACTTAGCGAAGGAGCCAGGAGGCTTTCTTCAAGATGGTTCGGACGCCAAGGGTGTCGGCCAACTTACGCGAGGCGCTATTGGACTCAACGATCAGGGCGCGCACTTCGTCCACGCCGGCCGATTTGCGAGTGATCAGCTGGGAGATGGCTTGCTTGGCGTAACGGTTCTGACGAAACTCCGGCAAGATGCCGATGCTGTAGTAGCCGACCTTTATAGGCTCACTGCCACGAATCTCATTTCGCTCCTGCCAGCCGCAAAAGCCGACGGGCGTACTGGCCTGCTTCTCCCGAATCAGGTAAAGACCTCCGTCAAAGCCGTCTGGGCTAAGTCCATAAGGCCAATACTTCGGATTCTCACGGTAAATCCGATCCATGATCTCAACCGTAGCCTTCTTGGAGGCCGGGCTGTAGGCAGCGACCTTGAACATTGCGATACGATAGCAAAAGGAAAGGCAGGATGAAAGGGGAAACCGGGGGCAGCTCCACGCCGCCCCCGGATCTGCATTAGTAAGTCGTTTTCGTCACCGGGACGTCTGGAGTGCTCCAGAACCAGCTCATGACGAAGAAGACTGTCACCACGATTGCGATGGTTGTAATCACTTGAGTTTGAGGTCGCCCAACACCGCACGGAATGCGTTGTTGAGAGGACCGCGGATGCGGGTCGGCTTACCGCCATGTTTATGTTGCTGATGTTGCCGAACATCAGGGCCAGGCTTACTGGCCGGTGCAGGCGCCGGAGCGCCAGTTGCTTTGATGGCTACTGCCGCCTTGTGCTGTTTCGACACCGGAGCATTACGTCCTGGATCGACATTAGTCGCAGCCGGACGCTCCCGACGAAAACTTGGACGCCAGCCCGATGTGTCTATCCTGTCAGCATCGGCAAAGTTCCGAAGGATCTGCCCTCTGGCTGGACGATAATTGCGATTTCGGTAACTCAGGCCGGTGATGATCGACAGTTGAACACCAACGGCATCATCGAATCTGAATCTCGACAAGTCCAGCTTGGACCAGCTGGCCTGTACGGGGGAGCCGTCCAGGTTTTCGACCGTGTAGACAGGGTCGGTGACAGAGTCAACAGCCACATCAATAATCACGTAGGTCCACTTATTCAGACAATTGCGATCCGGCATGAACGGCCGGGTTTGCCAGGCAAGCGGGTGGGTCGTGAAGTTTTTGCGAATGCTCTCCGGAAGGAAAGCCCGTTCCACAACGATCGGAGCAGTCCGATCAGTCAGGTGCATGCGTCCGAGCATCTGACCACGGCCGAAGCCGGGGCCACACGCTCCGCGGAGCTGGATCGTTTCAGGTATGTCGATTAGCGGCATCGGGCCGCAGAACTGAGTCTCTGTCATAGTAGTCTATATAGGTTCCGGCAAAATGACCGGCGGCCGAAGCCGTCGGTTGCTGGTGGCCGGGCACCAGAAATTTACCGGCTATGCCTGCGCGTAAATGTGCTTCAATTTCATTTCACTATAGTCAGGTATTTGAGGATCGGGGGATGAAGCAAGGTCTCGACGTCCTGGGGCTGTGCCCATTCGGCCGTAGTCCAATTTTGCATGCGAACCACATACTGACTGAACTTCCTACAAAGTTCCAAATCAGTTTTCCCCGTAACCTTCTTAGGCTTATCGCACACGTTATCCATGATCCAGTATGAGCCGTCTCGCTCAAACAACACCACGGCGTGGAGACCGCGATTACCGTCCGGGGTGACCCACTCGTACGCAAGTTTTTGGTTCGTTATACCTTTATCGTCAAGCGCCTGAGAAAGAGCCACCGCGTAAGGCTCGCACTGATTGTACCCGTAATGTCCGGGGAGTATGCGCCCCGCGATAGATTCATCGAACCGGTTACCTTTGCCGAGCATCTCACGGCGCATGGCCGAGGAGCAGCCGGTTGCCAGCAGGACAAGCACTACGGCCATCACGAAGAGAATGAACGTGCGAAACGCGCGCCCACTATTAAAAGTTTGAACTGAGGGATGTACTTTCATTATTTGTCTTTTTGTTAATTGTTTAGTAATGGCTAAAGAAAAAGTAGACCGCCCAGCCGATTTCAGGCTGGGCGGCACATGCTGGGCCTATCGTTCATGAATGACAGAGCCAAAGCCCAACGTGGATCGTCTACAGGCGCGGTCTAGCGACCATCTTTTGGTGAGTCCGAAAACCTGTAACCGGTCGGGGAGGGTCGGGGGAAGCTGACTGCCTGGTCGTCCTGAAGCCAGGCAGTTGGGCGGGAGGCGCGTTATCGCTTCTCAACCGCGGGCGACGGACGCAAGGAAATGACGCGCGTCCGTCGTACTGTGTCGAGCCGTACTTGTAGCCACGAACGAGGTACTGCTTGTAATGCACGGTGACCGGGATGATGGTCACGGCAGCAGCCTCAAGTTCTTGGGCAACTTTCGGATCGGACACAGAGATTAAGGTAATTATCGCGCGGTCCAACTCCTGACCGCGCGATGTGAGGGACGGGGCGTGTGGAGCCAGTCTGGCTGGTGAGTTCCCCGCCAGCTTTAGGCGATGGCGACCTGAACGTTGGCCTCGGCCGGTGCAGCCTGAGCCTTGGCGGCATCAAACTGGGCGCGGTAGCTGTCAAGCGCCGCAGCGATCACCAGATCAACCTGACGCACATCGGCCCGGCTCAATGCCTGTATGTCGCGATACGCCTGATTGAATCCGATGGCGACCAATTCCGCCCTGGCAATAGCGGCCTGCAGATCGAGCTGGGTGACTTCCGAGTCCAGCGTGATCAACACGCGCCCCGGCACCGATCCCGGAACCGCAATGGTTTCAATGATTGACACCGTGAAGGTTTTGTTCGGCCCGGCCGTTCCTTCATTGGCCGAGTAGTGGACCTTGGCAAACGTGTTGGCTGCGTAATGACGGATGTCCATACCGCTCGGCCGGCGCAGGGCCTCGCCTACGCGGCGGCCGAGACCGAAGCCGAAGATCTCGCCAACAGCCGACATGAAGCGGCTGAATGTAGTGGATGTTTCAATTTCATTGACACCAGCCGCGAAGGCCGGTCCGACAGGATATTGGTTCATAGATGTACTTGTACTTGTGGTTAACGTTAACGAGCGGACCTTTCGGTCCGTTCAAAACCTTATAGCACAAGGACTAGCTCTATTGCGCCTTAACCAGGCGGTCCGTGAACAAGATACCATCAAGATGGTCAACCTCGTGTTGTATAACCCGGGCGATCATACCAGTGAAGACAGCCTCGTACGGCGCGCCGGAACGGGCGAGCCATTTCACCTTTATACTAAGGGGGCGATCAACTTCCCCGGTGATACCGGGTTGGCTGAGGCAGCCCTCCATCATCCTGGAGGTCGGCGAGTCCACCGCGGTGATCTCGGGGTTGATCAAGACCATTGGCAGCCAGTCATTTAGGTCGTCAACCTCACGGCCTTCCATTTCCATCTTGGAGGAACGCCTCGAATTGCGTGGATCAATCACCGCAATACGGGTGGCGACGGCAACCTGATTTGCAGCCAAGCCGATACCTCGTGCCTCGTACATGGTTTCGAGCATGCTATCGATGAGATTCTGCACTTCAGGCGTATGTGGATCCGCGACGGGCGTCGCACGTTGACGAAGTACAGGGGCCCCCTTGAGCACAATCGGAAGGAAGTTTGGCATAGTTTCGGTTCAATAGTTCAAGCGTGGCTTTAACAAAAAGCCCCATCCTAAGCAAAGGACGGGGCTTCAAGGTCAGGACTGGCTTACACTTCGCCGTCTTGACGATAGTAGTACTTGCCGCCCACGATGGCGAAGTCACGAACATCCACGTAAGAGAACACGGTGTCCTTCTGTTGCGTATCGACGTCGGCAATGATGAAACCATTATTCCATTTCTGAGCATCCGTGTAGCTGGCGCTACGACGGTGCATGGCGCCGCACTGGTGAAACTCGTACGCGCCGTAGGCGATCGACGTGTTCGACCAGACAATGTGCTTATGGTGGTGCCCACAGAACCCAGGGAGCCCGAGCTGGGCGCCTTCCGGGAAGTGATGGGCCACCAGGGAGTTCCAGTACACCTTATAGTTGCGCGCCTGTTCCTTCTTTATGTCAACTTCCCGCCAGGCGGCGAGATCGGCCTTGCCGATGTAGTTGATGTGGAACTTGTCCAAGCCAAGCAGAGTCGAGACGGACATACCGTGCAGATCGGCCAGCACGACGCGCATGGCCGGCGAGTTGTCCGCCAAATGCCGAACCAGGCGGAACTCATGGTTACCTTCGACCAGGTCGATCTGGGCATTCGGCGCCGCCTTGCGAAGTGGAGCCAATACGTTCTCGTGTACGAACTTGATGCGACCGACCACGTCCCATTCGCGAGGATCGACGGTGTACTTGCCGAACTCCGGGAGGTCAAACAGGTCGCCGTTGATGCAAATCACGTCGGGCTGGATACGCTTGACAGCGTCAAGTGCAACTCGCAGTACAAATGGATCGCAAGAGCGATCGTGGATGTCGCACAGGCCAATGAGGGTCTGGTATCTCGACTTGTTGACCCTGACGAAACGCTCGGCGTAGTCCGCGCGTATCCGGTTCAACTCACGGTAGTGATCGTGCGCCGCGTGCTTCGCGGTCTCGCGTTCCAGCTTATGCTGCTGGCGCGTGAGGACAATGCCAGCTTGCCGTTTGAATTCGTGAAATGTCCCGAAGAATCGATTCCATACCGACTCGGAATACTTACCGACGTTGCGGTAGTAGTTCCGCGAGATAACTTGTTCGGGATCTGCGAGTGCAACCCTGCGCAGGTCGTTGATACAATCCTGCGGCGTAGCCGAGTAGTCCTGCTTGTCCGATGATTCCGACATCGGAATCTTCGGACCTTGGTACGCGAGCGTGCGACCTTTGGGTTGGTGAGGGCGCTGAGGCTTGACGGGAGGTTCGACAATAGCTGTCGTCTTCTTTGATGCCATAACGAGAATTTAACCTGAAGTTGTCGGCCGTGTCAACTCGACGACTTCTGATGCGTAGTGTTCGTTTACTTGACAGCTGCGGGACACGTGTGCTTTGTCGAGTTGAGAGGTTTGTGAATGAAGTGCCGGGCGGTGCAGGACATGCACTCGTATCCAGTCTCGATGGTGTTTACCTTCGGGTCGAATCCGACCATATACTGCCCCATGAAGCGCCACTCCGGCTTCTCTCCACAGGCAGGGCAGACTTCGGGGGCTGGCGGGACGCCAAAGGGGTGGTACGGCGGAGTTGGTTCGCTCATACGGTATTAACTTTCCGAAAAGCAGCTTCGCCGTTGCTGAACGTACCGATTTTCAACACCGAGCCGTCGGGGAAGGATTTATGGATCAGCTCTTGAAACCCGGCGACCAGATTCTCACACCAGGCTTTGGACATCTCCGGGTGTCTATTGGGGTATTCGTCGAACGGGACGAGTGACACGGCCACTAGCCCGTAGTACTCGCTGACGGTGACGAAGCCGTGACGGTTTTCAAGTATGACGCGACACTCACAATCGACCCAGCGTTCCTGGTTAGGCACGCTGAAGGATTTGTATCTGCCCTGGATAACCTGCGCCAGGTCTTCTGTGAAGTCATCCCAGGCAAGCTCATGGTCGTCGTGAACGTCGGGTTGGTAGATGAGGTACACGTCAGCGACGGAACCTCGGGGAATCATTACGGAACGGCCCATATAGAAAAGGAAAAGCCCCATTGCTGGGGCTGACTGATCCGAACTGGTGCGCCTTTCGGCGTTACGGATACTGTTGAATAAAGCGCGCTACTTCACGATCTGCTTCAAACAGAACGCAACCTGGTGTTCAGCCAATCCGTAGAACTTGCCTAGCTCGTAGATGTCGGTGAAACAGGGAATGCCGCGCTCCTTGGCCCGACTAAATTCTTCACGGGTGCCGGAGCTGCGTTCCCAATCTGGAGTCAAGAAAACCGCGTCACAGACATGCAACATAGACAGATCGCCATTAAGCCAGACTTGATCAGGAAGGGAGTCCTGAAAATGAGCAGTATTGGCGTGAGGACATACCGCGGCCAGCCCGGGATATGCGATTGCGAGCGACCAGACCTGAAGGGCGGCACGTTCGGCATTACGCACGTTTTCCGCAACCGCAAAGTGTGATTTGCCCCGAAAGGGGCCGGCAATATAGACGAGACCGTTCATGAGTCTATGGAGTTTCCTTCCGCCTGAAGTAACTGGGCGGAAGTACGTGAAATACCCAAGGTACCCCAAGGCTGTCGGATCCGCCCTTATCGCCTCGGTCGCCCTTATCGCCGCGGCCGTTACCTTGAGTACCCTTACCGCCGTTGCCATTCCGGTTGCCCTGATCCTTACCGTTACCTTCGCCCTTGGTGAGTTTGCCGGTAACGGTCTGTCCGTTGTTGAGCTGACTCATTACAGCCTGCAGCTGCTCATGCAACTCACGGCTGTACGGTAGCTTGAACAAGCGGGGCTCCGGGTGAGCGGCGTTATAGCCGAACGTATGCAGGAAAAGATTGTGGCGTGTGGGAGGATGTTCGATCAGGATGTAGATACCGCCGGGCGACCCGATAGAAGGGCTTGGCTCTTTAATCACGATATGCCTAATCGTAATAACCGTGGGCATATTCTTGTGCGCTGCCCACCCCATAATGGAATCTAGCGACAAGGACATAGCGACGCAGAATCCGAAGAACCCGGCGATGATGCCGGTCCGGACCCAAATGTGCTTGGTGTCTCGAATGACCCAGAATACAGCCGCGAACAGGAGCAGCAAGAAAATAGGGAACGCAATCAGCATAGATCAATATGGTGATTCGCCATCCTGGTGCTGGCCGTCATTGAGGATACGGGCAGGCAGCCGATTGATGTCGGCGATGGTGACGTGGTTGTTCTGATTGGCGAGCGTAAACCGAAAGAAAGTAATTTCTTCTCCAGTGCGAGTGAACTCGTGTTCCTCGGATGCCGGCATCGCGTAGGGTTTGATCTTGATGAGCCTTACCTTGGCCTTCAGCGGAGTGGGCGTCTTGTTCATATTGTACGAATGCACGTTGACGACGAACTCCCCGGGGACGAAGCCACGCACCGTTGCGATCTCCTCGTTGACCGGATTGACCACCTTACCTTCGGCGTTGACCTCGGTACGTCGGGCGCCAAGGCAATCGCGGTTAAGGCTGCAGAGACTTCCGTCGCCACCTTCGCGGCTGGAGAAGCCGATGCGACGACCCTGGGGATCTTGAATCCACAGGTCCAGATCTGCATCGCCCTCCCAGGTCAACACGATCTCGTAGATCGCGTTCGGCTTGTAGGCTGATTCCGTCGGGGTGGTGTGACGGATCAGGCTGGCGATCACCACGAATACCATCAAGAAGCAGAACAGCGCGTCCAGGTAGGACGTTGCGTATTTATTGTTCATGGTTGGTGTGCAACAGAATATGGCGTTGCAGTGTAAGCGGAATAGCTGCGCTCATGCCAACCACGGTCGTGTAAAGTGCGGTACAGCAACCGGAGTACAGCTGCTTCACGATCATGCTCACGTCGGGCGCGCTTGTTTGCGTACCGAGGGCCTTGTCCATCATGATGCAGAATCCGATCAGGGTGCCGAGCAAGCCTAGACCCATAAAGGTCTGCGCCGCGTACTCGATGTGCTCCATACGCTGTGCGAGCCAGTCAAAACGACCGGATCTACAAGCTTCGCGGAAGCCCCGGCGATCAAACTGACGGGCAACCCAGAGCAGGTAAACTGACACCGGGAGATAGGTCGCCATGATGGTCACGCAGATGTATGACGCATCATTCTTGATGATCTTTGTGAAAAGCCCCTGGGTGCCGGCAAGAACACATGCGGTCATCACGACAGCCCAGACGATGAAGCACTTTAGGAAGTTAGATTTCATTTCAATATAAGAGGTCTCACACAGAAGCGCCACTGTCAAACCCCGGCCTGCAGTTAGTCGGGTATGCCCAGTGTCTTACCGTGAAGGTCCTCGGGACTTAGCCAGCGATAGACGCCCTTCTTCCTGTCCTTGAAGCGTTGGTATATCTTCCCGTCCGAGCCGATCTTGGTGCCCCAGGCCGCACGGGTGTCGACGCCGGCCCTAGAAGATTCTGGTCCAGAGATCACGTCGATGAACCCAAAGCTACTCGGATGAAGTGCTTGTGCTTCTTGCGATATAGACTCCTCGCTGGGTAGCCCGCCAGGCCCCATTTGGGTGATCCGGCGGGACTGCTCTACCAAGTGCATCGGGTTGATTTCTTCGAGCGGACTTGAAAGTGGGTTACCGATCAGCAACCCGGTGGCATAACCGTCGAAGTGGCTTGGCTGAAGAGCTTTGAGATTACGCATCCGCGAAAGTCGCCTCATGGCATTTAGTCGCAACTTGCCGGCGTCCAGATCGACACGCTCAGCCATGAGCTTATCGGGACCCAAAATGGTGCGGTACATGAGTGCGTCCCGCTCGTCCGGGTCGGCCTCGCCGCGGTTGACCGCGATAAGCTTGCGGGTTGCATGCAGGATGGTGTCAATATCTACGGATACATCCGTAGGGTCATGCGCCAACTGCTTCATCGGCTTCGGGAGGGCCGATGACTGTTTCACCGCGGGTTCCTCTTTGAGGCCGAGGGCCGTGATGAGCTTCTGTCGAAGCTTGTCCATTACAGCGCGGTAGAAGGTCCGCGTGCTGCATTCATCCGCGCCTGGTTACCCCAGGATTCCCAAAATCCTCCCGGATAATTCCACCATCTTGGAAATTGTCGCTTGAAGTCCTCATAACCTTTACCAGAGTGCCGCTGTATCGATTTAGACCAAGCCCCGCGGGCGTCGAAGGGATTGATGTCACGGCCCAATTGGCCAATACTTCGGCCAGCGCCCTGCCAGTTACCCTGGATTACATTGCCTAGTGCGTCAACGGCAGATCCGGCGGCACCGGTAATACCGCTCTCGCGGCCAGTCCCTTTACCGCCAGCGCTGACGAGACCTAGCAGGGGAGAGAGCACAGTACGCGCAGCCCCGCCGAGTGTGCCGCCAACTGCTCCCATGAATGAAGGTTTGACGCCGGGGGAGAACTGCCGCTCGCCAGTCAAGTAATGCGTTATGCCCGCCGGCTGCTGGGCTGCTGGCCTAATGGCCGGCACGCCCATGTCGGGGACGTTGATTACGTTGGCCAGCTTGAGCATCTGAGAACTGCGCATGTCAAGAGTTTAACTCAGCCGTTTATGAGTTTCCAGCGGAATTCTCACGCACGTTTTGTAGTGCATGTACCTTTCTTGCACGATACAAGACAGGCTTCCTGCCGACATGTACCTTTCTTGCATGATACAAGACAGGTTTTCTGCTGAATCGCCTGGTATCCACTAGGTACTGCAGCCACGTAGAAAGCCTAAGATACGGTCGCCAGAACCAATACGGTCTGCGGGTCATACAGGCGACATTATTCATGCCGAGCAGGTTGAAGTGATAAGCGCGTGTCGCCTGGTGCCCACCCGTACAGTCGGGGAAGCAGCCAAATACCAGCATGCCGCGTATGCCACACCAGGAGTCCGATGTGGTCAGGCCGGCCGCAAACAAGACGGTCCGAGATGCTTCGGAGTCGGGGTACATGCGGTTAGACCGATAAAGGTAGATCGCCTTGCTAGAGGCGTTGACCCACCGCGTAGACACGAAGAACCTAATGCGTAGCAATGATTTGAGATACTCGATCATGGAAAGGATATTGGATGGTGACCACCGGGGACTTCGGGCGATCAAGCTTGGCTAATCCCATCTCCATAAGCCATCGGATGTTGTCCAGGCATCGGGCATGGGTACGGGCGAACTCTCGGCCGAGGACATGTATCGGCTCGCCGCCCGGTTGGCTGTATACGCTGGCGACCGCCGTTGTGTCGGCCATAGCAAAGCAGTGAACCGCCGTACCGTTCTGGAACGACATGGTGGCGAACTTTAGCCACTGATCGGGTAAGGTCACAACCCCAGTTTCCTCGCGAAACTCGCGCGTCATGGCATCGATCGGAGACTCGCCGACCTTAGTGTGCCCGCCGACACCGTTAAAGCGATCTTGTTGCCAGTCTGGGCGCTGCTTTTCAATCAGTACGACGAATCTGTTACGTACTTCCGGACCCTCGAAACAGAATCCGAGAACGTACTCTTTGTCATTGTCGGGAATGTCAGACATTGTAGTAAATAAGGTATGGTTTAACGGACACTATGAGGAATTTGATACCGGTATTGCTTATACCGCTGCGGATCCGAAGGAGTCGTTAGTGTGTAGGCGCTGGCTTCGGCTTGCGCATGAAGAACTTCACGTTCTTGACCCAATTAGAATGCCCTACAGGATCGGCCGTGTATGGCACATAGCGGTTGGCCATGAACTGCGTGAACTCTCCGGGCTGGCCGGCCCGCTGCCATCGATTGAAGTTGTTCGATACGGACTGGGAGGCTAATAGCCTGGCATGCGCTGGGCTGTCTACCTTCTTGGAAAGAATACCGTATGGGGATTTGGCTTTGGGACCGCCCTCTACCCAGTAGATGGCATCGGTCATGCTGGTCAGTTGCTTGGGGTCGATCGGCTTGATCGACCCTGCCACTTTCAACATGTCCGAAAACTTCACCTAGCTACTGTAACCAGCGGTGAGTAGAAGAGCAAGCCCGGATAGACTTTGTACGACTCAACCCTCGTGAGCACTTGAACGCCAACAGCCTTTAGCCCAGCATGGCAGAATTCAGAGCAAAACCAGCGATCATCAGCATCAGGTTTATTACGTGTCAAAAAAGACAAGATGCTAGGCCAGTCATATTTGGCGCCGACCTTGGCCTCGGCCCAGGCAAAGAGCCTGAACCATTGATCCGAGGTCATCGATGGAATACTGCAGACCGTGATACCTTCCCAAGACTTCACGTAGGTTTGCTGTACGCCGCGCCCCGGGTAGGACTCGATGATCGTTCGGTTGTCAGGGTAGAGGAAGGCGCAATGCGCGAAGGCTGAGCGAGTGTACCATCGCACGAATCCGCCCTGGAGTCCGTGCCCCCGCATCAGAAGAAGTTTGCCACCTTCTTTCATAGCTTCCACAGTTTGACATCATGGTCCGGGTGAAGCCAGGAAAATTTGGGATAATCGGGCAGGATATGACGAAGGAGGATCCTTGGCTGACGCTCAGCGAGAGCCAGGTTCAGGCTGGTAGGCTCGGGTGAGGTCCATGTCGGGGAGCCGCTTCCGGAAATCGTGAATGTCGATTCGGTATATTGACTGCAATCCTCGCCACCCTGGTTGGTAGTTGGATTCGTAGAGGTCACGGGCGCATTCCTTTGTTGGGCAGCCAAGGATGATCTTGTGCTCGTCGAAACGGCCGGTCGTAGGGTCGACCTGGTTTACGATCCAGACATTGTCCGTATGAAGATCAGGTCCGATGAACACGTCCAGGTGATCCCCGTCGGCGCCTTCGGTCTTTTTCAAATAGCCGTAATGGGCCTTCATCTTGATCGCCCACTTGACGCCTTGGCGGTCCACGCCTCGGCGCCATGATCCCTTGGGGTTCTCGATGGCGATGTCCAGGCCGTGTAGACGTACATGCCCCTTCCGATAATTTCCAGAATGCTGCTGCGGCTTGGTCGGTAGCTTCTGACGGTTTTTCTCAGAAGTGGCTGCGCGATGGGCAGCTAGGTCGAGTTCCTTCTTGGTCCGTACGGCCGCGGCCATCTTGCCGAAGCTGCCCGATAACGCGGTCGATACCCCGGGGTTGATGCCGGGCATCTCGCTATGGATGACCGCACGAATGTCGTCGGCCAGCTGCTCCAAGGATTCGTTGATGTCGATGCCGGCGTCGAACTGCTGGTTGAGGAACAGCGCGATAGCGATCAGGTCCTCTTTGGAGAGATCCTGGCCAGCCTGGTCGGCCGCGCTGCCCGGCGGGGGTCCCAGGTCGGGCGTGTCTTGGAAGGCGGTGTCAGGGGCAGGTCCTTGGGCGGTACCACCGAACTGTTCGCTGGCGCCCGCTAGGCTGCCGGCCTGAAACGCGCTGGCCATCTTCCTGTGGGACAATAGATCCGGCATGGTCTTCTGGACCGTACTCAGATGCAGGTATGTATCCTTCAGGGCAGTCCTGATGGATTCCTGTTTCTGAGTGTGTGAGGCACCGGGATCAGGCTTGCGTACGAGACGTTGATATGCCTTGTCGAACACGCGGCGGTCGTAGCCATCCTGGTTGGCCTTCAGGATCTCGGACCCCCAGAGTTGCTCCAGCTCCTTCTCGTCGACGCCCAGGTCCTTCATGAGGCTATGCAGTCGCAAGCTGGCCTGTCCGATGTCCATCTTGAACAACCCGGTCTCCGGCTCCAAGCGAATCCGAAAGCTGTGGCCAGCACCTCGCTTGGTATTAAAATGAGTCTCCAGTTCGCCAGAGTCTTTCCGGCGCGTGTAGGCGCCGGGCAGTAGGCGGGCCTGGTGGATGGTAGCGTATTCATTTCCGCCGTGAATGAATGTTCCGCGGTTGGTCAGATATGGAACTTTGGCGACTGTTTGATGTTGTTCATCCAGAAGATTTCCTGTCTTATCATCAAACAGGCGAAAAGTCCCACGGAGCTTGCGATGCAAATAGTCTCCCTTTAGGAGCGCCTCTTTCTGCTCGTCGATGGTGAACGGCTCTTCGCTATCATATTTAAGATCATGCAGTTCGAGACGAACTCCACCATAGGATTGGGGGAACTGCCGCAATACGGCTTCATGCATCCCTTTGAAGATGTTGCCGCGAAGCGTGTCATGATCCTCCCAGTCACGCAGCTCGGCCCCATGTGGGTAGATGTCATCAGCCATGCCGTAAGGGTAGCACCTACTTGGTTTGCAGGTCAATATGCAGTCGCTCATCAGACACGGCCAGATGGGCGACCAACACGGCGAGTTTCTCGTCAGGGCGGGGTCATTCCGGGAAGGAGTCGGAGAATTCCGAGCCAGAGTCGCCGGACACCGCCGGGGTGGCGGGCTGGTTTAGTGTTCGGAGCCTGGCCTTGCGCATGGCGTCTAGCAGACGATCTCCGACCGTGGGGAAAAGTGTGCCAGCCACGACGGTAGTCGCAAGACCAAACAGTTCCAGCCCAAGATCCCGGATGACACTATCCAGCCGATTAGCCACGTTGTTGCACGCGCGTATGTATTTATCATGCTCGGGAGTGCCGACCGGCGGAGGTCCGCTAAGACCGGAAACCGCAAAGTCTAGTGCAGACTCCAACGCCGTAGTGTTTTGCAGGTGTTGAGAGGTCAAATGAGTCTGCTGGGCCTTGACTATTGCGGCAATCACGTCATCTGCAGTTTCGCGGCCATTATTAAACATGGCCGGCGACAAATCTTGCGACAAGCAATCCATGCAGAGTTTAGCATGCAGATCCAGATATACCTCTGAGTGAAGGGAAGTTCGCAACTCCATAGACGTTCGACATTGCCCCTTCCCGGCGGTCAAAGTACCGGCTACTCCTTGCAAGACGTTCTCATACCAAACTTCCACGGTTAAATCTGGGTGCGACGGCTGGCGCGTAAAATCTGTGAGTAGATCCAAAAGATCCTCCATGCGACCAAACCATGAGACAATGAGGTACTTTCGCGAAGTCTCGGCAAGTAAAAATTTGAGTCTGCCGAACATTCCGACATCGAACGGAAGCGATGCCGAAGTGCCGAAATTTGCGAATTCGATGGCTACTTGCCACTCTCCGAACGATTTGAGGTATTGCATGCTTCCAGAACTTTCTTACCGATTAGATCATAGTCAGGTTTGTGGCCAGGTATAAGCTTGGCATACTTGTTGATCTTGAGATCTCTACCGCCGGTGACTTGCCCAAATACCGCTACATTGAAATTAACAATCAGGCCCCAAAATACCGCAGTGGTGCCGGGTATGGCGGCCGATACCTCCACGGCGATGTCAGTGGCAAACCCCAAGCATTTATCCGTTTGAACCCGTACTCCGCATTCGCCGCCCACAGGGACAAAGACTACGTCGGCGCGACGGATAAGCGCCTCGGCGTACTGCAGGGCCGTATTGGCCCTGTCCCCTCGGAATGCGAACCGGAACAGATTCATGTCACCCTTTTGGTTGCACGGTGTATCCCGTACCCTCCAAAATCTTAATGGCGCGTTTGGTAGCGTGCAAGATCCGTTTTCCAACTACCGGCAGCGGTCACACCTTTTGGTGCCCCCGTCAAGCAGTATGGTTGTTTCCATTCTTGCTCCTTTCATTCCAGATCGCGAGGTCCATCTCGGCTGGACTTTTACCTTCACGGTCGCAGTAGTACAGGAAGCGGTTCTCCCAAAACGTGTACTTGGCCCGGTTACCCGGCGTCACCTTGGGCACCGACTTGCACTTCTTCACTTCACGCATCCAGGCAAGGATATGGGTATCCAGTACTGCGAGACGCAAGCCGGGCCGTGAGTGCAGCAGGAAGAAGCGCGCCGTCTTGGGGCCCACACCGAACAGGCTCTCCAGGTTAGCAACCTTCATGTTGACCAGCGCCACGTTCTGTGTGTCCCAGGCCAGCTGTCGGAAGCAACGCGCGAGGCGATTGTACTGCCCGAGCTTATGCTGCTTCATGGCGGCGACCAAGGTCGGCGGGGTATTGCGGTCCCACTCGCCGTCACAAAGTTGCCGCAGGTAGTCTAACGGCCCCAGGGGCGTGCCGACCAGGTGGGCCAGGAACGCCTTGGTTTTCTCCTGTTGGACCTTGGCGTTCTTGCCGGCGACCAGGACGGCCAGCAGGAAGAACGCTTCCAGTTCATGCGGGGTGCGATCGAACCGCGTGATCTCCTGAACGTTCAGGCTGTCGAGTTCTTGATGTGTCACCCGAGTCTCTTATGTTTCATACTCTTGCTGCATGGCCAGGTTAACTTTCCGTCATGGGGCCAGCGGACGCCGATGAGGACGCCGCCGCAGCCTTCCAGCCGGCACTGCTTGAAGCTTCCGGTGGTTTTACCCTTCAGCTCGCCGTCTCTTGAACGTATGACGGTACCTTTAGGATAAGCAGTGCGGATATTCATGGTAGGTCGGTTGAGTCGTTGATAGCCGTACGGATGGTTTCCCGGGCGTCGAGGAATCATCGAATGAAGAACGGCTCGGGCTGTTCACCGCACGGTGAACGGAACCGGGCTGCTCGTCCTCGTACCGCTCGTAATCGGTGTGGTTCATTTGTTGGCGGCTTCGAGGGCTTTGTCCAGCTGGAGTTGCAGGTTCGCAAGCTGCTGTGCGAGCTCCATCAACGTGGAATGATGCAGCTGCATAACCTTTTGCAGGACTTTGACAATCTCCTGCCAAGCTTCTTGCTCGGTCAGGTGGATCATGTCGATGCAGCAGCGGTATTGGCTACCATCAGCGCTACAAAGGACCGTCGGTATCAGGGCCTCGGCGTGATCTGCAAAACCGTACGAGCAAATCGTGACGATTTCAGGTTCGGAAGTATTATAGTTGATCTGCCAAGCATGCCAAGGATACTGCTTGTTTGAGAACAGATTGTGCTTGGCAACCTCGGCATCTGGTAAACGCGATAGGGCTTCAGCTCGCTGCTGTTCTAGGCTCTTGAGATTTGACATAACGTTTGATTTGTCGTGTGTGGTGTAAAGCTGTCAATGATCATCGTCATTGTAAACTAAGTCGCGCAGCCCGGCCCAAGGTGGCGATGGTGTTACCACGTGGCAATCTTCCGGCAATGGCGGCAGGTCAGACATTTTCAAAACGAAGAAGTCTTCCCTGGAGGTAATCAGGTTTCCATTACCAAGCTGCATTTCAACGACGACGGCTCCCATTTTTTCAGCATACCGCATGGCTGTGCCACGTTTGGTCTTACTGGGAAAGCACTTAAGGTATTTTAGAGTATACCCGTTGGACAGCCTCGTTTCCCCAGCAGGCTTCACTGGCCTATAGTTATATCCGCCCCAATTTGTGAATCGGTCGGCTATTTTCTGTCTCCTATAATCGCGTTCGCGGTAGTATTCTCTACAACGATAGTCCCAACTGTCCCACGATTCATATTTTCCGGGGTATGGTAACATAAGCTTAGCTGAGGTCGAATGGTTCAAGCTTTCCGCCGTTGCGATCTCTCCCGTTGACGTCAAAGCCACGGCGATCAAAGCCATCGCGATCAAAGCCACGGCGATTAAAGCCATAGACATCAAAGCCACGGCGATTAAAGCCATCGACATCAAAGCCACTGCGATCAAAGCCACTGCGATCAAGGCCACGGCGATTAAAGCCATAGACATTAAAGCCACTGCGATCAAAGCCACTGCGATCAAGGCCACGGCGATTAAAGCCATAGACATTAAA
>Ga0187894_10000517_pt1 | contig 52400 bp, 52 predicted proteins | sample GBC1701081metaG_FD_136650 | JGI IMG/M metagenome (GOLD analysis project Ga0187894, IMG submission 136650) | White microbial mat communities from a lava cave in the Kipuka Kanohina Cave System on the Island of Hawaii, USA - GBC170108-1 metaG ...
CCAGCAAGCGCACCGGATGCCCGGATGGACCCTTCGCTCCGCTCAGGGTGACAGACCGGGGTGAGTTCATCTCCGGAAACCGCCGAAAGCGTTGCGCTTTCGTTGGATGTCTCAGAATGACGGGGGTGAGCGTCTGACCTCCCGCCTCATACCTCATACTTCGCACCTCACACCTCCGACTTCCAACCCTCCGCAGTGTCCGCCTCCAAGACCCTCCAGTTCCCCAACGCCCGCCATCTCAGCGCGCTCTATTGCGGCACGGAGGCCAACCTCGGCCTCGTCGAGTCCGCCCTCGGCGTGCGGCTCGTCACCCGCGACGACTGGCTCAAGATCGACGGCCCGGCCGATGCCGTCGCCCGCACCGAGGAGTTTTTCGGTCTGCTCAATAACGGCCGCACCCAGGGCCTCGCCATGCGGAGCGCCGACTTCACGCGCCTCCTCGAGACCTACCGGCAGGACGGCGCGCAGCTCCGCGCCCTGTTCACCGAGCCGGTCGTGATCGCCACGCAGCGCAAGAGCGTCGTGCCCAAGACCGTCGGCCAGAAACTCTACCTGCAGGCCATCCAGAAGAACCCGGTCGTCTTCGGCATCGGCCCCGCCGGCACCGGCAAGACCTACCTCGCCATGGCTGCGGCCATCGCCGCCCTGTTGAAGAAACAGGTGCAGCGCATCGTGCTCACCCGCCCCGCCGTCGAGGCCGGCGAGGCCCTCGGCTTCCTGCCCGGCGACCTGCGCGAGAAGATCCTCCCCTACCTCCGGCCGCTCTACGACGCCATGCACGACCTCCTCGACGCCGAGGATGTCGCCACCCTCACCGAGAAGGGCGTCATCGAGATCGCCCCGCTCGCCTACATGCGCGGCCGCACGCTCTCCCACGCCTGCATCGTCCTCGACGAGGCGCAGAACACCACGCCCGAGCAGATGATGATGTTCCTCACCCGCCTCGGCGACGAGTCCCGCATGATCGTGACCGGCGACATCACCCAGATCGACCTGCCGCGCGCCAAGTCCTCCGGCCTCGTCCAGGCGCCCAAGGTTCTCGCCAACATCCCCGGCATCGCCTTCCACCACTTCACGGCCTCCGACGTCGTCCGCCACCCGCTGGTCCAGCGCATCATCGACGCCTACGAGCAGCATCGCTCATCCGAACCCCGGGCCCAAAACCAGCCATGACCGACTTTGCTTGTCATTCTGAGCGCAGCGAAGAATCCAGCGGCACGACCGCCGACGGGCGTCGTGTTGGATCCTTCGCTGCGCTTAGGATGACGGGACGGATGCTCCGTAGCCAATTGCTTGGTGCCCTTCGGTCCTCGCTCCTCGCTCCTCGCTTCATCTGATGCCCTCCGGACGCAGCATCCAGCTCCCGACCCGTGGCAGCCGCCCCGCCGTGCCGCGGACGACCGCGCGCGAATACCTCGACCACAGCCGGCTCGTTTCGCTCGGCATCTTCATCCTCACGGTCGCCTCCATCGTCTTCATCAGCTCCTACGGCTCGTCCTCCATCACGCCGCCGGTGCTGCCCAACCAGCTCGCGCAGATCCGCGTCGCCGCCTCCACCGGCTTCAGTTACGAGAGCCCGCTCATGACCGAGCAGGCGAAGGCGCGACTCCTCGCCCGCGTGCCGCCCGTCTACCAGCTCGACTCCGGCGCCAGCCAGCGCTTCGCGCAGCACCTGCGCGAGCTCCTCGCCGAGCTCGCCGCCTACGAGCAGAGCGCCACCCGTTTCGGCCGCAACCGCCTGCCCGCCAACCCGCGCCTCGCCCCGACCACCGAGTTGCAGCAGATCACGGAGCGCTTCAACGCCAAGGGCCCCTACCGCGCCGCCCCCGAGGACATCCTCGCCCTCCTGCTCCTCGGCGATGCCGCCGAGCGCGCCGCGTTCATCGACAGCGGCCTCGCCGTGCTCCGCGATATCTACCGCGAGGGCGTGCATGACGGCTCCGGTTTCCTCGCCGGCACGGGCGTGACCCTGCTCCAGCTCCGCCGGCCCGACGGCGAGATCGCCCCCGCCCGCGTGCAAAGCATGGAGGAGGCGCTCACCTACCTGCGCGTCAACACCATCAGCGAGGGCTCCAGCCGCGAGGCCTCCCGCGCGCTCTTCCGCCTCCTGCACCAGGGCCTCGCCCCCAACCTCGCTTTCGACTCCGCGGGCTCCGCGCGGCTCCGCGCCCAAGCCCTCGCCGAGTTGAAACCGGCGACGGTCGACGTCGAGCCCGGCCAGACCATCATCGAGCCCGGCACCCGCGTGACTCCCGCCCAATACGAGATGCTCCAGCAATACCGGCAGTTCCTCGACCGCAGCGGCAGCACCGCCGGCGAGGAGGGGCTGCAGCTCTTCGGCCGCATCCTGCTCGTGCTCGGCATGGTCATCGCCTCCATCCTCTACATCCGGCTCGAGGATCGCGAGACCCTGATGAGCAACAGCCGGCTCGGCCTGCTCGCCCTCGTCGTCATCCTCAACCTCGCCCTCATCCGCGGCTCCTACCTGTTGGCCAGCCTGCCCTACTTCCTCGAGAATTTCGAGGCCGCCGCCCTCCTGCCCTACATCGCGCCGACCGCGCTCGCGCCGCTCGTCGTCGCCCTGCTCATCGATGCGGGCTCGGGCATCTTCATGGCGCTGCTCATCTCGATCTTCACCAGCGTCATCTACGGCCAGCGGCTCGACCTGCTCGTGCTCACCTTCCTCGCTTCGCTCGTCGGCATCTTCTACTCGCGCGAAGTGCGCCGCCGCAGCCGCATCGTCAACGCCGCCGGCCTCGGCGGCCTCGTCGTCGCCTGCTTCGCGCTGCTCATCGGCCTCGCCAACCAGACCCCGCTCGAGACCCTGCTCCGGCAGATGGGCGCGGGTGTGGCCACCGGCGTCGTCACCGGCATCGCCGTCGCCGGCCTGCTGCCGGTTTTCGAGGGCCTCTTCAAGCGCACCACCGACATCACGCTGCTCGAGCTGACCGACCACAACCACCCGCTCCTCCGGCTCCTGCAGGTCGAGGCCCCCGGCACCTACCACCACAGCCTCATCGTCGCCCAGCTCGCCGAGGACGCCGCCACCGTCATCGGCGCCAACCCCCTGCTCTGCCGCGTCTGCGCGCTCTTCCACGACGTCGGCAAGACCGACCAGCCCGGCTACTTCACCGAAAACCAGCGCGACGACAGCGCCAACCCGCACGCGGCCGAGGCTCCCGCCGCCTCCGCCGCCATCATCAAGGCCCACGTCGCCAAGGGCCTCGAACTCGGCCGCAAGCACCGCCTCCCGCGCCCGCTCCTCGACGTCATCTGCCAGCACCACGGCACGACGCTCATCCAGTATTTCTACCGCAAGGCCCGCGCCAGCCGCCCGCCCTCTGGGCCCGAGGTCGCCGAGGCCGCCTACCGCTACGACGGCCCCAAGCCGCAGTTCAAGGAGAGCGCCATCATCTTCCTCGCCGACCCCATCGAGGCCGCCACCCGCTCGCTCCGCACCGTCGGCGCCGCCCAGCTCGGCGAGCTCATCGACCGCATCTTCAACGAGCGCATCGCCGACGGCCAGCTCGACGAGGCGCCGCTGACCTTCGAGGACCTCGCCAAGATCAAGACCAGCTTCACCTTCACGCTGCTCAACATGCTGCACGCCCGCGTGGCCTACGCCGCGGGCGAGGGCGGCGCCACTGGCACGCCGGCCGCGGAGTCCGGCGACGACCGGTCCGCGGCATCGTCTCCGCGGTCCTGAGCCGGACCGACGCAATTGCACATGTATTTCCACCTCATGGCTTCGGGATCGAAAGGTGGAGCGCCTTGACCCCAAGGCGCTGCAGAGGTTTCGCTGGCAATAAACGCGCCGAGGTTTACCCGCCTGCGGCGGCGCCAAAGGCGACCAAGGTCAGCGCGTTCCACCCTCGACGGCATCATGCCGGCTGAGCACATGCCCGCCCGACGCATCGGCAGGACCGCGCCTTCCGGCGTTCCGCATTCCGCGCTCCGCACTCCGCCATCCGCGCGCCCCGTCGCCATCGCCAACCGCCATCCCCGGCTGCGCCTCAAGCGAGCCGAGGTCGCACGGCTCATCCACCTCCTCGATGCGAACCATTCCGCGCTCCGCACTCCGCACTCCGCAATTCCCCGTGGCGAACTCTCGCTCGTCTTCCTCACCGACCCGGCGCTCGCGAGAATCCACGCCGACTTCATGGACGATCCGACCGCGACCGACGTCATCACCTTCGAGGGCGACCCGGCCGCCGGAGTGGCTGGCGAGATCTGCGTCTCCGTGGACACGGCCGCACGATATGTAGGGCTGCCGCTTGCCGGCAAGCCATCTCCCAAGGCCCGGCGGCAAGCGCCGGCCCTACAAGACAAATTCTCCGAAGAACTCACCCTCTACCTCGTCCATGGCTGGCTGCACCTCGCCGGACACGACGACCTCGTGCCCGCGAAAAAGCGCCGGATGCGCGCGGCCGAGCGCCGGGCGCTCGGCCTGCTGCGCCGCGCCGGCGCCATCCCCGCATTCCGGCTGGTTTGATTTCGCTTTGCGTCCCGGCGGCTTTGGGCGACTGTTCCCCCGTCCATGGCCAACTCACGCCTCGTCTCGCTCCGCAACGCCTTCTTCTCCGGCCTGCTCCTGCTCGCGCCGCTCGCCGTCACGCTGCTGGTCTTCAGCTGGTTGATCGACAAGGTCGGCGGCGTCTTCAGCCCGGTCATCCGCGCGCTCGTGCCGGAGGAACTGCTGGACTACGGGAGCTGGCGCATCGTCTTCAACATCATCGCCACCGGCATCGCCATCGTGCTGGTGACGCTGCTCGGGTTCATCTCCCGTCTCTTCCTCGGCAAGTTCATCCTCGGCGGCGCGGAGCGGCTCGTGCAGGGCATCCCGGGCATCAACTCCGTTTACAACACGGTCAAGCAGATCGTGGACACCTTCAGTTCGCAGAACCGCAACCTCTTCTCGAAGGCCGTGCTCGTGCAGTTCCCGCGCGAGGGCCTCTATTCCGTGGGCTTCCTCACCAACAAGGCGGGGGGCGAGCCGCAGGCGAAGACCGCGGCGGAGGTCTGGTCGGTCTTCGTGCCCACCACGCCCAACCCCACCACCGGCTTCCTCATCCTGCTCCCGAAAAAGGACATCATCGAGCTCGAGATGTCCGTCGGCGACGCCATGAAGCTCATCATCTCCGGCGGCAACGTCATCCCCCCCTGGCCGCCCGCCGCCCAGCCCGTCGCCATCGCCAATCCGGAGCAGCCCGACGGCGGTTGATATTTGGAGGGCCCGCGTCCCTCTGAGGCTGTTCCGGCCTGTCCTCCGTCTTCTGTCCTCCGTTCTCCGTCATGCCCGGCCTCCAGCTCCAGACCACCGCCTTCGTCCTCGCCCGGCAGCCGTCCGGCTCGGACAACTTTGAATCGGTTTCCCTCTTCACTGAGGAGCACGGCGTGCAACCGGCGCTGCTCCGGACCTCGAAGAGGTCCGCCGCCACCGCGGCGCTCGACCTGTTCGACGAGGCGGAGTTCTGGCTCGAGTCCTCCAACCAGGGCCGCACCTGGTTCATCAAGGAGCACCGGCTGCTCCACCGACACGCCCTCGGCCGCTCCTATGAAGCCCTGCGCTGCGCCTCCGCCCTCGCCACGCTCGTCCTCCGCAACCCCGTGCCCGACGAATCCCGCGAGCCCGTGGCCGCGCTCCTGCGCCAGACTTTCGCCGCGCTCGCCGCGCATCACCGCGCCGACATCGTCTGGCTGAAGACCCTGTTCTGCTTCCTGCGCGACGAAGGTTACCCCGTGAAGCAGCACTGGTGGAAACAACTGCCCGCCGACGACCGCGATCCCGCCGCCCGCCTGCTCAACCAGCCGCTCGCCGCGCACGACTCCGGCCCCGACGGCGAACCCGCCACCGTCGCGCGCCTCACCCGCCACCTCGAGGACTGGCTGCGGGCCGAGACGGAGCTGAAGCTGAGATGATCTGTCATCGCGAGGTTCCGCTTGGGCGGGACCGTGGCGATCCATCTGGATTGCTTCGTCGCCCGGCTTCGCCGGACTCCTCGCAATGACAACGCACACATGAAATCCATCTCTCCACAAATCCGCCCCGCCCGCCGATCCGATTTTCCCGGCTGGCGGGTGATGCGCCGCGCCTTGTGGCCGGACTGTTCCGACGCCATGCACCGCCATGAGATGGCTCAGCTCGCCCAGTCCGGCCGCACCCGGGCCGTGCTGCTGATCGACTTGGGCGGAGGCCGACTCGGCGGATTCGTCGAGCTGTCCGTGCGCTCTCACATGGATGGCTCCACGTCCGCCCGTGTCGGTTACGTCGAAGGCTGGTATGTCATCCCGGAGCTGCGCCGTCGGGGCTGGGGCCGGCGGCTGGTCAAGGCCGCCGAAGCGTGGACGGTTGCCCGCGGACTCACCGAGCTGGCCAGCGACGCCGAGTTGCACAACTCCGGCGGCATCGCCGCGCACAAAGCCGCCGGCTTTCGCGAGACCTTCCGCGTCGTGCAGTTCTTGAAAAAGATCCGGCGCAGGTAGGGCGGGACCGCTGGGCCCGCCGACGACTTCCCCGGCAGTTTGTAATATAATGTATTACAAACCACAGCGGCCTCACCCCGATCGTTTGTAATACATTATATTACAAGCCGGTCTGGCCGGGTTCGCTCCAAGAAGCGAACCCGACGGTCTTCCCGCTTTCCTTCCGGGTGTTCCGTGTGTTCCGTGGTCGCCTCCCATGGATTTCTCCCTCGAGCACCGGACTGCCAGCCTCGGCGTGGGCGAATTCTCCGGGTTCGGCACCGGCCCGCGCGAAGCCGGCGGCGGGCTGCAGGGTCTCTGGCGCGCCCAGCTCGGCACCCACTGGCACAACGAACTCCGTGCCCGCACAGAGAGGGATTTCACCGTGGGAGGGGCTTTACGCCCCGACGTTCAGTTCGAGGTCGTCATCGCCGGCCGGCTCGTGCGCAACGGCTGGACCATCTCCCTCAGCGGCCGGATCGACCAGTTGCTGCCGATCGGTTGTAGGGCGGGGTCGCTGACCCCGCCGTCGAACGTTGAAGCCAATCCAGGCGGGGTCAGCGACCCCGCTCTACAACAGAAGCCTGCCGATATCCTTCTCCGCGAGATAAAAACCGTCACCCGGCCGCTGCCGATGGCGGAGGAGACGTTGCGCGCGGACTATCCCGGCTACTTCATCCAGCTCGCCGCCTACGTCGTGCTCCAGCGGGCGCTCGGCGTGAAGGAGCCGCGCGCCGAGCTGGTCTTCGTCGAGGCGTCGTCCGGCCTGTCGCAGTCCGTCGCCCTCACGCCCTTCGACGAAGCGCTCGTCCACCACCAGCTCGACGTGGTCGTCTCCTTCCTCGACCAGCGCCTCCGCGCCACCGCCCGCCGCCGCGCGCTGCAATTCAATCCGCCCTTTCCCTCCCTGCGCCCCGGCCAGGAGACCATCCAAGCCGACTTGTCCTCCCGCCTCTTACCCCAGAGCCCAGATCCCGGACCCCGGACCCTGCTGTTTGAAGCCCCCACCGGCTACGGCAAGACCGGCTGCGTGCTCGAGTTCGCGCTCGGGCAGCTCAAGACGGGTCGCTTCGACCGGCTCGTCTGGCTCACGGGCAAATCCACCGGCCAGCTCCACGTCGTCGAAACCCTTCGCCGGATGATGCCAGCCCCGGGTTGTCACCTATTAGGTGACAACCCGACGGCCGGGAGCGGACTCGCCGTCTGGCAGGTGCGCAACAAGTCCGAGCACTGCGTCAACCACGTCTACCACTGCCTGCGCGACGCCTGCACGTTCCTCGACGGCGCCGCCGAGCGCTGGCCCGGGAGCGGGCTGGCGCGTTTCCACCTCGACGAGAAGCATCCCCGCGACCTCGACACCTTGCGCGCCGCGGGCCGCGCCGCCCGCATCTGCCCCTACGAGATCACGCGCACGGCGCTGGCCTTCCAGGATGTCTGGATCGGCGACTACAACTACGTCTTCGCGCCCGACAACCGCGGGATCTTCGCCGACCAGCCGGGCTGGGATCCGGCGCGCACGCTGCTCGTGGTGGACGAGGCGCACAACCTGCCCGCCCGCGTGGCCGACGCGCACTCGCACGTCATCCGCGCCGGGGACGTCGCCGCGCTGCTGGCCGGGCTGGACCACCAGGGCGCCAGCGCCCCGCTGCAACTGGCCGTGGACGAATGGGCGCGATTGCTCGGTTCGCTCCGGCCCGCCGAATCGCTCGAGCCGGCGCTGGAGGCCGAGGTCCACGATCTGCTCGTCCGGCTCGCGGCACTGGTCGTGAGCCAGCCGCCCGATTTTGCCGCGCTCGGCCCGAAGCATGCGGAGACGCTCTGGTCGGCGCAGGCGCTCGCCGACTGGATGGATGAAGGCACGCTCACCCGGCTGCTCTGGGCGCCGCGCGAGGGAGAACTGGCCTTCACCTGCCTCGACGCCGCGCCGGTCATCGGCGAGACGCTGCGCGGATTCGGCGGCGCCATCCTGATGTCCGCCACGCTCTCGCCGACCGACGCCATCGCCGCCGCCTGCGGACTGGATTTCCCGGCCGTGCATCGCGCGTCCGCGCCGTGGCGCGAAGGCGCCTACGACGTCGCCGTGGACCTGCGGGTGGACACCACCCTGCGCGAGCGCAGCCGGCATTACGCAACCACCGCCGCCACCATCGCGACAATGCACGAAGCGGCGCGCGGCCCGGTGGCGGTTTATTTCCCGAGCTACGCTTATGCCGAGTCGGTGCTGCGCGCACTGGAAGGCTCCGGTTCTCCGCTTCGCGCGGTGCTCCAGCCGAAGCTGCCCGACCTGGCGGCGCAAAACGCCTGGGTGGAGGAGAGCCTCGCCCTGTCTGATGCGTTGCTGCTCGTGCTCGGCGGCTCGTTCGCCGAGGGCATCGATCTGCTCGGCGGGTGCGTAACCCGCGCGATGGTCGTGAGCCCGGCGCTGCCCGAGGTGAACGCCGTGCAGCGCGCGCGATTGTCGGCGCTGGAGCGCGCGGGCTTGTCGCGCGATGCGGCCTTCCGGCGCGTTTACCAGGTTCCCGGGTTGACCAAGGTCAACCAGGCGCTGGGCCGGCTCGTGCGCGCGCCCGGCCAGCGCGCGAAGGTGCTGTTGCACTGCCGGCGATTCGCCGAGCCGGCCTACGCGTCGTTGCTCGCGCCGGAATACCAGTTCGGCCGCGACATCACCGACGACTCCGGCCTCCGGGACTGGCTGGCCGGCTAGGCCGCGGGCTCGATCTCGCCGAGCAGGTCGGCGAAGACCATCTTGCCGCCGCTGGTGGGCAGCACGCCGATGATCTCCGCGGTCACCCGGCGGCCCATGAGGGAGCGGGCGTTGTTCACCACCACGAGCGAGCCGTCCGGCAGGTAGCCGACCGCCTGGCCCTCCTCCTTGCCCGGCTTGACCAGCTCCACCTCGATGCTCTCGCCGATGACGATCTCGGGGCGGAGCGCGCCCTCCAGCGCGTGCAGGTTGAGGCAGGTGACACCTTGGAACTGGGCCATCTTGGCGAGGTTCGCGTCGGTGGTGAGGAGCTTGGCGCGCATGGACTGGGCGAGGAAGACGAGCTTGGCCTCGATGTCCGAACGGCGCGTCACGTCGCTCTGGTGGATGCGGATGTCGATGTGCTTGATCTTGCGGAGGTCGTTCAGCACCTCCAGTCCGCGGCGGCCGCGCGCCTGCTTCACCGGCTCGGGTGAGTCGGCGATGTTCTGCAGCTCCGCGAGCACGAACGACGGGATGATGAGCGCCGCGCCGAGAAACTGCGTCTCGCACACGCGCGCGATGCGCCCGTCAATCAACGCGCTGGTGTCGAGCACCACGAGGGGCACGTCCACCTCGTGCGGCACGAAGCGCACGTAGGGGATGACGAGGTTGAACTCATCCTTGCCCCGCAGCGCGATGACCGCGCCCAGGTAGGAGCAGATGAGGAAGAGCGCCAGCCGCACGAGATATTTGGTCTGCGGGTCGCCCTCCTCCAGCAGCGGCGAGGACTGGATGAGCCAGGCGATGACCGCCCCGATGGCCAGGCCGAAGGTGATGGCCGACAACCCGCGCAACGAAAAGCCCTTGAGCATCAGGTCCACCAGCACGACGAGGGTGCCGATCATCAGGCCGATGGATACGGCCAGGCCGCGCCGGTGATCCCACTCCTCGACCGTGTAGCACACCAGCCAGGCGGCGACGGCACACAGCACGATGAACACGATCCGGATCGCGAGGAGCGTCTTGTTCATGGGCGGGTATCAGGACACGCGGGGGCGCCGGCGGTTCATTTCTTGAAAAGCCACAGCAGCACGAAGGGCAACACGAGGAAAAAGAGCATCACCCCGTAGAGAATCATTTGCGCCCGGTGCGCCTTCGCCTTCATTTCCGGGGTCAACTGCTCTTCCTCGTTCATCCACCGCATCGGACCAAACCCCCCGCCCCATGACAACGCAATACTGGCTCGTGAAACAGGAACCCGAGGACTACTCGTGGGACGACTTCGTGCGCGACGGCCGCACCGCCTGGACCGGCGTCCGCAACTTCGCCGCCCGCAACCACCTCAAGGCCATGCGCGCGGGTGACGAGGCGTTCTATTACCACAGCGGCGACGGCAAGTGCGTGGTCGGCGTCGCCCGCGTGGCGAAGACCGCCTACCCCGACCCGACCGCCGACGAACCCGGTTGGGTCGCGGTGGATCTGGTGCCCGTCCGCCCGCTGAAGAAGCCCGTCACGCTCGCGCAGATCAAGGCCGAGGCCGCGCTCAAGGACATGGCGCTGGTCCGCATCAGCCGGCTGTCCGTGCAGCCGGTCAAGCCCGCCGAGCTCGCCCGCATCCTGAAGCTCGGCGGCGGCTGAAACCGTCCGGTTTACCGCGCCGGCTCGGCGAGATCCACTTCCACGACCACGCGCATGTGATGCGCGCGGTCCCGCACGTTGCGCGGCGCGCGCCGCACTCCCTCTCCCGGCCGCCACACCGGCGCGCTGTCCAAGTCGCCCTCGTTCTCGTGCAACCATTCCACCCCGCCAGCGGGAGGCGAGGCGGCAGCCTCCGCCGCGTCAAGCAGCCTCACCCTCCGGCCGAGCATCCAGCCCAGTCGGCGGCAGAACTCGACCGCTTCATCATGAGTGACCGAATCCACCGGCCGGTCGGGCGCCGTTTGCCGGCTCGGGTTGCTGTTCATCATTTGGGAGAACAGGTCTTGGGACACCCCGCTTGCAAGCAACGCGCGCGTCCGGTCCGCGGGCATCGGCCGCAATGCATCGTAGATCCAGTCCTGCACCCTCGCGAGACCGTCCGCGCGCAATTGCAAGTAGGCCAGCCGGGCCCCCAGTTCCTCGTCCACGCCGCGCGCCCGCGGTTCGCGCTGTCGGGTCTCTTCCCAGGCGGTGAGGGCCTGGCGGACGAGTTGCTGCGCCTGGAACACCTCGCGCCGCCGCAGGTGCTCCGCCGCGCGCCGGTCCAGCTCCGCCACTTGCTGCAGCACGCCAGCGGCGCGCAGGGTCTGCCGCTCGACCTCCAGTTGGTCGAGGCGCTCGGCCGAGGCGAAGCGTGTCCCCGCATGATCCTTGTTGAGGGCGCGCTGCTGCTCCATCGCCGCGGCCAGCAGGCTGCCCGCCTCTTCGCTGCGCCCCTCTCCCGCGGCCTGCCGGGCCCGCTGCAGGTTTTCCTCCAGCCGGGCCTGCAGCCCGGCCGCGCGGAGCGCGGCGACTTCCGCCCCGAGCCGGATCCTCTCGGCCTGTTTTTTTGCCGCCAGCCGCGGTTGCTCGCGATCCGCGCGTTTCAGCAGATCAAGCGCCCGCTCGTAATGCGCCAGCGCTTCCTCCCGGTGTCCCGCCTCCGCCGCGAGTTTTCCCGCCTGCGCGGCCTGCTCCGCCTCCCGCGCCAGCGTCCGCAGTCCGAGCTTCTCGATCTCCTGCCGCAGACGGACTTCGTTCGGGAGGTTCCTGAACTCCGCGCCCGCCCCGCTCCCGTTGATGCTGCTTTGCGCCTCCCAAGCCTCGCGCCACGCCGCGAGTTCGCCGGCGGCATCGCCCGCGGCGCGCGCCTGCAACGCGCGCTCCTCCGCCGCCCGGGCCGCAGCTTGCAGACCGGCTGCCTGCAACCCGGCCAGCCGGCCCCGCCATGCTTCCAAGCGGGCATTGTCAGCTTGCACCAGCCCAGGATCCGAGCGGACGAGTTCGTTGAGAACCGCGACACCCTCCTCCAGCAACCGGACACGCCCGGCCGTGGTCAGCGCGTCATCCTCCAGTTCCCGGGCGATTTCGTCCACGCGCGCGAAGGCCTTTTCCATCCGCACGGTCTGCGCCGCTGATCGCTCCCGGCCACCGCCGATTGACCGCCAACCGAGCCACGTCGCGACGCCCGCCGCCGCGATCACCACCACGGCCCAGACCACCCCGCGCCGGCACCAAGGCGGCCGGTCGCCGAGATACGGCGTATCCTCGGGCAGCTTGTCGAAATTCATGCGCGACGCCAGCGAACCAGCCGGCGGCCCCGAACGCAACGTGCGATTGGCCCGGCTGACGCGCACGGGACTCGACAACCCCGGCGCAGCCGGTTTGTTGGCGGGGATGTTCGACCGCATCTGCATCCTCGCGCCCGGCCTGCTCGGCGGCTCCGTGGCGCAGGCCGCGCGGCACTATGGCGCCGCCCGCAGCGTCGCGGTCTGGGCGCGCCGGCCCGAGGCCCGGGTGCAGCTCCGCGACCAGCCCTGGTGCGATGCCGTCGCCGACACGCCCGAGGCCGCCGTGCGCGACGCGCCGCTCGTCGTCGTCTGCGCCCCGGTGGACCGCATCGTGCCTCTGGTGCGGCAGATCGCACCGCAACTGGCCCAAGGCTCCATTGTCACCGATGTCGGCGGCGTGAAGGGCGAGATTTCCCGGCTCGGGCACGAGGCCGTGGCGTCGCGCGGGCATTTCGTCGGCTCGCACCCGATGGCCGGCTCGGACAAGACCGGCTGGGAGCACGCCCGCGCCGACCTCTTCGTCCGCCGCACGGTTTTTCTCACCCCCCTGCCGGAGACCGATGCCGTCGCCGCCGAGCGCACGGCCGCGTTCTGGAAGGCGGTCGAGGCCGAGGTCGTCTCCGTCGAACCCGACGCGCACGACGAGATCGTCGCCCACATCTCGCACCTGCCGCAAGTGCTCGCCTCCGCGCTCTGCGCCGCGCTGGCGAAGCGCGACTCGCGCTGGCGCAACCACGCGGGCGGCGGCCTGCGCGACACCTCGCGCATCGCCGGCAGCGACCCGAAGCTCTGGAAGACCATCCTCGAGCAGAACCGCGACGAGGTCCTCCGCGCGCTCCGCGCCTATCAGGACGAGTTGCACGGCCTCGAGCGCGCCCTGTCCAACCGCGACTGGTTCGAGGTGCAGGCCATCCTCGAGCGTGGCAAGGCCTACCGCGACCAGTTCCGCCCGCCACCCGCCTGAATTGTAGCGGCGCTCTATGAGCGCCGTCGGCGGTCGCAGACCGCCGCTACAACCAATGAATCCGCTGCCATCATCGCTGCCTATCCGGCCCTTCACCAAACCCGTGCGCGGAGAGATGATCCTCCCCGGCTCGAAAAGCCTCACCAACCGCGCGCTCATGCTCGCCGCGCTCTGCCCGCAACCCGTCACGCTGACTGGCGCGCTCAGCAGCGAGGACAGCGCCATCATGGTGGGCGCACTGCAAGCGCTCGGCCTCGCCGTGGAAACCGGCGAGGCCGGCACCACGCTGCGGGTGTCCGGCCAGGAGAATCTGTTCCGCGCACCGCGCTCGAAGCTTTTCACCGGGCTGGCCGGCACGGCGGCGCGTTTCCTCACGGCCTTGTGCGCCGCCGCCCCGCGCGGCATCCACCTCATCGACGGCACGGCCCGGATGCGCGAGCGCCCGATGCAGGGCCTGATCGAGGCTTTGCGCACGCTCGGGGCCCGCATCGACTGCCTCGGCGCCGAGGGCCACCTGCCGCTGGAGATCCACGCCTACGGCCTGCGCGGCGGCGCCGTCACGATGGATGCGCGCGACAGCAGCCAGTTCCTCTCCGCGCTGCTTATGGCCGCGCCGCTGGCGCGCACGCCCGTGGATGTAACGCTCGCGGGCGGCGTGCGCATGCCCTTCGTGCAGATGACGGCGCGGTTGATGACGCACTTCGGCCATCCGCCGGTGCAGCAACTGGCGGCCGACCGCTTCCGCGTGGCCGCGCCCGTGCCCTACTCGCTGCCCGAGGGAAACTACGCGATCGAGCCCGACGCCTCCGCCGCCAGCTACCTGCTGGCCCTGCCGCTCGTCACCGGCGGCCGGCTGGAACTGCCGGGATTGCGCACCCACCACGAAAGCCTGCAGGGAGACATCCGCTTCACCGAGGTCGTGCAGGCCGCGGGCGCTCTCGTCTCCAGCACCGGGCGCGGCCTCGCCGCGGAGTGGCAGAGCGGACGCCTGCGGAGAGGAGTGAACCAGGATTTCAGCGAATACTCCGACACCTTTCTCACGCTCGCGGCCATCGCGCCCCTGCTCGAAAAGCCGACCCGTATCTCCGGCATCGCCCACACGCGCAAGCAGGAGACCGATCGCGTCGCCGGGGCCGCGAGCGAACTCAGGAAACTCGGCCAGCACGTCGTCGAGACGGAGGACTCCATCGAGATCCACCCGCGCCCGCTGCCGGAGTCCGTGGAGATCGAAACTCATGGCGACCACCGCTTCGCCATGAGCTTCGCCCTGCTGGGCTGCCATGACCGGCACGGCGACGGCCGGTCCTGGCTCTCCATCCGCAACCCGGCGGTCTGCGCCAAGACTTTCCCTGCATTCTTTGACTTGCTCGCCCGGCTGCACGCAGGCTCTCATTGAGCCGCATGGGTTCGCAGCCTTTCTTCATCGTCGCCATCGATGGCGGCGCCGCCTCCGGCAAATCCACCTCGTCGAAGATCCTCGCCGAGCGTTTCAACCTCCTGCACGTGGACACCGGCTCCTTCTACCGGCACATCACCTATGAACTTCTGCGCCGCGGCGTCCCGCACACCGACCACGCCGCGCTCAAGGCCGCCCTTCCCGGCCTCGTCTTCAGCACGCGTCTGAACGGCCGCTCCGCGCAGATGCTCATCGGCGGCCAGCCGGCGGGAGATGAGATCCGCGGGCAGGACATCAACAACCACGTCGCCCACTACGCCGCCGTGCCCGAGGTGCGGCAGGCCCTGCTCGGCTACCAGCGCGGCCAGGCCGACGTGGCGCGGCAGCACGGCTTCCGCGGTCTCGTGATGGAGGGGCGCGACATCGGCTCGAAGATTTTCCCCGCCGCGGATTCCCGTTTCTTCCTCTTCGCTGCCCCGGGCGAGCGCGCCAAGCGCCGCGCCGCCGAGGGCCGGCAGGACGCCATCGGCAAGCGCGACACCATCGATAGCGTGCGCCTCAACGAGAGCGTGAAGGGCGCGACCGTCCTCGACACCACCCACCTGAGCCTCGACCAGGTCGTCGAGAAACTGGCCGCCGTGATCGAGGCGAAGCTAAAGTAAAGAATCCCCGGAGCAAGCTCCGGGGCATTTGCCAAGACCTCTGCAACCTTACTCGAACCCCATGCAATCCGCATTCTATCCCGCTCAACCGACCAAGCCGAAGCAAGCTTCGGGGTATCGGACCCTCAGCGAATGAATACATCCCATTGTCATCCTGAGCGGAGCGAAGGATCCAGCAGCATCACCGCCAACGGACATCATGCTGGATCCTTCGCTCCGCACAGAATGACCCTCCACGAGATTCTGACTTCCGTCTTCTGACTTCCGTCCTCCGGACCACCATGCCCCGCATCCCCGATCAACTGGCGCTGACGTGGTTCTACAGCTTCTTCCATTACGTGGCCCGGGGCATCCACGAGGCGTTCTTCCGCGGCGAAGTCGTCGGCACCGGGCACATCCCCTCCGGCGGGCCGTATCTCATCGCGGCCAACCACGCCAGCAACCTGGATCCGCCGCTCGTCGGCTGCCAGGTCGCGCGCCAGATGCGGTTCTTCGCGCGCCGCACGCTCTGGCACAACCGCATCCTCGGCTGGTGGATGGACCGGATCGAGTGCATCGCCGTGGACCGCGACAGCGGCGATGTCGGCGCCATCCGCAAGGTTTTGCAGGCGCTCAAGGAGGACCGCGCCATCGTGCTCTTCCCCGAGGGCACGCGCACCCTGACCGGCCGGTTGCAGAAACCAAAGGCCGGAGTCGGCCTCATGGCGTGCAAGACCGGGGCGCCCGTCGTGCCCTGCCGTGTTTACGGCTCGTTCGAGGCGTTTGGCAAAGGCACGAGCATCCCGCGCTTCGGCACACCGGTGGACATCGTTTTCGGCCCGCCCGTCACCGCCGCGGAATACGACGACCCTGCCGCCGGCAAGGAGCGCCATCAGATCGCCTCGCAGCGCATCTTCGACCGCATCGCCGCCCTGCCCCGGCCGGTTTACGCCGTGATCTGAACGACGCTCATGCTGGCGGGCTGAGCCGGGATCATGCAATCGAGCCAGGAATCCTCTCTCGAAACGCATTCACTGAATGGTGGAACGCGCTGACCTCAGCGCGTTGCGGCGAAGCCGCTGCGACCCAGCGCCTTGAGGTCAAGGCGCTCCACCCTCAATTGCATGAGTCCGGCTGAGGGGTGACTGGAAATCCTTCAGTCGCGCGTCGGGTAGCCCGGCACATTGGTGCCGAGCACAATGTCGCGCCGCACGAGCCAGCGACCGGCGGCGTCCTTCGCCGGCGCCGCGAGCCCGTTGCCGCCGCGGCCGCGGAGCAATCGTTGCCGTTTCTCGGGAGTCAGCCGCGGATCGTCGTCGAAGAGGATGTCGTCGATGTAGTAGGTGCAGCGCCCGGGCTCGATGACATGCATGTGGACGTGCTCCGGATCGCGGCTGAAGGGATAGCCGCCCGGGCGGATGGTCTCGAACGCGTATCGTCCCTCTGCATCGGATGCCGCCCAGCCCCGCAGCCGTCCGTGGCGGGCCGCGGATGTATCGCGCGTGTTGCTGTGGCGCGGATACCGGCCGCCCTTGTTCGTGTGATAGGCATAGATGATCACCCCGGCCACGGATCGGCCCTGTTGGTCGCGCACCACCCCTTCGATCCGCATCGGCTCGCCGGGTTCATCCGCCGGGGCGATCCGGGAACGGCTGGCCGGTTTCTCCGGCAGGCCGACAAACACCGCCTCGCCGTCCTCCGTCGGCCCGCCGATGATCGGTTCTTGCTCCCGCGCTCCCGCGACGACTCCGGCGGCGAGCAGGCCCGCTAGCAACACGGCCGTTCCCGTCAGACGATTCATGAGCCTCAAAATGATCGGATCGCCACCCGTTGCAACCGCGCTCATGCCGTCGTGCTCAACCCGGTCCGGCCAGCGATTCGCGGTTGATCGCACCAACCCGGGTGCAACCCGCCAATCCCATAGTCAGGTCGAACTCGGCGAGCACGTTGCCGATGACCTCCTCGACGCCGCGCCGCCCGGCGATGGCGAGCCCATAGACGTAAGGACGCCCAAGACACACCGCGGTCGCGCCGAGCGCGAGCGCCTTGAACACATCCGCCCCGCCGCGGATGCCGCTGTCGAAGAGCACGGGCACCTTCCCCTTCACCGCTTCCACCACCGTCGGCAGCGCGTCGAGCGACGCGATCTCTCCGTCGATCTGCCGGCCGCCGTGATTCGAGGCGATGAGCCCGTCCATCCCGAGTTCGACGGCCTTCGTCGCATCGTCGGGATGCAGCACGCCCTTGAGCAGCACGGGCAGCTTCGTGTGCTGTCGGAGGAACTTCAGGTCGCCCCACTGCAGCGACGGACGCGAGTAGATGGCCGTGAACCGCTGCACCGCCGCGCGCGGGTCGCCCGAAAACAGGTTCTTCGCCAGCCCGCCGGGAAAGTTCGCCTTCTGCTCCAGCACGGTCGCGATGGTCGAGAGGTTGAGGGGTGGCTTGGGTATTTCTTCGGTAGGGCGAGTCGTCCCCGACGAGCCGTCAGCTGAGCGCTGCTCATCCGGAGGATTCGCCCTACCCAACTCCGCGCGAAACACCGGGTCGCTCGTATATTGGGCGATGCCCATCCCCCGCAGGAAAGGCAGCGAACCGAGATCGAGGTCGCGCGGTCGCCAGCCGAGCATCGTCGTGTCGAGCGTCAGCACGATGGCATCGCAGCCGCAGGCCTCGGCGCGTTTCACCAGCGAGGCCGTCAACTCGTCCGACTTGCTCCAATAGAGTTGGAACCAGCGGGGCGCATCGCCCATCGCGGCCGCGCAGGTTTCCATCGGCACCGAGGCCTGGTTCGAGAATATCATCGGCACGCCGGTCGCCGCCGCGGCCTTGGCCACGGCGAGGTCCGCCTCCCGGTGCGCCATCTCCAGCACGCCTATGGGCGAAAGCAGCAAGGGCGACGGCAGCCTCCGGCCAAACAACTCGATCGAGAGGTCTCGTTTTTCCACGTTGCGCAGCACACGCGGCACGATCCGCCACTTCTCGAAGGCCGCGCGGTTGGCGTCCATGGTGGATTCGCGCCCCGCCCCGCCGGCGATGTAGGCCCACGCCTCGGGCGTCATCGCCGCCTGCGCGGCCTTCTCCAGCTCCCGCTGCGCCACCGGCACGACGGGCCGGCGTCCGCCGACCCCGGCGACATAGATCGCGCGCTGCCGCTTCCGGCCGATGTCGGAGTGGTCGGGATTCATGAAGCCACGAATGGACACCAATGAACACCAATGGAGGACACCGAATATTCGTGTCTCTTCGTGTTCATTCGTGGTGTTGGATCAAAGCAGCTCACGAAACTGCTCGGGAGTGAGTCCCGCCACCTTGGCGATGTAGCCCATGGTATAGGCATTGATGACGTTGTGTCTTGGCACCTGCGCCATGACCGCCCCATTGGACATCGTGATATGCTTGCCCTGCCGGATGATCCTGAACCCGCGTTTCTCCAGCGCCCGCACCGCGTCTCTCTGACCGATGCCAGGCAACCGGGGCATGATTCAGATCGTCACGACCTCGTGCTGGATGGAACGGACGCCGGGCTCGGACTCGTTCACCACCGACCTGGCCTCTTGATACTCGGCGATGGCTTCACGGATGTTCGCCAAGGCTTCCTCGCGCGTTGCGCCCTGCGAACAGCATCCCGGCAGACTGTCGCACCAGACCGCCCAACCTTCGTCCGACTCCACGAGGGTGACGCTGTATTTCATGCCGCAAGGCTAGTCCGGAGCCCCGGGGCGTCAAGCTGGCCGCTTGGTGGTTGCCTGTTCCCCATCGCCGGGCCAAAACCCATCTATGATCTCGGGCGCAACCACGGTCGAAGGATTCCTGAAAACCGTCTCACCCGAGGAGCGCGCATTCTTCACCGAGCTCCGCGCGCTGCTGAAGAAGGCGCACCCGAAGGTGGAGGAATCGATGAAATACCGGATGCCGACCTACCTGATTGGCGCCCACATGCTTGGCGCCTTCAACAAGCAGAAGAACTACCTCTGCCTCTACGTGAACCCGGAGGCCGTGAAGGATTATCGCAAGGCGCTCGGCCAGCTCGACTGCGGCAAGAGCTGCATCCGCTTCAAGAAGCCCGCCGCCCTCCCGCTCGACGTCGCCGCGAAGATCATCCAGCAGGCCGCGAAACTGGCGGTGGATGCTTAACTGTAGTATCGGCAATCCACGCTATCAACTCCTCAAAGTGAATGAAATCACTGTTCTCATGCCTTGGAATTTTGGGTCTATCCGTGCCTCTCATCGCTGGCCCGACTGACGAGATCGAGTCGCTTTTCGTCGGCTACATGGATGCCGCCCTGAATCGCAACGGGAAGCACGTGGCCGAAGTGATGAGTCCTGAAACCTTGGATTGGTGGACTAAACTTATCACCCAATCTCGCACCCTTGATAAATCAGAAATTTTGGCCCTGCCTATTTATGATGCGCAATCGATACTCGTCCTGCGACTTCGCTTGTCGCCAGCAGAACGGCGGACTTGGGACGGCCGAACCTATGTGGAGCAAAGCTATAATAACGGTTGGAATTCAAGTCAGGCCTTGAAACAGATTCGCAGTGTCTTTTCCGAATGCGAAAAGACCTGGAAGATTGAAAGCGACTCAGCTTATCTCACGCTGACATATCGCGGACAACCGGTCCGGGGTGGTTTCCGGTTTATCAAGGCATCGGGAAGCTGGAAGATCGATGGCATTGATCACGCTAAACTTATCGAGGAGCGCATGCAGGAAACCATGAAGTCCTCTGGGTTTTCCAAGGAGCATTTTATCGAACGGGTAATCGCACGAATCGCGGGAGGAGTGGTTCCTGCCGAATTGTGGAAATCCGGCGAATCGATGTAGCAGATTACCCCCTGTCCGCGGCATTACATCGGGACGGATCGCCGACCAACTGCCGCCGCCCGCAGTTCTTCCGCGCGCGGGCCATGACCGGCGCGGGCGCGCTCGGCGCCGTCCGCCAGCGTCTTTTCGACGTGATCGAGATTGGCCGCCAGCTCCGCGCGGTTCATCCGCTCAAGATCGTCAAGCTGGCGGGGCAAGCCCGATCACGCGTTCGGCGCGCCGCCAGCGGTCTCGAAACTTTCGATCTGGTTCAGCCGGATGACTTCGAGACGGTCGTTCTCCTTGACCAGAACCAAGGACGTGGCGGACGGCGACAACGCCACGAAGTCCGGATGCGGGACTTCGATGATCCGTCCGCTCACCATCCGGAGCGTAAACGGCAAGGAGCCGTGCAGCAGATCCTTGATGTTTTCAACCGTCATGGCCCGCAGGAAAGCCGGTTTCCGGCTTGAGGCAAGCCGGGGGTTGCAGCCCTGCTGCTACCGCAGCCCGCAGTTCTTCCGGGCGCGGGCCATGACCTTCGAGGCCACGGCGCGGGCGCGTTCGGCGCCGTCGGCCAGCACCTTCTCGATGTGATCGGGATTGGCCGCCAGCTCGGCGCGCTTGGCGCGGTAGGGCGCGAAGAAATTCCAGTAGTGCTCGAAGAGCGCCTTCTTCAGGTCGCCGTAGCCGAGCCCGCCAGCGTGCAGCCGGTTCTCGAAGCCGGCGGCAACGTCCTTCGGCGCGACGTGCTTGAGGAGCTGGATGGCGAGGTTCTTGTCCGCATCGGGCTTGGGCTCCTGCGGCGTGCGCGAGTCCATCACGATGCCCATGATCTTTTTCCGCAGCGCCTTCTCCTCGCCGAAGATCTCGACCGTGTTGTTGTAGCTCTTGGACATCTTCTGCCCGTCGAGCCCGGGGATGACCGCGACCTCCTCGGAGATGCGCTCCTCGGGCACGACGAAAGTCTCGCCGTAGGCGAGGTTGAACTTGATGGCAATGTCGCGCGTCATCTCGAGGTGCTGCTTCTGGTCCTTGCCGACGGGCACGACGTTGGTGTCGAAGAGCAGGATGTCGGCGGCCATGAGCACGGGGTAGGCAAAGAGGCCGAAGTTGGGCGCGAGGCCCTTGGCGAGCTTGTCCTTGTAGCTGTGCGCGCGCTCGAGCAGGCCCATCGGCGTGAGCGAGCCGAGCAGCCAGGTGAGCTCGCAGACCTCGGGCAGGTCGCTCTGGCGCCAGAAGACGGCCTTGGCGGGGTCGAGCCCGCAGGCCAGCCAGTCGAGGGCGATGCCGCGCGTGAAGTCGCGCCGCTCCTGCGCGTCGGTGACGACCGTCATCGAGTGGTAGTCGGCGATGAAGTAGAACGCGTCGCCGCCGGCCTGCAGCTCGATGGCCGGCCGCATGGCGCCGAAATAGTTGCCGAGGTGCAGGATGCCGGAGGGCGTGATGCCGGTGAGGACGCGGGGCATGGACGATTTACGATTTCAGATTTACGAAGGACGAATCAGAGCAAGTCAGCCGTTCATCTGGACCTATCGCGCGAGCAGAGGGAAGTGTGAAATCGCCGGCCTGGTGTGACTGTATTCAAATCGTAATTCGTAAATCGTCCTTCGTAAATCTCCTCAGTCCCTCCGCGGGATGAGGCTCACCGAGCCGCGCACGCGGGCGATGTGGCCGGCGGGCACGAACCCGCCGATGGCCGTGGCCGGCATGACGAGCGCGCGCTGGCCGAGGATGGTGCCGGGGTTGAGCACGGTGTTGCAGCCGACCTCGGCGGCGTCGCCGAGCGCCGCGCCGAACTTGCGCAGTCCGGTCGGCACGGTGCGGTCGGCCAGGCGGACCGTCACCTCGGCCTGGTCGAGCCGGAGGTTGGAGCAGATGGCGCCGGCGCCGAGATGCGCCTTGTTGCCGAGGATCGAATCGCCGACGTAGTTGTAATGCGGCGCCTGCACGCCGTCGAGCAGCAGGCAGTTCTTGAACTCGCTGGCATTGCCCAGCACGCAGCCCTCGCCGGTAATGACATTGCCGCGGATGAACGCGCCAGGCCGGATCTCGGTGTTCGCGCCGATGCAGACCGGACCGATGATGGTGGCGGTGTGCGGCAGCTTCACCGTCGGGTGCAGCCAGACCTTGCCCTCGACGTGGACCCCGGGCGGTATCTTCGGCCCGGCCGAGCCGGCCTCAACCGTCTCCAGCGCCACGCCGATCTGCTTCAGCCACTCCCACGGCGCCGCCTCGGCCGGGAAAAACCGGGCGAACCGGGCCAGCGAGGGCGGCAGGGCGAAGAGTTCGGACGCTTTCACAGGCTCGGGACTAACAAAAAAACCGCTGAGGAACAGCGGTTTTTGTAAATTGGAGCGGGCGAGGCGACTCGAACGCCCGACGTCCACCTTGGCAAGGTGGTGCTCTACCAACTGAGCTACGCCCGCAAAGAAGGAGGCGGAGTATTGGGTGGGGGTCAGGCCCGTCAACTGGTTTTTTGTGACGCGCTTTCGCGCCCCGGTGGAGGGTATTTCCGGCTTCCCCGGAGGTAGTTGCGCTGTTCAGCTAGCACCTCCGCATGTCCGCCGTCACCGCCGCTCCTGTCACGACCCTGACCCTCGCCCCCGATTGCACCGGGGCGGAGCGCGTCGCGGCCTGCCGGGATTTTCTCACCACGGAACGCCGCCGGATCAAGGACCTGCACAAGGGCGGCGCGAGCGGGCGCGAAGTGGCCAAGGCGCTGGCGCACGGCGCGGACCGCATGCTGAAGGCGCTTTTCGACCACGCCGCGGCCTCGTGGCGCAAGGCGCAGGGCGATCCGCCGTCCCCGGTGGCCCTCATCGCTCTCGGCGGCTACGGGCGCCACGAGCTGAATCCGCTGAGCGACGTGGACGTGATGTTCCTCTACCCCACCGGCAATCCTTCGCCGAATCTCAAGGCCTTCCAGGAGCACCTGACCAACCAGATTCTCTACCCGCTCTGGGACCTGAAGCTCAAGGTCGGCCACTCCACGCGCACGCTCACGGAGGTCTATGCCGAAGCCGCGCGCGACATCCGCACCAAGACCTCGCTGCTCGAATCGCATTTCATCGCCGGCACCGAGCCGCTCTACCAGAGCTTCGCCGAGACCTACCGCACGCATTACCTCAAGGACGACCCCAAGGGCTACATCGCCGCCCGCCTCGCCGACCAGGCCGCGCGCCGCGCCAAGCACGAGGGCACGGTCTTCCTGCAGGAGCCCGACATCAAGAGCGGCGTCGGCGGCCTGCGCGATTACCAGAACTCCCTCTGGATGGCGCGCGTGAAGCTCGGCATCACCCGCATGGAGCAGCTCGCCGAGCTGAACTACCTGCAACCGGCCGAGCTGCGCGACTTCACTGCCGGCTACGATTTCCTCCTGCGCGTGCGCAACGAGCTGCATTTCCAGAGCCGGCTGCCGACCGACCTGCTCCAGCTCGAGCCGCAGCCGCGCGTGGCGCTCGCTCTCGGCTACGAACAACCCGACCTGCTGACGCGGGTGGAGGCGTTCATGCAGGACTACTACCGGCACGCGCAGGCGATCCATCGCACGTCCAAGATCGTCGAGCACCGGCTCGCCCTCAGCATCGAGAAGCCCGCCGACGGCCGCATCTCGCTGCGGGAGGTGCTGCGCGCGCGCCGCCTCGGGCGCACGAAGAAGCTCGACGGCTTCATCCTGCGCGGCGGCGAGCTGGCCGCGGAACAGCCGGACGTGTTCCGTGAGGATCCCGCGCGGCTCATCCGCGTGTTCCGCCACTGCCAGCAGCTCGGCTGCACGCTCGATTTCGACCTCGCCACGCTCATCCGCCAATCGGGCGATCTCATCACCCCCTTCGTGATCGAATCGCCGGACGCCAACCAGAGCTTCCGCAGCCTGCTGGAGGAGGCCGGGCAGGTGTTTCCCGCCCTGTCGCTCATGCACGAGCTGGGCGTGCTCGGGCGTTTCGTGCCGGAATTCGACAAGCTCACCTGCCTCGTGCAGCACGAGTATTTCCACCGCTACACCGCCGACATCCACACGCTGCACGCCATCCGCGAGCTGGACACGATCCTGACCTCCGCCGAGCCGGAGAAACAGCATTACCGGGACGTGCTGCACGAGACCGCCCAGCCCACCCTCCTCTACCTCATCCTGCTGCTCCACGACATCGGCAAAGGCGTGGGCATCAAGGGCCACGACGAGGCCGGCATCGCCATCGCCGGCCCCATCCTCGACCGGTTGAAGGCGGACGCCGGGACCCGCGAGACCGTCAACTTTGTCATCAAAAATCACCTCGTGATGGCACGCTTTTGGCAGAAGCACGACCTCGATGACCCCAGCACATCAGCCGCCTTCGCCGAGATCGCCCGCACGCCCGACCAGTTGCGCTACCTCTTCGTGCACACCTATTGCGATGCCCGCAGCACGTCCGCCAGCCTGTGGAACGGCTACAAGGACGCCCTGCACCGCCGGCTCTTCGACATCACGCTGGAACGGCTGACCCTCGGCCAGATCGTCGACACCCGCCACCGCGAACGCATCGAGATGATCCGCCAGTCCGTCATCGCCGAGTCCATCCCCGGCATCAACCGCGAGGAGATCGACGCTCACTTCAACCTCCTGCCCGAGCGTTATTTCATCCAGACCGAGTCCGCGGAGATCACCCTGCACCTCCAGATGGTGAACCGGCTGCTGCACTCCATCCACACCACCGACTCCGTCGGCTCGCTGCGCCCGGTCGTCGAATGGAAGGACGATCTCAACCGCAGCCTCACCACCGTCCACATCGTCACCTGGGACCGTGCCGGCCTGTTCTACAAGCTCGCCGGCGCCTTCGGCGTCGCCGGCCTGAGCATCCTTTCCGCGCGCATCACCACGCGGACCGACCATATCGCCATCGACACCTTCCATGTCGTCGAGCCCGGCCGCGGCCCCGTGCAAAGCCAGCCCGCCCGCGACCTCTTCGCCCGCACCGTCGAGGAGGCCCTCGTCTCGAACAAGGACCTGCTGCCCGCCATCACCGCCCAGGCCCAGAAGCACGCGCGTGCGCGCTTCGCCGCCGAGAGCACCGAGCTGCAGGCCTCCTTTCCCCCGCTCGTCGAGGTCTATCACGAAATCTCGGTCAATCGCATCATCGTCGAGATCCAGGCGCGCGACCAGATCGGCCTCCTCTACCGGCTGGCCAAGACCATCTCCGACCACGGCTTCGACATCACCTTCTCGCGCATCAACACCGAGCGCGGCGTCGCCCTCGACACCTTCTACATCAAGTCCGCCGGGACGGACGCACCACCCGTCGCGGAGGATAAACTGCACGCCCTCCGCGACGCCCTGCGCGTCATCATCACGCCGGAGACACCCGCCGAGCCGGGCGGTTAAAACCGTATTGCCGATACCGGAAACCGGATAGACTCGGGGCGTCATGACCCGAGAAGACTTCAAAAGACGCCCCAAGGGCTTCGCCCTGCGCGTGATCAAAGTCGTCGAGGCGCTGCCGGGCGATCTGGTCTCCCAGACTCTCGGCCGCCAGCTCCTCCGTGCCGGCACATCCGTTGCCGCCAACGATCGTTCCGCCGTCCGGGGCCGCTCCCGCGCCGATTTCATCGCCAAAATGGGCATCGTCGAAGAGGAGTGCGACGAGTCATTGCTCTGGATGGAACTTTTGATCGAGGCCGGGCGCGTGAAGGCGCGTCGTTTGGAGCGCCTCATGGCCGACGGCTCGGAAATCCTCGCCATCACGGTGGCGTCCATCAAAACGTCCCGGCGTGGCATCTAATCCTCCAGGCGGCTCTCCGGTATCCGGTATCCGGTATCCGGTGTCCGGTTCGGGCCCGGACCTGACCCTGCACTACCGCATCGCCCGGCTCGCCGCCGACGGCAGCGAGCCCGCCGCTGCGCTCGATTTCGTGCTCGGCGAGGTCATCAAGGTTTTCCGCGCCGACAGCGGCTCGCTCGCCCTCATCAACCCCAACACCGGCCTGCTCGAGACGGAGATCTTCAAAGGCGCGGCCCGGCAACCCGGCGACTTCGCCCTCCGCCCCGGTCAGGGCGTCACCGGCTGGGTCGCGCTCCAAGGCAAACCCCTGCTCGTGCCCGACACCTCCGCCGAACCGCGCTACATCGCCGGCCGTCCCGGGGTGCGCTGCGAGATGGCCGCCCCGCTCCTCGATGCCGAGGGCCGTGCCGTCGGGGTCATCGACCTCGAGTCCGACACGCCCCGCGCCTTCAGCCCCGCCGATCTCGACCGGCTGGTCAAGTTCGCCGACGAGACCAGCCGCGTCCTGTCGCGCCTCTGGCAGTTGCAGGATCTGCGCGAACGCTCGACCCAGCTCGGCGCGCTCGTCGGCCTCGGACGCTCCCTCGTCACCCGGCTGACCGAGGAGGATCTGCTCGCCACCCTGGCCCGCAACGGACGCAAGCTGTTCGACGCGCCGCTCTGCACGCTGCACTTTCACCATGCTTCCCCCGGCACGCTCCGCTTGCAGACCTGGGACGCCGCCGCGGGTTTCGATGCGAGCGCGCTGAGCCGCGAACCCGTGCCGGACAACGCCTCCCTGCTCGTTGCGGCCGTCCGCTCCAACCGCGTGATGGAGTTCCAGAACCTGGATGGTCCCGGCTACCTCGACGCGCAGGACCTCCCGCGCGCCCGCACGCTCTGTTCCGCGCTCGCCGCGCCGCTGCTCATCGAGGCCGCACCCGTCGGGGTGTTCACCGTCTTCACGGCCCGGCCCCAGCGTTTCAGCGACGCCCAACGCCGCCTGCTCGCCGCCCTGGCCAACTTCGCCGCCGTCGCCCTGCAGAACGCCCGGCTCTACGCCCGCGTCTTCCACACCGAGGAGACCCTGCGCAAGAACGAGACCCTCACCACCCTCGGCCTGCTCGCCGCCGAGCTCGCCCACGAAATCCGCAACCCGCTCACCGTGGTCAAACTCCTGCACGGCACCCTCGGCGCCGACTTCCCCGCCGGCGACCCGCGCCGGCGCGACATCGAGGTCATCGCCGAGAAGCTCGAGCAGCTCGAGGGCATCGTCAGCCGCGTGCTCAACTTCGCCCGCGCCCCCGCCACCCTGCACTCGCGCTGGACCCTCCACGACATCGTCAACGACACCCTCATCCTCCTCAAGGCCAAGCTCGACCAGGCGCGCGTCGTCGTCCATTACCCCCCGCCCGGCCCGCCCCCCTTCGTGGAAGCCCACAAGGGGCAGTTGCAGCAGGTCCTGCTCAACGTGATCCTCAACTCCCTCCACGCCATGCCGCAGGGCGGCGACCTCCGCATCCGTTATTCCACGGGACCGGCCCCGCATGGCAACGCGGTCCACCTCGACATCGAGGACACCGGCGCCGGCATTGCCCCGGAGATCCAGCCGCGCATCTTCGAGTCCTTCCTCTCCGGCCGCGCCGACGGCACCGGCCTCGGCCTCACCATCGCCCGGCGCATCCTGCTCGACCACCACGGCGCGCTCAGTCTCGTCGCCACCAGCTCGTCGGGCACCGTCATGCGCATCACCCTGCCGCTGCTGCCAGACTGAGCGCACGCTGTTTGTAATATAATGTATTACAAACCCGCCGGGCGTGCCCCGGTCGTTTGTAATACATTATATTACAAACCGGACGCGCTTGCTGGTCCCTTTCTCGCAGGAGCCGCCTGCTTGCAGGCGGCCACCAACCATCGCCGGCAAGCAGGCTCCTACATACGACCAGACACAACCGGCCGGCGATGTCCGGCACAGCGTCTTTAAAATCGTAATTCGTAAATCTAAAATCGAAAATCTCCTCCATGCCCTTCGTCACCCTCGCCTCCCAGCCCGCCAAGGAGATCTTCGGCGGCCTCATCACCGGCCGCTACGCGCACCTCGAGCGCACCACCGTCGGCGAGGTGCGCATCAAGGCCGGCACCACCGTGCCGCTTCACCAGCATCCGCACGAGCAGGTCACCTACATGATTTCCGGCCGGTTCGAGTTCACCGTGGGCGATGAGACCAAGGTGCTCGAGCCCGGCATGGCCGCGCTGGTGCCCGGCGGCACGATGCACGGCGGCACCACGCTGACCGACTGCGTGATCTTCGACCTGTTCTCGCCCGTGCGCGAGGACTACCGGTGATGCGGCGTTGGTGTGGGCAGCCCGCTTGCGGGCGCCTTCCTGAGCGCGAGCAAGCTCGCTGGCCCACAACCAAGGCTATGCAAAACGAAAAGGCCGCGCCTCGCGGCGCGGCCCAATCGTAATTCGTAAGTCTGAAATCGTAATTCCGGCTCACTCCTCCAGCTCGACGTTCCAATAGGCGACGTCGAGGAAGTCCTTCCATTTCTCGTGGCCGTGGCTGCCGAGGACGAGCGAGATGACGGGCCGCCACTTCGGGCGCGCGGGCTTGCGCACGAGCCGCATGTGCGCCTCGTGCGGGAGGCGGTTGGCCTTGCGCGTGTTGCACTTGATGCACGAGCACACGATGTTCTCCCACGTCGTCTTGCCGCCGGAGTGGCGCGGGATGACGTGGTCGAGGTTGAGCTGCTCGCGCGGGTAGCCGTGGCCGCAATACTGGCACTTGTCGCCGTCGCGCTCGAAGACGTTGTTGCGGGTCAGCTTCAGCTCCTTGCAGGGCAGCTTGTCGAAGAAGGTCAGCAGGATCACGCGCGGCAGCCGGATGGCGCGGGTGGGCGTGTGGATGGTCTCGAGCTGCTCGATCGGCGGGTTGAAGGCCGAGAAGTCGATCCAGTCCATCAACGAGAACGTCCGGAAGTCGTCCGCCTGCTGATGCACCACCTGCGCGTGGCCGCGGGCCAGCAGGGCGAAGGCCCGGCGGGCGCCAACGATGTTCACCGCCTGCCACAGGCGGTTGAGCACGAGCACCGGTTGATCCAACGCGAGTTGCATGACAACGGGCCACGGGGATACCCGCGCGTCCTGGGGGTGTCAAGCGGCCGGAACCGGCGCCGCGGAGCCGTAACCCGATGATTTTTCGTGCTTTTTGCCGCGGACCGCTTTCAGTTCGCCGGACGTCACGATTCATTACATGAACAAGCTCCTCCCCGCGGTCCTCACCGCTCTTCTTTCCCTTCTGCCGGTGGCCCGTGCCCTCGCGCAGGAATCCGCCCCGGCCGCCGCCCCCGCGGCACCCGAAGCCTCCGCCGAGGCCTCTCCCGCCGCCCCTGAACTCACCGGCCCGCAGGCCGACTTCAAGGAACTCTTCGAGAAGATCGGCGACAAGCTCCGGACCGGCCACCAGACCGAGGAAGCCCTCGCCGAGGAGCTCAAGGGCTTCGACGCCATCCTCGCCAAGTATCCCGGCCAGAAGACCGACGACCTCGCGTTCGTCGTCTTCATGAAAGCCCGGCTCTACCTCGAGGTTTTCGAGAATCTCGACAAGGCCCTCGCCATCCTCCGCCAGTTGCAGGCCGACTACCCGGAGACCGAGGTCGCGAAGAACATGGACGACATCATCGCCTCGCTCGACAAGCAGCTCGCGGCCGCCGCCACGCTGTCCGTCGGCCGGGTCTTCCCCGCCATCGCCGAGCAGGATCTCGACGGCAAGCCCCTCACGCTCGAGGCGCACCGCGGCAAAGTCGTGCTGGTGGACTTCTGGGCCACCTGGTGCGGGCCGTGCGTCGCCGAGCTGCCCAACGTCCTCGCCGCCTACGAGAAATACCGCGGCAAGGGCTTCGAGATCGTCGGCATCAGCCTCGACCAGGACAAGGACGCACTCACCACGTTCATCTCCGAGAAGAAGATGGCCTGGCCGCAGTTCTTCGACGGCAAAGGCTGGGAGAACAAGCTCTCGCAGGAATTTGGCATCAGCTCCATCCCCGCCACCTTCCTGCTCGATAAGGAAGGCAGGATCGTCGCCAAGGATCTGCGCGGCGACGAACTCGACCAGGAGCTGGCCCGACTGCTCAACGAGTAACCTGTCTGTGTCATTGCGAGGCGTCCCTCCTCCGTTGGACGCCGTGGCAATCCACCACTCTTATCCAGCCGGCCCGCGCGGGCCGGCTTTTTTGTTTCCCCGTCCGCCGGGCTTTGTGCTCTGCTCCCTCCGTGCATCTCACCCACCTGGCCTGCACCGCCTGCGGACTCCGGCACGACGCCGGCCGCCCGCAGAACACCTGCACCGCCTGCGGCAAGCCGCTCTACCCGCACTATGATCTCGCCGCCGCCGCGCGGACGCTGACCCGCGAGACCTTGCGTGGTCGCGTCGCCTCGATGTGGCGCTACCGCGAGGTGCTGCCGGTGCGGAACGACGCCGACATCGTCACGCTTGGGGAAGGCTTCACGCCATTGCTGCCTGCACCGCGGTTAGCCGGACAGCTCGGACTGGCGGGGCTTTTCATCAAGGATGAATCGCTCAACCCGACCCAGAGCTTCAAGGCTCGCGGCATGTCCGCCGCAGTCTCCATGGCGAAACAGTTCGGCCTGAAGAAGCTCGCCGTGCCCTCCGCCGGCAACGCCGCCGGCGCGCTCGCCGCCTACGCTGCCCGCGCTGGCATCGAGGCGCGCATCTTCATGCCCGCCGACACGCCGCGCGCGAACATCGTGGAATGCCGCGAAATGGGCGCGCACGTCACGCTCATCAACGGACTCATCACCGACTGCGGCGCCGAGGTCGCGCGCCGCAAGGAGACCGAGGGCTGGTTCGACGTCTCCACGCTCAAGGAACCCTACCGCGTCGAGGGCAAGAAGACACTCGGCTACGAGTTGGCCGAACAGCTCGACTTGACGCTGCCCGACGTCGTCATCTACCCGACCGGCGGCGGCACCGGGCTCGTCGGCATGTGGAAGGCCTTCGACGAGATGGAGCAGCTCGGCTGGATCGGAAAGGCGCGGCCGCGGATGTTCACCGTGCAAGCCGACGGCTGCCAGCCCATCGTCCGGGCCTTCGCGGCGGGAGAGAAAACCGCCGCCGAGCACACCGGCGCGCACACCAAGGCATCCGGCCTGCGCGTGCCGCGCGCCATCGCCGACTTCATCATCCTCGACGTCCTGCGCAAATCCGGCGGCGGCGCGGTCGCCGTGACCGACGGGGACATGCTCGCCTGCGTCCGCGAACTCGGCTCGTCTGAAGGTCTCTTCGCCGCACCCGAGGGCGCCGCGACGCTCGCCGCGCTCAAGCAACTCCTCGCCGCGAAGCGGGTCCGGCCGGATGAATCCGTCGTGCTCTTCAACACCGGCGCCGGGGTGAAATACCTCGAGTGCTTTTAAGGCACTTGTGGTTTGCATTGTGGCCGCGCGCCGCTTTCATCACGGGCGCTGGCAACGGGCCAAATTGCGAGCACCTCCCCGTCCCGTCCTCATGCGTATCGCGCTCCTTGCCATCTTTACCTGCCTGCTCCTCGCGGGCTGCCCCTCCATCCCGAGCGAGGCGCCGGAGCTTTCCGCCCAGTTGGGTTCGCGACTCACGGCGATGGAAGGCGCCCACCGCAAGCTGCTGGCCGGCTTCTTTGCCGAGAAGCGCCGACGGGTGGACGACTTCGTCCAGCAGGTCTGGGCGACCCGGTTTTCCGCCAATCTGCTGGACGACCCGAAGATCGCGCGTGCCTGGGAGGAAGTCTCCAACCCGGAAAACGCCGCCGAGCGGCGGGAGTTCCTCAAGCGCGTGGGCACACGCATCCAGTCTGATATCGCCCAAAAGCGCATCGAACTCATCCAGCCGCTCGACGAGCTGGAGAACTCCCTCGCCCTCCGGCTGCGCGCCGAATACGATCAGATGCGCGCCATCAACTCCACCCTGACCGCCTTCCTCCAGTCCGCCGCCAAGGTCGAGGCCAACCGCAAACGTTACCTCGATCTCATCGGACTGACCGACGACAAGCTGAACAAATACCTCACGGAAGCCGATTCAGCCGTCACCGCCCTGTTGGAGGGCGCGCTGTCCGCCCAGGCCTCCGTCGAGGCGGCCGGGGAGCGCACCGCGGCCTTCAAGCAGCAAATCCGCTCACTCATCAACGACCTCAAACCTTAGGAGACACATGCCGATCGATTGGACCCAGTTTGACAGGGATCTCGATGCCGCCGCCCGGAACGCCGGGCAAAAAACCGATGCCGAGCTGGCGAGCGCGCTTTCCTCCGTTTCCCGTCTCACTGACGAGGAGATCGAGGCGCTCTTTCCCGCGCCCGCCGATGCCAAGAAACTTGGCGAGCTGCTGCAGATCGTGAAGTCCGCGGGTGACCGCAACCAGAAGGTGAACCAGATCGTGGCCAACGCGGAGAAGTTCGGCGGTGTCGTCCTCACCTTGCTTCAGAAATTCGCCTGACATCCGGCGTGGTTCTTCGCCGTCATGTTCCGCCGGATTTTCCTGTGCCTCATGCTGAGCGGAGCGGCCGCCATGGTGAGCGCCGCGGACTACCCCGACCATAGATGGACGCCCGCGCCGTGGGCAGGCCCGCCGGCCTGGGAGATCCTGCCGCCGGAGGCCGGGCGGGGCGAGGTCATCCTGTCGAAGAGAAACGAGCTCGGGCTGCGGTCCGACTTCGCCGCCACGCCGTTCGAGTTCCGCGGCGTCCGCTATGCCAGCGTCGAGGGCTTCTGGCAGATGATGAAATATCCCGAGGGCCCCGACGATCCGCGGGCGAAGTTCCCGGGACTCGAATGGAAGCACACCCGCGCACAGGTCGGGCAGATGACCGCCTTCGAGGCCAAGCGCGCGGGCGACCTCGCCGAGGACAACATGAAGAAGATGGGCATCGGCTGAGTGTCGTTCGCGTGGAGTCGCTTCGACTATCGGGCGAAGGAGCCCGGCGAACACCATCGGCTCATCGTCGCCGCCATGCGCGCCAAGCTGGTGCAGAATCCCGGAGTGAAGAAGGTGCTCGCCAGCACCGGCGACCTCATCCTCAAGCCCGACCACCGCCAGCAACCCGACGACCCGCCCGAGTGGCGCTACTTCGAGATCTGGATGCAGCTCCGCGCGGAAATGCGTGCCTCCGGAAAATCCTGAGCGTGCGCGATCAGTTTTCCGCCGTCACCACGGCCGGACGCATGGGCACGTCCTTGATCCGGATGCCTTCGAGCTTCTTCAGCACCAGTTCCAGGTGTTCGCTCGCCACGTCCACGCGCGAGTGCGTCTCGTGGATGTCGATCGCGCCCACGACCGCCGCCGGCAACCGGGTGACACCGGCGATCTTGCCCACAAGGTCGGCCGGAGTGACGAGGTTCTCGCTGCCGACATTGAATGAGACGACGGTGAAGCCCGGTTCGCGTCCGGTCCGCGGCTTGCGTTCGTATTTGCTCTTCCGGGAGGAGACCTTGCCGCCACCGGTCGCCGGTCCACCGGCGGGGCGAGCCGGTTCCGGTGCGCCGGCCGGGGTGCGTGGCGGCTCGTTGGCCGCGATCCGCTCCGCCCGCGGCCGGGTCTTGTCCGGCTGAGCCGCCTTGACTGGTTCCGCTTCCGTCGGACCGCCCTGCATCAGGTGGATCAAGGCGGAGGCGATGTCGGTGCTCGCGTAGCCCTGCTCCAGCAACCGGTCGATCATCCCGTCGCGCGCCTTGAACTGCTTCGCTTCGAGCGTGGCGCGGAGCCTCTCGAAGAACACGTTCTCGCGCGCCTCCTCCACCTGGTCGAGCGACGGCACGCGCTCACGGCGGATCTTCAGCCGGGCGTAGTGGATCATGCTTTGCAGCATGTAGATCTCCCGGCCGGACACGAACGTGACGGCGCGCCCGCTCTTGCCCGCGCGGCCGGTCCGCCCGATGCGGTGGGTGTAGTCCTCGGCGTCGTTCGGCAGGTCGAAGTTGAACACCACTTCCAGGTCGTCCACATCGAGCCCGCGGGCGGCGACGTCGGTGGCCACGAGGAACTCAAAGCCCCGCCGGCGGAACTTGTCCATCACCTTGGTGCGCTGCGCCTGCGTGATGTCGCCGTGCAGGCGGTCGGTGGAGTAACCGCGGGCGTGCAAATGCTCGTCGAGCTCGTCGACCATCACCTTCGTGCTGCAGAAGATGATGCCGTAGCGGTAGTCGTGCAGGTCGATCAGGCGCGTGAGCACCTCGATCTTCGAGCGGCGGTCCACCTCGTAGAACACCTGGTCCACCTGCGGGGCGTTCTGCGCCTGCGCCTCGATCTTCACCCACGCCGGGTTGCGGCTGTAGCGCTTGATCAGCTCCTGGATCGCGCGCGGCATCGTGGCGGAGAAGAACAGCAGCTGCCGCTGCTCCGGCACGGCCTGGAGAATGTGCTCGATGTCGTCGCGGAAGCCCATGTCGAGCATCCGGTCGGCCTCGTCGAGCACCACGACCTTGAGCGCGTCGAGCTTGAGCGTGCCCCGGTGCATGTGGTCCATCACCCGGCCGGGCGTGCCGATGACGACCTGCGCCCCGCCCGCCAGCGCGCGGAACTGCCGTTCGTAGCTCTGCCCGCCGTAGATCGGCACCTCGATCAGGCCCTTCTTGAACGACGCCAGCTTGCCGAACCCCTCGGCCACCTGCACCGCCAGCTCGCGCGTCGGGCCGAGCACCAGCACCTGCGCCTTCCGCAGCCTCAGGTCCACCCGCTCGATCGCCGGGATGGCGAACGCCGCGGTCTTGCCCGAGCCAGTCGCCGACTGCCCCACGATATCACGCCCCGTCAGCGCCACCGGGATGACCGCCGTCTGGATGGGCGAGGCTTCCTCGAAGCCCATCTTGTCCACGGCCTTCAATATCTCGGTGGACAGCCCTAGCTCGGTGAAACGGAGTTTTTCCATCCGCGCAGCGTGACCCCGCCCCGGCAAAAGGAGAGCCCAATCGCACCATCGACCATCCAAGCGTTTGGACAATCCCCAGGTAAATGGCGCAAGTAAAGAATCCCCGGAGCAAGCTCCGGGGCATTTGTTCAATCCACTCATGTCGCGAAATCCAGGTTTCTTCTTCCTCGTAGCAGCCGTCGTCAGACGGCTGGCCAGCGGTGTGACCGCCGCTGCTACGACCAAGGCGAAGCGAGCTTCGCGGTATCGGACCCATCGCGAATGAACCCAGCCTCATGCCAACAATCTTGCAGGTTCTCGGGTGGCGAGTATTTTTCTACACCAACGAGGGTCACGAGCCAATCCACGTCCACTGCCGCAAAGCCGAGAAGGAATGCAAGTTCTGGGTTGATGTGGAGAAGTTCGATCTCGTGGCAGATTTCACCCTGAACATGAATCCGCGCGACAAACGGGAAATCCGGAAGATTCTCTTTGAGCACTTCGACCTGATTGAGCAAAAGTGGAAAGAGATGAAGTCGAAGCAACAGCCATGAAATTCCATTCCATCGGCAGCATCAGTTTCTCCGGCGCCCTGATGACTCTGGAGGTGGACTCCCGTCCATTGACGGTTGATTTGCGGAAGATTTCACCCCGCCTCGCCGCGGCTTCGGCCCCGGAGAGAATGCGCTACGAAGTCTCTCCCTCCGGCTACGGCATCCACTGGCCGGACTTGGACGAAGACCTGTCGGTCGACGCCCTGCTCGGCCTCAAGCATGCTCCGAAGTCAAAGTTTGCCGAAAGCGTGGCCGAGGACGGGCCGGCTCCCACCTGACTTACCGCACCTGAAGCGTGTCCGACTCGTAGGTCAGCCCGAGCGACGGCACGGTGACGGCCTTGCGGGCGCCTTCCTTTTTCACGGTGCCGGCGAGCCACGCGTCGTAACCCGTCGCCTTGGCGGCGGCGAGGACGGCGTCGGCCGACTTCGCGTCCACCCACGCGGCGAATCCGACGCCCATGTTGAAGGTCGCGTAGCCCTCGCGCAGCTCGATCGGCCCGGCCTCCATCAGGAACTTGAACAACGCCGGCGCCTCGCGCGGCACTGTGATCTCATGCACCAACGGCGCGTCGAGCCGCATCAGTTTGCGCCAGCCGTGGCCCGTGACGTGCGCCACGTAGTTGAGCTTCAGCCCGCGCTGCTGACATTCGCGGACGAAGTTCACGTAGATGACCGACGGCGCGAGCAACGCCTCGCCGAAACTGCGCGGGTCGCCGTGCCCGACCGGAGTCGCGTAGCCCTGCGGCAGTTTGTCCGCGATGAGCCGGCAGAGCGACAGCCCGTTGGTCTGCACGCCGGACGAGGCGAGAAAGATGATGGCATCGCCCGCCTTCACATCGCCCGTGATGCGCAGGTTCTTGGGCGCGATCTTCCCGACCGCCGACCCGGCCAGCACGATGGTCGCAGCCTCCACGAGGCCCTTGAGCGTCGGCGTCTCGCCGCCGCCCCAGACGGCGCCGGCCGTCTGGCAGCCCTCCGCCCAGCCGTCCACCAGCGCCTGCATCCGGGCCTTGTCCGCGAACCATTTGGAATCGCCCACCGCCGCGTGCATCGCCACCGAGATGGGCAGCGCGCCGCAGGTGACGAGGTCGTTCACGATGGTCGCCACCGTGTCGATGGCGATCTCGCGATACCAGGTCCGGCCGTTCGCGGATGCGACGGCGTCGGCCACGAGGTTCTTGGTGCCGAGGCCCTCCTCGACGTGCGCAAGGAAGTGATCCGCAGCCTCGATGAGGTAGGCGCTCTCGCCGCGCGTCGCGGCCGGCTCGGCGTAGCCATGCGCCGCGAGCGCCCCGGCGGTCCTGCGCGCGGCCTGCTGGCAGGCGCGCTTGAAGGCGTCGAGCTGCCCGTAATCCACCCCGGAGCTTTCGTAGGAGAGAGACATCTCGATTTACGATTTCAGATTTACGATGGACGATTTTGAAACACAGCGGCCGGCTTTCACGAATGCAGGTTCGGGGGCATGTCCTCGGCAAAATCGTAATTCGTAAATCATAAATCGTAAACCTCCTCAGTAGCTTCTTCCTTCGGCCTTTTCGAAGTAGTTCACGAAGGCCTTGTTCACGACGCGGTAGCCGCCGGGAGTGGGATACTTGCCGGTGAAATACCAGTCCCCCTTGTGGCCCGGCAGCGCCTTGTGGAGGTTCTCGATCTTCTGGAAAAGTATCTCGATCTGCCCGTTCCAGCCGTTGGGTTTGGGTGAGACGAGCTGGGTGATCTTCGCCGAGACCTCCTCCGCGGTGAACGGCTCGTAGATCTTTCGCACGTGGTTGACCGGCTCGCTGGCGCTCGGGTTGTCCAGCTCGGCCCGGCAGAGCCGGTAGACTTCCTCGATGAGCGCGGCTTTGCCCCGCTCCTTGAGCAGCGTGATGGCGGCATCGAACGCGATGAACTTGCCCAGCTCCGACATGTCGATGCCGTAGCAGTCGGGATAGCGGATCTGCGGCGCGGTGGAGGCGATGACGATCTTCTTCGGGTTGAGCCGCTTGAGGATGCGCAGGATGGAGCGGCGCAGCGTGGTGCCGCGCACGATGGAGTCGTCCACGCACACGAGGTTGTCCTCGGGCTGCACGACGCCGTAGGTGATGTCGTAAACATGCGAGGCGAGCTGGTTGCGGCCCTTCTCCTGCGTGATGAAGGTGCGGAGCTTCACGTCCTTGGTCACGAGCTTCTCGCCGCGCGGCCAGTTGTGCAGGATGAGGTCGTCCACCATCGCCTCGTCGAGCCGGCCGGCCTTCGCCGCGTCGAGGAGGGTCTGCTTCACCTGCGCGCGGCGGCGCAGGCGCAGCTCGCTCATCAGGCCGAAGTAGGCGACCTCGGACGTGTTGGGGATGAAACTGAAGACGCTGTGCTCGAGGTCGCCGCCGAGGGACGACCAGATCTGGTCGGCGAGGCCGGCGCCGAGGGCCTTGCGCTCGCGGTAGATGTCGGCGTCGTTGCCGCGGGAGAAATAGATGCGCTCGAACGCGCACTGGGTCTTCGGCAGCGCGGGCTTGATGCGCTCCACGCGCGCGGCGCCGCCGGCCTTCTTGACCACCACGGCGCAACCCGGCTCGACCTCGCGCACGTCGCCCGCCTCGAGGTCGAACACCGTGCAGAGCGGCGCGCGCTCGGAGGCGACGGCCACGACCTCATCGTTCTCGAACCAATGGCACGGCCGGATGCCCGAGGGGTCGCGCAGCACGAAGGCGTCGCCGTTGCCCATGGCGCCGATGAGCGTGTAGCCGCCGTCCCACTCGGCCGAGGCCTCGCGCAGCACCTTGGCCGGGTCGAGGTCGGCGTCGATGCGCCGCGAGATTTCCGGCCCGGGCACGTCCCGGGCCTTGAGCGAGCGGTAAAGCTCCTCGTGGTGCCCGTCGAGCTCGTGGCCGATCATCTCGAGCAGCGCCTGGGTGTCGGTGGCGAAGATGGGGTGCTGGCCGATGGCGATGAGCCGCTCGTTGAGCGCGGCCGTGTTCGTCATGTTGAAGTTGCCCGCGAGCACGAGGTTGCGGGTCGGCCACGAGCTGCGGCGGAAATACGGGTGGCAGGCGCTGAGGTTGTAGCCGCCGGAGGTGCCGTAGCGCAGGTGCCCGAGGTAGAGCTCGCCGCAGAAGTCGAAGTTCTCCTTCGCCGTGGCCGGGAACTCCGGATGCACCTTCCCCTCGCCCACGAGCTGGTGGTAGCGCGCAAGCAGGCTCTGGAAGATCTTGTCGAGCGGGTTGGCCTCGACGTTGCGCTCGCGGAACATGTAGGTCTCGCCCGCGGGCACGTCGAACTTCAGGCAGGCCACGCCCGCGCCGTCCTGGCCGCGGTTGTGCTGCTTCTCCATCAGCAGGAACAACTGGTAGAAACCCCAGAGCGGCGTGCCGTATTTCTCCTGATAGTAGGCCAGCGGCTGCTTCAGCCGGACCACCGCCACGCCGCACTCGTGGGAGATGAATTCGCTCATGCCGCCCCCCTCCGCCGCGCCGCCCGGTGTCCGCTCACACTGCCCCCGTCGCGTGAAAATCGACTCGGCGATGGGCGGCTGGAGAGCTTCACAGCATTAAAAACGTTTATTGCGCCGACGGATGCCGGTTCGTCAACGGCTTTCTCGGCGCAGCGCGTCAAAACTCCGGCAAATGTCCGTGACGCCCCTTGACGCGCCCCGCCCGTTCACGAACATCCGGGCCTGCGACCATGCTGATCCTCCGCGGCTCACCCGCCCTCTCGAACTTCCGTCTCGCCAAGCTGCTCTCGGATTTCGCCGCGGCCGGTCTGCCGGTCCGGGCCGTCGGCGCCGATTTCGTGCATGTCTGCGAGGTCGAGGGGGAACTGACCGCCTCCGGGCACGACGTCCTGGTGAAACTCCTCACCTACGGACCGAGCCGGGCGGCCGCGCCCGTGCAGGGCCTGCTGCAGGTCGTCGCGCCGCGCCCCGGCACCATCTCGCCGTGGTCCTCGAAGGCCACCGATATCGCCCGCATCTGCGGGCTCGCCCCGGTGAAACGTATCGAACGCGTCATCGCCTACACTCTGGCAATCGACAACGCCGCGCTCCAGCCGCCCCTTTCGATGCTCTCCGGCGCGCAACTCGCGGCGATCCGCGCGAAGCTGCACGACCGGATGACCCAGACCGTCTTTCCGGACCTCGAGGCCTGCGCCGCGCTCTTCCGCCACGAAACCCCGAAGCCGATGTCCTCCGTGCCCGTGCTCGCGCAGGGCCGCGCGGCGCTCGTCGAGGCCAACTCCTCGCTCGGCCTCGCGCTGGCCGGGGACGAGATCGACTACCTCGTGAAGGCCTTCACCTCACTCGGTCGCGACCCGAACGACGTCGAGCTGATGATGTTCGCGCAGGCCAACTCCGAGCACTGCCGCCACAAGATCTTCAACGCCACTTGGGAAATCGACGGCCGGAAGCGCGACCGCTCGCTGTTCCAGATGATCAAGAACACATTCGAGCTGCACCCGGACGGCATCCTCTCCGCTTACAAGGACAACGCCGCCGTCCTCGCCGGCACGCGCGGCGGCCGGTTCTTCCCGGACCCGTTGACCGGCGAATACGCGGCGCACGACGAGCCCATCCACCTCCTCTGCAAGGTCGAGACGCACAACCACCCGACCGCCATCTCGCCCTACCCCGGCGCCTCGACCGGCTCCGGCGGCGAGATCCGCGACGAGGGCGCCACCGGCCGCGGCGCGAAGCCCAAGGCCGGCCTCACCGGCTTCACGGTTTCCAATCTCAAGCTGCCCGGCGCGGTGCAACCGTGGGAGAAGGACCATGGCAAGCCCGGCCGCATCGTCTCCGCGCTCGACATCATGATCGAGGGCCCGCTCGGCGGCGCGGCGTTCAACAACGAGTTCGGCCGCCCCGCCATCAACGGCTACTTCCGCACCTTCGAGATGGAAGTGCCGGCGGCTGTAGCCGGGGTCGGTGACCCCGGCACCGGCCTCACCGAGGCCGGCTACAAGACCGAGCTCCGCGGTTACCACAAGCCCATCATGCTCGCCGGCGGCGTCGGCAACATCCGCGAGGAGCACGTCCGCAAGGGCGCCATCCGGCCCGGCGACAAGCTCGTCGTCCTCGGCGGCCCGGCGATGCTCATCGGCCTCGGCGGCGGCGCGGCCAGTTCCATGGCCAGCGGCGCCGGCCAGGAGGATCTCGATTTCGCCAGCGTGCAGCGCGACAACGCCGAGATGCAGCGCCGCTGCCAGGAGGTCATCGACCAGTGCTGGGCCCTCGGCGCGGACAACCCCATCGCCTTCATCCACGATGTCGGCGCCGGCGGCGTGTCCAACGCCCTGCCCGAGCTGGTCAACGACGGCGGCCGCGGCGGCCGGTTCGACCTCCGCAAGCTCCCGAGCGACGAGCCCGGCATGTCGCCGCTCGAGCTCTGGTGCAACGAATCGCAGGAGCGCTACGTCCTCGCCATCCCGGCGGAGCGGATGGACACCTTCCGCCGGTTCTGCGAGCGCGAGCGCGCACCCTTCGCCATCGTCGGCGAGGCCACCGAGGAGAAGCGCCTCACCGTCGAGGATCCGCACTTCCAGAACACGCCCATCGACATGCCGCTGGAGGTTCTCCTCGGCAAACCGCCGCGGATGCACCGGGTGGAGAAATCGCTCCGCCGCCCACTCGCTCCCCTTTCGCTTTCACTCTCACTCCGGAACGCGGTCCACCGCGTCCTGGCCCACCCGGCCGTCGCCGACAAGACCTTCCTCATCACCATCGGCGACCGCTGCGTGACCGGCCTCATCGTGCGCGACCAGATGGTCGGCCCGTGGCAGGTGCCGGTGGCGGATTGCGCGGTCACGGCGGCGAGCTTCGACGTTCACACCGGCGAGGCGATGGCGATGGGCGAGCGCACGCCGGTGGCGGTCAACAACGCCGCGGCCTCGGCCCGGCTCGCCGTCGGCGAGGCGCTCACCAATCTCGCCGCCGCGCAGATCGGCGATCTCGGCAAGGTCAACCTCTCCGCCAATTGGATGGCCGCCCCCGCCGTGCCCGGCGACGGCGCCGACCTCTACGCCGCCGTGCAGGCCGTGGGCATGGAGCTTTGCCCCGCGCTCGGCATCACCATCCCCGTCGGCAAGGATTCGATGAGCATGAGCACCGTCTGGAAGGACGGCGCCGCGCAGAAGCGCATGACCGCGCCCGTTTCGCTCATCGTTTCGGCCTTCGCCCATTGCAACGACGTCCGCCAGACGCTCACGCCGCAGCTCCGCTATGATAAGGTAGGGCGAGTCGTCCCCGACGAGCCGCATCAAACGACGGCTCATCCGGAGGATTCGCCCTACCCCAAACCCATCGGCGAAACCGTCCTGCTTCTCATCGATCTCGGCCGCGGGAAGAACCGGCTCGGCGCCTCCATCCTCGCCCAGGTCTGCTCGCAGATGGGCGCGGAGACACCCGACGTGGATTCGCCCGCCGACCTGAAAAACTTTTGGAACGCCATCCAGCAGCTCGGCCGCGAGGGGAAGATCCTCGCCTATCACGACCGCTCCGACGGCGGCCTGCTGGCGACGGCAGTCGAGATGGCCTTCGCCGGGCACACCGGGGTGGAGCTGGATTTTTCTGATTGTGGGTCGGGCTTTACGCCCGACTCTGGAAAAGCTGTCGGGGATAAACCCCGACCTACAATCGATCTCTTCGCCGCCCTCTTCGCCGAGGAACTCGGCGCCGTTGTGCAGGTAAAGCAGTCGGACCTCGCTGCGGTGAACGCCGTCCTTAAGTCGCACGGGCTCGACACCTGTGCATCGAGGATCGGCGGCCTGAACAAGGCGCATCGCTTCGTCGTCCGTCAGAATGGGAAGGTTCTCCTCGACGAAGATCTCTTCGCGCTTCGCGCCATCTGGTCCGACGTCACCCGCCGGATCCAGGCGCTGCGCGACAACCCCGAGTGCGCCGAACAGGAGTTCCGGCTCAAGCTCGACCCGAAGAATCCCGGCATCACGCCGAAGCTGACGTTCAAGGTAGGGCGAGTCGTCCCCGACGAGCCGCGTCCTATAACGGCTCATCCGGCGGATTCGCCCTACCCGAAAAAAAAGCACAAGTCCCGTCCCGCCGTCGCGATTCTCCGCGAGCAGGGCGTGAACAGCCAGGTCGAGATGGCCCACGCGTTCACCCGCGCCGGGTTCAAGGCCGTGGATGTCCACATGACCGACATCCTCTCGGGCCGTGTCTCATTGCAGGATTTCCGCGGACTCGCGGCCTGCGGCGGATTCAGCTACGGCGACGTGCTCGGCGCCGGCGAGGGCTGGGCCAAGAGCATCCTCTTCCACGAGCAGACGCGCGAAGAATTCGCGGCCTTCTTCACCCGCCAGGACACCTTCAGCCTCGGCGTGTGCAACGGTTGCCAGATGATGAGCGCCCTCAAGTCCATCATCCCCGGCGCCGGCCACTGGCCGCGCTTCGTGCAGAACCAGTCCGAGCGCTACGAGGGCCGGTTCGTCTCCTTGAAGATCGAGCAGAGCCCGAGCGTGCTCTTCGCCGGCATGGAGGGTTCGGTCATCCCCATCGTCACGGCGCACGGCGAGGGCTACGCGGAGTTTTCCTCAGCGAATGCCGCCCAGCGCTGCTCCGACTCCGGCCTCGTCAGCGCCCGGTTCGTGGACAACAAGCAAGCGCTCGCGCTTGCGCAGTCCTCCGAAGCTCAACGAGCGAAGGATGGACCGATCTATACTGAGGACTATCCATTGAACCCAAACGGCTCGCCCCACGGCCTGACCGCGCTGACGACCCCCGACGGCCGCGTGACCATCATGATGCCTCACCCCGAGCGCGTCCACCGCACCGTCAACCTCAGTTGGCATCCCGCTGAGTGGGGAGATGACAGCCCTTGGATGCAGCTGTTTTACAACGCCCGGGCCTGGGTCGGCAGAACTGGTTCAAGCGGATGCTGACTCTTGATTTGAACCAGGTGCATCCTTCCCGCAATCGCCCATGCAGCCGCCATCCCAAGGATTCGCCGGCAAGGAAATCCTCCTCATCGTCGCGCTTGTGCTGGGCGTGCTGACGGCGCTGGGTTACGCAGCACATCAGAGGGTCCGCCAGTCCAGTCAGGACAAGGCCGTGCTGTGTGTCGTCCGCCAGCTCGCCGCCGCGGCCGATCAATACTACCTCGAAAACGCCGCCTCCACCGTCGCGCTGCGCGAGCTGGTCGGCCCGCAGAACTACATCAAGGCCATGAACACCGTGGCCGGCGAGACCTACCCCCTCGCCTACACGCAGGGCGTGACCATCACCGTCCGCGGCGTCGCCGGCGCGCGCACCGTCACCTACGCACCTTGAACACTCCGGCAGCTCCGGGTTTGCGCCGGACGCGGATTAAGTTTGGCTGGGCAGACTGCTTTCCGTTCAACCCCGAACCCCCGCCCGCCATGTCCCGGCTCACCGCCAAGGATTTCGACCAGGAACTGATCGACCTCTACGATTACTACGTCCACGGGCAGATCGACCGCCGCGGTTTTCTGGACCGCGCGGCCAAGTTCGCCGTCGGCGGCGTCACCGCCGCCGCCCTGCTCGAGATGCTCAGCCCGAAATACTCCTTCGCCGCCCAGGTGCCGAAGGAGGACGCTCGGGTGGAGTCGGAATACCTGAAATACCCCTCACCCGACGGGCACGGCGAGATGCGCGGGCTCTTCGCGAAACCCGCCGGCCTCAAGGGCAGGCGTCCCGGCGTGCTCGTGGTCCATGAGAACCGCGGGCTCAACCCCTACATCGAGGACGTCGTCCGCCGGCTCGCGCTGGCGGGTTTCGTCGCCTTCGGGCCCGACGCGCTCTACGCGGTCGGCGGCTATCCCGGCAACGACGACGAAGGCCGCGCCCTCCAGGCCAAGCTCGACCGCAACAAGGTCACCGAGGATTTCGTCGCGGGCGTGAAGTTCCTGCAGGCGCACGCCGACTGCAACGGCACCATCGGCGTGACCGGCTTCTGCTTCGGTGGCGGCATGACAAACACGCTCGCCTGGCGGCTCGCCGGAACCGTGAAGGCCGCCGTGCCCTACTACGGCGGACAAGCCACGGAGCACGCTGCCGAGATCAAGTGCCCGCTCCTGCTGCACTACGCCGAGAACGACGCGCGCGTGAACGCCGGCTGGCCGGCCTACGAGGCCGCGCTCAAGGCCGCGGGCGTCTCCCATGTGGCGCACATCTATCCCGGCGTGAACCACGGCTTCCACAACGACACCACGCCGCGCTACGACAAGGAGGCGGCCGAGCTGTCGTGGTCGCGCACCATCGAGTTCTTCAAAAAGCACCTCGGGTGAGCCCTCTTCAAGCGGGCTAGGCTGCGGTTCAGGGCCGCCGGGTATATTCGTGCAACTTTGCGGCGGGGCGCCCGGTTTCCCGTGCATGCACCCGGGCGGATTCGCACGTCTTTTCGTCCCGATTTCATCCCCGCTTCACTCCGGCTTCATCAGGACCGGACATCATCGGGCCATGCGCCATGTCTGCCCTGACAGTCCCACCCATTCTGTCTCATCAATCCCATGATCCAGGATCTTCGCTTCGCCCTCCGGATGGCGGCCTCGCACTCGTGGTTCTCGGCCGCCGTCATCGTCACCCTGGCCCTCGGCATCGGTATCAACACCACGGTCTTCACGCTGGTGAACGCCGTGCTCTTCAAGCCCGTGCCGTTGCCGGGCGGGGCGCGCCTGGTCACCGTCAGCAGTCAGGATCTCAAGAACCCCGGGCGGTTCCACGGCGTCTCGCACGCCGAGTTCCGCGAATACCGCGAGCACGGCAAGAGCTTCGAGGCGCTGGAGGCTCTGACCGGCGGCCAGGCCGTCATCAGCGAGAGCGGCAACCCGCCGGAGCGCTTCCGCCTGGCGCGCGTGACGACCGGCCTGTTCGAGATGCTGCGCACGCCGGCGCTGGTCGGGCGCGGCTTCGCGCCCGCCGACGGCCGGCCCGGCGCCGAGCCGGTGGCGCTCCTCGGCCACGCCGTCTGGCAAAGCCGCTACGCCGGCCGGCCCGACATCGCCGGCCTCACCGTGCGCGTCAACGGCGCGCCCGCCACCATCGTCGGCGTGATGCCCGAGGGCTTCAAGTTTCCCAACAACGAGGATGTGTGGATGCCGCTGATCCCCGCGGCCGAGGACATCGAGAACCGGAAAGGCCGGCCGTTGCGGGTGTTCGGCCTCTTGAAGCGCGGCACGCCGGTCGCGGCGGCCGGCGCCGATCTCGCGGTCGTCGCGCACCGCCTGGCCGCGGAGTTTCCCGACAGCAACCAGGACACCGGCGCCAGCGTGCGGACTTTCCACGAAACGTTCAACGGCGGCGATATCCGCGTCATCTTTCTCGCCATGCTCGGCGCGGTGGGGTTCGTCCTGCTCATCGCCTGCGCCAATGTCGCCAACCTGATGCTCAGCCGCGCCCTGGCCCGGCAGCGCGAAATCTCCGTGCGCGCCGCGCTCGGCGCCTCCCGCTGGCAGTTGATCCGCCAGTTGCTCCTGGAAAGCGTGCTCCTGAGCTCGGTGGGCGGCCTGCTCGGCCTGGGCCTGGCCGCCGGCGGCGTGCATCTGTTCGACCTCGCGACCCGCGATGTCGGCAAGCCCTACTGGATCGAGTTCGGCATGGATTACACGGTGTTCTGCTATTTCGCCGCCATGTGCGTGCTGAGCGGACTGTTGTTCGGAATCGCCCCGGCGCTCCGGGCCTCGCGCGTGGACCTCAACACGGCGCTGAAGGACGGCGCGCCCTCCGGCGGCAGCGCCGGCGGCAAACTGACCGGCGTGCTCGTGGTCGTGCAGTTCGCGCTCACGGTGGTGCTGCTCGCCGGAGCCGGGCTGATGATCCGCAGCTTCTTCGCCGCCCAGGCCATGAACGGATTCATTCCGGTCGAGCGCATTCTCACCGCCCGGGTCCAGCTCCCCAACGGCAAGGGCGAGCGCTACGCGGACCGGGCGGCCCGGCTGCAATTCCAGGACAATCTCCTTCAACGTCTCGCCACCCTCCCGGGCGTCACGCACGTCGCGGCCACCTCCCATCTGCCCGGCATCGGCTCCGGGGAGCGCGAGATCGAGATTGAAGGCCGGCCGCTCGAGGATCCCAAAACGGGCATCCCCGTCCTCACCGGCGTCCATACGCCGCGCTATCCGGCCGCCATCGATCTGCCGGTCCTGCAGGGCCGTGGATTCACTGATGCCGACGGCGAGGCCGGCCAGGAGGCGGCCATCGTCACGCGCGAGTTCGCGCACCGGCACTGGCCGGGGGAATCGCCCATCGGCAAGCGCATCCGCTTCCTGTCCGGCAACAACGAAAAGGTCTGGATCCCCGTGGTGGGCGTCACCGCCGACATCGTGCAGCGCGCCGATTCCGACGAGGTCCGCCAGCTGGTCTTCACTCCCTACCGCCAGGAGTCCGGCACATTCATGAACCTGCTCGTGCGCACCACCGGCGACCCCGCCGCGCTGGCGCCGCTCGCCCGCGGCATCGTGCAGCAGCTCGACCAGGATCTGCCCCTCTTCGATGTGCGGACGATGCGGGAAGCGCTCGACCGGCGGGCCTGGTTCCTCGTGGTCTTCGGCTCCCTGTTCCTCTCGTTCGCCATGATAGCCCTGCTGATGGCCTCGGTCGGACTTTACGCCGTGGTGGCCCAGACGACGATCCGCCGCACCCGGGAGATCGGCATCCGCATGGCGCTGGGCGCCACCGCGGGCCGCATCGTGCGGCTGGTGCTGGCCCGCGGGCTGTTGCAGCTGGGTCTCGGCCTCGTGCTCGGCCTTGGCGGCGCCTATGCCGCCACCCGGGTAATGGGCGAGCTGCTCTTCCGCACCTCGCCGCAGGATCCGGTGGTCTTTGTCTCCGTCACCGCGCTGCTGATCGCCATCGGCCTGCTCGCCTGCCTGATTCCCGCCCGGCGGGCGGCCGCGCTGCACCCGGTCAAGGCCCTGCGCCACGAATAGGCCCGCCCGGCGGCCGGTCATTTGCCGGGTGCCGGCGGGCGGCTGACGAGCAGCAGCTCGATGCGCTTCAGTTCGCGGAGCACGCGGTTGCTGTGCATCTCGAGCCAGAACCAGACCTTCATGAAGGAGATGAACAGCACCGCCCAGAGGCACACCGCGCCCCACAGCAACTGCTCGCGAATCGCCGCCGCCTCGTAGAAGCGAAGGCCAGCCCAGATCGCGACCGCGAGCAGGCTCAGGCTGGTGACCAGCATCACGGAGGACATCCAGCGATGCCGGCCGCGGAAGGCGGCGATGGCCTCCTCCGCGATGTTGGGTTCGTCCGCGAGCGCATCGCCGCCGGGCTGGCCGCGAAGCGCGGCCTGGATTTTTTGATCGAGGTCATTCATGGGGAGTTCCTTTCGAGTTTTTGCCTGAGGGTTTCACGGATGGAAAAGAGGCGTGATTTCACGGTGCCGGCGGGCAGGTCGAGGATCTCGGCGATCTCCGCCGTGCTGCGTCCCGCGTCGTAGTAAAGATGGAGCAACTCGCGCTGGTCTGCGGGCAACCGTGCGATGGCGGCGCGCAGCCGCAGGATGTCGTCGGGCGGCTCCGCCGCGGAGGACGCCGTGGCCGCGGGCGCCAGATTGTCCGCCTCGCTCAACGCCGCGGCCTCGCGCCGGCGCTCCAACCCGCGCCGGCGGACCCAGTCCGCACTGCGCCGCTCCACGATGCGGAAGGCCCAGCGCGGGAAGCACGCGGGATCGTCGAGTCCCCCGAGACCGCGGGCGATGGCCAGCCAGACCTCGGCCAGCACCTCGTCGGCCGCAGCGGGGCGTTCCACCCGGACGAGCGCCATCCGGCGCAGGTCGGCGCGCCACAGGTCGTGCAGGTCGCGGAAGGCGGACTCGCTGCCCTCTTGGGCCGCGTAGACCAGCCATTCCGTCAGGACCTGTCTGCTGTCCGGGTTCATCGGTTCTCAACCAAAGGTCGCACGCCGGCGGCGGGCGGTTCAGCGAAAATCGTCCCGGCGGCAGGCTGTTGCGGACCGGGCCGCTGCACGGCCTAGCGGGCGGCCTTGTTGCGCGGATGATGCTTCGCGTGCTGGTCGAGCAGGCGGGAGGACTCGACGGCGGTGTAGATCTGGGTGGTGCCGATGCTGGCGTGGCCGAGCATCTCCTGGATGGCGCGCAAGTCGGCGCCGCCGCCGAGCAGGTGGGTGGCGAAGGAATGGCGGAGCAGGTGCGGCTTCACCGCCTGGCCGAGGCCGGCGCGCGCCGCGGCGGTCTTGACCATCGCCCAGAGCGTCTTGCGCGACATCGCCTTGCCGCGCTCGGTGATGAACAGCTCGCTGCCGGTGCGCGGCTTCACGAGGCGCGGCCGGCCGGAGGCAAGGTAATGCCGCACGGCGTCGCGCGCCTTCTCGCCCAGCGGCACGACGCGCTCCTTCGAGCCTTTGCCGAAGACGCGCACGAAGCCGTGCTCGAGATCCACCTGCTGCAGCGTGAGGCCGCATATTTCGCTCGCGCGCAGCCCGCTGGAATAGACCAACTCCAGCATCGCGCGGTCGCGGATGGCGTAGGCATCGGCGCCGGATGGCGCGGCGAGGAGCTTCTGCATCTCGCCGGCCGAGAGCGTCTGCGGGAGCTTGCGGCGGAGCTTGGGGCCGGCCAGCAGCTCGGTGGGATCGTCGTCGCGCAACCGCTCGCGGATAAGATGGCGGCAGAGCATCCGCACGGCGGTCAGTTTGCGCGCCTGGCTGGCCGCGGAGAAACCCTCGTCGCTCAGCCAGTGCAGCCAGGCGGTCAGGTGCCGGGCGGTGACCTTGGACCAGCTGGCGGCGCCGTGCTTCTTGAGGAAACCCGCCGCCTGCACCAAATCGTCGCCATAGGCGGCTTCCGTATTCGGGGACAGGCCGCGCTCCAGCACGATCGCGTTCAGATAGGAACGGATCGCCTCCTGAAAGCTTTCCGGGGCCTGCGCGAGACGGCGATCCATCGAACCACGCGGGTCGCGCCCCCTCTTCATGGCCATCAACGCCTCAGTAGCGGCGGCGGCGCGGGCCCGGGGGCGGGGCGTTCTGCTCGCGGATGCGGTAGGTGATGCGCGCCTTGTCGAGGTCGTAGGGGCTCATCTCCATCTTCACCTTGTCGCCCGCGGCGATCTTGATGAAATGCTTGCGGAGCTTGCCCGAGATGTGGGCCAGCACCATGTGGCCGTTGTCCAGCTGCACGCGGAACATCGTGCCCGGCAGCACCGTGATGATCCGGCCTTCCACCTCGATTGATTTGCCGTCGGATTTATCGTCTGGCATGGAGGTGGTTCAGGCTGAGGGTGCTCGGTTTGGTCATGCGGATTTGGCTCGGGAAAAGCACCTTGTAACCGCAGAACCGCCTCCCTAGTCAAGGCTTTGGTTTTTGGCCCCGCAGGGTGGAACCCGGTCCCGCCACGGCGGGAACGGACTCTGGGCGCGTCCAGAGGCCGCGCTCCACCCACGTTATCGCATCACATGGCTGAACTCCCACCACGCGAGGCCCCGCCCGGCCCATTCAACCCGGCTTCGCCCCAAGGGAGCTGCGGCGCGGCAAGTCGGCCGCCATCTTCCCTTCGCCCTCGCTCATGAACGATTCCGACCAAACGGAGCCTTACCCCTGCCCCTTCAACAAGGTCTTTCCGTCGCAACTGCAGCGGGACGATGCGTTTTACATGTGGCTGGCTTACAATCAGGCCATCGATGCCTGGCGGACCGATGAAGTGCCCATCGGGGCGGTCATCGAGCTGCGCGGCGAGGTCATCGCCTCGGCGCACAACCAGCGCGACAGCACCCGCGACCCCACCGCGCATGCCGAAATCCTTGCGCTCGGCCAGGCGGCCAGGGCGATCGGCGACTGGCGGCTGAACGAGGCCACGCTCTATGTGACCAAGGAACCGTGCCCGATGTGTTCGGGCGCCACGCTGATGTCGCGGCTCAAGCGCGTGGTGTTCGCCGTGCCGGACCCGAAGATGGGCTGCCTCGGCGGAGCGACCGACCTGAACGCGTTGCCGCAGTCCAACCACCATCTTGAAATCACGCGTGGCGTGCTCGAGGCCGAATGCCTCGCGTTGCTGCAGGCGTATTTCAAGCTGAAGCGCGGAGTGGACTGAGGTGGGGGCCAAGTGGTGGAACCCGGTCCCACGCCCGGCGGGAACGGGGCACGCTCATGAGCGCGTCGGGGAGGCCGCGCTCCACCTTGCAGGTCCGGTATGCGAAAGATGGAACCCGATCCCGCAGCGACGGAAACGGCTTCAGATCATCGCGCGCCGCTACTCCAAAAGATGATTTCCGGATAGCCGCTGAGCGGCGGCCTTCAAGACGAGCGAAGCGGAATGCCGGTGGCGCGCGACGGGCCACAGCCGGCATTGACAGCCCCGCCAGGTCCGACATGGTTGTCGGCGTGAAGACCTTCACTGTCCGCGACCTCGATCGCAACCCCGCCGCCGTGCTGGCGGCGGCGGACCGGGACGGCGTGGCCCGGGTGCGCAGCCGCACCGGCCGGCGCTACTCCGTCCGGCCCGAGGCCAAGGCGCGGACCGACGTGGATTGGGCGGGCTTCGCCGCCCGCCGCCGCGCCGCGCTCGAAGCCCGGGGGCTGCCCCGCGTCTCCCGGCCGGCCGCCCGGGAGATCGACCGCCTGCTGGCCGGAGAGTGAAACCCTACCTCGACACCAATTTCCTGCTGCGACTCTACCTGGATTTCGAGGAATCGGGCGGCGCGCTGGAAAGAATCGCGCGGCTGCCCGACCGGACGCGACCATGCCCGGTCACCTGGCTGCACGAGATCGAACTGGCCAACGCCCTCGAACTGGTGGTTTACCGGATGCGGCAAGGTTCCGGCCCGCGCCTGACACCCGAAATGTCCTCCGTGGCCTTGGCGGGCTTCGACGCGGATCTCGGCGCCGGCCACGGTCTGGCCCGCTCGATTCTGCCCCCGGACGAGCTGACCCGCGCGGCCCGGCAACTCTCGGCCCGCCATACCGCCACCAGGGGATACCGCGCCTATGACGTCATCCATGTGGCCTCGGCACTGTTGCTGAAATGCGACGCGTTCTGGAGCTATGATGCCAAAGCCTCAGGCCTGGCCAGGGCCGAGGGATTGAAAACGCTATAGCGCGTCTCCGCATGGCGCGGTCCAAAGCGAATGTAGACCGCACCTGCCACTCCCCGCGGTTGACGCCTCGCGTGCGCTGTGCAAGCTGCAAGATTCCTCAACCTCAACCCGACCCACGATATGGCCTACACACTTCCCGCCCTGCCCTACGCCGCCAACGCCCTCGAGCCGCACATCGACGCGCGCACGATGGAGATCCACCACGGCAAGCACCACAACGCCTACGTCACGAACGCGAACAACCTGCTGAAGGACCATGCCGCCCTCGCGGCCCTCGATGTCAACGCGCTGATCGCCGACCTCTCCAAGGTGCCCGAGGCCATCCGCGGCGGCGTGCGCAACAACGCCGGCGGCCACAGCAACCACGCCTTCTTCTGGACCATCATGGGCCCGGCAAAACGTGCTGTAACCAGAAATGGCATTACTCAATTGGAAGACGCACCTAAGGTGCCGACTGGCGCGCTCGCCGCGGCCATCGACGCCCAGCTCGGCGGCTTCGCCAAGTTCAAGGAGGACTTCGCCAAGGCCGCCGCGACGCGCTTCGGCTCCGGCTGGGCCTGGCTCTACGTCGGGGCGGACAAGAAACTCGCGATCGGCTCGACCGCCAACCAGGACAGCCCGCTGATGGGCAAGGCCGTGGCCGGCATCGAGGGCAAGCCCGTCATCGGCCTCGATGTCTGGGAGCACGCCTACTACCTGAACTACCAGAACCGCCGGCCCGACTACGTCACCGCCTGGTGGAACGTGGTGGACTGGGACGCCGCGGAGAAGAACTTCGTGGCCGCGAGCCAGTGACGCGAAGCGTCATCTTGAACGCAGCGAAGGATCCAGTTCCCTTTTCCCTAGCCGCGCCTTCCGGGCGCGGCTTTTTATTTCCAGCGACTGGCTGGATTCTTCGCTGCGCTGCGCTGCTGATGAACTCCTTTGTTTGTCATGCTGAGCGCAGCGAAGCATCCAGTTGGGAGAACGCAGCCAGCAAGCGCACCGGATGCCCGGATGGACCCTTCGCTCCGCTCAGGGTGAC
>Ga0187894_10000518_pt1 | contig 52369 bp, 44 predicted proteins | sample GBC1701081metaG_FD_136650 | JGI IMG/M metagenome (GOLD analysis project Ga0187894, IMG submission 136650) | White microbial mat communities from a lava cave in the Kipuka Kanohina Cave System on the Island of Hawaii, USA - GBC170108-1 metaG ...
ATGTGCTTGTGCATGAGATTGTCCGTCAGTGATGTGATCGGACCCTCCGCCACGACACGGCCCTTCTCCATGATCACGAAGGAGTCGGACGCACGCCTTGCGAAATCGATGTCCTGCTCGACCAGGATGATGGTGATGCCATGCACCTTGTTGAGCGTCATGATCGCCTGCTCGATCTGCTCGACGATATTGGGCTGGATGCCTTCGGTCGGCTCGTCGAGCAGGATGATCTTGGGATTGGTGAGCAGCGCCCGGCCGATCGCCAGCTGCTGCTGCTGGCCGCCCGACAGATTGCCGCCCTGGCGGTCGAGGAATTCGCGCAAGACGGGAAAGATCTCGAAGACGAGGTCGTCATAGGTCTTGCTCCCGTTGCCGGTGCGCGCGAAGGTTCCCATCTTGAGATTCTCGCGCACCGTGAAGGTGGGAATGATGCCGCGCCCCTGCGGCACATAGCCGATCCCGGCATGGGCGCGCTTGTAGGTCGGCATCTTGTCGAGCCGGTCGCCGCCGAGCGCGATCTCGCCGCCGCAGCGGTCCATGAGGCCCAGTATCGCCTTGAACAAGGTCGTCTTGCCCACGCCGTTGCGGCCGAGCACGGCCATGAACTTGCCGGTCTCGATCTTGAGATTGATGCCCTGCAGCGCGCGGGAATTGCCGTAATAGGCTTCGAGGTTCTTGATCTCAAGCACTGCTGATCCCCACCGATCCCAGATAGACCTGCTTCACCTTCGGATTGTTCTCGACCTCGGCGACCGGGCCTTCGGCCAGGAGCTTGCCCTGATGCATCACCGAGATGATGTCGCCGATCGCCTTGACGAAACCCATATCGTGCTCGACGACGATGATCGTATGCTTGCCCTTGAGCCGGTTGCAGATGTCGGCCGTCTTCTGGGTTTCCTGAGCCGTCATGCCGGCGGTCGGCTCATCGAGGAGGATGAGCTCGGCATCCTGGGCGAGCAGCAGCGCGATTTCGAGCCATTGCGTCTGGCCATGCGAAAGATGACCGGCCGGCACGTCGAGCGCATCGCTCAAGCCTACGAACTCGGCCAGCTTGTCGAGACCGTCGCTGTCGGCGGAACGCGCCCAGCGGAACAGGTTCGCCATGACCCCGTTGCGCTTGCAATAGGCGACTTCGAGATTTTGCCTGACCGTCAGTTGCCGGAAGACGCTCGGCACCTGGAACTTGCGTCCCACTCCGCAGCGGGCGATCTGATAGTCGTCGAGCTTGCTGACCTCGGCGCCCTTGAAGCGGATCGAGCCCGATGTCGGCACGGTCTTGCCGCAGATGAGGTCGAGGGCGGTGGTCTTGCCGGCGCCGTTCGGCCCGATGAGGCAGCGCAACTCACCCTTCTCGACCGCGAGCGACAGGCCGTTCACCGCCTTGAAGCCGTTGAAGCTGACGCTCACATCGTTGAGCTCGAGATGTGCGCTCATTGTCCCTCGACCAGCTTGGTGTTGCGCAAGGGTTTGCCGCCGGCGACCGGCTTGCCGGGCACGGCCGTCCGCGCTGCGGTACCGCGCATCTGCCCGATCTTCTCGGCGAGCTTTTCGCCGAGGCTTGCCAGGCCGTTCGGCAGGAAGAGCACGACCAGCACGAAGAGCGCGCCCATGACCAGCGTCCAGGTATCGAGGAAGACTTCCGATTCGGAGAGCGCCCCTTGCATGCCGGCGACCAGGATGGCGCCGAGGAGCGCGCCCACGAGGCTCTGGCGGCCGCCTACGGCGCACCAGACGACGATCGACAGACTGAGCTGCACGCCGAGGAAGGTCGGCGAGGCGAATTCCATGACGATGGTGTAGAGCATGCCGGCGAGCCCGGCGATGCCGGCCGAGATGCAGAACACCATGGTCTTGAACAAAGCGACGTCATAGCCGAAGAAGCGCACCCGCGCTTCCTGGTCGCGGATCGCCTGCAGGATGAGCCCGGCCTTGCTCTTGGTGACGGCGAGCGCCAGGAACAGGCACACCGTCAGGCAGATGGCGATCAGATAGTAGGTGGTGGCGCTATAGGCGTCGAAGGTGATGCCGAAGAGCTCGAGCTGGGCGAGGTCGGTGATGCCGTTGAAGCCGCCCGTCGCCCATTGCTGGTCGATGATGACGAGATTGACGACCACCAGTGTCGCGAGCGTGATGATGGCCACATAGACGCCGGTCACCCTTCCGCGGAACATGAACCAGGCGAGGATCGCCGAAACGATGACCGGCACGAGGATGCCGGCCAGGATGGCGAAGGGCATCGAATAGAAGGGCTGCCAGAACCACGGCAGCTTCTCGACATTGTTCCACACCATGAAGTCGGGCAGGCCTTCGGAGCCGGTATGGACCGGGATGGTGCGCAGTTTCAGCGCCATCGCCATGCAATAGGAGCCGAGGCCGAAGCTCATCGCCTGGCCGAGATTGAGGATGCCGGCATAGCCCCAGGAGAGCGCCAGCGCCATCGACACCATGGCGAGCACCAAATAGCGGGCGACCCGGTTGAGCAGAAAGTCGTCATTGATCAGCATCGGCAGCAGCAGGATGGCAAGGCAGACGGCGCCATAGAGGATCACTTGCGTGAGCGTCTTGTTCGACATCATGTACGAACCCGCGTGACGAAGAGGCCCTGCGGCCTGAATCGGATGAGGATGACGATGGCGACGAGCACCAGCGCCTTGGCGATGGTGTCGTTCTGCCAGAAGGCCAGGACACCCGAGAGCTCGCCCAGGAGCAGCGAGCTCGCCACCGTTCCGAACAGGCTCTGCACGCCGCCGAGCACGACGACGAAGAAGGCATCAATGACGTAGCCCGTGCCCATTTCCGGCGACACGCTCTTGAGCGGCGCCACCAGCGCCCCGGCAAGGCCGGCAAGTCCCGCGCCATAGGCGAAGGTGCCGGTATAGATCCTGCTGGCATTGATGCCGAAGGCCGTGGCGATGCTGCGGTCCTGTATGACGGCGCGCAATTGCATGCCGACTGCCGTCTTGTTGACGAGGAGCCAGGTCAGGCCGAACAGGACGGCGCCGGCGATGATGATGAAGACGCGATAGCCCGACACATCGACGCCGAGGATGTTGACCGTGCCCGAGAGGCTCGGCGGCATCTCGACATAACGCAATTCGCCGCCGGCCATGAGCCTGACCGCCTGCTGCAGCATGACGCCGATGCCCCAGGTCGCGAGGATGGTGTCGATCGGGCGCTTGTAGAGATATCGGATGACGCCGCGCTCGATAACAGCACCCAGGAGTGCCGTCACGATGAAGATGATGATGAGGGCTGGAAACAGCCCGATGCCGGCGAAGGTTTTGAGCGCCCAGGCGCCGTAGGCGCCGAGCATGATGAACTCGCCATGCGCCATGTTGATGACGCCCATCGAGCCATAGATGATGGAGAGACCGAGCGCCACGATCAGCAGGATCGAGCCGATGCTCAATCCGGTGATGAACTGTTCGAGAAGGAATTCCATGGGCAAACTCTTGGGAACTGGGCCGCGGCGATGAGAGGACATCGCCGCGGCTTTCGGAGAGGAGCTCAGGTTTCCTTGAGCCCCGCTTCCGTGCATTTCTGGTTCGGGTAGGCGGCATAGGGATCGGGCGCCAGCCACTCAGCCGATTCCTTCAGCACCTCGAACTGGCCGTCGGACTTGGCGACGGCTATCTTCGGCCACAACCAGGTGTGGAGATTCTCCTTCTCGAGCAGAATCTTGCCCTGTGGCGCCTGGTACTCCTGGCCCTTCACCGCCTCGCGAATGGTCTCGGGCGTGATGTCGCCCTGGCCGATCTTCTCGACCGCCTGCTTGAACAGGTAGGTCTGGAAGTAGCAGGCTTCGGAGACGAAGTGGGTAACCTTGTCGTCGCCCCAGCGCTTCTTATAGGCGGCGACGAACTTCTCGTTCTCGGGCGACTTGTGCACCATGAAATAGGGTGCCGAGGTGAAGTGACCGGCGGCCGCGTCACCACCCATGGCCGCGATCTCGTTCTCAGACGTCGTCAGGCTCGCCATCGGCATCTTGGCGGGATCGAGGCCGGCGGCACGATATTGCCGATGCAGCGCCACCACCGAATCGCCGACGACCGTCGAGAAGATCACATTCGGCTGAGTGCTCTTCATCTTGTTGATGACGGACGAGAACTCGGAATGGCCGAGCGGCACATATTCCTCGTTCACCACCTCAGCCCCGAGCTTCTCGAGCAGCTTCTTGCAGTAGTTGTTCTCTTCCTTGGGATAGATGTAGTTCGAGCCGATGAGGAAGAACTTCTTGCCGAATTTCTCGACCAGCCAGGGGACGAATTCATCCTGTTGTTGGTTGGGGACGGCGCCCGTGTAGACGACGTTCTTCGAACATTCGCGGCCCTCATAAAGGGTCGGATAGAAATAGAGGTTGTTGCGCTTCTCGAAGACGGGAAGCACCGCTTTGCGGCTCGCTGACGTATAGGAGCCGAAGACGCTGACGCATTTGTCGCCGACCACCAGCTTGCGCGCCTTTTCAGCGAAGGTCGCGGGATCCGACGCCGGGTCCTCGACGACCGCATTGATCTGCATGCCGTTGATGCCGCCCGCCGCATTGATCTCCTCGATCGCGAGGATCGTCGCCTTGTTCAGCGATTCCTCGATGATCGCGGTGGTGCCGGTCAGCGAGAACAGCACGCCGACCTTGATTTCACCCCCGGCCGCACGCGCCAGCGAATAGTCCTTGATCCAGATATGAGGGAAGCCGCCAATCACACCTGCGCCGAGCGCAGCCGTTCCCCTCAGGAAAGCTCGTCTCCTGATAGCCATCGTTTCCTCCATGACAACAACAAAAAACCCCCAAGTTGACCACACGTGGCCAAACATGGAGGCGTTACTGCCTGATTATGTGAGCGGCATTTTTGCCGCTTTCCGTCTTGGACGGATGAATTTCCTTATACGAGGCTGTCGGAAGTGTCAACGAGCTTCGAGGCGATCGAAGCAATCGTCGCGCGCTTTTTCATCGCGATGTCGCGCAAGGTGCGGAACGCTTCCGCTTCGCTCACGCGATCGCGCAGCATGATCAATTGCTTCGCCTTCTCGATGTCGCGCATCGCCCGCACATTCTCTTCCATGCGCGTGATGCGCGACTTCTGCCGCTTGAAGAAGGCGAACTGATCATGCGCGACGAGCAAGGCCGCATCGATCGAATGCGGCAGATAGGGACGATGCAGCACCGCATTGGGGCAGGCCACTTGCAGTTCGTTGAAGTCGAAGCGACCGTTCTGCGGCAGGAGGACGACGAGGGCCGCTTCAGCCTCGCCCGGCATCCAGGCGAGGCGCGAGCCGAGGCCCGGGCCGTATTCGCAGAACAGCACATCGGTATTCTCGCCGATGCGGTCGGGCGCCGGCCATTGATGCCTGACCGCCGCGCGCGTGCGCTGCAGATGGCGCAGCAGCGTTTGGCCATCATCGTCGGCCTCGCAGACGACGAGGAGACGCAGCCTCGAGAACTGGCTCACCGGATTGGCCGCCATGGTCAGGCACTCTCCAGCGCCCGATGCGAGCCGATCAGATAGGGATCGGCATCGATCTGCGACAGCGACTGATGCACGATCGAGAATTGGCCGGCGCGATTGACCCGGCCGACGCGCGACCAGACATTGGCGTGGCTGCAGGACGGGTTGATCGTAACCTTGCCTTGCGGCGCATCGATGGTCGAGCCGAGGACGAACGGCCTGAGGATGTCGGTGTCGAGCGTATTGACCTGCTCCAGCGCCTTGGCCAGGAGATGCACCTGGAAATAGGCTGCTTCCACGCACATATTCGTGCTTTCGCTGTCGCCATAACGCTTGCGGTAGCGTTTGACGAACGCCTCTTCCCGCTCCCCGCCGCTGCCCTGGAAATAGGGTGCGGCGGTGACGTGATGCTCGCCGACATCGGCACCCATCGCCCGGATCTCGGCCTCGGTGGTAGTGAGGCTCGCGATCGGCAGCTTGTTCGCATCGAGGCCGAAATCGTTGAAGGCCTGGTAGAGGAAGACGGTCGCCTCGCCGACGACGGTCGAGAAGATGACATCGGGACTTGCGGTCTTGATGTCGCGCAGGATCGGGTAGAATTCCTCGCGCCTGGCATTGAGCGAGACATACATCTCGCCCACCACCTCGCCGCCCGACTGGTTGATCAAGGCGCGCATGATGCGGTTCGATTCGCGCGGATAGACATAGTCGGAGCCGACGAAATAGAAGCGCGTCCCGTAATTGGCGGCGAGATAGTTGAACAGCGTCAGGCTGTTCTGGTTGGGGGCGGCGCCTGTATAAATGATGTTGGGCGAGAACTCGAAGCCCTCATAGAGGGTCGGATACCACAAGAGGCCGTTCAGGCGCTCGACGATCGGCAACACCGCCTTGCGGCTCGACGAGGTGTAGCAGCCGAAGATGGTGCGGATGCCGTCTTCGGCCAGCATCTTCCTCGTATAAGCGCGGAACTGGGCATTGTCGGAGCCGGGATCGAAGACCGAAGGCAGAAGCTCGCGGCCATTGATGCCGCCCGCTTCGTTGATCTCATCGATCGCCAGCATCGTGCCGCGATACTGCGTCTCCTCGATCAGCGCCATGTAGCCGCTGCGCGAAAACAAGACGCCTACTCGCCACGGCTCCGACGAATACTCATGACCCATGCCAGGCATTACTCTCTTGTCCCCACCCGGAATAGCGCGTGAGCATGCGCGTTTTGGTTAATGGATTCAACTGCTCAATTGACAAAGGCCGTGGAAGACCTCGATGCCGGGCTTCACGAACACGTCGGGTCATCATGCGAACCACCACCTTCGCGCTGCTCGCAGATGGTGCGCGGGGCTTCGCGAAGCCCCGCGAATTCATCCGTCGGCGGTCTAATTTTTCAATTGCAACGAAGGCCACGCGAAGGGGCTTGTGAGGAACCACCGATCGCCCGATATCCCTATGTTTTTAATAAAAGATTTACCATTTACCGCATCGCAATGGAGGCTGCCTTGATGCTTGCGTAATTACGTGGCTTAGACGTAGCTTACCCGAGGTTTGCTAGGTGGGACCATGGCGACAGTAGCGACCACAATCTTTGCCGGAGCACTTCTCGGCATTGCATTGTTCTCGAGGATTCCGATCTGGGCTTTGCGCGCCTGGAAGGAGAAAAGTTTCCTGCGCCTGTTCCTCGCCCACCTCCTCACTTATGCAACTGTCGCCCTGGCCTACGCCCTTCTCTCGGCGGATGGCGGCCCGCCGCAATGGCAGACCGCCTTTGCGAGCTTCATCGTTCCCACGCTCGTCGTTTTCACACTCGACGCCATCGCCATCGCCGCCCTGCGCAATGCCGGGCCGCAGGTTTCGCTCGCCCCCATGTGGTTCCTGCATGCGGGCGGCAACCAGAGCGGGCCGTTGACGACCGACGCGGTCGAAACCGCTCTTGCCGGCGGCACCTTGAAACCCTCCGACTGGATCTGGCGCAACGGCTTCAAAGAATGGGCGCAGATCGAAAGCGTCGATTTGTCAAAGCCTGAGGAAGCGCCGGCTCTTCCCGCCAGCCCGGTGATGACCAGAGAGCCGGGTCCCGGCCAATGGCACAAATGGTTTGCCCATTCGGCGGGCTATTGGATCACCGGCCTTGTCATCGCAGGCTTGTTCGCGGCTTCTTCCCTCACCCTCCTCAAACTCGAATTCGCCGATCATCCGCGCCTGATCAGCGGCGGGCTCATCGTCCTGTGGCTGGCGCTTCTCGCAGCGATGCTGTGGCTCAGCATCGGGGTCATCCGCTCAGTCGACCGGCAGGCGAAGGCCTCTGCCCATCCCTATTGGAGCGGCGCCGCCAAGGTCGTGACCGCCCTGGCCGGTCTCGCCGTTCTCGCCGTCTTCGTGCAGGGCGTTCCTGAGATTCGCGAATCGGCCAGTGTGATCTCCGAAACGATGGCGCCCCGCTATCAATTGCGCTTGCTGCGCGACAACACCGAGCTCGAGCTCGTCGGGCCGATGGATTTCGGCGTCGCCGACACGATCGCCGCCTCTCTCGACGGCAATCCCCAAATCGCCACGCTGGATGTGAACAGCCCCGGCGGAAGGTTGAGCGAAGCCGACAAGCTCGCCGACATCGTGCTCAAGCGGAACTTGAACACTTACGTCTCGACATTCTGCCTCGGCGATTGTGCGCGTGTGTTCGCCGCCGGCAAGAACCGCTGGCTGTCGCGCGCCGCGGTCATAGCCCTGCACCGGCCAGGTGCCGAAGCCGCGACTCTCGAGGCGGAGACGGCGAAGACAAAGGCTTTCCTGGAAAGCCGGGGCATTGCCGGCAAATTCATCGATCGCGGCCTTTCGAGCCCGCGCGATGCGGCTTGGCGCCCGACCCATGCCGAATTGTTCAGTGCCGGTCTCGCGACCTCCTATGCCACCGATGCCGAAGTGGGGGTTGCCGGCATCCCGGTGCGCGAGATCGAGGACGCGCAAAAGGAGCTGGACAGCATCGGTCTCTATCGGGTGCTGCGCGACAAGCATCCGCAAGCGCATCAAGCGATCGTCGCGATCCTGCGCAACGGCTATGTCAAGGGCCAGCCCGTCGCCGCCATGCGTCAGCGAATCTGGGCCGTCATATTGCCGATCGTGAACAAGAGCCTTTCTTCCGCCTCCGACACGGCCCTGGTGTCGTTCTATCGGCTGGCGGTCGATGAGGCGGAAGCCTTCGCCGCGAAGGATGCGAAGGGCTGCGAGGCCTATTTGCGCGGGCGCAGCGAGGGTTTCGACCAGACCCTGCTCTCCGCTGAATTGCAGGAGCGCGAGCTTAGTGCCACTGCCGACCTGATCCGCACCAGCGGTAGCTATACCGGCAAGACGATCGAGAAGAGCGAGGCGCGGACCGTCCTCGCGCAATTGCTGCCCGCCACTCAGAGCCAAGGCTTCACACCTGACGATCTGGAGAAAGCGATCCAGTTCAAGCTCAGCCCTGAGCGCAACTGCCGCGGCCTGATCCTGTTCTTCCGCTCGCTGTTGCAGCTCGACGATCCCAACCGGACCGCGCTCCTGCGGTTCATGGCTCAGCAATCGGGGACCTGATAGAGGGCCCTTGCGGTTGCTCTGCCGACGATCCTATTAAATGGCCTGAAAGGAACCTCTTTCCTCCGGAACGGGCTTTATGGAAATCAATGTCGGTCAGCGGCTGAGGGAGATTCGCGAAAGAATGGGCGCCTCGCAGCGCGAGATCGCCCGCCGGTCCGGCCAGAGCGCCGGCGCCGTCTCAGCCATCGAGCTCGGCAAGGTCAGTCCTTCGGTCGAAACCCTCAAGCGGTTATGCGACAGCCTCGACATCTCGCTCGCCGATTTCTTCGCGCCCGAACAGATCAATCCCACCTCCGCTTTCTTCAAGTCGGAGGAGATGATCGGCGTGCCGATGGGCCTGATCCACTATCAGCAGCTGCGCCGGTCGGCGCCGAAGGCGCCGCTGCAATTCGTCCGCGTCGTGGTCCAGCCGGGCTCCGACACCGGCAATGTCGGCAATCCGGTGGGCACCGACGAGGTCGGCTACATTATTTCGGGCAGCGTCGAGGCGACCATCAATGGCGAGACGCGGCTGCTCACGGCAGGTGACGGCTATCTCGCCCGAGGCGGCCAGAAACAGCGCTTTCGTAACGTCTCACGGCAAGTGTGCGAATATGTCTTCGTGGCCGCGGCGATCGGCTTCTGACAGTAAGTGACAAAAATAATTGACACTAAATATAATAATTGGCAGCATGCTTCAAAAATGAGGGAACCGCATGCTGGAAGGCGCTTTGGGCGAAGCCGGGCAATCACTGCCCGAACTCGATGAAACTCTGGAAAAGGCCAAGGCGCGGAACCTGGCATGGTACGGGCCGCGCATGTTCCGGCCCTCCTATTTCGCCGGCCAGGACGTCCTCGACGTCGCCACCAAGGCCTTCAATCTTTTCGCGTCCGAGAACTGGCTCTATGGGCGCACCTCCTATCCCGCCCTTGGCGAGTTCGAGGACGATGTCCTCGACACTTTATATGATCTCTTTCATGCGCCTGCGGGCGCCGCCGGCATCCTCACCAGCGGCGGCACCGAAAGCCTGATCGAAGCCGTGCATGTCGCCCGCGATCAGTCGCGGGCCCTGGGCCGCAAAGCCGGCCGCTTGAATATCGTCATTCCACACACCGCCCATCCCGCGCTCGACAAGGCGACGCATCTGCTCGACATGGATGTGCGCCGCGCCCCGCCGCATGACGGCATGAAGGCCGAGCTCGAATGGCTGGCGCAGGCTTGCGACGGCAGCACCGTGCTGCTGGTGGGATCGGCACCACCCTATCCCTTCGGCGAGGTCGATCCGATCGAAGAGCTTGCCCGCCTCGCGCGCGCGCGCAACATCCGGCTGCATGTCGATGCCTGCCTCGGCGGCATGATCCTGCCTTTCGCCGAGATGCTGGGCCGGCAACCGCCGGTCTTCGACTTCCGCATCGACGGCGTCAGCTCGCTCTCCGTCGACCTTCACAAATTCGGCTATTCCGCCAAAGGCATCTCCGCCTTGCTGTTCCGCGACGCCGGGGACACGTCCTTCGCCCGCACGGTCTTCACCGACTGGCCCTCCGGCATGTATGGCACGCCCAGCATTTCGGGGACCCGCCCCGGGGGAGCGCTGGCTTCGGCCTGGGCCGTCATGCGCTATCTCGGCCGCGAAGGCTTCATCGAGCGGACCCGCAAGATCTTCGAGATCAGGGACGAATTCATCACCTCTCTGCGCGGCATCGGCGCCGCCATCATCGGACGCCCCGATTGCTATCATTTCAACTTTGCCTTCGCCGGCCTCGACAATCTCCTGCTGGCCAGCGAATTGAGCCGCGACGGCTGGATCGTCTCGAGCACGGAGACGCCGCCCGCGGTCCAGCTCATGATCACGGCGGCGCATGACGGTGTCGCTTCTCCTTTCGTCAAGGCGGTGGCGGCGATCGCCGATGATATCCGCAGCGGCAAGCGCACCGGCGATGGCGAAGGCTCCGTCTATTCGAAAGTGATCGTCAAGCAGCGGCTCGCCAAGGGAAATCGGCTGCACCGAGTGACCAAGAAGTAACCGGCGTCCATTTCCGGGACGGGACAGGCATGCAGTTGGCCAGTAATGCAGGCATAGTGCGATCTGAAGCCGGCTCGGAACAGTCGAGCGGCGGCGTACCAGCTTCGGGCATGACGATGACTGCAAAGATCCTGGCGAGCTTCGCCAATGTGGGCAAGAGCTATGACGGGCGGACGATGGCCGTCCGCGATCTCGATCTCGTTATTCGTGAGGGCGAGTTCCTCACCCTTCTCGGCCCTTCGGGCTCGGGCAAGACCAGCACCTTGATGATGCTCGCAGGTTTTGAGCTGCCGAGCCAGGGTTCGATCACCTTCAAGGGCAAGGCGCTCGATTCGCTCATGCCGCATCAGCGCAATTTCGGCGTGGTGTTTCAGGACTATGCCCTGTTCCCGCATCTCACCGTCGCCGAGAATCTGGCCTATCCCTTGCGCTTCCGCTCGACCGGCCGGGCCGAGACTGAGAGCCGTATCAAGGCGGCGCTCGCCATGTTGCAGCTCGATCAGTTCCGCGACCGCTATCCGCGGCAGCTTTCGGGCGGCCAGCAGCAGCGCGTGGCGCTCGGCCGCGCGCTGATCTTCGATCCGGACCTGGTGTTGATGGATGAGCCTCTGGGCGCCCTCGACCGGCAGCTTCGCGAGCGCATGCAGATGGAGATCAAGCATCTGCACAAGCGCCTCGGCATAACCTTCATATCGGTCACCCACGACCAGGGCGAGGCGCTCACCATGTCCGACCGGATCGCCGTCTTCAATCAGGGCGCGCTGCAGCAGATCGGCACGCCATCCGAGCTCTATGAGACGCCGGCCAATGCCTTCGTCGCCCGCTTCATCGGCGACAGCAATTTCCTCACCGGCCGCATCGTCGCCGCCCATGGCGATGACGACCGCCTGGTCGAATGCGCCGGGGGCCTGCGGATCATCGCCCGCAATGTCGATGGCGGCGGGCCCGGTGACGAGGCCCTGGTGAGCGTGCGTCCGGAACGCGTGCGCATCGCCGCGGCGGGCAGTGCCGCGGGCGACAGGAATCACGCCGACGCTACCGTTCTCGAGCATGTGTATTTCGGCGATTCCCTCAAGATCCGGCTGCGCGTCGCCGATTGCGAAGATTTCTTCATCAAGCTGCCGGTGGGCGAGATGTCGGCGGTGACGGAAGTGGGCAAGCCTGTCCGGCTGACCTGGTCGCGCGCGCATTGCTACGCCTTCACCCCACCGATGAATTAGACGATCAACAATAAGGGAGGAGTGCATGTTCAGGATGAAAGGACGAGTGATCGCCGCTTCGCTCGCGGCGATGATGCTGGCGGGCGGCGCCGAGGCTGCCGAGCTTCGCATCGTTTCATGGGGCGGCGCCGTCAGCGACGCCTATCGCGCCGCAATGTGGGAGCCCTTTGCCAAGGAGAGCGGCGTCAAGCTCGTGGAAGACATCTATAGCGGCGAGTTCGGCAAGATGAAATCGCAGGTCGAGGCCGGCAACCTGCAATGGGACATCGCCGATCCCGAATGGCCGGAGGTCGAGCAAGGTTGCCGCGAAGGACTGTTCGAGAAGATCGACGTCACGCAGTTCGACACGACCGACCTCATCAAGGATGCGGTGTCCGAATGCGGCGTGATGACGATCCTCGGCGGCACGGTGCTCGCCTATAACAGCGACAAGATCAGCGATCCGCCGAAGAGCTGGGCGGATTTCTGGAATGTCGAGAAATATCCGGGCAAGCGCGGCATGCGCCGCGCGATCACCGAGACATTGCCCATGGCGCTCATGGCCGATGGCGTGCCCAATGCCGAGATCTACAAGGTCCTGGCGACCAAGGAAGGCCAGGACCGAGCTTTCAAGAAGCTCGACGAGTTGAAGCCGCATATCGTCTGGTGGACCTCGGGCACCGAGCAGATCCAGGGCCTGCTCACCGGCGAATATGACCTGGCGATGGCCTGGAACGGCCGCATCACCACCGCCAACAAGGAAGAAGGATCGAAGCTCGCCATCGCCTGGGAGGCGGGCCAGGTCCTCAATGGCGACAGATGGGTCATCCTGAAAGGCAGCCCCAACAAGCAGCAGGCCATCGACTTCATGAAATTCGCGCTCAAGCCCGAGCCGCAGGCCGAGTTCATGCGCCGGATCCCCTATGGCCAGGTCAATCAGAAGGCCTATCCGCTTTTGTCGGAAGCGGAGAAGAAGGATCTGCCGACGACCGAGGAACATTTGAAATCGGCGCTCCTGGTCGATCCGGCGTTCTATCTTGAGCATCGTGAGGCTTTGACCGAGCGCTTCGAGAAATGGGTAACGGAGTGATGGCTAAGGAAAGTGCGGCGGCATTGCCGCACTTTCCTTTTCAGCTGCAGCACGGCGACGTTCGGCGCCGGGCGTCGATCCTCACCCGGATCGCGCCTGCCGTCCTGTTCGTGCTCATCGCCATCGCCCTTCCGATCGGCCTGTTTCTCTTCCGCGCCGTCGACAACAGCGAGATCCGCGGCAATCTTCCAGCGACTTTGGCGGAGCTCTCCGGCTGGACCTCGACCTCCATGCCCGAAGACCGGCATTTCGACGCTCTGGCTGCGGATCTCAGGAAGATCGCCGGCGAGCCGCGCCTCTTCCAGCTGGCCCGGCGGCTCAATTATCACAAGACCGGCTACCGCAGCGCGGTCCTCAAAGCGGCCGACGCGGTTTCCGCTCAACCTTCCGCTCCGGCGCGCCGGGCGATCATCGCCGCCGATCCGCTCTGGGGCGAGAGGGAAATCTGGCAAGTGCTGCACGGTGAATCGGGAACGATGACGAGCTTCTTCCTGCTCGGCGCTCTCGATCTCGAGGCGGCAGACGGTACCATCCGATCGGCCGATCCCGGGCGCGCGCTCTATCGCGAGGTCTTCATCCGCACCATCTGGATGAGCCTCTTGATCGCGGGAGCCACGGTGCTTCTCGGCTACCCGGTCGCCTATTTCCTCGCCAATTCCGGCTCGCGCTTTGCCCTGTGGGGCATGTATGCGGTTCTCCTGCCCTTCTGGACGTCGCTTCTGGTGCGCACCTTGGCGTGGATCGTCATCTTCCAGAAAGGCGGGCTCGCCTCGAGCTTGCTCGCGGCCTTGGGCTTCGGCGCGACGAGCCTGCTCTACAGCCGCACCGCGGTCATCATCGGCATGATCCATGTCATGCTGCCCTTCATGATCCTGCCGATCTACGCGGTGATGCGCGGCATTTCGCCGTCCTACATGCGGGCCGCGGTCTCGCTCGGCGCCTCGCCGCTCCAGGCGTTCTTCACCGTCTATCTGCCGCAATCCCTGCCGGGCATCGGCGCCGGCATATTGATCGTGACCATCCTGTCCTTGGGCTTCTATCTGACGCCGGCGCTGCTCGGCTCCCCCAATGACCAGTTGATCAGCTATTTCATCGCTTATTTCACCAATGAGCTGGTCAACTGGAACATGGCGGCGGCTTTGTCCCTGTGGCTGCTCCTTATCGCCGCGGCGCTGTTCATCGTCATCCGCTGGGCCTTCGGGAAATAGCCATGACCAACCGGACGTGGCCTCTGACACTTTACTGCCTCCTGGTGATGGCCTTCCTCGTGCTGCCGCTCCTTGTCGTCATCGCCTTGTCCTTCAGCCCGTCGCGGTTCTTCGTGTTTCCGCCGACGGGCCTGTCGCTGCGCTGGTATGGCGACCTCATGAGCGCGCCCAAATGGCGCGATGCCGCGTTGGACAGCCTGATCGTCGGGCTGGGAGCGAGCCTCCTGTCGACGGCTCTCGGACTTCTGGCCGCCTGGGGTCTTTCCGAAACCAGATCGCGCTGGGCCGGGCTTGTCACCGGCTGGCTCGTTCTGCCCATGGGCGTTCCCGTCGTCGTCGTCGCGGTGGCTTCCTTCATCACCTACAGTCAGTATGGCCTGGCGAGCACGCGACTGGGGCTGATCCTGGCGCATGCAGCACTTGGCCTTCCCTTCGTCACCATTGCCGTCACCGCCACCTTGCGCGGCTTCAACCGCAATCTGGTGCGTGCCGCCGAAAGCCTCGGCGCCTCGCCGTTTCAGGCCTTTCGCACCGTCACCATGCCGGTCGTCATGCCCGGGATCCTGACTGGGGCCATCTTCGCCTTCGCCGTTTCTTTCGACGAAGTCATCGTCGCCTTGTTCCAGTCCAGCCCTCAGCTCCACACCTTGCCGGTCGAGATCTTCTCCGGCACCCGCGAGAGCATCTCGCCCACCGTCACCGCCGCGGCAACGCTGCTGATGGTGATCTCGACCATGTTTCTCCTGCTCGTCGAGCGGCTGAGGAAATTCTCGCGATAGCTTTCTACCGCACCTCGGACTGTCCTTGCGCAACTGTTCCCCGCCGCCCCGAGCCAAGGATCCCGTTCTTCCGGTCGCAGAATCGACACATGTTCGCAACAAATTGAAACTAGGTGCTCGCTCCACCCCATGCTACGGTGAACTTCGTCTGAAGTTCAAATCCATGTGGCGCACGGCTCACGCTGCAAGACCCGCTTCGAGCCCTCTCTCCTGACGCCAATGGATGCCTATCCCGATGAAACGACGCCGTGTAACCGTGCTTGACCTCGTCACCAGGGGTCCGACCAAGGCGCTGTTCGCGCGGATCATGAACGCCAATCTGGCAAGCATCATGCCTCAGGCCATAGCGGCATGGTGCGAGGAACTGGGTCATGACGTCAACTATGTATGCTACACCGGGCGCGAAGATCTGAATGCCTTGATTTCCGATGAGACCGACATCGTGTTCATTGGCGCCTTCACTCGTTCCGCCTTCACCGCCTATGCGATCAGCAACCTCTACCGCCGGCGTGGTGTGACGACCGTCCTCGGCGGCCCGCATGCGCGCTGTTACCCTGAAGACGCCGCGCGCTATTTCGATTATGTGCTGGGCTTCACCGACAAGACCATCGTCGATCAAGTCTTGCGTGAGGCAGCACCGGCGGCATCCATCGGCCAGCGTCTCAATGCGAGAGGGCAGCCGAAGACCTTGCCGGGCATTGCCGCACGCTGGAAGTTCATCCGGACGATGTTGGCAAAAGCACCGTTTCTCCGCATCGTGCCGACGATCGGCAGCATGGGCTGCCCATATACCTGCAGTTTCTGTATCGACGCTTCGGTCGACTACCAGCCCTTGCCCTTCGATGAATTGCGCCATGATCTCAAATTCCTGTTGAGCAAAGTCCGACGCCCGATCGTCGGGTGGCACGATCCCAATTTCGGTATCCGCTTCAATGACTATATGTCGGCGATCGAGGATGTCGTGCCGCCGGGTCGAATGCGGTTCATCGCCGAAAGCAGCCTCAGCATTCTCTCCGAGGACCGGCTGCAACGGCTTGCGGTCAACGGCTTTGTCGGCATCATGCCGGGAATCGAATCGTGGTTTGAACTCGGCAACAAATCCAAGACCGGCAGGAATGTCGGGGCCGAGAAGGTCGACCGGGTCGCCGAGCATGTGAACGCCATCCTGCGCTATATCCCCTTTGTGCAGACCAATTTCGTTCTTGGCCTCGACAGTGACGCGGGCAGCGAACCCTTTGAGCTGACGCGGCGGTTTCTCGATCTGAGTCCGGGCTCATATCCGGCATTCTCGATGCTGACCGCCTATGGCAATGCCGCTCCCCTCAACCGCGAGCTGCAGCGGGCCGGTCGCGTATTGCCCATTCCATTTCCGTTTCTCGACGGCAATCACGCGATGAATGTCAGGCCGCTGAACTATGACTGGCCGGAAATCTATGCGCATGCCGCGGATATTACTCAGTATGCGCTGAAGGGCCGGCGCATGATCGCGCGATGGCAGGCGAATACGGGCACGACACGGTGGGTCAATCTGGTCCGATCGTATTCTTCCAAGCGGGCGGATTTCCAGAGGACAATGACCGACGCACTGCGGACGGACCCATCAATGCGCCGGTTTTTTGCCGGCACGACGAGGGAAATACCGTCTTTCTATGTTACCCGGATCATGCGCGGCCTTGGACCGCTATGGGAGGCCTTGCCGCGCTCCGCTCTCCTGCATGATCAGAACACATTCTCGCAGCCGGCATCCGCTGCGTCGCTGCCCGCACCCGCCTTGGCGGCTGAATAGCGCCCGAGGCATCTACCTTCCACGCGCGCCTCACTTCAAGGCCAGGTGCCGCTCGGCGAGTTTGCCGGCATGCTCGATCGCGCAGTTGATGAGGAAGAAGAGCAGGCCGGCGAGGCCGTAGAATTCCAGCGTCATGAAATTGCGCCCGATGATCTCCTGGATGCGGAACAGGAGTTCGCCGGTGCCGATGACCGAGAGAAGGGTCGAGGTCTTGACCAGCTCGACGCTGGCATTGACCCACACCGGCACGATCATGCGCAGAGCCTGCGGCAGGAGAACCAGACCGAGGATGAGCGGAAAGTTGAGCCCGAGCGCGCGGGCCGCATCGGTCTGCGCCTCAGGTATCGCTTGCAGCGCGCCACGCAAGATCTCGGCCATATGCGCCGCGCAGAAGACGGTGAGCGCGATGAGGCCGGACTGGACGGCGGTGAAATTGATGCCGGCCACGGCGAGGAGATAGAAAATGGCGAGGATGAGCACGAGCACGGGGATGCCGCGCAGGGCATCGACCAGGAAGCGGATCGGCCAGCTGAGCCAAGGCGCGCCATAGGTGAGGCCGATGCCGCCAAGGAGGCCGAGAAGGCTGCCGCCGATGATCGAGAAGAGCGAGAGTCCGATCGTCAGCATGAGTCCCTGAACGAGCGGGGTGCGGGCGATCCAGACTTCGTGCAGGAACTGCTCCATGGCGCCTCAGAACCTCGGATAAAGGCGCTCGAGACGGCGCAGCCCCCAGGCAATGGCGAGGCAAGTGGCGAGATAGAGGACGCTGGCCGTGGCCCAGGCTTCCGCCACGCGGAAGGTTTCGGTATTGAGCTTGCGCGCCTCATAGGTGAGCTCGGGCACCGCGATCACTGCCGCAAGCGATGTGTCCTTGAACAGCGCGATGAAGGTGGTGCCGAGCGCCGGCAGGGAGTTGCGGAACATGATCGGCATCACGACGAGGCGCGCGACGTTGACGCGGCTGAGGCCCAGAGCGCGCCCGGCATCGACCACGCCTTCGGGCACGCCGGCGAGGCCTGAGCGGAAGACTTCCGTGAGATAGGCGCCGGAATAGACGGCGAGCGACGCGATGAAGCTCTCATATTTGTCGAGCCGCACACCGGCCCGCGGCAAGGCGAAATAGACGAACAGGATGATGACCAGCAAGGGCGTGTTGCGGAAGAGAGAGACATAGGCCGCGACGATCCTTCGCCAGAAGGGGTTGCCGCTTGCCGCGAGCGCCGCTGTGAGACCGATCACCGTGCCGATGGCGAGAGCGGCGAGCGCGAGGGCAAGACCCAGTGCCAGGCCGAGGAGGAAGACATCGAGCCTGGCCCAGATCACTCCGAAATTGAAGGAGTATCCCATTGCCCTCGCGCTCTTCCCGTCAGCGAAGCTCGGCCGGGAAGCCCACTTGGGGCTCGGGCGGCTTCACGCCGAACCACTGCTCGAAGGATTTCGAATAGGCGGCGAATTCGACGCCGGTCAGCGCCTCGCGCAGCGCGATATTGACGAAGTTCAGCCAGTCCTGGTCGCCGCGCTCGACCGCGCAGGAATAGGTCTGCGGATTCCAGCCATAGCCGCCATCGGCATATTTTCCCGGATTCTGCTTCATGAACCACTGCAGCGACGACATGTCGGTCGCCACCGCATCGGCGCGGCCGGAATTGAGCGCCTGATAGGCGAGATCGACGCTCTCATATTGATCGACCTTGGCCTCGGGCAGCGCGTAATGCACCATGTCCTCGGCATAGACATTCTGCAGGACCGATATGGTGACGGCATTGCCGGCGGCCTTCATGTCGTCGCGCGACTTGTATTTGCCGCCCGCCACGAGCATCAGCCCCACGCCCTCGCGATAATAGGGAATGGTGAAATTCACCTGCTGCGCGCGCTCGGCCGTCACCGTCATGAACTGGCAGGTGATGTCGACCTTGTCGGTGACGATGTTCGGGATGCGCGCATCCGACGCCTGGTTGACGAATTCGATCTTGTTTGCATCGCCGAACAGGCCCTTGGCGACGATCTTGGCGACATCGACATCGAAGCCCGCCATGTTGCCGGCCTCGTCGCGGAAATGCCAGGGCGGGTTGCCGTTGCCGGTTCCGACGATCAATTTTCCCCGCGCCAGGACATCCTGCAGCTTGTCGGCCTCGGCCGCGCTGGTCAAAGCGGCCAGGCACGCTGCCGCCATGAGGCCCAATGTGATCTGTCTCATCGTTACTCCTCCCATCAACCGCTTCGCCGCCATCCGGCGAAGTCGATATCTCTCCTCAGCGGGCAAGCCATCCGCCATCGACGGTCACCACCGTGCCGGTCACATAGGCGCTCGCCGGCGCCGCCAGGAATAAAACCGCGGTCACAAGATCATCCGGAGCGCCCCAGCGCCCCATCGGGATGCGCGCCAGGATCTCGGCCGAGCGTTGCGCATCCTCACGCAGCGCCTCGGTATTCGCCGTCGCCATATAGCCGGGCGCGATCGCATTGACGGTTATGCCCTTGGGTGCCAGCTCATTGGCCATGGCCCGCGTCAGGCCGGCGACGCCATGCTTGGCCGCCGCATAAGCGGCGACGCGGGTGCCGCCCTGGAAGGCGAGCAACGACGCGACATTGATGATGCGGCCGGCGCGCTGATAGGCGACCATGTGGCGGGCCGTGCTCTGGCTCAGCATGAACAGGCTGCGCAGATTGACGTCGAGCACCTCGTCCCAGTCGCCGAGCGCCATCTCGGTGACGGGTGCGCGGCGGATGATGCCGGCGCAATTGACCAATATGTCGATCGGACCCGACTCCTGGGTCGTGCCGCAGACGACTTCATCGGCATCGTCCAGTGCCGCTAGGTCGCAGCGGACTTCCGCGAAATTGCGTCCGATCCGCTCGACGAGCCGCGCCGTTTCCGGCATGGGCGAGGAGCCGAGACCGGCTATGTCGGCGCCGGCCTGGGCGAGCGCCAGCGCCATCGCCTGGCCGAGGCCGCTGCGTGCGCCCGTCACCAGGGCGACCTTGCCGCTGAGATCGAAGAGGCCGGCAAGGAAAGCGGACATCTCAGCGCACCTTGCCGCGCGCCGCGACCGGCCAGGTGATCTCGACAAGCCCGTCGCGCACGCCATGGATCTCGTCATTCATATTGGAGACGGAGCAGCAATGATTGGGGATGACGTCGACCACCTCGCCGATCTTCGGGCGCGCCGCCGATTGCGTCAGGTCGACGATGGCATGCTCTTCGGAGAGTGCCGAGATATGGGCGCCGGGATAATAGGCGAGCCTGCCATAGTGCTCGACATAGTATTGATCGGAGGTCAGCACCTTCGATCCGCAATCGAGCACCGCGCGGTCGGGCGACGGCCGGCTCACCACCGTGGCGCGCACTTGCAAGGCGCAGTCCTCCCACGAGGCGACGCCCGAATGCACCATCATCACATCGTTATAGACATAGGTGCCGGCGCGGTGCTCGGTCATCATCGGGAAGTCGGCGAGCCGGTTGAGAGCGGGCGTGCCGCCGCCGGAGACGACCGGGAGCGCAATGCCCGCGTCGCGGAAGAGCGCCAGCGCGCGGGCGAAGAAATCCTGCGTCCGGGGCGCGGTATTGGGAAACACCATCAGCCCCTCGAAGCGGATGCGCGGCAGCCTGAGGGCGAGGCGCGCCAGGTCGAGGGCGGCTTCCGGCGACTGCACGCCATTGCGCCCGAAGCCCGTGTCGCATTCGATGAGGACCGGCACGTCGCTTCTGTGGCGCACACCCGCTTGCGACAGGCCGGTGAGCACGATGTCGTTGTCGGCGACCACCGCCAGCCTTTTCACGCGGGCGGCAAGCTGCATCAGCCGGTCGGTCTTGCGCTCGCCGATGATATTGTAGGTGAGGAGATAGTCGTCGCAGATGCCGGCATCGATGAAGACTTCCGCCTCGCTGAGCTTCTGGCAGGTGAGGCCTTGGGCGCCGGCCGCCAGCTGCATGCGGGCGATCGCCGGTATCTTATGCGTCTTGATATGCGGCCGGTTGGCGATGCCCTGCTTGGCGATCAGGTGCTGCACGCGCTCGATATTGCGCTGGAGCCGATCGAGAAAGACCACCACGGCCGGCGTGTCGAGCTCTTCAATGCGCATCATCTGGCCGATCTCCGCCCATAATTATAATTTAATATGATAATTTTCAGCGCAACCCCCGGTAGGGAGTATCCGGGGGTTGCCGGCCGATCAGAATCCTTTGCCGAGGAACTGATCGACATTGCTGGCATCGACCTGATGCGTGGGCAGCACGATTTCCTTGTCGAGCTTCTCGCCTTTGGCGACCTTGTAGCCATATTGAACGCCTTCCGGCGCCACGAAGTGATAGGTGAAGGTGGCTACCATCTTGCCGGCCTTGATCGCGTCATAGGCGGCGTTCTCGCCGTCGATGCCGACGACCATGACGCCTTTCTGCCGGTTTGCCGCCTCGAGCGCCGTCACGGCGCCCAGCGCCATGTCGTCATTATGCGCATAGACGAGCTGGATCTCGCCGTCCTTGAAGCGCTGCAGCGTGTCCTCCATGAACTTGATCGCGGGCTCGCGCACATAATTGGCGACCTGGCTCGCGACGACCTTCACGTCGGGACATTCCTTGCCGATCGTCTCGACGAAGAGATCGTGACGATCGACGGTGGCGGAGGCTCCGGCCGTGCCCTGGATCTCGACCACATTGCCTTTGCCGTTCAGCGCCTTGCAGACATAGCTGCCGGCCGATTTGCCGATCAGCTTGTTGTCGGCGCCGATGTGGAGCGTCACATCGGTACTGACCTTGCGATCGAGGGTGACGACCGGGATGCCGGCATCCATCGCCTGCTTCACCACCGGTGTCAGCGCATCGGCGGTCACCGGGCTGATGATCAGCGTCTTGATGCCCTGCGCCAGCAGGCTTTCGACATCGGCGACCTGCTTCGACGCATTGTTCTCGCCATTGGTGACGATGAGCTCGACGTCCGGCAGGTTGGCTTCGGCATATTTGCGGTTGCCTTCCACCATATTGACCCGCCAGGAGCTTTCCATCGTCCCTTGCGAGAAGCCGATCTTGAGTTTGTCGTCGCCTGCCTGCGTTGCCGCGGCACATGCACTCATGGCGAGCACCGCTGTGAAGGCCCACGCACCGGCCCTGGATTTTCCTTTCATGGCTACCTCCCGTTCATCGCCGCGCGGGCCTGATTGCCCGCCGGCGGTCGTTCATCCGCGGCCTAAGGCGCGGAATACTTTCGTCTCCTGATGATCTCAAAAAGCACGGCGGTGACGATAATGGCGCCCTTGACGATCTGCTGGGTGAAGGGCGAGACGCCGAACAGATTGAGGATATTGGCGAGCACCGCCACGATCGCCGCACCGAGGATGGTGCCGCTGATCCGGCCTTCGCCGCCGAACAGGCTGGTGCCGCCGATGACGGTGATGGCAATGGCTTCGAGCTCGAGGCCGACACCGGCGACCGGCTCACCGACGGTGAGCCGTGAGATGAAGATGAGCGCCGTCAACCCGGAGAGGAAGCCACTGATGAGATAGACCAGGAAGATCGTAAGCCTGACATCGATCCCGGCGAGGCGCGCCGCTTCCGGATTGCTGCCGACGGCATAGATGTTGCGGCCGAAGGGAGTGAAGCGCAGCACACCCGCTGCCAGCGCCGCCACCGCGGCGAACACCCAGACCGGGACCGGCAGGCCCAGAAGATGTCCCTGCCCGAGCCAGGCGAACTGATCGGCGGCGTCACGGAAATGGATCGGATGGCCATCGGAGATGGTCATGGCGAGGCCGCGCCCCATGACCATGGTGCCGAGCGTCATGATGAAAGGCGGGATGCCGCCAAGCGTGATTCCGAGGCCGTTGCCGGCCCCCATGAGCGCCCCGATCGCCAGGCCGGCAAGAATGACGAGCGGAATGGGCAGGCCATCATCGAGCAGCATCGCCGCCGTCACCGCGACGACGGCCACGATCGAGCCGACCGACAGATCGATGCCGGCGGTCAGGATGACGAAGGTCATGCCGATCGAAACGATGCCGAAGAGCGCGATCTGGCGCAGCACATTGATGATGTTGAAGGGGTTGAGGAAAGCTTCCGAGACCAGCGCCGCGACGGCGCACATGATGAGAAGCACCCAGATGAGGCCGGAGGCGCGCAGCCGGCCGAGGCGCTTGAGCTGCCCAATGCCGAGCTCCATGCCGCCGGCGCCGGCCGTCTGCCGCTCGAGCTTCTCGCTCATGCCGCCGCTCCCTCATCGGATGCACCGGTCACGCCAAGGGCGGCGCTCATCAGGATTCCCTCCGAGGCTTCCGCCCGGTCGAAGCGTCCGACGATCCGGCCGGCGCGCATCACCAGGATGCGGTCGCTGAGGCCCAGGATCTCCGGCAGCTCGGATGAGACCATGATGATGGCGACACCTTCGTCATCGGCAAGCCTGGCCATGAGCTGGTAGATCTCGCGCTTGGCGCCGACATCGACGCCGCGTGTCGGCTCATCGATCAGAAGGACTCGGCAGCGGGCGCTGAGGCCGCGCGCGATCAGGCATTTCTGCTGATTGCCGCCGGACAGCTGATTGATCTGTTCACGCGGCCCCTGGGTGCGGATGCGCAGGCGCTCGATGAGCGCTCCGGCGACTTTCGCCTCATGGCGCCGGCTCAGCAGGCCCTTGCGCATGATCCGCCGCAAGCTGGAAATGGTGATGTTGAAGGCCACTTCCTGCGACGGGAAACAGCCTTCGGCCTTGCGGTCCTCGGGCAGGAAATAGAGGCCTTGCGCGATCGAGCGCTTCGGACTCCAGGGCCGCTGCTCGCGGTCGAGCAGGCGGAAGTTCTGCTGCGTGCTGCGGTCGGCGCCGGTCAGGGCCCGCAGCACTTCGGAGCGTCCGGAGCCCGCAAGGCCGCATATGCCGAGTATCTCACCGCTGCGGACGTCGAGGCTGATATCGTGCAGGATGCCGCTGCGACGAAGGCCCTTGGCCGAGAGCGCAAGGACGCCGGGCTTGCGCCGGCGCTTCGGATAGATATCCTCGATCTTGCGCCCGACCATCATGGCAATGAGGTCCTGGTTGTCGAGTTCCGCCGTTGCGCCGCCGCCGACGACGCGACCGTCGCGCAGGACGGTGACCCGGCTGCAGATCTCGAACACCTCGGCGAGCCGGTGCGAGATATAGATGAAAGCGACGCCTTCACCGGCGAGGCGCCGGATGATCTGGAAAAGCTTCTCGAGCTCCTTCACGCCGAGCACCGCCGAAGGCTCATCGAGCACGACCAGCCGGGCGTTGCGCGACAGCGCGCCGGCTATTTCGGTCATTTGCCGCTGCGCGACGCTCAAGCGCCCGACCTTCGCCCTGGGATCGAGCATGAAGCCGAGGCGTTCCAGCACCTCGCGGCTCTGTCTGAGCGTCGCGCGCCAGTCGATGAGCCCGGCTCGTCCCTTGGGCATTCGCCCGAGCCACATATTCTCGGCCACGCTCAGATGCGGCGCCAGCATGGTCTCCTGATAGATGACCGAGACGCCGAGCCCGAGCATCTGCAGCGGCGTCGGCTGATGCACTTTCTCGCCGGCGATGATGATCTCGCCCGCATCCGCATGATGGGCGCCGGAGAGGATCTTGATCAGGGTGGACTTGCCGGCGCCATTCTCACCGACGAGGCCCAGCACCTCGCCCCGGGCAACCTGGAGGTCGACATCGGTGAGCGCGACGACGCCGGGAAAGCTCTTGCTGACGCCGCGCATTTCGAGGACGGCCGCGGTGGGATTCATTGCCGCCCCGTTTCCCGCCGGGACCGGCGCCTGTCCGTCATTCGACCAACCCTGACCGCTCATCCCCATGGAAGGACCACTTCCTTTTATCATATTATCAGATAATATGATGATGATTGTCAAGCGCCCCGGAAACAAGACCCCGATGGCCGAGCAAGATCCCGGATTTCACGAGAGGCGCGGCCCAAAGCGCAATCTCTTCGCCCATGTGGTGGAAAGCCTGGGCGCCCGCATCGTCAAAGGCGAGCTTGGACCCGCCATGCCTTTTCCCAGGGAGGCCGATCTTTGCGTGGAGTTCGGCGCCAGCCGCTCGGTCATACGCGAAGCCGTCAAGGCACTGGCCGCGCGCGGCCTCATCGCGTCCCAGACCCGCATTGGCATCCGCGTGCTCGCGCCCTTCAACTGGAATCTGCTCGATGCCGATGTCCTGAACTGGCGCTACAGCGCGATGCCGCCCGAGCAATTCTACGGCGAGCTGTTCGAGATCCGCCGCATGATCGAGCCTGCCGCCGCCCGTCTCGCCGCCAGGCGGCGAAGCCGACGGGAGATCGCCGCCATTGCCGACGCTTTCGCCCGCATGAGCCGCGCATCGCGCGTCGATCGCTCATGCATCGAGGCGGATCTTTCGTTTCACCGCTCCATCCTCGTTGCCAGCCATAATGCCTTGCTGCTGCAAATGGGCAATCTGATCGCCGTCGGCCTCGATATCGCGCACCGCATTTCAGCCGAGTCCTTCGTCGTGTTCCTGCCCCTGCACGAGACGGTCTATGACGCGATCGCCCGGCGCGACGGCGAAGCGGCAGAGGCGGCCATGCAGCATCTCCTGTCGGAGACGCATGAATTCATGCGCGGCCGTATCGGCGCACTTTCTACCAGGCGACCTTGAATTCGAGGCTGCCATTATAGGCCTCGCTGTCGCGCTCGAGCGAGGTCGAATAGCCGCCGGCAAGCCCCAGGGAGTGCGACGAGCCGGTATCCCACTGCGCGATCGAAACCCGGCCCGTGAAGCCGAGCCGCGTATCTTCGCCGTCGAGCGTGCTCTCCGTCGCCGCGCCCGAGACCGGATCGACCGATGTCACGGTCGAATCGCCGTCGAACTCATGATCGACCCTCACCGTTCCGCTGAGCAGCCAGGCATCGAAATAGGACTCGGCAATCGGGCAGACATAATCCGCCCTGAGGCCGGCATAGCCGATGAGGCTTTCGACCGTGTCGAATTCGCGGTCGATGCCGTCCGTGCCGCGATAGTCGTCGATATCGACGGCATTCCAGTTGAGGCCCAAATGCGGGGTGAGCTGGAAGCGCTGCGAGGTCCGGAAACCCAAACCGGTCTCGGCATTGACGCCATGGGCCCAGCCGTCGGTATCGCCTTCCGCCCCTTCGCTCGCGCCATCCGCATCCTCGACATCGAGGTCATAGGCGGTGACATGTCCCATCGTATCGAAATAGAAGCCGCTGTCGCTGTCGAAGCGACCGGCAAGGCCGCCGCCATAGCCCGTGAAATCGATCTTGGCGCCGTCGACATGGCGCAAGGCGTCGATGCTGGTGAGCTCGCCCGTCTGGACATGCGCGAAGGGTCCGAAGGCGAACTGATAGCCATCGCCGCGCCAGCCCATCCGCTCATAGCCGGCCTGGATCAGGAAATGCTCGAGCTTGTAGCCGTCCTCGTCGCCATCGCTGTCGCGCTTGGCATAGCCGCCCTCGGCCCGCGTCCACAGCTCATTGTCATGGCACCGGCCGTTCTCGGTATCGCCGGTCGCGCATCCGCAGCCGCTGCGCTCGTCATAAGGGTCTTTCAGGTCCGCATTGGGAGCAGCACCGGCATCGCATTGCGGCACCGGCGCGCCGCGGGCAAAACCAAGGGGTGACGGCAGCACCGGATGCCATACGGTGGGGGTCAGGAAATTGACCAGATACCAGTCGCCGCCGGTTTCGCCCCAGAACAGGTCATAGGTCCATGCCCCTGCCCTGACGGGTCCGCCCAGCGCGAAAGCGTCATCGGCCGAAGCGCCGGCATTGAGGACCTCGACGACGAGAATGCCTTCGCCCTCATCGACCACGCCGTTCTTGTTGATGTCGGTCGCACCGCCGGCGCCGCCGGCATTGGCGATCCGCAGCAGCGTCGACCCGCCGCTGCTGTCGGTGCTGTCGACCACCAGCACGTCGGATATGGAATTGGCGGGCGAGCCTTCATTGAGCAGCGTGTCGAGATGGAGCTCGCCGCCGGTCCGGAACACGCCGCCGCCGTCGCTCCCCGGCGTGGCACGGCCCGAAATGACGAGCACGTCGCCGGCGACCGAGCCCGAGCCGCCCGTCTCGCCGTCCTGCATGGTGATGAGGCCCGCATTGACGAAGCTCGGCAGGTTGAGGAGATGCGCCTGCTCGACGCCGGCGAGCCCGATATTGTAGGCGGCGGCCGGATAGCCGCCCGAAAGCCCGACCGGCACATATTGCCCGGTCGTATCCACGGTTTCAGCACCACTGACGGTCAAGAGGCGCAAGGTGTTGGAATTGGTGAAGCTGGTGAGGGCATTGCCGCCGAAATCCGATCTGGCGACGCGCTCCGTGTCGCGGATGCCGTCGTCGCTCGTAGCGGCGAAATGGCGCGTGTCGAAGAAGCCATCATTCGTAAAGCTGTGCTGGCCGGCGCCGAGCTCGACGAAACCGGTCACCAGAGAGTTGTTGTCGATGCTGAGGCTCCCGCCGAAGGCTGAAAACTGGCCCGCCGGAAAAGGCTGGACCGGGTTGACAACCCGGATGAACCGATCGCCCGAGGCGATGGCGCGGTCCGACAGCGCGCCGATCGCGCCGTTGTTTGTGAGCGTCGACGCCGCCACCAAGCCGCCGCCAATGATCACGCCGGCCGACGCCGCACCGGTATTGGCGCTGGTTCCACTGGCATTCGCCTGCCAACCCCCCGTGACCACCGCATCCGCATCGATCGTGAGATTGACGGCGCCGATCGACGACGACAGAGCAACAATGCCTGGGCTGAACTGCCCGGTGGCACTCACAGTACCGGCTGTCGCCGTCACATTGCCGACAACGCTGTTGAGGACAAGGCCCGGCGAATCATCGCCTGTGGTTATGAGGTTGCCAAGGCTCGTATTGGCTTCGATTGCAGCGGTACCGAAGGCGCCGACGAAAGCGGCCGGCGACAAGGAGCCTTTTGTCTCGACGGTCGAGTTGTTGTTGACGATGAGGCGCGCCACCGCGGTCGGACCAATAAGGCCCCCGTACTGGTTGACCACCGATATGCCGGCGCTGTAGGTCCCCTGCGGAATTCCAGGGCCGAGATTGACGACGTCCTCCGAGGTGGTGGTGATATTGCCGCCGCTGATGACCTCGCTGAGAAGGCCGGCATTGCGGGTGGTAATGCCGGCGGAGGCACCGCCATTCGTGATGATTCTGGCGTCAGAATGAACGATCGTATTGCCCGCCCCGGCGCCATTGGCCCCTAGATCGCCCAGGATGCTTGAGCGCGCGATGATGCCGTCGCCCAGCAAATTGCTGGTAACGATCGTCGTGCCGGCTGAGGCATAAACTTCCGCATTGCCGGCAAGCGCGGGATTGAGCCCCGGTTCTGCGGAGATAACTCTGATGCCGTCGCGATCATCATTGAGGCCAACGACGGTGATGCTCACCGTGCCCTGGGTTTCGATGCAGCCGTTGCCGTTGTTCGCGGCGAAGGGGCCAGCCCCTCCCGGGGCAGGAACGATGTGAATGCCATCGCCACCATTCAGAGGAGATGTGTGGTTGCTGTGAATCACGGTGCCGTCGGGCACAATAACGCCGGTGCTGGTCGTCGTGATGTAGGATATGCCGCTGGGCGGGGACTGCCCCGGCGGCGGAAACGCCACGAGGTTAGTCGTACAGGCCGCTACCGCTTTGTCGGAGCTCAGGCCGAAACTGGAATAGACCGCCAATGCAAGAAGAGCTGTGGAACCTAGAAGGTTCCAACGACGATGTGTCCGCACCACGAGCCGCCCCTATCGTTAGTGTGTCCCGAACTCCGTTCCCGCAAAAGAACTTACGTCGCTGTATATCATGAGTCTGATCGTTTTCAACGATGATAAAGGCGAAGTTGTAGCAAACTTGCAATTGACCAAGCGTCAAATGAACTGCGGATTGAGTATCTTCTCGCGACAGTTGTTGTAAAATTGAAGCGAGCGCGGGGGGCGGCAGACCTCCTCGGACGGTCATCCAAAAACCTGTTCACCGGCGCAAATTCGGATCGATTGGCTTAGCGGCGAAGTAGAATGCTTCGCCGAAACGGATCACCCAAGTATTATCCTGAAGAAAAGCCCTATCGATGAAGTCTTCAGCCTTGGCAAGATTTGCTCCAGTGATGCACGTGAATGGAGAGTACTGAGTTTAACGCAAGATCGAACAGAAAATCGGTGCCTATTCTTCCAGGGAAGCGCACGCAGATGCCGACGAAGACTTCGGGACTTATCGTCCTTGGAACGCGGCGATGCCGCATCGTTCACAATCTCGTCCGTTCTCCGTGACGGAGAGCTCAGGCAAGAGAAAGCCCCCGCTGCAAGGTTCAGCGGGGGCCCTCTGTAGGGGATCGGGACCTGGCGTCCGGAAGTGGGAACAACCGGCGTCAGGTCACAATCCTGAAAGGCTTACGGGAAGCGCAGCCAGGTGCCGAAGAACACCTGCAGGCTGTCGCCTTCCGTGTCGTTGAATACCAAGTTGCCATTGCCAAGGACGTCCGCCTCGACAGTATCCTTGAAATCGACATAGGTGGCGCCGAGACCGACCGTGACCTGGCTGACCGGATCCCAGTAGACACCGCCATTGACACCGAGCGCCTTGCCGGCTTCGTCATAGTCTTCATAGCCGGCGCCGAGTTCGATGCGGGTGTCTTCCGACAGGTTGGCGATGATGCCGACGCTGCCGCCCCAGAAGTCTTCATCCGCCGTGACCGGCGAGATGTTGTTGGCATAGGACGACGTGCCCTGGCCGACCACCGCCGCCGCGAGGAAGGTGAAGCTGTCAGCGATGCCGACCGTGGCGCCGCCGCCGATCGCCCAGTCGAGATCGTCACCGAAATCGTCATCCTGGATGAGGCCGACGAGCTGCGCGGTGAAGCTGTCGCTCGAATACATCAAATAGGCCTGGGCATTCGGCAGATCGCTCTTGTCCGGACCATCCGTGGAGAAATCGCCCGGCTGGAGGATGCCATCGCCATTGACATCGTCGATGACGATCTCGGTCGCATCCGAATCTTCCAGCGAGATCGCGAAGGACAACGGGCCGCTCGCATAGGTCAGGCGGAACTGCTCGTTGTTCGGGTTCGACGGACCGACGGTGCGGATCGGGATCGAGCTCACCAGCCAGTCATAGGAGGTCTGCAGAGCGCCGGTATTGTCGTTGTAGCCGGCCATCAATTCCCATTCCGGCGCGAACTTCCACCAGCCATAGGCCTTGTTCATCTCCACGGACTCGTCATAGTCCGAGAAGTTGCCGCCGCCCGAGGCTTCGAGACGGAAGTAGCCGCCGACCTCGCCCACCGCCGTGTCCGCCTTGCCGCGGATGAAGATACGGCCGCGATTGGCGACGTCGAGATTGTCGTCGCTGTCGTTGTCGCTGAAGGCATTGTTCGTGCCGTTGTTGTCGGCATCGGTGTAGACCAAGGCGGTGCGGATTTCGCCGCTGACCGACACTTCCGCGACCGGGGCCGCGTCAGCCGTCGGGAGAACCGAAAGCGTGAAGCCCGATTCGTCGCGCACCCGATCGCCATAACGCTCCGGGGCAATGCCTTCGTATGTGCCCTGGCCGTCGCGGATCGCCATCAGGCTGTAGCCCGACGGCATCGATGCCTGCGGCTGGGCCTCGAGTTGCGACACTCGCGTCTGCAGGGCTTCGATCTGCGCCTTGAGTGCGCCGAGATCGTCGGCTCGGGCAGCGGTGGCCGTCACGGCCAGAGCCGCACCGCCCAGAAGCGCCCACTTCATCATCTTCATTATTGTTCTCCCTCAAACAGCGAGATTCTGCTGTGTTGCGATATTACTACTCTGCCCCCAAGGAGCCTGCTCAACCCCCCACGCGGTGAATCGAGATGCTGCATACTTACCCTCGACCTGTTCGAATACAATCGCTTGGCCGCAGGATGAGCGCGATAAATTTTTGTTGTGAGATTCACGCAACAGGAACATGGATGTCACTTGTTGACCGATTTGCCATGATAATTTTCCGCACCGTAATCGCGGCAACGAGCCGGAACATGCGCAAACGCAGATGGTGACACCAATGTCACTAGGCGACTTGCGTGCATACTATGCCGCTCAGTAACGCAGTTTGCGCATCACGTTGCGTTATCGGAAATCAAAGCCCGAATATCTTGTCGATGCGGCGTTATGCGCATGCACCCCGCATGCGCTTCACGTCGCGCCATCTAAAGTCCCTAATCTTGCGGCTTATTGGCGCGCTTCCTGCGCTTCGAATTCCCGGCGCGCCGCCTCGAAGTCCAGCTGATTCTCGATCGACCAGTCGATGATCTCCATCGCCAGATAGAGAAAGCGCTGGCCCAGCGCGGTCAGGCTGTATTCGACGCGCGGCGGAATGATCGGATAGACCTGACGGTGGATGAGACCGTCCTTCTCCAATTGCTTCAGCGCGCGGGTGAGCACACGCGCCGAGATCGGTGTGATTCGATCGATCTTGCGCTTCAGCTCGCTGAACCGGATCGGGTCGCCGGCTGTGTGATAAATGACACGCACGCTCCATCGATCGCCGAGCCGAGAGAGAACCTCTCTCACGACCACCCGCTGATCGTCGCTAACCGCGAAGCGCTCTAGTGACATCGATGTGCCTTCTTGTATCAGAGATTTCATCGCTTATACCCTCTGCGTAGGCATATAAGGAGCGCGTGTGATGCTCACAATGGCAAAAGAAGCAAGGCTGCCCAGCCGCGAAGCGATGAGCGGCGATTCCGACATCGTGCGCGAGCTTCTCGATCATGTCGGTGATGCGCTCACCTTGAAAGTTACCTTTCGTTTAGGTGAAGGAGCCGCCGGATTGCATGAGATTCGACAGTCCGTCAGCGGAATATCGCAGCGGAAGCTCGCATCGTCGCTTCGCCAGCTGATCAGGAATGGACTTGCCACGCGGAAACATTCTGAAACATTCCCGTCACGTACTTTGTATAGCCTGACGCCGCTCGGCATCATGTTTCTCGATCAGGTGAACGGATTGATGCGCTGGGTCGGCGAGCATGGCGCGGAAATAAAGTCGGCGCGCAGCCAGTTCAAGGATCGCAGCTACAAATGGCTGGGACCGGCGCGGCTGCATATTTAGAGCATCGGCCAAAATGGGCAGCGGGCACGTCACGGCGATGCGGCCTGCGGGCTGACCTCCATGCCGGGAAAGATCTTCTGCAGGTTGCCGACGATGACCACGTCGCTCTCTTTCAGGCCGTTGCGCACCGTCACCAGCTCGCCGGCGGCGTGCCCGATCGACACGAGCTTCTGTTCGACCTTGTTGCCTTCACCTATGACGTAGACGAACTTGCCGAGCTGGCTCGAGCCCAGCGCCACTTGCGGGATGAGCAGCGCGTCCGCTTCCTCGCCGACATGCAGCCTGATGCGCACATATTGTCCCGGCATCAGGGTCAGATCGGCATTGTCGAGCGTGGCGCGCGCGACGATCGTGCCGGTCGACTGGCTGATGGCATTGTCGAGGAAGGTCAATTCTCCGTGATAGCGCGGCGCGTCGCTGCCTGAGAGGAAGACGTCGCCCTCAACTGTGCCGCGGGCACGGGCGCTCTGGATCTGGGCGAGCTCCCGCTCGCTCGGATTGAAGGTGACATAGATCGGCTTGAGCTGCGCCACTGTATTGAGCGGCGTCCCCGCCGCGGGGCTGATGAGCGTGCCGATCGGCGCCTGGTTGCGCCCGAGGCGCCCGGCGAAGGGCGCCCTGATTTCCGTATAGCCGAGATTGAGCTCGGCCATGCGCAATTGCGCCCGCGACATGGCGAGCGCGGCCTCGGCCTGGCGCACCGCGCTGCGGCGCTGGTCGAAACTGTCCTTGGCGAGATAGCCGCTGCTGGCGAGCTTGCCGCCGCGATGGAGATTGGCGCTCAGATAGTCGAGCGAGGCTTCATCGCGCTCGACCTGCGCCTTGGCCTGATCGAGGGCGGCCTGATAGTCGCGCGCATCGATGCGATAGAGGAGCTCGCCCGCTTTCACGTCCATGCCGTCGGACGCGGCCTGCTCTTCCAGATAGCCCGGAATCTTCGCCTGCAGCGTCACGTGGCGAACGGCCTCGGTGCGCGCCGAATAGTCCAGATAGATCGGCACGGTCTGCCTGACGATCCTGGTCACCGGGACCGGGATTGCCGCCATGGCGGGGCTCGGTGCCGCGGCATCAGCACCTTTCTGCGGGTTGAAGACATGCAAATAGACGCCGGCGCCGACGAGGGCCGCCGCCAGGGTGACACCGAAACCGACTTTCAACAGGCGCATGATCAAATCCTCTCTGCTGCCGCATCGGGCATCGCTTGATGCGGCGAAGCTTCTGTACCGGAGGCACGTTCCCGCCACTGCTCGATGACGGCGTAGAAGACGGGAACGAAGATGAGGGTGAGAACGGTCGCGGCGAGCATGCCGCCGAAGACGGCGGTGCCGATCGATTGCCGGCTCATCGCGCCGGCACCCGACGCCTTGAGCAGCGGCACGACGCCCAGGATAAAGGCGAAGGCGGTCATCAGGATGGGGCGCAAACGCAAGCGTCCGGCTTCCGCAGCGGCATCGATGACCGAGAGTCCCTCCTCGCGCCGGCGCTTGGCGAATTCGACGATCAGGATGGCATTCTTCGCCGCAAGCCCGATGAGCATGACGAAGCCTATCTGCGAATAGACGTCGATCTGCATGCCGCGCACCCAGATGGCGAACAGCGCGCCGAGCAGGGCCAGCGGCACCGACAGCAGCACCATGAAAGGCATCGACCAGCTTTCATACTGGGCGGCGAGGATGAGGAAGCAGAAGACGAGAGCCAGGCCGAAGACGAGGGTCGCGATCGAGCCCGCCCGGATCTCCTGATAGGTGATGCCGGTCCATTCGAAGCTGAAATCGCGCGGCAGGGCGGTTTGGGCAACGCGTTCCATTGCCGCGACCGCCTGGCCGGAGCTGTAGCCCGGGGCGGCCACGCCGTTGATCAGCGCGGCGCCATAGTTGTTGTAGTGGGTCACGACCTCAGGCCCGGTGATCGGCTTGAGCTCGCCCAGCGTGCTGAGCGGCACCATGTCGCCTTGGGCATTGCGCACATAGAGGCGCGAGATGTCGGTCGCGGCAGCGCGCGCATTCTCGTCCGCCTGCAAGGTGACGCGGAAGGTGCGCCCGAACAGGTTGAGGTCGTTGATATAGAGGGAGCCCAGATAGATCTGCAGCGTGCTGAACACATCGGGCAGGCTGAGCCCCAAGAGCTTGGCCTTGTTGCGGTCGAGGTCATAGACGAATTGCGGCGTCGACGTCGAAAACGTGGTGAAGAGCTGATATGGATCGAGCTCCGGTTGCTTGCGCGCTTCGGCAAGGAGCGCCTGCGCCGCGTCGTTGAGCGCTTGGCTGCCACGCCCGGCCAGGTCTTCGAGCTGGAATTCGAAGCCGCCGGTGACGCCGAGGCCCTGGATCGCCGGCGGCTCGATGGCGAAGACGATGGCGTCGGGGATCTGCAAGAGCTTCGGGCGCGCCGCATTGACGATATGGGTTGAGGTGAGCTCGGCTCCCCGCTCATCCCAAGGTTTCAGGATGGCGAAGACGATGCCGGTATTGGACTGAGCCGCATTGGTGAGGAAATTGAGCCCCGTGATGGCGCCGGTGATCCACACGCCGGGCTCGGCTTCGATGGTGCGCTGCACTTGCTTCGACACCGCTTCGGTGCGCGCAAGTGATGCCCCGTCGGGAAGCTGGATCAATGCAAAGAAATAACCCTGATCCTCGACCGGCAGGAAGGTCGACGGGATGCGCTGCGACAGGAGATAGACGGCGCCCAGTGCCGCGACGAACAGCATCAGGAGGGCGAAGCGCCAGCGCACGAAGACATGCACGCTCCTGGCATAGAAATCGGCCAGCCAGTGGAAGCCGCGGTTGAACCAGCGGAACAGGAAGAACCGCGTCTCGCCGCGATGGCGCAGGAAGGCGGCCGAAAGCGCCGGGCTCAGGGTCAGCGAATTGAACGCCGAGATGCCGACCGAGATCGCCACCGTCAGCGCGAACTGGTTGTAGAGGAGGCCCGAGACGCCCGGAATGAAGGCGACCGGCACGAACACCGCCATCAGCACCGCGGTCGTCGCGATGATGGGTCCGGTCACTTCCTGCATCGCTTTCTTCGCCGCGGCGAGGGGGCTCAGGCCCGCCTCGAGCTGGCGCTCGACATTCTCGACGACGACGATCGCATCATCGACCACGAGGCCGATCGCCAGAACCATGCCGAGCAGGCTCAGCATGTTGAGCGAGAAGCCGAGCAGATACATGACGACCAAGGTGGCGATGAGCGACACCGGTATGGCGATGGTCGGGATGACCGTGGTGCGCCAGTTCTGCAGGAAGATGAAGACGACGGCGATGACCAGGATGAGCGCTTCCGAAAGCGTCACCACCACATCGCGCATTGCCGCCGACACGAAGCGCGTCGTGTCGTAGTTCATGCCCCAGGCGATGCCCTTCGGGAATCGCTTCGCCAGCTCCTCCATCTTGGCGGTGACCTGGCTCTGCAGATCGAGTGCGTTCGATCCCGGCATCTGGAAGACGCCGAGCACCACCGTCTCCTTGTCGCCGAAGCGGCCGGAAGACGAATATTGCAGGGCACCGAGCTCGATCCGCGCCACATCGCGCAGGCGCACGATGGCGCCGTCGGCAAGGTCGGTACGCAATACGATGTCGCCGAACTGCTCCGGATCGGAAAGGCGCCCAAGGGCGTTGACCTGCATCTCGAAGGCGGTGCCTTGCGGCGCCGGCGACTGGCCGATCTTGCCGGCCGCGACCTGCACATTCTGCTCGGCGATGACGTTCTGCACATCGACCGCGGTGACACCCAATTTCGCCATCTTGTCGGGATCGAGCCACACGCGCATCGAATAGCGCCGCTCGCCGAAAATCTGCACATCGCCGACGCCCGGCAGGCGCTTGATCTGGTCGAGCACCTGCAGATAGGCGTAGTTGCTCAAGGTGACGGGATCGACCGATCCGTCGGGCGAGGTCAGATCGACGATCAGCACGAAATTGGGGTTCTGCTTGACGACGGTCACGCCCGACTGGTTGACGAGCGCAGGCAGCGAGGAGGCCGCTTGCGACACGCGGTTCTGCACGTCCATTGCCGCGGTATCGAGCGAATAGCCGACCTGGAAAGTGACGGTGATCTGCGATGAGCCGTCATTGGAGCTCGTGGACGACATATAGAGCATGCCCGGCACGCCGTTGATTTGCTGCTCGAGCGGCGTCGTCACCGTGTCGGCGACGACCTGGGCGCTGGCGCCGGGATATTTGGCGCTGACCACGATCTGAGGCGGCGTGACATCGGGAAATTGCGCGACCGGCAGGAGGAAATAGCAGATGGCGCCGGCCAGCGTCATGATGATGGCGATGGCGGAAGCAAAGATCGGGCGCTCGATGAAGAAGCCGATCATCGCGCACTCATGCGCTGGCGCGGGATGCGATAACGGGCCGAGCTGTGACGAGACATAGCATTAAGCCTTTCTCGGCGCGTGATCAGGAAAAATGGGCACCGGTTTTCCGTCCGATCACGCGCCAAACCCAAGATTCAGATCACGACCGCTTCAGGTCGATCCGACCTGGCGTGATCATGATCCAGGCGGATGATGCAGCCGCATGACGGCAGGACCTGGCAGCAGTGAAGCCTCGATCCGCATTTGCGCCCGGACCCGGCCTGAGTTGTCGATCTGCGCTTGAACGAGTCACCGGCTCATGTTACTACTCAGTCACATACATATGTTACAGGTCAGTAACATCTGTCAAGCTACTATTCTTTGCAAACCGGAGAGACATGGCGCCCGGTGACACGACGAGCTTGAAGCCCAGGGACCGCATCCTCGATGCGGCGCGCGACCTCTTCCGCAAGCACGGCATCCGTGGCGTCGGCGTCGATGCCATCGCCAGCGCCGCCGACAGCAACAAGATGACGCTCTATCGTCACTTCGGCTCGAAGGACGATCTCATCGTCGCTTGCCTGCAGGCGGCGACGCGCGAATGGGACGCCTTCTGGCAAGGGATCGAGGCCCGCAACCCTGACGATGCGGCAGCGCAGCTCGAAGATTGGATCGACCGGGTGGCGGAGGGCATCAGGAGCGGCGGCGACTGCAATTGCGAGATCCTGGCCGCCGCTTTCCAATTGATGCCGGACGACGGTTCGGCCCTCAATGTCATCAATGAATTTAAGACCCGGCAGCGCGATCGCCTGGCGCGGATCTGCCACGCCGCCGGCATCGACGATTATGAGCTCCTGACCACGACCCTCGTTCTCCTGATCGAGGGTGCACGCTCCAATCGCCAGAGCATGGGTCCTGAAGGCCCCTCCGCCCAATTCGCTTCCGTCGCCCATGCGACGGTCAAGCTCTTCATGCAGAAGCGCCCGGCGAAGAAATAAGCGTCACTACGACTTATGACGGAAAATCACTTGATCCGGGCATAGGCCTCGGTGAAGCCGACCAGCGACATGGGCAGCGTGAACGGCTTCTTGTCCAGATATTGGAAGATGACATTGAGCTTGCCGCCATTGAACATGCGGTTGAGCAATTGGTCGGTTATCGGGAAGCCGGCATAGCAGCCATTGGCGTTGCAGGTCTGCAGCGGATAGTTCTGCGCCATGTCGCCATCGACATCGACCGTGATTCCGGCGGGGAGGAAAAGGCCGAGCGGCGCCTGGATCATGGCCACGGGTTTCTTCGTGTCGGAGGGAACCCTGATGGTGACCATGCCGATGAGCTGGCCGGATTGGCGCACGAAGGCGCGCTGCTCGAGGGCGCATTCGAGCGGCAGGTTGCGGGCGGCGGCCGAGCAGGTGCTCGACCACGGGATGGGCTGCTTGGCCGGGGCGGCCTGGTTGGTCTGCCCGGTGGTCTCTTGCGATGCCGCCGCGAAGGCGCCGGCCGCGAGCGCTGCCGCCATCACTATGCACAGACTGCCCAAACGCATTAGCCGTCTCATGATCACTTGACCTCAATTGTGAATTGCAATGGCCCTATATGAGCCTGTTTGGTGAATTGACGCAACGGTCATTGCTGCTTGACAGCCGGCCCGTCTCACGGGAGGCTTGATGCACTCTGTAGCAATGGCCGGAGGATCCGCGGAACATGCTTGAGCTGACCCAGTCGGATTTCCATTCCCGCGTCGAAGCGAGCACTGTCCTCGCTGTGGAATTCGCGAACCCCTCTTCACATTCCTCGGGTCCACACCCTCTTGCGGCACGCTTTCCCGACGTCACCTTCGCGCGGGTCGATCCCGTGGCGGAGCCTGGCCTTGCGGGGATGTTCGGGATCGCCGCCGCTCCCGCCTTGCTGATCTTCCGGGAGGGCATCGTCCTTTATCTGGAGGCGGGCGAACATTCGGCCGAGCGCATGGCCGAACTGCTGGCAAGGATCAGCGCCCTCGATCTCGGCAAGGTCCGCGATGCTATCACGAAGGAGCGCGCCGAAACCTCCGTCCATATGCGGCGCATGTGTCCCGCGGCCCGGCGCGGTCCCTTGCAACAGTAGTCCGAATCGGGCGGTGCGATCGCGCAACTGGTGGCAAACCTCGTGAAGTTGGAAAAGTTCTTCATACCCTCCGACGAGACAGATGCACGATTAGAAATCGTTGCAGCCAAGCCTCAACGCGAAGGGCCATATCCCACAATTATTTTCAATCATGGCTCCACCGGACGGGGGCACAATAAATCCCTGTACACAAGGACTATGTGTCCGCCTGTCGTTGGAAACTATTTCGTTGAACGAGGCTGGATGGTTCTCTTTCCGCAACGCCGGGGCAGAGGAAAATCAGGTGGAAATTATGGGGAGGGACTTGCTCCGGACGGCTCCGGCTATTCCTGCAATGTCGAAATTGCGATTGCGGGCTTCGAGCGGGCCGTCGCGGATGTGGATGCCGTAGTGCGCCATCTGCGCGGTCGGTCCGATGTGGATCAAAGCCAGCTTGCCATCGGGGGAGTTTCACGCGGTGGCATCTTGTCCATAGCCTATGCGGGTATGCGCCCGGCCACTTTCCAGGGTGCTATCAATTTCAACGGTGGTTGGCTCGGTAGAGGGTGCGCCACTTATGAAATTGTAAATTCGGCTATTTTTGAACGTGGAGCATCAGCGGGAATTTCAACGCTCTGGCTGCACGGGAGTCATGACCAGTACTATCGAATAGGGCACTGCAGAGGAAATTTCGAACGATTTCTCTTGGCGGGCGGAGAAGGAAAATTCATTGCAGCGCCCGCAGGCCATGCGTTGCTATTTAAGCCAGCGTTGTGGAAGAAACATCTCGATCATTACATGGACGGTCTTGCCATGTCGCGTAATTCCTACAGACCGTCCGAAAACCCAAGCAGGGGATCCGAAGGTTAGGTTGCGCGCAGGTTGTCGGACGGTCTGGAGCATTTCCCAAATTCGCCCTGCGAAGGATCGCGCCTCGACCGCGCCAAATCAATCCAGAAGAAGCGCCCGGCTTTGGACCGGGCGCAAGTCTCCAGAGAAATGGGCAACGACATGGTCGTCGCCGGGATCATGCATAGGGTCAAACTCGATGATTGTCTCGGGAAAGAAACTAATCCGGGTACGATATATTTCTCAAGGCCCGCCATTCCCGAAAGCGAGTAAAGCTGGCGCAGCAATGAAGCTTTTCATTGCTGTTCCTCCCCAGACTTGCGCCCGGCCCATGGGCTGGGCGCCTTCTTTTCCATCCGCCGGCGAGCGGGGTTGGACTTCAAAGAACGCACAGAAAAACTAAAAGCTGCCCCAACAATATCTAAGCTGCTTGCCTGGCGCTTTCCGCTTATTGAAAGGCGAGACGAGACGGCACAAGTGACAGCCCAGATCCAGACGCTCAAGCCGGCCGGCGCCGCGGAGCAATCCTGGGACCTCGACGCCATTGTCGAAGGATTGCGCCTGTCGCGCGAGGTCGCCGACAATATCCGCCATCGCGGCGAGGTCCGAGAATTGCCGTCGCGCGCGGCGGTCGCGGGCATCCTCGACGATCTCGCCGCGGCCCTCTTCCCCACCCATTACGGGCGCACCGTGCTCACCGACGAGAGCATCGACTATTTCGTCGGCAGCAGCATCGAGCGGGCCCTGACAAGCCTCAAGGAGCAGGTCCGCCGCGGCCTTCATTTCACCGCCGAAGCCGATGCGCCGCTCGACGATCCCGAGGCGAAAGCTTTGGAGATCATCCGCCGCTTCGCGCATCGATTGCCGGCACTCAGGGCGCTCCTCGTCAGTGACTTCCGGGCGGCCTTGCGCGGCGATCCGGCGGCGACCAGCATTGCCGAGATCCTGCTGTGCTATCGCGGCGCCACCGCCATCATCCATCATCGTCTCGCCCATGCGCTGCATCGGCTCGGCGCCCGCCTGGTGGCGCGGCTCATCGCCGATATCGCCCATTCGGCGACCGGCATCGACATCCATCCCGGCGCCGAGATCGGCGAAAGCTTCTTCATCGATCACGGCACCGGCGGCGTGATCGGCGAGACGGCGATCATCGGCAGTCATGTGCGCCTCTATCAGGCGGTCACGCTCGGCGCCAAGAGATTCCCGGCCGCCGCCGACGGCAGCCTGCTCAAGGGTGCGCCACGCCATCCGATCATCGAGGACAATGTCGTGATCTATGCCGCGCCACCATATTGGGGCGCATTACCGTGGGGCGGGACTCGGTGATCGGCGGCAATGTCTGGCTGACCCACAGCGTGCCCCCAGGCAGCGTCGTCACCCAGGCTCAAGCCCAGAACGAGTGACCGGCCCTCCGGGACGCCGGATACAGGGATTTGCAGGGATTTGCAGGGATTATCAGGGAATTTTGCAAAAAAATTCCCAGGTCTAGCAATTTCAAAGAGTTAGCCTCACGGAATCGCGCGGAGCAGGGAATTTTTGCACCCCGCGGCCCCCCTGTGCCGCACATTTTCCATCCTGAGATTTCCCAAATCGCACGGTCTGGCCCACACATGCAACAGCCAATGTAGAGCGGATGGGCGGGGCCAATCAGCTCCGCCCATAGGCGCCGCCAAGATTGGTTTGCGGCCGGCTTTAGTTTTTCTCAATTGATCGCCGCGGAGCGACCGCCGACCCTTCCCCATCAAGGACGCTCGATCTGAAACTGTCGGCCGGCCTCGATGGCCGATACCGCGGGCGCCGCATCATGCAACAAGCAAGGCCGGATGCCGGAACCCGGCCGGCCGAATGGGTCAACTCGAATTCGCTGAACCGGGAGATTTTCATGTCAGGATTCCGCCTATCCCGCCGCACGCTCATTGCTCTGGCGGCCATGATTTCCGTCGGTTGGGGCGCGCCGGCCGAGGCGCAGGTCACGGAAATCACCCTCGACTTCGCGACCTACAATCCGGTCGGCCTGGTGTTGAAGGAAAAGGGCTGGCTTGAGGAAAGCCTCCGCCCCGACGGCATTTCGGTGCGTTGGGTCCAGTCGCAAGGCTCCAACAAGGCGCTCGAATTCCTCAATGCCGGCTCGATCGATTTCGGTTCCACCGCGGGTGCCGCGGCGCTGGTCGGCAGGATAAACGGAAATCCGATCAAATCGATCTATGTCTATTCCCGTCCCGAATGGACGGCATTGGTGAAGCCGAAAGGCAGCCCGATCGGCAAGGTCGAGGATCTCAAGGGCAAGCGCATTGCGGTCACGCGCGGCACCGATCCGCATATCTTTCTCATCCGCGCCTTGGCCGACCACGGCTTGAGCGCCAACGACGTCGTGTTCGTGCTGCTGCAGCATGCCGATGGAAAAGCGGCCCTGGTGCGCGGCGATGTCGATGCATGGGCGGGCCTCGATCCGCTGATGGCGTCGGCCGAGCTCGAAAGCGGCGCCGAGCTCTTCTACCGCCGGCCGGAATTGAACAGCTGGGGCATACTCAATGTGCGTGAGGCCTTCGCCAAGGAGAATCCACAGCTCGTCGAGCGGGTTCTCGCCGCTTACGAGAAGGCGCGCAAATATGCGATCGAGCATCCCGAAGAACTGACCGCGGCACTCGTGAAGGTCGCGAAGCTGCCGGAGAACGTGATCGCCCGCCAGATTGAGCGCACCGACATCAAATCGAGCGCCATCGGCGATGAGCAGCGTGAGACCATCCTTCAGGCCGGGCTTGCCCTGCAGAAGGCGGGCGTTGTCGATGCCAAGGTGGATGTGAAGGCGGCGCTCGATTCCCTCATCGACTCGAGCTTCAAGCTTCCCGGCAGCTGAGGTGAAGGTGGCCAGCATCGATATCAGTGTGCCGGCGGCATCCAGCGAGACACCGGCACTGCCACAAGCTAACGGAAACCGCGCCTGGCATGCGATGGCGCTGGGCGCGATCTTGCCCGTGGCGCTCGCTGCCGGCTGGGAAGTTGTGGTCCAGGCGGGATGGGCGGAGGGCCGGCTTCTGCCACCGCCCAGCCGAATTGCCGAGACACTCAGGTCCCTCGCTCAGGGCGGCGAGTTGCTGCTGCATATCTGGGCGACGCTATGGCGTGTCGCGGTTGGATTTCTCGTCGGGTCTGTTGCGGGGATTCTCATCGGCGCGGCCGCCGGATATTCGAAAGCGTTCCGCCGGATCATCGATCCGACCATCCAGGGATTGCGGGCGGTTCCCTCGCTCGCCTGGGTTCCCCTCTTCATTCTCTGGCTGGGGATCTTCGAGGGATCGAAAGTCGCTCTCATCGCCGTCGGCGTGTTCTTTCCGGTCTATCTCGGGGTCACGGCTTCCGTGCTCGGCGTCGACCGCAAAATCGTCGAGGTCGGCCGTATATTCAGGCTGAAGGGTACGAGGCTCATCCGGCGCATCCTGGTGCCGGCAATACTTCCCAATGTCATCCTGGCGCTACGCACCGGTCTTGGCCTCGGCTGGATGTTCGTCGTCGCGGCCGAGATCATGGGTGCTGCGCAAGGCTTGGGCTATCTTCTCGTCGACGGCCAGCAGCTGGGCAAGCCGGATCAGATCGTCGCCGCGATCCTCGTCTTCGCCGCGCTCGGCAAGATCACCGATGCGCTGATCGTGGCGGGCAGCGCGCCGTTCCTGCACTGGCAGGATTCCTACGAAACAGCGCACTGACATGCTGGAACTGCGCCGCATCTCCAAAACCTATGCCAATGGCACGGAAGCCCTGCATGATTTCACGCTGAATGTGGAGGGCGGGGAGCCCGTCGCGATCGTCGGCGGCTCGGGCTCGGGCAAGAGCACTCTCTTGCGCCTGATTGCCGGCCTCGACCCTCCGACGAGCGGCGAAGTCTATGTCGACAATGAGCGCATTTCGCAGCCGCATCCCGCCGTTGGCCTCGTCTTCCAGGAGCCGCGGCTCCTGCCCTGGCTCAGCATCGGCGACAATGTCGGCTTCGGACTCGCGGACGTGGCCAAGGACGAGCGCACAGCGCGAATTCACGAGGCCCTGATGAGCGTGGGCCTTGCCGAGCAGTGGCACAAATGGCCCCGCGAGATGTCGGGCGGCATGGCGCAGCGCGTTGCCTTGGCGCGCGCGCTGGTGACGCGGCCAAGCGTGCTGCTTCTCGACGAACCATTCTCGGCGCTCGACGCGCTGACGCGGACCAGTCTCCAAGACCGCCTGGTCGAGCTTTGGCAAAAGAGCCGCCCCACTCTCGTCCTGGTCACGCATGACATCGAAGAGGCGCTGGTCGTCGCCAACCGGGTCGTCGTCCTGCGCCCGCGGCCGGGACGCACCGATGCGGTGGTCGATGTGCGGCTCGAGCGCCCCCGTCATCGCGACAGCCGCCATTTCGAAGCGCTGAAGCACAAATTGCGGGGGGCGCTCGACCTTTCGCTGCGCGATGAAGCTTATCGCAGTGCCGCAGAATAGGCTGACCGCAGTCCTGTCCTAGCCGTATACTGGCTTATCGACAATCATCGCGCCGGATGCGCAAAGGTAGGCCATGTCGGAATCAGGTAGCCGTTTTCTCGATCTGCTGGGCATCTTGGGTGTGCTTTTTCTGGTCGCCGCAAATGGTTTCTTCGTCGCTGCCGAGTTTTCGATGGTTGCGGTCCGCCGCAGCCGTGTCGCCGAATTGGTGGCCGCCGGCCGGATGAATGCCGCAGCCCTCCAGCGCGCCGTCAACAATCTCGACGCCAACCTCGCCGCGACCCAGCTCGGGATCACCATTTCTTCGCTGGGCCTGGGCTGGATGGGCGAGCCGGCCCTGGCGCACCTGATCGAGCCCCTGCTGAGCTATCTCCCGGCTACGCTCGCGGCGGCGAGCTCGCACGCCATCGCTGTGGTCATCGCCTTCATCGTGATCACGGCACTGCACATCGTCCTGGGCGAACTCGCGCCCAAGAGCCTCGCCCTTCAGCGCAGTGAAAGCACCGCCCTTTGGGTGGTGCGTCCGCTGGGGGTTTTCCTGTTCCTCCTGAAGCCGGCGATCGTGACGCTGAATGGATTAGGCAACCTCGTCCTGCGGCTGGTGGGGCTGCGCCCGGGGACAGGCGAAGAGTCCCTGCACTCGCCCGAGGAACTGAAGCTCCTGATCACTGCCAGCTATGAGGCGGGCCTGATCCAGGAAGCACAGCAGGAAGTCGTGGAACGGGTATTCAGCATTGCCGACCGTCATATCAGCGATATCATGACGCCGAGGCCCGAGCTCGACTGGGTCGATGCCGACGACAGTCCGGAGGAAATCCTGAAAAGCATCCGCCAGTGCCCGCATGACCAGATGCTGGTGGCAAGGGGGACGATCGACGAGCCGATCGGCCTGATATCGAAGCATGACGTGCTCGACCAGATTCTGGACGGCCACCAAGTGAACCTGGAAAGCATCATGCACCAGCCTTTCGTGGTCCTCGAAGTCACGCCCATCTTCAGCGTGCTCAGCCAGTTCAAGAAGGGTCCGGTCGGGCTGGCGATGATCGTCGATGAGTATGGGAGCCTGAAGGGGATCGTCACCCAGACCGACCTCCTGGAAGCTCTTGCCGGCGATCTGCCGGAGGCGGAGGACGAGGAGCCGCACATCGTCGAACGCTCCGACGACTCCTTCCTCGTCGACGGCCTGACGCCTATTCGCGATGTTTTCAACCGGTTGGGCCTTCCGGAAGTCCTCGCGCAAGACGGGTTCCACACGATTGCGGGCTTTGCGCTGTACCGGTTCGGGCACATACCGACGGCGGGAGAGAAGTTCAAATACCGGGACTGGAAATTCGAAGTGGTCGATATGGACAGGCGGCGCATCGATAAATTGCTGATCTCGAAAAAGCAGAAGGCAAAGCCGGGAAAGGCGCGGAAGGGCTAGAGCATCGGCCCGAAAAGTGTGTACGGTTTTCGGGTAAGCCGATGTAAAAATAAAGAGATAGAGCGCCGGGCCGATTCTATGAGAATGCCCGGCGCTCTAGCCGAGCGAGGAGCTCCTCGAGACGGTCAAGCAGCGGTTCTTGACTGGGCAGGATCTTCCGCCGCGCCTCGATGAGGCTGAACCACGCCACCTGATCGACTTCCGGAAAGGATTGGGACCGGCCGCTGCGCGGCGGCCATTCCAGCTCGAAGCTGTTGCTGACGAAACTTTTCGGATCGAACGCCGCCTCAACGGCGAAAGCGGTCAGATATTTCCCGCCGGCCTGACGGATCTCGCCCAGGGGATGCATGTCCTGCGCAACGTCCCATCCCGTTTCTTCCTTGAACTCGCGGCGCGCCGCCGCCGAAGCCACTTCGGTCTCGCCATATTCGCCCTTGGCCAGCGACCAGGCGCCTTCGTCGCGCTTGCGCCAGAACGGGCCGCCCGGATGGACCAGGAGGACCTGAAGCTCATTCTTCGACTTGCGAAACGGCAGGATTCCGGCACTTCTTTTCGGCATGGAGGTCTCAGCGATTGAAGAACCACAGGATCAACGACAGCACGATGCTGACAAGGATGCCCGTCGTGATCGGCGCATAGAAGGTGAATTTCTCTCCCTCGATCATGATGTCGCCCGGCAATCGCCCGAGCCCGATGCGCCCGAGCCATGGCCAGAGAAAACCGGCGATGACGAGAACGATACCGATGATGATCAATGACCGTGACATGGTTCACCGAAGGAAATTCTAGCGCGTATCCCGGCGAAGTGGAATCACTTCGCCGATCGGGCGTTCCCACAAAAGGAACCCTCGCGCGCGGTGAGAATTACCCTTTTGCCGGTTCCTGCGAAGACATGGGAATGTTGTCCATGACCCCGCTGCTTCAGATTTTGACGCTCCTTGCGGTATCGATCGCCATGGCGCTGGCGCTCGCCCATGCGCTGGAGTTCCCGGGCAAGCTCAGGCTTTCGCGCGAGGACTACGAAACCGTCCAGGAGATCTACTATCCCGGCTTCACCTATGGCGGCGCCAGCGAAGGCATCGGACTGCTGCTCCTGCTCATCCTGCTTCTGCTCGGGCCCTGGCAAGGCGCGCCCTTCTGGCTGACGCTCTCGGCACTGCTGACGGTCATCGTGATGCATGGAGTCTATTGGCTCTTCATTCACCCGATCAACAGCTTCTGGCTCAAGGATTTCGAGCTCAAGGGTTTCGGCGCGCGCTTCTTCGGTTTCGATTTCCGTACACGGAATGATTCGGGGCTTAGGCCGGATTGGACGGAGCTGCGCGACCGCTGGGAATATGCGCATATCGCCCGCGCCGCCTTGGGCCTGCTGGCGCTTATGCTTCTCGCCGCGGCCCTGGCTCTTTAGTTGGTTCATCCACCGGCAGCCGCGCGAGGCAGTCCTGCGCCAGCCTCAGATAGGTCTCATCCTGCGTCTCTCCGAAATTGGTGAGCGCGGCATCGAACAGTGTGCGATAGGCTCGGCTCCTTTCCTCATCCGGCATGGCGAAGGCCTGAAGCGTGTCCAGATCGAGCGTCGTCCAGCCGTCAACCGGATCGGGCAGGCCGCGCCGTCGCAAGAGGGCGGCTTGCCTCGCGATCTCGGCCTCCAGCGCCTGAGCGAAACGCTGCCGATGCGTCATGTTGTCGGCGTGGGTGCGGTAGTCGACCAGCGGGTCCGGGAGATTGGCCAGCTTGAACTGTTCGTCGATGCGCAGCCAGAAGTCCATGTCGGGGGCCTTCCTGAATTGCAGCCGATAGCCGCCGACCTTGTCGAATGCCGCCTTCCTGATCATGGCGGTGGGATTGCCTATGGGCGGAACGGCGTGGCTGGCCAACTGCTCGTGGCAGGCTTCGGATGTCAGCGGATAGGAATGGCTGGCGCCGGTGAGCTTCCCCTCACCGTCGATCGTCCGGATGGCGCCGCCGACGACGGCGATCTCGTCATTTTTCTTCATGAAGGCCACCTGCAGCGCCAGCCGGTCCGGCAGCGCCACGTCATCATGATCGAGCCGGGCCACCAGCGCGAAACGTGCTTTCGCGAATCCGGCATTGGCCGCGGCGGCTTCACCGCGATTGTCCTGATGGACCACACGGACACGGTTGTCGGCCCGGGCATAGTCGTCGGCAATGGCGCCCGAGCCGTCGGTCGAGCCGTCATTCACGACGATGAGCTCGAGCGCACGATGGCTCTGCAGCAGGACGCTCTCGATGGCGCCGGCGAGATAGGCCGCACCATTATGGACCGGCAGGATGACCGACACGCTGGTCTCGGCCGGCTTCGCCTTGCGGGCGGGACGAGGCAGCCGTCGCGCTGCGGAGAGTTCTTGCCGCGCGCCCTGCCGGCTGAACACGGCGATGTTGCGCTGATAATGCGCATCGATGCGCGGATCGCCCGCCAGAACGGGGCTGACACAATCGACTGCTTCATAGCCCTGCTTGGCGAACAGCTCCGCCCACAAGGCTTGCTGCCGCTTGTCGCGCTGCGGCGTGCCCGGAGGCGGCGGCGCGAACAGGAACAGGATGACGGGTGCCAGGCCGGCGAGCCAGTGCACCAGCTTTTCGGCGAGCGCGATCGAGGAAATATCCGGCACCTCGAAGCAGCAAGCGAGGCTGGCCGGCGGGCCCTTTCGCTTCGGCGTCGCGGAGAACGGTTCGATGACCAGCGATGGAACGCCGAGGCGTGAGAATTCTTCCGCCCACAGCTCAGCACCGCGCCCGGCACAGATTGCCGAAGTGACGGCGAAGGTTTTGAGCACGGCCGGTGCCGCGATCTCGGCCACGAAACGCAGCCGCGCCCGGCTGAGGTCATAGGGCTGGTCGTCGTCCTCGATCACGGTATTCACCGCGGCTTCGCCGTCGAGCTCCTTTTTCACTGCGGCGAAAATCCGGTCGGCCTTGCGCCGTCCGAGCGTCTCGCGGAAATGCGCCAGCATGTTGTCGGTCGCCCAGCCGATCTCACGAAAGCCGATCGTATAGTTCCTGATCCTGTCTTCCCATGTATTGGGATAGGGCGGCCCGAGCGGACGCTCGAAGCGATGCAGCCAGCGCAAGGCGGGAAGGCACAGCACGCGGCGGCCCGCCTGGCGGAATTTCTCATGTAGATAGCCTTCCTCTCCGCCGAAGCCGCGAAAGGCCGGATTGAATCCAAGCCAGGCATCGCGGCGGCAAGCAAAGGCGCCAAGACCCTGGAAGGAAATTTCGAAAGGCGGACTGTCCGGCGCCGCGCCGCGCGGATCAGTGGCCCAATGGCCGAACATGCCATTGTCCCATTGCTCCGCCCAATGCGTGCTGACGCCATCGAGGCTTTCACTGATCAGGGGGCCCTGGATCAGGTCGTTGCTCTTGGGCGAGGCGCGGAAATAGTCGATGAGCGCTTTGAGGCCGCCCGGCGTGAACAGCACATGGCAATCCATGCACAGGACGAATTCGCCTTGGGCCTCGCTGAAGACCCGGCTTTTCACGGCCGTGCCGGTCATGTCGCTCACCGGCACATAGCGCAGATTGGGGATGTGATCCTCGAGACGCTTGAGCGCCGCTGCGCTGCGGCCGTCGGGATGATTGTCGATGATGAGGAACTCGACCTCGGCAAGGATCTCGGGGTGATAGAGACGAATGGACTGGAGGCTGAAATAGACGCCGTCATAGTCGTCATAAGTGGCCATGCCGATGGTCAGGAACGGCGAGAAACGCCGATTGCTGGGTTCGGGCACCGGAAGCTTGGACTTCGATCTGGCACGTGGCCGGCCAATGCCGGAAACGAAGCGGGTGAAATCGGAAGGCGACAGCTTCTCATCGAGTGTCAATCTCGCCAGGCGGTCGACCAGGCCGTCGATTTCCTCATAGTCGGAATAGCTGAGCGCGATCGCCGGAATGTCCCGCGCCATCTTGATCGGCCAGAGATCCGGATCGGCGCCCTGGGCCTCCTGCGATGCCCGCTGCGCCCCGAGCAGCAGGGCGGCGGAAGCCGTATCCAGCATCTCGAGGCCCGCCCGCTTGTCGCGCACATGGCGGGGAAAGATCATCAGCCGGCAGGCATGGGACGAGCCTTGCGCGATCCAGGCGGGCTTCAAACCGATGAGGATGCGTTCGCCGATGCGGGCCATGGGGGCATCCGCGACATCGGCAAGCGCCACGAGATGACCGGCATCCGCTGCCGGAAAGGAGAGCGGTGTCGGATAGCCGGCAAGCGTTCCCGTCTCGTCGAGGAGGACGATCTGGTTGTCGGCGATGAAGGCGAAGCCCTTCTCGATGAGCCAGGCGGCGAGCGAGGATTTGCCGCACCGGGCGGGCCCGGCGATGAGGATGGCGCCCTCGCCGCGCTTCACCGCGGCGGCCCGCAGCACCGGCACTTGCGCCTTGGCGGCGAACCGCTCGGCAAGGACATCGAGGAGGCGGAGCGCCAATTGACCGCGCTTGAGACCGGATTCCGGGCGTCGCCTTCCGACCTTCAGCACGAAGCTGCGATCGGGGGCTTCGCTGATGACCACTCTTTCACGAGCCGTGGCGGTGGCGGCGGGAGCGTGAGTCAAGCTGCCGAGGATGCCGTCGCGCAGCAGGTGCTCGGGCAATGTGATGGCGATGCTATGTTGTCCGAGCCCGATGACGACGTCGGTCATTCACACTGTCGTCCTGCCGAAGATGCGCAAAGCATGCCGGGGTTCCTGTCACCAAATCGGCTCACTCTCTAGCATTCTGGCCGGTGATGAAAAGGGGCGCCGGATCGGGCCGCCTCAGGCCGAACCGGCCTGAGGCGGTCCTGGGCATTCGGGGTATCCTAGCCCTTGATGAAGCTCAGGAGATCCTTGTTGATCGTTTCGGCCTCGGTCGTCGGCATGCCATGCGGGAAGCCCTTATAGGTCTTGAGTATCCCGTTCTTAAGGAGCTTTGCCGACAAGGGTGCCGAGTCGGCATAAGGCACGATCTGGTCGTCATCGCCATGCATCACCAGCACCGGCACCGTGATCTTCTTCAAATCTTCGGTGAAATCGGTCTGCGAGAAGGCGACGATGCCGTCATAATGGGCCTTGACGCCGCCCATCATGCCCTGGCGCCACCAGTTCCAGATCACGCCTTGCTGAGGCTTGGCGCCCGGGCGGTTGTAGCCATAGAAGGGCCCGGCCGGCACGTCGTAATAGAACTGGGCGCGGTTGCCGGCGACCTCGGCCTGGAAACCGTCGAACACCTCCTTGGGCAGCCCGCCCGGATTGGCGGGCGTCTTGACCATCAGCGGTGGCACCGCCGCGATGATCGCCGCTTTCGCCACCCGGGCCTCGCCATGGCGCGCCAGATAATGCACGACCTCCCCGCCGCCGGTGGAATGGCCGACATGGACGGCGTCCTTGAGATCGAGATGCTTCGTCAGGGCGGCGAGGTCGTCGGCATAGTGATCCATGTCATGGCCATGGCCGACCTGGGTGGACCGGCCATGGCCGCGGCGGTCATGGGCGATGACGCGGAAGCCCTTATTGAGGAAGAAGAGCATCTGGGCGTCCCAGTCGTCGGCCGAGAGCGGCCAGCCATGGCTGAAGACGATGGGCTGGCCCTTGCCCCAGTCCTTGTAGAAGATGTCGACGCCGTCCTGGGTGGTGACGATAGGCATGGTCCTGATCCTTCTGTTGAATACGACGTTGAACGTCTTTGATGTGGAAAAGATAGGTAGGCCGGCGCATGATGCCGATTGGCAAAACTGACATTCTTCAGGGCGAAAGTGACAAGGAAGCCGGAGACCTCCCTGACCGAGATCGCCATACTGGACTACCGCTATTCCCAGCGCACCGCGATCCACGGCCTGACCGACCTCTTCATCGAGGCGAGCCGGATTTCGCGCGAGCTGGCGGGGGCCACGGCGCGCACGCTGCGCGTCACCCATTGGCGGCCCGGCGCCGATGGAAGCGACGAGCTGGAAGTGAGCTTCGACACGCATGCGGGACGCCCTGCCGGGCCCACGGTCATCATCGCGCCGCCGACGCTTCACGGGCCGCCGGCGCTCGAGACGAGCGCAGCCTTTGCCGGCTGGCTGCGCCGCAAGCATGAGGAAGGGACGACGCTGTGCTCGGTCTGCGGCGGCACTTTCCTCCTGGCCGACACCGGGCTCCTCAGCAATCGCCGCGCGACCACTCATTGGGGCTATGCCGAAGAGCTGGCGAGGCGTCATCCCGATATCCATGTCGATGGCGACAAGGTGATCGTCGATGATGGCGACATCATCACGGCGGGCGGCATCATGGCCTGGACCGATATGGGCCTGAAGCTCATCGACCGCTTCCTGGGCTCCGCCGTGATGCTGACCACGGCAAAATTCTTCCTGATCGACACCGCCGGGCGCGAGCAGCGTTTCTACAGCAGCTTTTCGCCCAAGCTGCGGCATGGCGACGAGGCCGTGCTCAAGGTACAGCATTGGCTGCAGAAGGAAGGTTTGCGCAAGGCGACGCTGCCGGCGATGGCGGCCCTGGCCGGCCTCGAGGAGCGCACCTTCCTGCGCCGCTTCCGCAAGGCGACGGAACTCAACCCGACCGAATACTGCCAGCGCCTGCGCGTCGGCAAGGCGCGCGAGATGCTGGAGCTGACGAGCCGCACCATCGACCAGGTGGCCTGGGATGTGGGATATGAGGACACGAGTTCCTTCCGCAAGGTGTTTCAGAAGGTTGTGGGGCTGAGGCCCGGAGATTATCGCAAGCGCTTCGCGGTCACGCCGTCCGCGCCGGCGCATCAATGAGTGAGGATGAAGATGGACATCAAGCGAAGCGGCTCGCAGCCGTCGCGAAAAGGCCCGGCTGAGTATTTCACCGGCAATGTGCGCATCGATCCGGTATTCGATGCAGCCGATCCGGCGCGCGTGCGCTCGCTGGCCGTCACCTTCGAGCCGGGCGCCCGCACGGCCTGGCATACGCATCCGCTCGGCCAGATATTGATCGTCACTTCAGGCACCGGCCGGGCACAGCATTGGGGCGGCCCTGTCGAGGAGATCCGGCCGGGCGACGTCGTCTGGTTTCCGCCCGGCGAGAAACATTGGCATGGCGCGGCACCGTCATCGTCGATGACTCACATCGCCATTCAGGAAGCGCTCGATGGCAACACGGCCGAATGGCTCGAGCAGGTCAGCGACGAG
>Ga0187894_10000519_pt1 | contig 52339 bp, 32 predicted proteins | sample GBC1701081metaG_FD_136650 | JGI IMG/M metagenome (GOLD analysis project Ga0187894, IMG submission 136650) | White microbial mat communities from a lava cave in the Kipuka Kanohina Cave System on the Island of Hawaii, USA - GBC170108-1 metaG ...
CGCCTGGGAGGCTCCTCCGGTCGCGACATCGTACGACATCGTGAAAGGTTCGCTGTCATTGCTGCGTTCCTCAGGAGGCAACTTCAGCACGGCGACATCGGCGTGCATTGCGCGCACGACCCCCGCCCCGAGCGCCGAAGATCTCGGTACGCCGGCCCCGGGAGACGGGTTCTGGTATCTGGCCCGCGCGCGGAACTGCGCGCCGGGGACTTACGACGACGCTCCCGGCTCGAGTCAGGTCGGTTCGCGCGACGCCGAGATCGCAGCCTCACCGAATGCCTGTCCCTGAGCCCATTCCCCCCGCATCAGGGGGACTCGGTGTTGCCGAGATAGGCCCCCGCCGGAGGTTTACAATCCGGCGATAACACGACAGCGGGGGGCCGGTGCACGGACCGGACGAACGAGCCACGATCTGGCGGCTGGCAGGTGAGCTGGCCGCGGCGCGCACGGAGCCGCAGGCGGCCGGGGTGATCGCCCGTGCGGCGGCGCTCATCGCGGGCGCCGACGCGGTGCGAATCTGGCTGCTGGACAGCCGCGAGGGCTACCGCTTCGCGGGTGTGTGGCCGGAGACCGAGAAGCACCCGCGCACCATCCCCGACAGCGTGCCGCGCGCGATCATGTTCGGATCCGCCGTGGCCGGCGAGTCCAAGCGGCCGTATCGCTCGTCGCTGACGGTTCCGCTGCACACCGGCACACGTCCGCTCGGTGCGCTCGAGCTGCTCGAGAAGAAGCGCGACGCCGGGCCGTTCACCCCCGCCGACCGGCAAGGACTCGATGACCTGATCGCCGCCGCCGACGCGGCGCTGCCGGCGGTACGCGAGCGGGCGGGCCGCGAGCGCGATCATCTCGAAGTCGCCGCGCGCCTGACGCGCCTGTTCGACATCGGCCGGACGTTCGCCCGCACGCTCGAGGAGGAACCGCTCGAAAAGATCGTCGCGGAGCGGGTCGCCGCCGCACTCGAGGTCGAGGGCGCGTACTGGTGGCGCCTCAACCCGGACGGCGACCTGCTGACGCTCGCGGCGGCGGCGGGGCCGCTCGCCGCGTCGGTCGAGGGCTGGGAGCTGGGCGAAGGCGAAGGGGTCGCCGGCCGCGTCGCCTCGACGCGCGAGTCCCTGCTCGTCTCGGGCGACGCGGCCCTCGAGGAGCATGGCCCGCGCCGCGAGACCGACGCCGGCGCGGAGGTGCGCGAGTCCGCCGCCGTGCCGGTGACGGGCGAGGATGGCGCGCTGCTGGGCGTGATCGAGATCGTGAACCGCGAGGGGGACGCCCATCTCGGGCGCGAGGACCTGATCTATCTCGGAGAGATCGCGGAGTCGGCGGCGGTCGCGTTCGGCAATGCGAAGCGCCTCGACGCAGAGAAGCGCGCGAACGATCTCGGCTCGCTGCTCGCCGCGTCGCAGATGATCGGCGCCACGCTCGATGTGAAGAAGGTGACGTACACGCTGGTGCACCAGGGCGCCGCGGTCATACGGTACGGCCGCGCGGCGGTGGGCCTGGTCAAGGGCGCCGACATCGCGCTTGCGGCGGTGAGCGGCAAGACGTTCGTGGACGAGACGCAACCCGACATGGTCTCGCTGAAGCGGATCCTGCAGTGGGCCGCGGGACTCGACGAGGGGATCTACGTCGTTCAGGAGGAGGACGGTTCGATCGACGCGGACCGCCCGGAGACGCGCGAGAAGTTCGCCGCCTGGTTCGCCGAGACGGGCGCGCGCAGCTTCCTGGCGGTGCCCCTGAAGGACGAGGAGGGCCGCGTCGGCGTGCTGTCGTACGAGGCGAACGAGCCGTACGCTTTTTCGGCGCGGGACTTCGAGGCGGCCGGTCTGCTGGCGGTTCAGGGCACGCTCGCGATCCGCAACGCGACGCTCTACCAGCAGGTGCCGATGATGCGGCTGTTCCAGCCGTTCGCGAAGGGCGACGCGGCGGGCGGCGCCTGGTGGACCGGCAAGCGGAAAGCGCTGGCCGCCGGCGCCGTGGTGGCGCTGCTCGCGCTGCTGATCCCGGTGCCGCTGCGCGTCGGCGGCAGCGCGCGCGTGCTGCCGGCGGAACGGCGGCCGGTGACCGCTGGTCTCGACGGGCGCCTGGCCCAGGTGCTGGTGCACGAAGGGGATGCCGTCGGCGCGGGGCAGATCCTGGCGCACTTCGATGAAGGGGAGGCGCGGGCGCACCTGGCCGATGCCCGGGCGCAGGTGCAGGCCTGCGAGCGCGAGGTCACGCGACTGCGCGCGGCGGGCGACTCCTCAGCGGCGGCGGTCGAGATGGCCCGGCTCGACGGCCTGCGCGCCGAGGCGGAGCTGCGGGAGGACGAGCTGTCGCGTACCGTGCTGCGCGCCCCGGTCGCGGGCGTCGTGGCGACGCCGCGCGTCGAAGAGGCCGCCGGCATGCGCCTCGCGCGCGGCGATCTGTTCTGCGAGGTGGTGGATCCGAGCAATCAGCGCATCGAAATCGCCGTGCCGGAGCGCGACGCGTCGCTGGTGGCGCCGGGCCTGCCGGTGAAGGTGATGATCACCGCCGACCCGACACATACGCTCCTGGCGACGGTGGAGCGGGTGGGCGCCGTTGCGATCCCCGAGGACGCGATCCCGCCGGGGCCGGGGATCGCATCGCCGGGCGAGAGCAACGGCGCGGTGGACGGCGTCGTGGCGAGCGCCTCGGGGGACCGCGTGCTGCTCGTGAGCGCGCGGCTCGACGCGCCGCTGCACCTGCGCCCGGGCATGACGGGCGAGGCGCGCATCACCAGCGGCAAGGCGACGCTCGGGCGTGTGCTCTTCAGGCGCCCGGCGCTTTGGCTGCGCCGCACGGTGTGGGGATGGCTGCCCTGAGTCCGCAGCCCCGGCTGGCACCGGGGGTGATTGTCCGCCGCATCGTGGGCCGCGACGAGACGTGGACCATCGCGAAAGAGCCCGAGACCAGCCAGTACTTCCGGTTCGAGGAGTGGGAGTACGACCTGCTGGCGCTGCTCGACGGCACGCGGGACCTCGACGCGCTCGCCGAGGCGATGCAGAAGTCGCACCCCGGGCTGCGCATGGACGCGCAGGACGTCGCGGACGCCGTCGAGGGGTATCGCGGGGTCGGCCTCATCGAGCGCGACGAGCGCGAAAAGCAGCTCGGGATGATGGATCAGCTCAAGACGCTGCGCCGCCGCCGGTACTTCGCGCCGGAAGGGGTGAACCTCTTTCAGATCGACATCAAGATGTTCGATCCCGACAAGATCCTCACCCGCCTGGTGCCGCGCGTCCGCTGGATCTGGTCGCCCTGGTTCGTCGTGCCCTGGCTCGTGATCTTCGCGGTGGTGCTGGGCACGATGATGCAGCACTGGGACCTGTACTGGGCGGGGTTCTTCTCGCTCTGGAACCTGCCGGAGCGCGGCGCCGCCGGCTGGCTCGTGCTGCTGGCGCTGCTGTTCGGCGTCAGCCTGTGGCACGAGTTCGGCCATGCGGCGACCTGCAAACGGTTCGGCGGCGAGGTCCACGACATCGGGGTCATGATCTTCTACCTGCAGCCGGCGTTCTATTGCCGCACCGACGACTCGTATCTGTTCCCGAGCCGCGCGCACCGCATCTGGACGACATTCGGCGGCGCGTACTTCGAGCTGATGCTCTGCTCGGTGGCGGCGGCGATCTGGATCCTCACACCGGCGGAGTGGACGCTGCACTCCGCGGCACTGACGATCGTGTTCTTCACGGGGCTCTCGGTCATCGCGCTCAACGTGAACCCGCTGATCCGTCTCGACGGCTACTACGTCCTGATGGACTGGCTCGACGTGCCCGACCTGCGCGAGGACAGCTTCCGCTACATGGGCAACATCCTGAAGCAGCGGCTGCTGCACCTGAAGGTCGACCAGACTCCGGTGCCGCGCCGCCGCCGGCGCATCTATCTGATCTACGGAATCTGCTCGATCGTCTACACGACCTTGCTGCTCACGTTCCTGTTCGGTCTGTTCCGCCGGCTGTTCGAGGGCTGGCTGGGCCCCGCGGGAATCCTCGCGCTGCTGGCGGCCGCGGGGTGGATGTTCCGAAAGAAGCTCGCCGAGGGATGGCGCTTCGGCCGCTTCGTCTGGCTCGACAAGAGGGAGATGCTCATGCAACCGAAACGCCTGGCCGCGGCCGGAGTCGCGGCGCTCGGGGTCATTGCGCTGCTCACGCTGCCGCGCACGGCGACGCGCGTGGACGGGGAGTTCGTCGTCGAGCCGGGCGAGCGGGCCGTCGTGCGCGCGCCGGCGGCGGGAATGATCGGCGAAGTGCTCGTCGCGGAGGGAACGGCGGTCAAGGCCGGCGCGCCTCTCGCCCGGCTCGTGAGCGCCGAGACGCATGCGGGGCTTCGCGCCGCGAGAGCCGAGGAGGCGCGGCTGGGGCGCGAAGCGGCGCGCGAGGCCTCGGCGGGCAATACGGGCGGCTCGTTCGGCTGGCGGGACCTGGCCGCGGCGGCGCACGAGCGCGGCCTCCTGGCGGCGCGGCGCACAGAGGAACTGCTGCTGCGCGCGCCGATCGCCGGGGTGGTCACGACGCGCGACCCGGGGAGCCGCGCCGGGCGCTACCTCGAGGGGGGCGAGACATTCTGCATGGTGGACCGCATCGGCACGGTGCGACTCGAGACCGAGCTGCCCGAGAGCGAGATCGAGGAGATCGGCTCGGGAACCCCGGTGCGGATTCTGGCGCGCGCCGACGAGGGACGCACGCTCCGCGCCCTGGTGCTGTCGATTGCCCCGGCGGCCCGGCCGCCGGCGGCGGGGGCGCACGACGCGCTGGATCTGATCCGGCCGGTCAATCGAGTGGCCGTGGCGGTCGAGATCGCGAACGCCGAGGCGCTGCTGCGGCCCGGCATGACCGGACGCATCCAGTTCCTGACGACGGAGCGCAGCGTGGCGGGGAAGTGGTGGCGGGGATTGCGGCGGTGGGCGGGGCGATTGATCTGGTGATGCGGCCTTAAACGATTCGACCCCGCCTGCTCCTCGTTTCCGGACTCGGCCGGGGACCCGCTAGCAGGCGGGGTCGAACGGGGGAGACCTCTACTAGAACTTGGAGACGAGCGCCTTGCGGCCCGCGAGCTTCTTCGCGAGGGCCTTCTTGCTCGCCATGGGGGCCTTCTTCGCGAGGGCCTTCTTGCTGGCCATCGGAGCCTTCCTGGCGAGAGCCTTCTTGCTTGCCATGGGGGCCTTCTTCGCCAGGGCCTTCTTGCTGGCCATCGGGGACTTCTTGGCGAGAGCAGACCTGCGCGAAAGAGCGGTGCGCTCGGCAAGCGGCTCGTTCGTGGTGTTGTAGTTCTCGAACCGGACCTCGGTGTGCTCCTCGCCGGTCAGGTTCCGCAGCTTCGAGCGCTGCTTGTCGGTGAGCTTGATCGTCACGCTCTTGGGCTTCATGAGGTCTCCTCCCTAAGGATTGTTTGCGGTCACGCCGCCCCAGCGGCGCCGGCCTTCTGTAAAGCAACTGTGTTGCCAGGGGTGCCGGATGGGGAACGGGCTGGCCGGCGGAGTTCCCAAAGGCAAGAAAACCCAGAACTGGCGCGGGTTTGTGGTACGCGCGCGCGGGTTGTTCGGTCCTCGGGCGCGCGCCGAGTGCAGACCAGTGGTCGAATTATTCACCCGCGTGATGGATGAATTATTAAACCGCCCCAGCGGGCGCTATCTAGATGATGCCCTTCGTACGGCGCGGATTACAGAGCGTATTTTCGGACGAGGTATTTCATCTGGCCCTGGTCGAGGCCAAGCTGCCGCGCCGCCTCCGCCTTCTTGCCCCCCGCATTGCGGATTGCCTCGACGAGCAGCCGCTTCTCGTACGCCTCGACCGAAGTCTTGAAGTCGACTGGCGCTCCGTTCCCGGCCCCAACGGCCTGCCCTGGTGCGGCCGCCGGTGGCGCAAGCGCCAGATGCTCGACCGTGACCTCGTCACCATCGGCGAGCAGCGCCGCCGATTCCACCTTGTTGCGCAGCTCGCGCACGTTGCCGCGCCAGTCGTGGGCCGCGAGGGCGATCATCGCCTCCGGGGAGAAACGCAGCGCCCTGGCGCCGCGCTCGGTGCGTGCCGCGTGCATGAAGTGCTCCGCGAGCAGCGGAATGTCCCCCGCCCGGTCCCGAAGCGCCGGCACCTTGATCGGAAAGACGGCGATTCTGAAGAACAGATCCTCGCGGAACGCCCCGCGCTCGACCTTTTCGCGCAGGTCCTCGTTGGTCGCGGCGATCAGTCTGATGTCCACGGGCCGCGACTTGTTCGAGCCCAGCCGCTCGACGCGCCGATCCTCGAGCACGCGCAGGAGCGTGACCTGCGCCGAGGGAGTCAGGCAGCCGATTTCGTCCAGAAACAGCGTGCCCCCGTCCGCCGCCTCGAAGCGTCCCGCCCGCGACGCCACCGCGCCGGTGAAGGCCCCGCGCTCGTGACCGGACAACTCCGCCTCGAGCAGAGTCTCCGGCAGCGCCGCGCAATTCACCGGCACGAACGGCGCCGCCCGCCGCGCGCCACTGAAGTGAATCGCCCGCGCGACCAGCTCCTTGCCGGTGCCGCTCTCGCCCTGGATGAGCACGGTCACCGCGGCGTCGGCGACCCGCCGGATCGACTCGGCCACGCGGTTCATCGGCTCGCTGACGCCGATCAGCCCATCGACCGAGAAGCGGCGCGACAGCTCGTCCCGAAGCCGCCGATTCTCCCGCTCGAGTGTCTGCCGCTCCAGCGCGCGGCGGAGCACGATCCGCAGCGTGTCCAGGTCGGCGGGCTTCTGAAAGACGTCGTAAGCCCCCTCGGTGATCGCGCGCAGCGCCGACGACCGCTCCTCGAGCGCCGACGAAATCACCACGAGCGTGTCGCCCCCCCGCCGGCGCGCCGCCTGCAGGATGCGAAAGCCCTCCTCGGGCACGTTGTCCGGGGGAAGGCACAGGTCCAGCAGCAGCAGGTCGGGCGGGTCGGCCTCGAGCGCGGCGATCGCCGCCGGCCGGTCGTGCGCTGAGCGGATGTCGAACTCGTCCCGCAGCGCCCACACGATCTGAGTGACGAGGTGCCGGTCGTCATCCACGATCATGAGCGAGGGGCGATCGCCCGCCATCGCTTAGCCCCTGTCTGCGGGGAAGAGGAATCGCAGCCGCGTCCCGGCGCCGGGGGCGCTGCGCAGGCTGACGGAACCGCCATGAATCCGCGCGACCTGGCGCATCGTGTAGACGCCCAGACCCAGGCCGTCTTCTTTCATGCTCGCGACCGGCCGGTGCTGCGGATCGAACCCCGGGCCGGTGTCCTTGATTTCGGCGACGATCCGCCCGCGCTGCGCGCGCGTGGCGAGGGTGAGGTCGCCGTGCCCGCCCATCGCCTCGAGCGCGTTCTCGATCGCGCAGGCAAAGGCGCGGCGCAGCAGGAACGAGTCCCCCCACATCGGCGGCACCGCGCCCCAGTCCTCCGCCACGCGCACGCGGCGCAGAAGGTCGGGGCGCACCTCGGCAAGCGCCTCGCGCATCAGCCTCGTCACGTCCACCCGCAGCTTGATCATCACGCGGCCTTCGTGGTCGCGCAGGTCGGCGGCCAGACGGCGCAACTGCGACACGGTGTCCTGAAGCAGGTCGAGCGCGGTGCCCTTGAACAGCGGGTCCTCGTAGTTCTCGGACAGGTTCTTCACGAGGAAGGCCAGCCGGCCCGCCAGGTTCTTCAGGTCATGGACCGCCATGTTGGTGCCGGCATCCACGGCATGCGGGCCCGCATTGTGACCGGCGGCCGGCCCGGCGGCGCGCCGCCTGGTCGCGAAGCCTTCCGAGCTCATGCCCCGCCTCCGCCGAAGCGCACCTGCACCGCCGACCCGAGCCGCAGCGACGGGGCTCCGGACGACAGCTCAACGATCACCGGCGCCGTTCCGCTGACGGGGTCCACGGCGGCGCCCACGAACACCACGCGCGCGGCAACGCCTGCCGGCTCGATGCGCGCCGACCCGCCGCGGCGCAGCGTGCCCAGGGCGGCCTCGGGAACGTCCACGCGGGCGCGCAGCGGCCCGCGCGCGGCGACGCGGAAGAGCGGTGGCGAGTCCACATCGTCGGTCACGCGCTGGCCGACGACCGCCCAGCGTTCCAGCACGGTGCCGCCGAACGGGGCGACGACGGTGCACTGCTCCAGCTCCGTGCGGGCGAGCGCGGCGCGCGCCTCGGCGCGCTCGAGGGCCGTCTGCGCTCGCTCCAGGTCCTGCGCCGATACGATCTTCTGCTCCGCGAGCGGCGCCAGCCGATCGCGCTCGGTCTTCGCAAGACGCGCGTCCGCGTCGGCAAGCGTCACGGCCTGGGAAGCGGAGTCGGTCTCCACGCGCGCGAGCGCCTGTCCTGCCGTCACGACCGCGCCGCGGTCGACCATCACGGCTTCGATGACTCCCGGCTGGCGCGCGGTCACGCGCACGTCGTGCTCCACGTACAGCGTTGCGGGGTACCCCGTGGGCCCGAGGCCGCCCGAGGGCTCCCCGGTGGTCGCCGCGTCACGGCCTGCGGCACCTGCGTCTGTCGCCGCGCCGCCATCTGCCGGAGGGGGGTTCGATTCGCCCGGGCTTGCGGGGGAGGTCGATGCGGCGGGCCGGCCTGCGACGGCGGCGGACGGCTGCGAGCCGCAGCCGGCGGCCAGCAGCGAAACCAGCAAAGCCCCCAGAAGCAGCCGAAGGCCCAACGCGAATCCCCCCCCTGTAAATGGGGATTATCCGCTGTTTACCCTCCGGTGGCACTCCTGTGGACGATCCGATACAACGCCCCGGCGTAGTCGTCCGAGACGACCAGGGCCCCGTCGGGCATCACCTGCACGTCCACCGGCCGGCCCCAGACCCGCTCGTTCGCCAGCCACCCCTCGGCAAACGGCTCGTAGGACACCGCCTTGGCCCCCTCGAGGCGCACCAGCATGACCCGGTAGCCGATTTTGTTCGTGCGGTTCCAGGAGCCGTGCTCGGCAAGGAAGATCTGGTTGCGGTAGCGCTCGGGAAACAGTGTGCCCGTGTAGAACCGCATTCCCAGCGCGGCGACGTGCGGGCCCAGCTTCTGCGCCGGCGGCGTGAATTCGGGGCAGGGGCGCTGGCTGCCATAGCGCGGATCGAGGATGTCCCCGCCGTGGCAAAAGGGGAATCCGAAGTGCATGCCGGCCTTCGGCGCGCGATTCAGCTCGTCGGGCGGCCGCTCGTCGCCCATCATGTCGCGCCCGTTGTCGGTGAACCACAGCTCCTTCGAGAGCGGGTGCCAGTCGAACCCCACCGTGTTGCGCACGCCGCTCGAATAGATGTTGAGTCCGGTGCCGTCGGGCTTCATGCGCAGGATCGCTGCGAATCGGGGGTCGTCGGAAAGGCACACGTTGCAGGGCGCGCCGACCGGCACATAGAGCAGCCCGTCGGGCCCGAAGCGGATGAACTTCCATCCGTGATGCCCTTCCTTCGGGAGCGTATCGAGCACGACGGCCGGCGTCTTCGGCCCGGCCGACGCGTCCGCGAGCCAAGGGGTCAGCCCGTCGATCCGCAGGATGCGGCCGATCTCGGCGACGAACAGCGACCCGTCGCGCCACGCAACGCCGTTCGGCGTATCGAGGCCGCGCGCGACGACGCGCACGCTCTCGGCCCGGCCGTCGTTGTTCTTGTCGGCGACGGCATAAACGACCCCTTCGCTGCGCGTGCCGACGAATAGAACTCCCGGAGGGCCCTGCGTGAGCGAGCGCGCCCCCGGCACGTTCGCGGCGTACACGGAGATCGCAAACCCTTCGGGCAGCCGGATCCGCTCGACTGGCAGATCGGCTGCGATGGCGCGCCCCGCGGCGAGCCCGGCGGTGAGAATGCCGGGCAGCCCGAGACGCATCCCCCGGGACTTCATGCGAAGACTCTACTTCACGATGAGCCGGGCGCCGAGCGCCGCAAGGAGGGCGAGCGCCGAGATTCCTATGAGACCGAGCGGCCTGTCGATGGCCGCGACACCGGTCCACTGGAGGTAATGAATCCTGTAAAGACCGTCGATCCGGTCGGTGTCCCTGCCGCGCTGGGAGACCGAGAGGGTGGCCCAGTCCAGGGAGAGCGACGCACCGGTGCTCGTCGCCGCTGTCGCGCCGTCGGAGCCGTCGGCCTTCAAGGAAGTCACGACACCGTAGCGCCCCGGGTCGTTCGCCGCGATCTCGTCGAAGAGCGGTTTGAGCGTCTGCGGGTCGGGCCGCGGCCGCGCGGCGCCGCTAGCCGGGTCGCGCTGCTCCCACCCCGCCCCGGTGCGTACGAGCAGATGCTCGCCGAGACTCGTCCGCAGCCGCCGGACCTCCAGCGCTCCCGGACCCGCGATGCCGTGCGCGCCGGCAGCCGCGTCCTCGAGCGGCAGAGTCTTCACGCGAGCCGGGCCATACGCCGCATCCCAACCTGGCTTGAAGAAAAAAAACAGGGCCGTCATGCACCAGCCGGCCATGGGCAGCAGCAGAACGGCGCCGAGCACGCGGTGAATCGGCCGAGCGCCCATAGAGCCGCGGACGATATCCTCCGGCCCCGGGTCTGTCCAGCCGCGGGGCGCATCGGTTAGCCTCGCGCCCCCATGCGAAAAGAACACATTCTGATCCCCAGCGAATCCATGCAGCGCAACGTGCATCTGTGGGCGTACGGCCACTATGGCCCGCCGCTTCTCGTCTTTCCGTCGGCGGCCGGCATGGCGCACGAATGGGAGGCGCAGGGGATGGTCGAGGCGCTCTCGGAGTTCCTCGAGGCGGGCAAGCTCAAGCTCTACTGCACCGAGAGCAACGTCTCCGAGGCGTGGACGCGCAAGGAGAATCCCCCCGACTGGCGCATCCAGCGCCACCAGATGTTCGAGTCTTACATCGTGAACGAGCTGGTTCCCTGGATCCGCGAGGACTGCCAGACCGAGGACATCAAGATCGGCGTCAGCGGCACCAGCCTCGGCGCGCTGTTTTCGGCGATCTTCGCGCTCAAGCATCCCGAGACGTTTCACTGGGCGCTCTGCATGAGCGGCCGCTACGACGCGCTGCGGTTCATGGATGGCAAGAACAGCCCCGACGTCTACTTCAACAATCCGCTCGCGTTCGTGCCGAATCTCGACGGCGAGCCTCTCGAGCGGATCCGGCGCAACACGCACCTGGTGCTGGTGTGCGGCCGGGGCCGCTGGGAAGAGGGCAACATCGAAGAGACGAATGCCCTGGCCGACATGCTGCAAGCCAAGGGGATAGGCCACGAACGGGACATCTGGGGGCCGGAGGTCTCGCACCAGTGGCCCTGGTGGCAGAAGCAGGCGCGGCACCACATAGGCCGCGCGCTCGCAAGATAGGCGCCGAGGAGTAGGCTCGACCCATGGCGCTGCAACCAGGCAGCCGTCTGGGGCCCTACGAGATCGTCGAGCCGCTCGGCGCCGGAGGGATGGGTGAGGTCTGGCGGGCGCGCGACATCCGCCTGGACCGCGAGGTCGCCCTCAAGGCGCTCCCCGAGCGGCTGGCCCACGACCCCGTCGGCCGCGGCCGGTTCGAGATCGAGGCGAAGGCGCTTGCCGCCCTCACGCACCCCGGGATCGTGCGGATCTTCGACGTCGGCGAGGAATCCGGCACCTCGTACGTCGTCACCGAGCTGCTGGACGGCAGCACGCTCGCGGCACGTCTGACCTACGGCCCCCTGTCGCCGATCGAGGCGTGCCGCATCGCGGCTGCAACGGCCGAAGCGCTCGCCGCGGCGCACGAGCGGCGGATCGTGCACCGCGACCTGAAGCCGGCGAACATCATGCTCACGCGCGACGGCCGGGTGAAGATCCTGGATTTCGGCGTCAGCCGCCGGGACGTACTCGGCGGGGATGGGCCCCCCGACGCGACCGCGACCGCCGCGCTCGATCTGACCCGCGCCGGGGCCATCGTCGGCACGCTTGCGTACATGGCGCCGGAGCAGGCGCAGGGCAAGCCCGCGGGGCCCGAGGCGGATCTGTTCTCTCTCGGCACCGTGCTTTACGAGATGCTCACCGGTCACGCGGCCTTCAGCCGCGCCTCGGCCGCCGAGACGATTGCCGCCGTTCTGCGAGACACGCCTCCGGCAGTGCCCGAAGCCGGACTGCCGGGCCTCGCGGCGGTGACGGGGGTCATGACCGAGTTGCTGCGCAAGGACCCCGCGCACCGCCCCGCCACCGCATCAGAAGTCGCCCGCCGTCTGTACGCCTGCGCCGATGCGCTGGGCGCCGGCGCCGCGACGCTGCTCGCGCTGCCGCGCCGCGCCGTCTCGGACACACGGGTTCCGAACAACCTGCCAAGGGACCTCTCGACGTTCGTCGGCCGCGGCGAGCTGATCGAGTCGGTGATCGCCCTCCTCTCCAAGGCGCCTCTCGTCACGCTGACCGGCCCCGGAGGCTCCGGCAAGACCAGGCTCGCGCTGCGGGCCGCGTCGCGCGCCGCCGACGCGCACCCTGATGGCGTGTACCTGGTGGAGCTGGCCCCGCTCACCGATCCCGAGGCGGTGCCGCACGCCGCGGCGGCGGCGATCGGCGTGCGCAGCGCGGGATCGGTGCCGACGGAGAAGCTGGTCGCCGGCGAGATCGGCCGGCGCACGATGCTGCTGGTGCTCGACAACTGCGAGCACCTGATCGGCCGCGCCGCGTCGCTCGCCGGAGCGCTGCTGCGCGCCTGTCCGAACCTGAAGATTCTCGCGACGTCGCGCGAGCCGCTGGGCGTCCCCGGCGAGTCGGTGCTGTCGGTGCCGCCGCTCGAAGTCGCCGACGACCCGGAGCAGGCGGCGCAGAGCGACGCCGTCGCCCTGTTCGTGGAGCGGGCCAAAGCCGCCCGGGCGGCGTTCACGCTCGATGCGCGGACACTCGAAGCGGTCACGGAGATCTGCCGGCGACTCGACGGCCTGCCGCTCGCGATCGAGCTGGCGGCGGCGCGCGTGCGCGCGCTGTCGCCCGAGCAGATCCTCACGCGCCTGGGCGACCGCTTCGCCCTGCTCACCGGCGGCGCCCGCACCGCGGAGCCGCGGCAGCGCACGCTGCGCGCCGCGTTGGACTGGAGCCACGACCTGCTCACGCCGCACGAGGCGGCGCTCTTCCGCCGCCTGTCGGTGTTCGCCGGAGGCTGGACGCTCGAGGCCGCCGAGACGGTCGCCTCCGGCGGCGACATCGAGGCCGGCGCCGTGCTCGACCTGCTGGCGCATCTCGCGGATCGCTCGCTGATCGTGGCCGAGACGCGCCAGGGCGTGCACCGGGCGAGGATGCTCGAGACGGTCCGGGAGTACGCGTGCGAGAAGCTCGAGGCCGCGGGTGAGGGCGAGGATCTGCAGGCGCGCCACCGGCGGTGGGTCGCGTCGCTCGCCGCCGATCTTTCCGGGAACTACAGGACCATCCGCGAGCGTCCGGCGCTCGACGCGCTGGATTCGGAGCGCGACAACCTGCGGGCCGCGCTCGAGCGCGCGTTGACATCGGACCCTGTCGCGGCCCTGCGCATGGCCGTCGACGCGGGGGTGTTCTGGCAGACGCGCGGCGGATTGCGCGAAGGCCGGCGCTGGCTGGAGCGCGCGATGGCGCGCGCCGGCGGCGCCTCGGCGGACCTGCGCGCCGTGGCCGATATCGAGCTGGCCTCGGTGCTGCGGCTCCTGGGGGACCTCGACGGAGCGATGGCGCACCTGAACGCCGCTCTCGCCGCCTTCGAGGAGGCGGGGGAGATCCCCCGCGTGTGCTCGATCCACGGGATCATCGGCAACGTCCGCCGGGACCAGGGCCGGTACGAGGAAGCGCGCACGCACTACCTGATCTCGATCGAGCTGGCGAAGAAGACCCAGGACGGATTGCGACTCCGTACTACGCTGAACAACCTGGGGACCGTCGAGCTGGACTTCGGCAACCTGCAGCGCGCGGAGGATCTGTTCCGGGAGAGTCTCGCCCTCTCGCGCGCCGCCGGCGACGAGTGGGGCGTCGCGAGCCGCCTGGGCAACCTGGCGTTCACGCTGGGCAAGATGGGCCGGCATGCCGAGGCGGTGCCGCTGCACGCCGAAAGCGTCGGCATCTGGCTGCTGTTCGACGACCGGCGCAGTCTGGCCGAGGGCCTGGAAATGCTCGGGGCATCGATCCAGCAGACCGGCGGCTCGGCGACCGCCGTCCGTCTCTGGGGTACCGCCGCACGCGAGCGCGAGGAGTCCGGCGCCGCCATCACCAAGCCGAACGAGGAGGAGTTCGCGCAGGAGCTGGCCGCCGCGCGCGCGGAGATGGGAGAGGCCCGGTTCCGGACGGAATACGAAGTCGGGCGGGCGATGACCCCCGCCGAGGCGGTGAAGGGGGCGCTCGGCAGTCCCCAGGGCGGCTAGGCCGCCCGGCCCGCCAGCCGGCTAGGCGGCGACGACGCGCAGGGTCTCGCTGATGTCCGTGAGCATGCGCCGCAGCTCGTCGTAGTCGGGGTGCCGCACGCGCATCCACGCGTTGGCCATGTAGCCCGCCTCGATCGGCTGCGTGCCGGAGCCTTCCGGAGGCAGGTGCATGTCGGTGATCCACTGGCCGTAGCGCCGCTCCACCGAGTCGAGGCCGTCGTAGCGCACGATCTGCCCGTCCTGCGTCGGGCGAAGACTGAGCATCGCCGCCGAGAAGCGCCGGCTGGGCGTCTGCGCCCCGCGGCCGTGCACGATCGCCATCGCCCATTCGCGGTAGATGTCGAACTCGTTGGCGGCGGAGTAAACGTCCCATGCGCCGACCCCCGGCGGCCGGCAGCCGATCTCGGAGAAGGACAGCCCCTTCGGCCCGTAGAACCATTCCATGTGTGTGGCCGAGGTTTCGATGCCGAGCGCCCCGATCACCTTGCGCCCCATCGCCTTGACCTCGTCGTAGCCCGGCTCGTTCAGGCGGTTCGTCGTGATGAAGACCGGTGAGATCCAGCGGTTCCGCATCGCCTCGAGCACGCCCGGGTAATAGTGCGTGACGAATTCGTGCAGCGGCTGCCCGGCGATCGAGATCGTGTCGTAGAAGCCTTCGTGCCCCTCGATGAATTCCTCGAGGGCGACCGAGCCGCCGCGGCCCACGTGCTGCTCGGCGAGAGCCCTGTCGAGCGCCGCCTCGTCGTCCACGCGCGTGGTGCCGGAGGCGCCGGCGGCGGAGCGCGGCTTCACGATCAGCGGATACCCGGTCTCGCGGGCAAACCTGCGCGCCTCTTCGGCCGAATCGGTGCCCAGCGAGCGGGCGCAGGGCACGCCGGCGGCGCGCAGCGCCTCCTTCATCGCCGGCTTGTCGCGGCACAGAAACGCCGTCTTCACCGTGGTGCCGGGAATCTGCGCCGCCTCGCGCACGCGCGCCGCGGGCAGGATGTGCGCCTCGATCGTCGCCTCCATCCGGTCGACCCACGACTTCCCCTGAATACTCCGAACTGCCTCGTAGAGCGCCCCCTCGTCCACCACCGAGCGGATCCGGTGATAGTCCGAGAGCCAGGAACGCAGGTCGGAATCGAAGGCCTCGTACGGCCGCTCCCCGATGCCGCTCACCCTCGCGCCGACCTGCGCGAGAGCGCGCACGAACTGGCGCTGGTTCGAAGGGAAGGCGGGCTCCACGAAGATCACGTGCATGCGAGTCTCCTTACGCGCTCGCCGGCCGGCCGGCGAGCCGGGCGTAGAGGCGCTCGTATTCCAGGATCTGATGCTCCCAGGACCAGTCCTCGCTCATGCCGTTCTTCTGCAGGCGCTCCCAGCCGGCGGAGTCGGCGAACGAGTCCATCGCGTACGTCAGGGCCCAGCGCATGGCCTCGGCGTTGAAGTGGTCGAAGAGAAAGCCGGTTCCCTGGCCGCTCTCTTTGTTCCACAGCGTGACCGTGTCGGCCAGGCCCCCCGTCCGGCGGACCACCGGCGGCGTGCCGTAGCGCAGGCTGTACATCTGATTCAGCCCGCACGGCTCGAACTGTGACGGCATCAGAAAGATGTCGGCCCCCGCTTCGATGAGATGAGAGAGGGGCTCATTGTAGCCGCGCCAGAACACCACGCGGCCAGGGTAGTCCGCCTGCAGGCGATGAAAGAACTCCTCGTAATGGCTCTCGCCGCTGCCCAGGACGGCCAGGCGCGCGTCGCGCCAGCGGAGCATCTGGGGGATCGTCTCGAAGAGCAGCTCGACCCCCTTCTGCGCCGTCAGCCGCGACACGATGCCCAAGACCGGCACGCGCGGGTCGTACGAAAGGCCCAGGCCGCGGCAGAGTGCCTCTGTGTTCTGCTTCTTCGCCGCGAGATCGTCCGCCGTGTACGGGTGGGGGATGTGCCTGTCGTGCGCGGGGTCCCACTCTTCGTAGTCCACCCCGTTCACGATGCCGAAGACGTTCTCGGTGCGGGCGCGCAGCACGGCGTCGAGACCGCGGCCCTGCTCCGCGCTCTGGATCTCGCGCGCGTAGGTCCGGCTGACCGTCGTGATCGCGTCGGCGTAGAGCAGCCCGGTCTTCAGGAATCCGAAGTGCCCCGCCTCGAGATCTTCCCGGTACAGCAGCTCGGGCCGGTCCGCGAGGGTCACGTCGCCCAGCATCCGCGACGGGTACACCCCCTGGTAGGCGATGTTGTGGATCGTCAGCATCGAGCGCGTCTGCCGGAATATTGCGTCCCAGGCATACACCCACTTGAGATAGAACGGCATGAGCGCGGTGTGCCAGTCGTTGGCGTGCGCGATGTCGGGGGCCCAGCCCATGCTCTGCGCGGACAGCAGCGCGGCGTGCGTGAGCAGCGCGAAGCGCACCGGCTCGTCAGCGTTCTGGGTATAGATTCCGGGCCGGTGAAAGAGCGCGGGGCAGTCCACGAAGTAGATGCGGATGTCCGATTTCGGCAGCGGCGCGGTGAAGATGCGAAACCGGTACCGCCGCCCGCCGAGAGCGACCGACAACGTCTTGAGGAACGACACCGATTGGAAGTCGCGGCCGTCGGTCTGGATCTTCGAGTACAGGGGGGTGAACACACGCACGTCGTGGCCCCGCCGCGCGAGGTAGCGCGGCAGTGCGCCCGATACGTCGCCCAGACCGCCGGTCTTCGAGAATGGCGCGACCTCGGCCGACACGAACAGGATGTTCAATGGGTCCATCCGGAAGTCGGCATTCTATAGAATCGCGGCGAGTTCCCAATGCCCTTCGGACCCGGCTCCCAGCGCCAGTTCGCCGACCGCGCGTTTTCGCGCACGGCCGGGGCGCCGCTCGTCGGCGGCAACGACGTGCGGCTGCTTCTCGACGGGCGCGAGAACTATCCGGCCTGGCTCGAGGCGATCGCCGCCGCACGGAGCACCGTTCACTTCGAGTGCTACATCATTCAGGACGACCCCACCGGCCGGCGGTTCGCCGACGCGCTGGGCGAGCGGGCCCGGGCCGGCGTGCGCGTGCGGCTCATCTACGACTGGATGGGGGCGCGCGGCCGGACCGGGCGCCGCTTCTGGAAGGCGCTCCGCGAGGCAGGGGTCGAGGTGCGCTGTTTCAACCCGCCACGCTGGGACGAGCCGGTCGGGTGGCTGCGCCGCGACCATCGCAAGTGTCTCGTCGCGGATGCGACCGTCGCGTTCGTGACCGGTCTCTGCGTGGGCAAGGAGTGGGAGGGGAACCCCCAGGCCGGAGTCGAGCCGTGGCGCGACACCGGTGTGAGCATCCGTGGTCCCGGGGTGCGCGACGTGGCGCTGGCCTTCGCCGACTCGTGGGCGAGCATGGGCGCTCCGGTTCCCGACGAAGACCTGCCGCCCGAAGGCACGCCGGGCATCGCCGGCGAGATCCCGCTGCGCGTCGTGGCAGACACGTCGGGAACCGCGGGCGCCTATCGCCTGGACGTGCTGATCGCCGCGATCGCGCGCTCGCGGCTGTGGCTGGCCGACGCCTACTACGCCGGCACGCCGGCCTACGTGCAGGCGCTCTCGGCCGCCGCGAAGGACGGCGTGGACGTGCGGTTGCTGGTGCCAGGCGAAGGGTCCGACATCCCCGTCGTTCAGGCGTACTCGCGCGCCGGCTACCGCCCGCTGCTCGAGGCCGGGGTGCGCGTGTTCGAGTGGAACGGCCCGATGCTCCACGCCAAGACCGCCGTCGCCGACGGGCGCTGGTCGCGCGTCGGCTCGACGAATCTCAACGTCGCCTCCTGGATGGGGAACCGCGAACTCGATGTCGTGGTCGAGCACGAGGGCTTCGGCGCCGGGATGGAAACCGCCTACACCGCCGACCTCGCGCGCGCGACGGAGATCGTACTGGCGCGCCGGCGGATCCGGTTGGCCCCCGGCATCGAGCCCCCGGCGGAGCGCCCGCGCGGGCGGCGGGGGCGCGCGAGCCGGGCCGCGGCATCGGCGGTGCGCATCGGAAACACCCTGGGAGGATCGCTGACACAGCGGATCCTGGGGCCGGCCGAGGCGAGTCTCATGGCGAAGGCCGGCCTGGTCCTGCTGCTGCTCGTGCCGGTCGCGATCCTGTGGCCCGCCGTGATCGCCTGGCCGCTCGCGGTGCTGGGGCTGTGGTTCGCCCTGGCGCTGCTCGTGCAGGCCTGGCGCGCGCGCCGCTGAGGCGGCGCCACCCGCGGGCGGATGGTATTCTGTGAGCCTCATCCCATGAAGGACTTGCCGGCAACGACCGAGCCGGCCGCCCCGCCGGCGTCGCTGGCCGGCGTCCTGGCCGAAATCGCCGAGGTGGCTTCGGAGACCCTGGAGCTGCAACAGGTCTTCGACCGCGTGGCGAACGCCATCCGGCGGCTCATCCCCCTGGACAGCCTGGGCGTCGTGCGCATCCTCGACGGGCGGTGGCTCGTGCTGCACGCCATTACCTGCCGGGTGCACACGGATACCCCGGAAGCGGAAGGCATGACCGGCCCGTGCCCGCAGCACGAGTGCAGCCAGCCCGAGTCCCTGGAATCGTGGTCCCCGCGCCTGCGCCCCCGTCAGGGCCCGATCGCGCGCGTGGACGACGCGGCGCTGGAGCTGGACCCGGCGTTCCCATCCGACAGGCGCCTGATCGAAAAGGGGGTGCGCTCGGCGATGTGGGAGCCGTTCCGCGCCGCCGAGGCGTTCGGCGGCGGCGTGTGGGCCAGCGCGCAGCGCGCGCACGCCTTCTCCGACGAGCATCAGCGCATCCTGAGACCGATCGCGGCGCTTCTCGGCTCGGCGGTGGAGCACTGGCGCATCTGGGATGCCGACCGGCGCCGGCAGGAGCGGTTCGATCGCATCGAGGCGCTGTTCGCGACGCTCGCCAGCTCGCTCGACGTGCGCGAGGTGTTTCAGCGGCTCTCCGCCGAGATTCAACCGATCCTGGGGCACGACCTGATGACGCTGAGCGAGCTGGACGCGCGCGCGGGCGTGGCGCGCATCACCGCCCACGTCGGCGAGTGCGACATCCCCGTGCCGGAAGAGCCGATCCCGCTCACCCCGGCGGAGCTGGCGGGTCAGATCGAAGCCGAGGTCATCCACGACATCCTCACCGAGGTGCCGCCAGGGTCGCACCGCCAGCGCCTGATGCTCGCGTCGGGGATGCGCTCCCTGCTGCGGGTGCCGGTGTGGCTGTCGGGGGAGATTCAGGGCGGGCTGATCTTCTTCCACCGCGACCCGTCGCGGTACTCCCGCGACGACGTGGACGTCGCGCACCGCCTCGCCGACCGGATCGCGCTGACCCTCTCGCTCGGGCGCCTGTCCGAGGAGGCGCGCATCGCGGCCGAGGCGCGCGAGCGCGCCGAGCGGCTGGAAGCGACGGTCGCAACGCTGGCGCTCGAGCTGGAAGCCCGCGGGCGCAGCCGCGTCGTCGGTCTTTCGCGCGCGTGGAAGGAGACGCTTCGTCACGTGGGTCTCGTCGCGCCGTCCGAGACCACGGTGCTGATCACGGGCGAGTCGGGCACCGGAAAGGAAGTCATCGCCAATCTGATCCACCAGGGGTCGGCACGGACCGGGAAGCCATTCGTGGCGATCAACTGCGCCGCGCTTCCCGAGCAGCTTCTGGAGTCCGAGCTGTTCGGCCACGAGAAGGGCGCGTTCACCGGCGCGATGGCGACGAAGATCGGCCGGCTCGAGCAGGCCGCCGGCGGCACGCTCTTTCTCGACGAGGTTGCCGAAATGAGCCCCGTCGTCCAGGCGAAGCTGCTGCGCGTGCTTCAGGAGCGTGAGTTCCACCGCCTGGGCGGCACGCGCACGCTGCGCGCAGACGTGCGCCTCCTCGCCGCGACCAACCGCGACCTGGACCGGGCGATCGCTCGCGGCGAGTTCCGCGAGGATCTGTTCTATCGCCTCAACGTCTTCGCGATCCGGGTTCCCGCGCTGCGCGAGCGGCCCGAGGACATCCTGCCCCTCGCGGAGTTCTTCCTCGAGGATCTGGGGCGCAGCATGGGCCGGCCTGCGGCGGGGATCTCACGCGACGCCCGGGGCTGGCTGCTCTCGCACCCGTGGCCCGGGAACGCGCGCGAGCTGCGCAACACGATCGAGCGCGCCATCCTGCTCTGCGACGGGGGACTGATCACGCGCGAGCATCTTCCGCCCGCGCCCGGCCGCGACGGCGTGTCCGCGCGGCCCCACGACGGAGTTGCGCGCCTGGACGGCGCCCCCTTTCCCCCCCTCGGGATGGATCTCGAGTCGGTGGAGCGGAGTCTGGTCCAGAAAGCGCTGGGGGAGAGCGGCGGCAACAAGTCGAAGGCGGCCCGTCTGCTGGGGCTCACCCGCGCCCAGCTCTACACGCGTCTCGAAAAGTACGGCCTCGTCCACTGACGCCCGCGCCTGGGCGCGGGGCCCACGGACCGCGCCGCGTCAGGCCGGCATCAGCTCTTCGACGCCGGGCTCCGGGATCTCCTCGCCGGCCTCGTCTTCGGTGACCCCGCGGCGGTGCGTTGCCGCCACCAGCACGTAGATCGACGGCACGACGAACAGTGTGAAGGCCGTGCCGATGATCATCCCGGTCACGAGCATGGCGCCGATGCTGTTGCGGGCGCCGGCGCCCGGCCCGGTCGCGAGAATCAGAGGGAAGTGCCCGGCGACGGTCGCCGCGGTCGTCATGAGAATCGGCCGCAGGCGCGTGCCGGCGGCCTCGATGACCGCCGACAGCTTGTCGTGTCCGGTCTCCTGCAGGTGGTTGGCGAACTGCACGATCAGGATCCCGTTCTTCGACACGAGGCCGACGAGCGTGATCAGGCCGACCTGGCTGTATATGTTCAGCGTCGTGAAGCCGAGGAACGAGAACAGCAGCGCGCCCGAAATGGCGAGCGGCACCGAGCCGGCCAGGACGATGAACGGATCGCGGAAGCTCTCGAACTGCGCCGCCAGGACCAGATAGATCAGCACGGCCGAGAGCATGAAGATCGTCAGGAACCGGCTGCCCTCGGTGCGGAGCTGGCGCGACTCGCCGGCGTAGTCCACGGTGAATCCCTGGGGCAGGATCATCTTCGCCTCGTTCTCCAGGGTCGAGAGCCCCTGGTCCAGCGACACGCCAGGCGGCAGAACGCCCTGGATGCGCACCGCGTTGAGCTGCTGGAACCGCTTCAGCTCGCGCGGCTGCGTGGTCGTGCGCAGAGTCGCGAACGTCGAAAGGGGCACGAGCTTGCCGTCCGGGCCGCTGACGTAAACGCTCTCGAGCTGCTCCGGTGTCAGGCGCGCGGCGCGCTCGAGCTGCGGGATGACCTTGTACGAGCGCCCCTGGATGCTGAACCGGTTCACGAAGTTGCCGCCGAGCAGCGTGGAGAGGTCGGCCCCCGCGGCGGACAGCTCCACGCCGAGGGCGCGGACCTTGTCGCGGTCGAACACGACCTCGGTCTGCGGCTGGTCGAATTTCAGGTCCATGTCGGCGTAGATGAACAGGCCGCTCTCGTACGCCTTCTGCACGAGCGTGCCGGCGAACTCCACGAGCCGCTCCGGCTCCGCCGTCGAGGCGACCACGAAGTCGACGGGGAAGCTGCCGCCGCCCGGGAGCGCGGGCGGTGTGAGCGGGATCACCCGCACGCCGGGGATCTTCGCCAGCTCGCCCGACGCGATGACCTGCAGCTCCGCCGAGGTGCGCGTGCGCTCGTCCCAGGGCTTGGTGACCATGCCGCCGAACCCGCCGATAGGCGAGGTGAGCAGAAAGGTGTGCGCCGTCTCGGGGAACGACTGGAAGACGTCGTTAATCGCGGGGGTGAACAGACTCGTCTGGTCGAGCGTGGCGTTCGGCGCCGCCTGAATGATGCTGAACACGACCCCCTGATCTTCGTTGGGCGCCAGCTCCTGCTGCGAGAACATGTAGAAGGGGACCATCAGCAGCGCGACGATGATCCACAGCACCAGCACAACCGGCCGCCAGCGGAGCGTGCTCGTGAGCATGCGGGTGTAGGTGCGCCGGATCCCCTCGAAGCGGTGATTGATCCAGCCGGCGAAACCGCGCTCGGTGTCGCCGGAGCGCAGAAGCCGGGAGCCCATCATCGGAGAGAGAGTGAGCGCCACGATGCCCGAGACCACGACGGCGCCGGCGAGGGTCAGCGCGAATTCGCGGAAGAGCGTGCCGGTGAGACCTCCCTGGATGGCGACTGGCGTGTACACCGCGGCCAGTGTGATCGTCATCGCGATGATCGGGCCGACCAGCTCGCGAGCCGCCATGATGGCGGCTGGCACGGGCTTCAATCCTTCGTGCAGGTGCCTTTCGATGTTCTCGACCATGACGATGGCGTCGTCGACCACCAGACCGACCGAGAGCACGACCGCCAGCAGCGTGAGCAGGTTGATCGTGAACCCGGCGACCGCCGCCAGGAACACCGCGCCGATGAGCGAGATGGGGATGGCGACGATCGGGATGATCACCGCGCGCACCGACCCCAGGAACAGATAGATCACGATGATGACGATGAGCAGCGTTTCGGTGAGGGTCCGCAGGACCTCGCGCAGCGCGCTCTGGATATAGTCCGTGGCATCGTACGGGATCGCCGCCTTCATCCCCGCGGGAAGCTGCTCTTCGATGAGCGGCATCGCCTCGCGCACCTGGCGGATCACTTCGAGCGAGTTCGCCGTGGGCAGCACCCAGATGCCCATGAACGTGGCGGTCTGGCCGCTGAAGCGCACGTCCTCGTCGTAGTTCTCGGCGCCGAGCACGACGTCGGCGATCTCCCCGAGTCTGACGACGACGCCGTTCTCTTCCTTGACGACGAGCTGGCGGAACTCCTCGGGCGTGCTGAGGGCCGTGTTGGCGACGAGATTCACCGACACCATGGAGCCCTTGGTGCTGCCGAGCGTGGAGAGATAGTTGTTGTTGGCGAGCGCGGCGCGGACCTGCGATGGCGAAATGCCGAGCGCGGCCATGCGGTCGGGCTTGAGCCAGATGCGCATCGCGAACGTGCGCCCGCCCAGGATGTCGGCGCGCTGCACGCCGCTGATGGCGGAGAGTCGCGGCTGCACGACGCGCGTCAGGTAGTCTGTGATCTGGTTCTGGTCCAGCTCCTCGGACGAAAAGCCCAGATACATCACGGCGAACTCGGTGTCGGCGGTCTGCAGTTCGATCTCGGGGGCCTCGGCCTCCGGCGGCAGGTCGTTGCGCACCTGGGCGACCTTCGCCTGGATCTGCGTCAGCGCGGAGTTCGTGTCGTAGTTGAGCTTGAGGTGCACGCTGATCGTGCTGAGGCTCTGGGCACTCGAGGATTCCATGTAGTCGATGCCGTCGGCGCTTGCGATCACGCGCTCGAGCGGCGTGGTCACGAAGCCGCGGACAAGATCGGCGTTCGCGCCCACGTACACCGTGCGCACCTGGATCACCGCGATGTCGCTGCGGGGGTACTGTCGCACCGCCAGGCTGCGGATCGACTGCAGCCCGGCGATCAGGATCACCAGGTTGACGACGATCGCCAGAACCGGGCGGCGGATGAAGAGATCGGTGAGCCTCATGGAACCCTCAGTTGTCCTGCGGGCGCGGCGAAGGATCGTTCGCCGGCTGGATGGAGTTGTTCACCAGCACCGCGGCGCCGTTGCGCAGCTTGAACGGTCCCGAGGTCACGACCTCGGCCCCGGCCGGCACCCCTTCGATCACGGCAACCTGATCTCCCCGCGACGCGCCGAGCTTCACGAACTGCTGGCGGACGCCCTTGTAGTCCGCGCCCTGAGGGTCCTTCATGTGCTCGACGATGAACACCGAGTCGCCATACGGCGCGTAGCTGATCGCGGACGCGGGCAGGGGAATGACCGGCATGCCTTCCTCGAGCAGCACCCGGACCTCGACGAACATGCCGGGGCGCAGCGCACTGTCCTTGTTGGCGAGAGTCGCCTGCACCTGCACGTTCCGGGTCGCCTCGCTGACCAGCGAGTCCACCGCCGTGATCGTGCCGGAGCGCAGCACCGCGGGCGCGCCGTCGTCGGAGACCTTGACGCCGCCGCCGACGTGCACCTGCCGGAGCTGCTGCTGCGGAATGCCGAAGTTGACGTAGATCGGATCGAACGACTGCAGCGGAGCGACCGGGTCGCCGCTCTCCAGGAACTGACCGAGGTTCACCTGGCGAACGCCGAGCCGGCCGGCGAACGGCGCGCGGATCGTCTTGCGGTCGATCATGGCGAGGATCTCGGCGACCTGCCCCTCGGCCTCGTCCACCGCCGCCGCCGCGGCGTCCCACTCCGACTGGCTGCTGACGCCCTTCGCCACGAGCCCGCGCAGCCGCTCGCGCGTGGTCTTCGCCAGATCGCGCCGCGCCTTCGCCGCCGCGAGCTGCGCCTGCTCCTGCCGCGTGTCGAGCCGCACGACCACGGCGCCGGCGCGCACGCTGTCGCCCGACTGGAACTCGATCTTCTCGACGATCCCGGGCAGATCGGCGGAGAGCAGGACGCCGTTGACCGCCGTCACCGTGCCGACGACGTCGAGTGTCGGCTCCCACGTTTCCTGCCTCGCGACGATCGTGGTGACCGCCTCGGGAGGCATCTGGAACGAGCCGGCCTGGGCGATCGCGGTCTGGATCTGCCGGTACTTCACGAAGCCGAGCACCGCGAGCAGGACCACCACGGCGGCCAGCATGAGGAGCATGCGCTTGATCATTGAGGGTCTCCGGCGGGGGCCGCGGCGACGGCGATCCCGCGCTGCTCGAGCAGCGTTCCGGTGGCCCGGGCCAGCTCGGTGAGGGCTCTCCGGTAGTCGGTGAGGGCGCCGATCTCGTCGAGACGGGCGCGGGACAGGTCGTTCTGCCGCGTGAGGACCAGGAAGTTCGTCGAGAGGCCGGCGCCGTAGCGGTCCTGCTCCGCCGAGAGCTGCACCTCGGCCGCCTCGCGCGCCGCCGCAAAGGCCTCGATGCGTTGGCCTGCGGTCTGGAGCGCCGCGGCGGCATCGAGCACTTCGACGCGCACCGTCTTCGAGATGAATGCGAGGCTCGCATCGGCCTGGCGCTCGTTGCTTTCCGCGATCGCCGCGGCGGCGCGCGCCGAACGGTTGCCGATCGGGATCCGGAAGACGAGCCCGCCCCGGAAATCGTCAAAGTCGGGTTCGAGGAGATTTTCCAGCGAGCTGCGCCAGTCTCCCTCCACTCCGTCCGGGAGCTCGTCGGGCACGCCCGGGAAGGTCACCGTGTTCGGATTGGCTCTTCCGGTGAGCCCGAACCGGTCGTAGGAGAGCACGGCGTCGAGGGCGGGGCGCACCGCGTTCTTCGCCCCTTCGGTCTCGGCGCGACGGCCATCGATGACCGCGGACGCCTCGGCCAGCTCCGGCCGCTGCTGCAGCGCCTGCGCCACGGCGGCGTCGGCGTCCACCGGAACGATCGTTACCTGGGGATCGTCGGCGGGTGCGAGCGGCTCGTTCCAGAGCGGATCGGTCTCGGAGAGGATCAGGCGCTTGAGTGCGTGCTCGGCGCGCAGGGAGTTCTGGCGCATCTCCAGCAGGTCGCCGCGCCGCCGCTCCAGCTCGGCGCGCGGCTGGGAGATCTCCGCCTTCGGCGCGGTGCCTGCGTCGATGCGCAGACCCGTCTGCTCGAGCTGCTGCTCCGCGAGCCGCACCGACTCCTCGAGCGCCGAGATCGCCCGGCCCGCCGCAACCCAGAGCCAGTAGACGGTTTCGACCGACGCGGTCGTTTCGATGACCTCGCGGCGCAGCGACGCTTCGGCCCGGCTGTGATCCGCGGCGGTGACGCGCAGGGCCACGCGGGCCGGGTCGATCATCAGGTCGCGCAGCAGCGGCTGGCGGAACTCCACGCCGGTCTGTGCGCCGTAGGCGGGCGCCAGCAGGTCCACAGTGTTGTCGCTCCACGCGCGGTCGGTGGAGACGTGCAGAGTGACCGCGCCGCCGGTCGGCAGGAGCTGGCTGATGGACGCGGCGAAATTGGCGTCGGTCGTTGTCGGCGCCGGCTCGCCGTCGGGCGTGATGGAAAAGGCCGAGTTCAACGGCTGCGTCGCCTCCCGCCACCCGGCCGCCGCCTCGAGAAACGGATCGTATGCGCCCTTCGCCCCGTTCACCGCCTCGCCGGCGGAGAGCAACTGCTCACGCTGCACGTAGATGTTTTCGTTCTTCTCGAGCGCCATCGCGACCGCCTCGGCGACGCCGATCGCGCGCGCCGGGGCCGCCGTCGGGGCCGTTTCGGCGGCGGCGGCGTGCCGCGCGGGCACGAAACCCGCGGCGAGCGCGCACAGAAGCACCGGTCCTGCGAGGCGGCTCACGAGCAGCCCTCGCGGTCCACGCGCACCTTCTGGATGCGGGGATCGATCATGTCGGCGAACCGCTCCGCATGCGCCGGGTGGATCGACGCCAGGGCCTGGCGTTCGAGCGCCGTCAGCTCCAACCCGCAATCGGTCACCTCCTGCAGAACGGCTCCGGGATCCTCGGAGAAGCGGTGGCGAAACGCCTCGTCGGTGACCAGTCTGCCGATCACGCGCTGCACGTCTCTCTGGCTCATCGGTTGAACCTCACGCTGGCAACCTATTCCAACCTGCGTGCCAGCAGCCGGGAGGGAGACGGCGCTCCGGCTCAACACCCTGCGGGACAGCGAGTTCCTCGAGGCCGGCAGCCGAAACCCCCAATACACGTCCCCGCCCGAGCGCTGTAGATGAATCGACAGGTTGGCGATTCTCCGACACTTCCAGCCGGCCGGGAAAGTGGCCGCCTGGAAATTGCGGGTGGGGCGCCCGCTGCTGTGGACGCCTCCGCCGGGGCTCTGGTAGGTTCGCGCGGCATGCCGTCCGTAGTCTTCGTCGCGCCGTATTTCCTTCCCACCACGGTCCGTTTCGTCGACGCCGTGGGCGAGCTGCCTGGGGTGCGTCTCGGCCTCGTGTCGGTGGATGGCCCGGAAAAACTGCCGGCCGGCGTGCGCGCCCGGCTCGCGGCGCACGCCCGGGTCCAGGACGGGCTCGATGCGGGCCAGATCGCGAAGGCCACGCGCACGCTCGCCGAGCAAATCGGCTCTCCGGGGCGGCTTCTGGGCGCGCTCGAGGACCTGCAGGTCCCGCTCGCCGAGGTGCGCGAGCGCCTGGGCATCGAGGGCATGGGTGTCGAGGCGGCGCGCAATTTCCGAGACAAGGCGCGGATGAAGACGGTCCTGCGCGCCGCGGGCATCCCGACGGCGGCGCATGGCCTGGCCGAGGACGAGGCGACGGCGCTCGCATTCGCGCGCGACACCGGTTTTCCGCTCGTCGCCAAGCCGCCGGCGGGCGCGGGCGCGCGCAACACGCACCGCCTGGACAGCGAGGCCGACCTGCGCGCGCTACTCGCGCGCTCGCAGCCGCGGCCCGGCGCGCCGATGCTGCTCGAGGAATTCATCACCGGATCGGAGCAGTCGTTCGACACCGTCTCGATCCGCGGAACGGCGGTGTGGCATTCGATCACGCACTACATCCCCGGTCCGCTCGAGGTCGTGGAGAACCCGTGGATCCAGTGGTGCGTGCTGCTGCCGCGCGAAGTGGACTCGCCGCGCTACGACGACATTCGCCGCGCCGGCACCGCCTGCCTGCACGCGCTCGGCATGACGACCGGGCTGTCGCACATGGAGTGGTTCCGCCGCAGCCGCGACGGGTCCGTCGCCGTCAGCGAGGTCGGCGCGCGCCCTCCGGGCGCGCAGTTCACGACACTCATTTCGTACGCGCACGACTTCGATCTCTACAAGGCGTGGGCGCGGCTGATGGTCTTCGAGGAGTTCGACGCCCCGCGCCGCGAGTACGCAGCGGGCATCGCGTTCCTCCGCGGGCAGGGGAAGGGGCGCGTGAGGGCGATTCACGGACTGGAGCAGGCCTCGCAGGAGCTGGGCGGCATCGTCATCGAGTCGCGCCTGCCGCGCGCCGGCCAGGCACCGAGCGGGACCTACGAGGGCGAGGGCTACGTCATCATGCGCCACCCGGACACGGGGCTCGTCGAGCGCGCGCTGCGCCGGCTCGTGTCTCTGATCCGTGTCGAGCTCGGCTGATGAATGTCCTGATGATCTCTCCGGCGTATCCGCCGGAAATGCCGCACTACACGCGCGGGCTCGCGCGCGTCGGCGCGCGGGTGATCGGTCTCGGCGACCAGCCGGCCGCCGCGCTGCATCCCGTCGCGCGCGGCGCCCTGGCCGACTATATCCAGGTGCCGAATCTATGGGACGAGGACGCCGTCGTGAAGACGGTGCGCTCACGCCTGGGGCCGTGGCAGCTCGACCGCGTCGAGTGCCTCTGGGAGATCGGCATGCTGCTCGCGGCCCGGCTGCGCGAGGAGCTGGGCGTGCCGGGGATGCGCCGGGACCAGACGCAGCTCTTTCGCGACAAGGAGCGGATGAAGCTGGCGCTCGACGCGGCCGGCATCCGCACGCCGCGCCACGCCCGCGCCACGACGCCCGACGAGATCCGCGCCGCGGCGGCGCGCATCGGCTACCCGCTCATCGTGAAGCCGCTCTCCGGCGCCGGCTCCGCCGACACGCACCGTGTGGACGCGGCCGCCGACCTCGAGCGCACCATCGCCGCCGTCGCGCACGTGCGCGAGCTGTCGGTGGAGGAGTTCATCGAGGGCGAGGAGTACACCTTCGACACCGTCTGCGCGGACGGCGAAATCCTCTTCTTCAACCTGTCCTGGTATCGCCCGAGGCCGCTCATCGCGCGCACGGTGGAGTGGATCAGCCCGCAGACGATGTCGCTGCGCGACGTGGAGGCCGGCGTCCTCGCGCCGGGGCGCGACATGGGACGCGCGGTCATCCGCGCGCTCGGGTTCCAGAGCGGATTCACGCACATGGAGTGGCACCGCACCGCCTCGGGCGAGGCGGTGTTCGGCGAGATCGCCTGCCGCCCGCCCGGGGCCCACACCGTGGACACGATGAACTACTGCAACGACGCCGATCTGTTCACCGGGTGGGCCGACGCCGTGTGCAACGGCCGGATCGGTCAGACGATCGGGCGGCTCTACAACTGCGCAATCATCTTCAAGCGCGCCGAAGGGCAGGGCCGGATCCGTCGGATCGAGGGGCTGGAGCGCCTGCGCGCCCGCTGGGGGGACGCGATCGTCCACGTGGATCTGCTGCCCGTCGGGGCCCCGCGCCGGAACTGGAAGATGACCCTCCTGTCGGACGGGCATGTGTTCATCCGGCACCCCGACCTGAAGACCGCCTGCGCGATCGCGGACGACGTCGGCACCACTCTCCGCCTGCACGCCGGCTAGCCGGTGTAGCGCGGGGGGGCGAGTCCCCGGGCTGACCCCCCAGCGGAGTGGGACGGGCAGCGGCGCAGGAGGGGATCCGCGCCGCCGCCCGCCCGTCTCCGGACTACCAGGTCAGGGCAAACTGCAGCCGCCAGGAGCGCGGCGGCTGGAACTGCGAGTACGCCGTCGGGGCCCCGAACAGGTAGTTCGTCCGCTGGTCGGTCAAGGACACAGGGTTGTCGATCCAGGCAGCGCTCACCGTGTCGGGCTTCTGCTCGTTCGTGACGTTGAAGATCTCGAGGCGTGTCTCGAACGTCAGCTCCTTCCCGACGCGGAACTGGTAGTTGAGCGACAGGTCGAGGCTCTGCAGATCGGGCTCGCGCCGGCTGCCCCGCTCCTCGAAGTAGGTGAGCACGGCGTCGGTCTGATCCACTGTGACGCCGGCGCCGGAGGATCCGAGCGGCAGGTCCTGCACTCCGTCGGCCCCCGGTCCCACCACCAGATTCACGGTGTTGTTCTTCGCGTACGGCGTGCCGCCCTGGAACTCGTAGGCGCCGCCGAGGGACAGCCCATGCCGCTCGCTCTTGATCGGCACGCTCCAGAACGCCTGCAGCTTGCCGGCGTGCTTGATATCCCACGGCAGCAGGCCGAAGCGGTTCTGCGTCGTCTGCGGCACGTCGGAATACGAGCCGAACAGGTCGAAGCTCTGCTCGGTGGTCACGTTGCCTTCGGACTTTCCGTAGACGTAGCTGCCCTGGAGTTGCCAGCCGTGGCTCAGGCGCTTGTCGGCGGTGAGGATCACGCCCCGCCAGTTGCGCTCGGCGTCGGGGTTGTTCGAGATGAAGGTGATCTTGCGCGGCAGGCCGGTCGAGTAGTCGTACGAGATGCTCGTCGTCAGGATGTCGCTCCACTCGCGGTCCACGGCGCGGATCCCCATCGCGAATGTCGGGTTGATCCGCCGCTCGTAGGCGAGCGAGTACTCGTCGATCGCCTGAGGCTTGAGGTTATCGTCAAACGTGGCGGTGTCGGGATCGGGGCGCACCTGGCCGACGAGGCTCCAGTTCGGCGTCCCGGGGTTCGGGTAGTCGAGGTTCAGGTAGATGTCGTAGGAGGACTGTCCGCCGGCCTTCCGCGTGAACGGCGTGAGAGTCGTCAGGTTGATGCCGGCCAGGTAGCGCGCGGCGGTGCCCTTCACCACGTCCTGGCCCTGGCCGCCGATGTCCCACGAGACGCCGAGCCGCGGAGCGATGCCGGCGTCGTCGATGATGCGGTCGCCTTCGTCGTTCTCGTTGATCGACTTCTCGAACCGGGCGCCGATGTTGAACGCCCAGTGGTCGTTGAGCTGCCAGTCGTCCTGGGCGTAGAGCACGCCGTACTTGTTGGTCGGTCCGCCGTCGCCGATCGGGGCGAAGTCGTACCACAGGAAGTAGCTCCGGTTGTTGATGTCGTACGGATTCGCGGCGCCGCTCGGCGGCACCGGGTTGGTGTGAATGAAGAAGAACAGGCCGTTGCCCTGGAGGGCCGAGTCGCCGACGAGCTCCTGCTCCTGATAATCGGCGCCGATCTTGATGGTGTGGGACCCGATGGACTTCGTGTCGAAGAACATCGTGACGGAACCTTCGTACTGGCTGCGCAGCCGGTCCTCGGGGTCCGGGGAGAAGACGTTCGCATCGAAGAGCGACCCCGTGTTCAGCTCGACGGCGGGGGAGACCTCGCCGGTGCCGGACAGCGGCAGCCCGGGCTGAACCGGAATCGGCGAGAGCGGCTTGATGTCGAAGGCGTTCTTGAACCGGGCCACCTTCACGTCGCTGATGACATTCGGCCCCCAGACCGCGGACCAGTTGCCGATCCAGACGAACCCGCCCTGCCCCTGGAAGTCCACGGTGTAGTCGTCGTAGCAGGGGCCGCCGAAGAAGATCTCGCCGTAGCAGCGCGTCGTGTCGGCGGGGTCGCGCGAGTACTGGTACTGCAGGCGGTGATTGGACGTGACCTGCCAGGTGAGCTTGCCGAGCGCGCTCTCGCCGTCGAAGGTGTCGGCGAAGGTGCCGTCGCCGAACGGGCCGCCATTCGGGTTGCCCAGCACGGCGGTCTGCTTGTCCGAGTCCTTGTCCCACGCCAGGAAGAACCAGGCGTTGTCGGGGACCACCGGCCCGCCGAAGGTCGTGCTGATGCGGTTGGTCTTGTTGTCGTCGCCGGGCGAGCGGCCGGCGATCGCCGGGCGCGTGTAGTCGAGATTGCCGTCGCCATCGAGGTCGGCGTCGGCGCGGAACTCATCCTGCGACTTCGTGCTGTAGAGACTGGTCCACGAGGGGGCGGTGATCACGTCGCGGACGGATCCGGTGAACTCGTTGCCGCCGGATTTCGTGGCCACGTTCGTGAGACCCCCCTGGAACTGCCCGTATTCGGCCGAGATGCCCGAGAGCTTCACGTCCACCGTCTCGATGGCGTCGTAGTTGAGGTTGAAGCCGAACGTTCCCGTCACCGGGTCGCGCCCGCTAACGCCGTCCACCAGGTAGACGTTCGAGTTCGAGGTGCCGCCGAGGATGTTCGGATTGTCCTCGTCGGTCACCGTGGACACGCCGGGGGCGAACTCCGCCAGGTCGAGGTAGGAGCGTCCGACCGGCAGCTTGTCGGTGAACTCCTTCTGGATCACCGCCGCGCCCTCGGTGCGGGTCTTGTCCACGATCGGAGTGTCTGCGACGACCTCGATCCGCTCCTGCAGCTCTCCTTCGCGCAGGGTGATCGGTTTCAGGACGGTAGGCTGGTCGATCTCGACCAGGGCGTCCACCTGGACCGAGAGGAATCCGGTGAGCTGGGCCGAGACGGTGTACTTGCCGGGGGGCAGGGCGCCGGCGAAGAAGCTTCCCTCGGTGTCGGTGACGGTGACCCGGTCCCGGATCAGCGCGTCGGAGTGCAGGGTGATGACGACGCCGGGGAGCGGCGCGCCGCCGGTGTCCAGCACGCGGCCTCTCAGATTGCCTGTCTGAGTGGACCCGGCCCGCGCGGCCGCGGTCGCGAGACAGAGAATGGCCGCGGCGAGCGCGGCGGAGAGAACCGGGGCAAGCGGCGCGCGGCGGCCGTGCCGGAGGACGAACATGGAACACCTCCTCTGCCGGGCGTCATGCCCGGGACGACACAGCGCATTGCAAGAGGCGTTCCGCCGCGTTTCATGGATGAATCAGCGGCAAAGACGCGCGGAATCAATGGCTTTACCGCGCGGTGACAATGCAAAGATTTGTGCACGCCGCGCCGGGCGTTGGATGCGTCCAGAAAACCGGAGCGGCCGCGCGGTGCATGCGGTGCGCGTGCCGCGCGATCAGAGAGGCAGCGTCGCCGTGTAGATGCCCGACGATCCGTCGGTGAAGCTCACCGCGACGGCGATCATCCGCCCCTCGATGCCATCCGCCTGGAAGGAGACTTCCGATACGGTGCGTCCGTCGAGGGGGTCGCCGGCCAGGAGCAGGGGAGCGATCACGCCGTTGGCCGAGACCCAGAGACCGGCTTCGCCGAGGGAGCCGAACCCGGTAAAGACGACAGCTCCCTTGCCGGCGCCCGGAGCGAAGAATCCGCTGAACACACTGCCGCCTCCGCCGGGGATGGGCGTGAAGATGTCGGCGACGAGGCCGAGCGTCCCTCCGGTGTACGTAAACACGCCGAAGTAGGAGAAGAAGGCGTCGCCGCCGATGAAGGCGAGCGTCCCCCCGCCGGCCGCCGTCTGCTCGAAGAATCCGAACGGAGTCCCGCCCGGCCCACCCGGGATCTGCGTCTTCGTGTCGGCGATCGTCGTGAGTCCGTTGCGGGTCGCGGCATACAACCCGCCCTGGTTGAGCGGCCCCCCGCGCAGCGCCACCGTCTTGCCGGCGGCTGCGGGCAGGTCGAGGAATTCGAAGTTCCCCCCGCCGGGGATCGGCGTCGTGTCGTTCGCGACCAGGGCGAGCGTTCCGTCAGGTCGCCGCCTGTAGATGCCCGGCCGGCCTGCTGAGTCGCGCCCCTGGATGACGACCGAGGACCCCCCGGCATCGAAGCCGCCGATGTCGCTGAAGGTTCCGAATCCGTCCGGCACCGGAGTAAACACGTCGGCGACGACGGTGAGCGGGCCGCCGTCGCCCAGATACACGCCATGCAGCCCCCCGGCGCCAAGCCCGGAAACGAGCGAGACGCCGTTCTCGAGGATCGGTCCGCCGAAGAAGGCGAAGTTGACGTTGGTCCCTGGGAGCAGGGTTGTTCGCTCCGCCACGACGGCGAGGGCTCCCGTCGCCGTGGTGAAGATCCCTTCCCGCACGGACCCCTTCGCGTAGAACGAGACCGACTTCCCGTCGGTGGCCGGAGCTCCGAAGCTCGAAAACGCATCCGTCGCGCCGCCGGGGATCGGGTCCCCGGTCTGCACCACGCGTGTGAAGACCGGCCCGGCGGTACGCGCGCCGGCCCGGGCTGGACCTGCGGCCGTCAACGCGGCGGCCAGAACGAGCAAAGTGAGCGGGCGGGACGCAGGCAGGGAGCGGGTGCGCATGAAAGCCTCCGGTGCACGGGAATCTACGTCGTTCATACGCTCGAAATCGCGCGCCGGATTTAGAATCGCCCGATTTCCTCCGTCGCCGCGAGCACGAGCCGAGGAGATGATGAAGACGGAACTGACGCCCGCGAACAAGCGCAGAACGCTCTACCCGGAGATCGAGCCGAATCGCAGCGGCTGGCTGCGCGTGTCGGACCTGCACGAGATCGCCTGGGAGGAAAGCGGCAATCCCCGCGGCAAGCCCGTGGTTTTCGTTCATGGCGGCCCCGGCGGGGGAAAGGGCCCCAACCAGCGGCGATTCTTTGACCCGTTGGCGTACCGCATCGTTCTCTTCGATCAGCGGGCATGCGGCGAGAGCACTCCGTACGCCTCTTTGGAAGAGAACACGACCTGGGACCTCGTCGCCGACATGGAGCGTCTGCGCGAGCACCTGACAATCGATCGCTGGCAGGTCTTCGGCGGATCGTGGGGCAGCACGCTGGGCCTGGCGTATTCGGAGAGGCACCCCGAGCGCGTTACCGAGCTGATCCTTCGCGGGATCTTCCTGCTCCGGAAGCAGGAGATCGACTGGTTCTACCAGCGCGGCGCCAGCGCCCTGTACCCGGACGCCTGGGAAGGATACCTCGCACCGATCCCCGAGCCGGAGCGAGGCGATTTGCTGCACGCCTATCACAAGCGGCTGACGAGCCCGGACGACACCGTGCGGCGCACCGCGGCGCGCGCCTGGAGCGTGTGGGAGGGGAGCACCTCGTTTCTGTTTCCGAACGAAGACCTGATCCGCCACGCCGGCGAAGACGCATTTGCCGAGGCCTTCGCCCGCATCGAGTGCCACTACTTCGTCAATCGGGGCTTCTTCGATGTCGAGACGCAGCTTCTCGACGACGCGCACCGGCTGCGGAAGATCCCCGGCGTCATCGTGCAGGGACGCCACGACGTGGTGTGCCCGATGGAGTCGGCATGGGCGCTCCACAGGGCCTGGCCCGAGGCGGACTTGATCGTCGTCCCCGACGCCGGGCACTCGCAGTTCGAGCCCGGCATCACGCATCACCTCATCGAAGCGACCGACCGGTTTCGCTGACGCGCGATCAGGCGTCGGCCCGGGCCGGCGCCACGCTGCGCGCACCCGAGGGCGTCGAGCGTCAGGGGCAGGCCGCGCTCACCCTCTCCGCGCCGGCACTGGCGAACCCGTACGTCCCCATGGCGCACGCGTTGCGCCCGCGCACGAGGTAGAAGAACGCCTGGCCCGGAGCCGGCAGGGACGCGTCGCTCGTACCCGAGCCGCCGCTCCCGCTGACGAGGCAGACCTCTGAGCCGCCGGCCCCCACCGGCAACTGGCTCGCGATACCCCGGAGCACGTCGTGCACCGTCGCGGAGCCTGATGTGGGCACCGCCGAGAGCCACGAAATCGATCCGGGCGACGCGACGGCGACGCCGCCGATCTCGCCCGGCACGGCGAAGACGCCGCCGTTGGTGTCATTGCAGTCGTGCACGAGTCCCGTGCACTCCGTGAATCCGTCCCCATCGTCGTCGGTCGCCGAGGCGCCTGGGAACCAGGTCCCGCCGGTGTCGGTCGGACGTGACGCGAAATCGGTGTTGCCGCCCCACACGAGCATGCGGCTGCCCGTCCAGACCGCCGAACCGTACCAGCGCGCCTTCATGACGCCAGGGTTGGTGAGCAGCGACCACTGGTCCGCAACCGGGTCGTACCGCTCGAAGGTCTGCACCATGCCGACGAGGTTCGAATACCCGGCAAAGAAGACGACTTCGCGGCCGGTCCAGACGCCGGTCGCCGTACTGCCGCCGAGGATCGGATGGCTGACCGTCCGGAGAACCCAGGTGTCCGTCGCGGGGTCGTACTGGCCTCCGCCGTACGAGGGCATGTCCGAACCGCACTCGCCACCCCAGACGACCAGACGCGCTCCGGTCCACACGGCGGTCGACATGTCGCACGTGTAAGGGCCGTTCACGGTCGAGAACGGCGTCCAGGTGTCGGTCGCCAGCGTGTAGCGCGAACCGGCAGTCCCGAGCCATACGAGCACGTCGCCGCCGGCGAGAGCGAGAGTGGGGCGCCGGTAGCCTGGGGGCGCCGAGGCGACATTCGTGGTTCCCCAGGTGTCGGTCGATGCGTTGTAGCGGCCGCCCGTGTTCGCCACCGGGCCCCCACCGAATTTGCCGCCCCCCCAGATCATCATCTCGGAGCCGGTCCACACAGCGCCCGGCTGGCTGCGCGCCGGCGGCGCGCCGACGCCCGAGATCGTTTGCCAGGCGTTCGTAGCGGGGTTGTACCGGCCACCTGTGCCAAAGGTGTTTCCGACCCCATCCTCGCCTCCCCAGACGATCATCTCGGTCCCCGACCAGATGGATCCGAGCAATCCGCGCGCGCTCGGGGCGTTGGACGTGGCGGTGGGAGTCCACGTCTCGAGCGCGGGGTTGTAGCGCGCGCCCGACCCGAGCGCGGTGCCGATAAATGTGCCGCCGGTCTGGATGCCTCCCCAGACGATCATCTCGTTCCCCGTCCACACGGTGGCATGCCCCCAGCGCGCCTCCGGAATGCCGGCCGACGTCGGGGCCCAGGTGTCGGATTGAGGGTTGTAGCGCCCGCCCGAGTTCCCTACGTTCGTGGCGACAGCGCCGCCCCAGACGATCATCCGATTGCCGGTCCAGACGGCGGTGTGGTCAATGCGGCCGGATGGCGCGTTCACCGACGAGATCGGCGACCAGGTATCGCCGACCGGATCGTACCGGCTGCCGCTGGATGGGTAGTTCCCGAAGTTCGTGTACCCGCTCCAGACGATCATGCGGCTGCCGGTCCACACCGCCGTGTGGAATCCGCGCGCGGTTGGGGGCCCGCCGTTCGAGACCGGCGACCAGGTGTCGGTCTGCGGGTTGTAGCGCGCCCCGTCGTTGACATACTGGCTGAGCGAGGGGTCGAGGCCGCCCCAGACGACCATGCGCGCGCCGGTCCAGACCGTGCTGCTGCCTGTGCGGGCCGACGGCGCGCCGATGATGGACATCGACTGCCAGGTGTTCGTCGCCGGGTCGTACCGGCCCCCGCTGCGTTCCGCGTTGCCGCCGATCGTGCCGCCCCAGACGATCATGCGCGAGCCGGTCCAGACGGCGGAATGCCCGGTACGGCCGAACGGCGCATTCGTGAGGCTCGTCGCGGTCCACGAGTCGGTCGCCGGATCGTATTGTCCACCCGACGTGAGATCGCTGGGGTTGTCGCCGGCCCAGACGATCATCCGGCTGCCGGTCCAGACCGCCGAGTGGTGCTCGCGCGGGCCTGGAGCGCCTGACACCGTGGTCGCCGTCCAGGTGTCGGTGACCGGGTTGTAGCGCCCGCCGGAGTTCGTGAGCGTGTAGAGGTCCGTGCCACCGCCCCAGACGATCATCTCGGACCCGGTCCAGACCGCTGTGTGATAACTGCGAGGCGCCGGAGCGCTGACGGCGCTCATCGGGGCCCACCGGTCGGTCACGGGGTCGTATCGCACCCCCGTGTTCGTGACGCTGTAGTAAGTATCCATGTGGCCGCCCCAGACCAGCATCTCGGTGCCGGTCCAGATCGCCGTGTGATCGTTCCGGTCGTGCGGCTGGTTCGTCAGCAGCGACGCTTCCCACGAATCGTCCGGGGTGCCGCACGAGACGGCCGCTCCGCCGCGCGCCCCTGTCGCGATCTCGGTCGCCGGGTTTGCCGCCGTCGGAACGCGCTCGAAATCGAAACGAGGCGCCGCCTCTCGCCACCAGGCTTCCGTGTCGTCGCCCGCGGCGAACGACGCGAAATGAGAGGCCGGCTCCGGGTCGTCGAGCAGGCGTTCGCGCACGAGGTGTGCGGCGAGCGACGCGCGCACGACGGTTTCCTGGAACAGGAAGGCATCGCCTCCCAGTGCCTGCAGCAGTTCGGACAGCCGCTCCGGCATCTGTGAGCGCACTGTGATTCGGTCGGCTTCCTTCTGCAGCATCGCGGCGGTGATCGGCTCGCGCCAGGCGAGCTCCAGCGCTGCCGACTGCTTCAGGTACGTGCGGACCTTTTCCTCGAGCAGGGCCCGAGGCACCGCCTCTTCGAACGGCCGCGCCGCGCCGATCTGATGGGTGTAGTAGACCCGCTCGATCGCCTCCTGGGCGCTGAGACGCTGATCGAAAGTGAGATCCCTCGCCGCGGCCGGGAAGACGGCCGCTCCCGCAAGCATCAGCACAAGAAGGGCGCCGCGTCTCATGGGCACCTCGTGCTCAGGCGCTCGGCGCCCGAGGAAGCGAAGCCATAGGCGCCTCGAGCGCAGGCGTTCCGCCCCCGCACCAAATAGAAGTACGCCTGCCCGGGGGCCGGCATCATGGCGTCGTTCACCGTCGTCCCGGCGCCGCCCGAGAGCAGACATGTCTCCGAGCCGCCGGCTCCGACCGGCAGCTCTCCCGCCAGTCCTCTCAGCACGTCGTGCACCGTGCCGATGCCGGCGCCCGGCGCCGCCGAGTTCCAGGTGATCGCGCCGGGCATGGACACCGCGAGGCCGCCAATCTCGGCAGGCGCGGCGAATGCTCCCGCATTGCCGTCATCGCAGTCGCCGCCGCAAGTCGAGTAGCCGTCGCCGTCGAGATCGAGCGCCTGGCCGAGCGCATAGCGCCCGCCGGAGTCGAGCGAGTAGATGTTGCTGAACTGCGTACCGCCCCAGACGATCATCTGCCCCGCGGCCCACACCGCCGCATGGTCGCTCCGGCCGGTCGGCGCGAGCGATTGCGACGTGGGGGACCAGGAATTCGTCGCCGGGTCATAGATACCGCCATCGGCGCGTCCGTATGACCGTCCTCCTCCCCAGACGATCATCCGGTGGCCTGTCCAGATCTGTGTGTGGCCCTCGCGGGACGCTGGGGCTGCGATCGCGGACGTCGGCGTCCAGAGATCGGTCGCAGGGTCGTAGCGTCCTCCGCTTCCGAAGAAACTCAGCCCGTCCCTTCCGCCCCAGACGATCATCTCGCTCCCGGTCCACACGGAGCCGTGGTGGTAGCGGCCCTGCGGCGCGCCGGCGATCGAGGTCGGTTGCCACGTGTCCGAGGCAGGGTCGTACCGCCCGCCCGTGTTCAGATAACCGGTCCCCAGGGTGATCCCGCCCCAGATCACCATCCGGCTGCCGGTCCAGACCGCCGTGTGCAGGATCCTGGGTTCCGCTGGAGCATTGATCATCGAGATCGGAGCCCACTGGTCGACCACCGGGTCATAGCGGCTGCCCACAAGGATGGGATCACCGCCCCACACGATCATCGAGGATCCGGTCCAGATCGCGGTGTGATTCGAGACGGCGGCCGGAGCGCCGGTCTGCGATGTGGGCGCCCAGAGATCCGCGATCGGATCGTACCTCCCGCCGGTATCGGTCACGGAGCCGTTGTGGTCGCCCCCCCAAACGATCATCTCGTTTCCGGTCCAGACCGCGGTGTGGGCAACTCGCGGCGTCGGCGCGAGGACCGTCGAAGTGGCAGTCCAGGAATCGGTCGCCGGGTCGTACGCGCCGCCCGTGTCGAGCTCCACGGGTCCCCACCCGCCCCAGACGATCAGGCGATTCCCGGTCCAGACGGCCGTGTGCCTCGATCGTCCGCTGGGAGAGGCAGGCACTGCTGTCGGTGTCCATGAAGCCGTCGCCGGGGTATACCGTCCTCCAGTATTCGATCCGTTAGACCCGCCGCCCCAGACGATCATCTGAGTTCCGGTCCAGACACCGGTCGGGCCCTCGCGCGAGGCGGGCGCGTTCGTGGTGGGAAGGGCCTGCCATTGATCGGTGGCCGGGTTGTACGAGGCGCCCGGTGTCACGGCAGGGCTCCCGTAGGTGATCCCACCCCAGATCAGCATGCGCGATCCGGTCCAGACCGACGTGTGCCCCTGGCGGCGCAGAGCGTTCGTCGTCGAAGTCGGACTCCAGGTGTCGGTTGCCGGGTTGTACCGGCCGCCGGTATTCAGATAGGTGAAACTGTCGTAGCCACCCCACAGGATCATCTCGGTCCCGGTCCAGACAGCGGTGTGGGACTCCCGCCCTGCCGGTGTGCTCGATACGTTCGTCGCCAGCCAGGAGTCAGTCGCCGGATCGTATCGCCCGCCGCCGATGAGGTAGGGGTCCGCCGACCCGTCGTTTCCCCCCCAGACGACCATTCGGGTGCCGGTCCACACTGCCGTGTGTCCGGAGCGGGCCGGCGGCGCTCCGACGAGCGAGGTCGATGACCAGGAATTCGTCGCCGGGTCGTACCGGCCGCCGGAGTTGAACCGGGCCGAGGAGAGCGGTTTCGCACCGCCCCAGACGATCATTTCGGAGCCAGTCCAGATTGCGGCATGCCGGTATCGGGGAGCCGGTGCGCCTGTCGTGGAAAGCGAACTCCAGGCGTCGGACACCGGGTCGTACCGTCCTCCGGAATTGAGAACCGCGAACGCATCGTTCAGACCGCCCCAGACGATCATTTCGGAGCCTGTCCAGACCGCCGTGTGGAGGGCGCGGGGGCTCGGAGCGCCCTGCGTCGAGGTCGGGGACCAGGAGTCGGTGACCGGGTCGTAGCGGCCGCCGGTGTTGTAGGAGTTCGTCATGCCGCCGCCCCAGATGATCATGACGCTTCCGGTCCAGACAGCCGTGTGAACCGTTCTGTTGTCCGGGACGTCGTCGAGTGATCCGTTGTTCCATGTGTCGTCGGGGATGCACGAGGCTGTGGCGCGCGCGAGCGGCGCGGGTTCGCTCGGGTCAGCAACGACCGTCGCGTCGTCGGGATCCAGCGCCGCCAGCGCCTCTCCCCAGGAGGCGGCGGGATCGAGAGCGCCGGCCCATCGCTCGTCGTGCTCCGCGAATCGCCGGGTCAGCCGCTCGACGAGCGCGGCGCGCACGATCGTCTCCTGGAACAGGAACGCGTTGCCGCCGAGCGCGGCGTACATCTCCTCGAGCCGCTCGGGAAGCCGGGAGTTCGCGACGATGCGCGCTGTCTCGCGGTCGAGCGCTTCGGCAGTGACGGGCGTGTGCCAGAAGCGGTCGAGCGCGACGGAGCGCCGGAGATAGGCACGGACTTTGGTCTGGAGGACCGCGCGCGGCACCGCTTCCTCGAACGGCCGCGTCGCGCCGGTCTGGTGGGCGTAGTACACCCGCTCGATCGCCTCCTGGGCGCGGACGCGCTCATCGAAGGTCAGATCGCGGGGGGAGGTTCCCAGAGAGGCGGGTGCCGCGGGTGCGAATCCCCCGGCGGCGGCGCCGACAAGCCAGAAGAGCGCCGGGGCAAGGAGGGCCTTGAAAACCAGCCGGGCCCGGTGCGGAACGGACATGGCGTACCCCCGTTTTCGAAGAGCATACGCCCATTGGTCGCCTCGGACCACCGCTGTTATATTCCCCGCCCCGAGGACCAGAGAATGACCCATCCAACGAACGCTCCAGCCCTGGACGCAGCCTCCGCCCGCCTCATCCAGATGTCAGACGACTGGTCGGCCCACAACTACCACCCGCTGCCGGTCGTGCTGGTGAAGGGAGAGGGAGTCTGGGTCGAGGACCCCGAGGGCCGCCGCTACATGGACATGCTGTCGGCCTACTCGGCGCTGAACCAGGGACATCGCCATCCTCGGATCGTCAAGGCGCTGAAGGACCAGGCCGACCGGATCACGCTCACCTCGCGGGGCTTCCACAACGAGACCTTCGCGCCGCTGTGCGAGAAGCTCTGCCGTCTCGCCGGCATGGAGATGACCCTCCTGATGAACAGCGGCGCCGAGGCGGTGGAAACCGCCATCAAGACGGCACGCAAGTGGGGCTACACGGTCAAGGGCGTCGCAGCCGACAAGGCCGAGATCATCGTCTGCGAGAACAACTTTCACGGGCGCACGACGACGATCGTCGGCTTCTCGTCGGAGGCTCAGTATCGCGAAGGATTCGGGCCGTTCACCCCGGGATTCAGGATGATCCCGTATGGCGATTACGCCGCGCTCGAGAAGGCGATCACGCCGAACACCGTGGGGTTTCTCGTCGAGCCGATACAGGGCGAGGCGGGGATCCTCGTGCCGCCGGCCGGGTTCCTCCAGAAGGCGGCGGAGCTGTGCAGAAAGAACAAGGTGCTGCTGCTCGCCGACGAGATCCAGACAGGCTTCGGGCGCACCGGAAAGATGTTCTGCGCCGACCACGAAGGGGTGAAGCCCGACATGTACATCGTGGGCAAGGCGCTGGGCGGCGGCGTTCTGCCGGTGTCGGCCGTCATCAGCACGAAGGCGATCCTCGGCGTGTTCCATCCCGGCGATCACGGCTCGACCTTCGGCGGCAATCCGCTGGCCTGTGCCGTCGCCTCGGCCGCTCTCGACGTGATCACGGACGAGCGGCTGCCGGAGAAGTCGGCCGAGATGGGCGGCTACTTCATGGAGCGCCTGCGGGCGATCAAGACGAACAAGGTCAAAGAGATCCGCGGCAAGGGGCTGCTCATCGGAGTGGAGATCAAGGAAGAGCACGGCACCGCGCGCCCCTATTGCGAGGCGCTGATGGGTCTCGGCATCCTGGCCAAGGAGACGCATCACCAGGTGATCCGGTTCGCGCCCCCGCTCGTCATCAGCCGCGAGGAAGCCGACTGGGCGCTGGAGCGGATCGCCAAAGTGCTGGCATAGAGCGCCCTTTCGGGCCAACCCGGGGGGAGGAAAAAACCGGCCGGGTCTGCTATATTATTCATCCCGTCCGAAGGTCAGCAGAAACCCCCACAGGTTCGTCTGACAGTTGAAGCGCATGCGGTTAGAGGTTTGCCCCGAGGCATTTGAGGACATGTCGTGATCACCGATCTGAGCAAAGTTCGCAACATCGGCATCAGCGCGCACATCGACTCCGGAAAGACCACCCTCACGGAGCGCGTGCTCTTCTATACGAAGCGCATCCGCGTGATCCACGACGTGAAGGGGAAGGACGGCGTCGGCGCGAAGATGGACTCGATGGAGCTGGAGCGCGAGCGCGGCATCACCATCCAGTCCGCCGCGACGCAGTGCCACTGGAACGACTACGTCATCAACATCATCGACACGCCGGGCCACGTGGACTTCACGATCGAAGTCGAGCGCTCCCTGCGCGTGCTCGACGGCGCCGTGCTCGTGCTGTGCGCCGTCGCCGGCGTGCAGAGCCAGTCCATGACCGTGGACCGGCAGATGCGCCGCTACAACGTGCCGCGGCTCGCGTTCGTGAACAAGGCCGATCGCTCCGGCGCGAATCCGTACCGGGTGACCGGGCAGCTCCGCGAGAAGCTGAAGCACAACGCCGTCATGATGCAGATCCCCATCGGGCTCGAAGCCGACCACCAGGGGGTTGTGGACCTCGTGACGATGAAGGCGCACTATTTCGACGGAGACAACGGCGAGATCCGGCGCGTGGAAGAGATCCCGCCGGCGCTCCAGGCGAAGGCCGACGAAATGCGCCACGTGATGCTCGACGCGGTGTCGCTGTACAGCGACGAGCTGACCGAGGCGATCCTGGAGGACAAGGTCACGCCCGAGCTGATCCACGCCGCCGTCCGCAAGGGCACCCTGTCGCTCGGGCTGACGCCGGTGTTCATGGGCTCCGCGTACAAGAACCGCGGCGTTCAGCCGCTGCTCGACGCGGTGCTGGCTTATCTGCCCGACCCCACCGAGGTCACGAACGAGGCCCTGGAGATCACGAAGGCCGGCGAGCGGAAGATCACCCTCTCCTCGGCCCCCGACCAGCCGCTGGTGGCGCTGGCGTTCAAGCTCGAGGAAGGCCGCTTCGGCCAGCTCACCTACATCCGCGTCTATCAGGGCACGATCCGGCGCGGGGACACGATCGAGAACAGCCGGACCGGCAAGGACACCCGCGTCGGCCGGCTCGTGCGCATGCACGCCGACGAGATGGAAGACATCGAAGCGGCGTCGGCGGGGGACATCGTCGCGCTGTTCGGCATCGACTGCGCCTCGGGGGACACCTTCACCTCGGGCAGGACCCGCATCGCCATGACCTCGATGCACGTCCCGGCGCCGGTCATCCACCTGACCGTCAAGCCGAAGGACAAGAAGGCGGCGACGAACATGGGCAAGGCGCTGGGGCGCTTCACCAAGGAAGACCCCACGTTCCACTCGCGCGTGGACGAAGAGTCGGGCGAGACCGTCATCTCCGGCATGGGCGAGCTGCACCTCGATGTCTACGTCGAGCGCATGAAGCGCGAGTACAGCGCCGAGGGCGAGACCGGCGCGCCCCAGGTCGCGTACCGCGAGGCGATCAGCCGGAAGGCGGAGTTCAACTACCTGCACAAGAAGCAGACCGGAGGCTCCGGGCAGTACGGCAAGGTCGCCGGCTATGTCGAGCCGATGGCCGAAGGAGACTTCGAGTTCGTGAACGAAATCCGCGGCGGCGCGATCCCGACGGAGTTCATCTCCTCGGTCGAAAAGGGCTTCAAGCAGATGCTCGCCAAGGGGCGGCTCATCGGGTTCCCGGTCACCGGCCTGCGGGTGGTGATCAACGACGGCCAGTCGCACTCCGTGGACTCGTCCGACAACGCCTTTCAGGCGGCGGCGCGCGGGGCGTTCCGGCAGGTGTATCCGCAGGCGAAGCCCCAGATCCTCGAGCCGATCATGAAGGTCTCGGTCGAGGGGCCTCTCGAGTTCCAGGGCGCGTTCGTGCGCACCATCATGCAGCGCCGCGGCATGATCGTCGGCACGATGGAGTCCGAAGGCTTCGTGAGAGTCGACGCCGACGTGCCGCTCGCCGAGATGTTCGGCTACTCGACCGACCTCCGCTCCAGCAGCCAGGGCAAGGCCGAATACACCATGGAGTTCGCCCGCTACGCACCCGTCCCAGCCGAAGTCTCGCAGGAGCTGGTCAAGAAGTACGGCACAGGGCTTCTGAAGGATGAGGAAGACTGACGATGTATAGAAAAGAGCTGAACGAGCGCAGCCCCCTTCGGGTCTTCGAGAACTCGATCCACGGCGGGCTTGGGCGCGGCAACATCGGGGTCGTCGTGGCGCGCCACGGCACGGGCAAGACCGCCTTCCTCGTGGGGGTGGCTCTCGACGACGTCCTGCGCGGCAAGAAAGTGCTGCACGTCGCGCTGAACCAGACGGTCGACCACATCCGCGCGTACTACGACGAGATTTTCAGCGACCTCGCCCGCTCCTCGGGCCTCGAGAACGCGGCCGCCGAGCGGCTCGAAATGGAGCGCAACCGGAACATCCACACGTATTCCGGAAAGTCCTTCACCGTGCACAAGCTGCGCCACGCGATTTCGTTCCTTCGCGAGTACGCGCACTTCGCGCCGTCGCTTGTCATCGTGCAGGGGTACGACTTCGAGCACGCCTCGACGGCCGACGTGAAGGAGCTGCAGGAGCTGGCCGCCGAGTTCGAGGTCGAGCTCTGGATGTCGGCGACGACGCATCGCGACGCGCCGGTGGACGGCAAGGGGATCCCCGAGCCGGTCGCGCACATCGCCGAGGCGGTGGCGGTCGTCGTCCGGATGGCGCACGACGGCAAGTCGTCGGTGCACCTGACGCTGCTCAAGGATCACGACAATCCCGAAGTCGCGTCCCTTCCGATCGTCCTCGATCCGACCACGATGCTGCTGGTCAAGGAGTAGCAGCGCCGGCCGCTGCTCTTCTTCCTCAGATGACCGGTGCCGTCGTCGGTCTGACACGAGACCACGGCCCGGGAAGTGGCGTCGGGGTTGATGCCCTGAAGATCGATCGGCACGGACGGATCCTCGGCGAGCACGAGACCGCCGGGGCGATCTGCTAGGCTCGCGGGTCGTGCGGGGCCCGAGGCGGCAGGTTTTCGGCGGGAGCGCGGCTGTTGCGGCCGGGATTCTTGCAAGCCGCGCCGCCGGATTCGTGCGGCAGTCGGTTTTCGCCTATTACTTCGGCAACTCCGACGCCGCCGACGTCTGGACCGCCGGCTTCCGCATTCCGAATCTTCTACAGAATCTCTTCGGCGAAGGGGCGCTTTCTGCGTCTTTCATTCCCGTCTACGCGCGGCTGCGGGCGCACGGGCGGGGTGCGGAGGCACGCAGGGTCGCCGGCGCCGTGGCCGGGCTGCTCACCTTCACCCTGGCGGTGCTCGTACTGACGGGCGTGCTGGCGACGCCGGCGCTCATCGGGCTGGTCGCTCCGGGATTCACGGGGGAAAAGCGCGAAGCGGCGATCCGTGTCGTGCAGATATTTTTCCCGGGCGCCGGGCTGCTCGTGATGTCGGCGTGGTGTCTCGGCGTCCTCAACAGCCATCGAAAGTTCTTTCTGTCGTACGCCGCGCCGGTGATCTGGTCCGCGGCGATCGTGGCCGCGATGCTGCTCTTCGGAGGCCGCGAGAGCGGCTACCGGCTCGGCGAGCTCGTCGCGTGGGGCTCGGTCGTCGGCAGCGCGCTGCAGCTTCTGATTCAGCTCCCGTTCGTGCTGCGCCTGCTCGCCACGCTGCACGACGGCGAGGGCGGCGGAAAGGAATTCACCGCCGAGGTGCGCGAGGTGTTCCGTAATTTCGGCCCGGCGGCGGCGGCGCGCGGCGTGGTGCAGATCAGCGCCTACATCGACACGCTGATCGCCAGTTTTCTTCCGGGCGGCGCCGTTGCCACGCTCGGCTACGCGCAGCTCATCTACACGCTGCCCGTGTCGCTCTTCGGAATGTCCGTGTCGGCGGCGGAACTGCCGGCGATGTCCGAGGCGACGGGCAGCGCCGACGAAATCGGCGCGCACCTGCGCCGCCGCCTGGATTCCGGCATGCGGCGCATCGCCTTCTTCACCGTGCCGGCGGTCGCGGCGTTTCTGGCGATCGGCGACCTGCTCTCCGCGATCCTGTTCGAACGAGGCGCCTTCACGCGCGAGGGCTCGCTGTGGGTGTGGGCCACGCTGGCCGGCTCCGCGGTGGGCCTGCTGGCCACGACGCTCGCGCGGCTCTGCTCCTCCGGGTTCTACGCCCTGCGCGACACGCGCACCCCGGCGCTGTTCGCGGCGGCGCGCGTGACGATCGGTGCGGGTCTTGGGTCCTGCGCCGCGCTGCTCGCGCCGGGCCTTCTCGGCATCGCGCCCCACTGGGGAACGGCATTCCTGACGGCGGCGTCCGGCTGCGCCGGGTGGATCGAATTCGGTCTGCTGCGCCGCGCGCTGTCGAAGCGCATCGGGGCCTTCGGTCTGCCCTCGTCGTATCTGCTGAAGCTCTGGGGGAGCGCGCTCGTGGCCGCCGCCGGCGCGACCGCGGTGCGCTTCGCCGGGCCCGTTGTGCTGGGCGCGATGCCGCACGCGCGGCTGATCACGGCGATGACCGCCGCCGTGCTGTTCGCAGCCTTGTATCTGCCCGTCGCGCGCAGGCTCGCCGGCTGGCCGGGGACGCCGGCGTAGGATTCGGCTGTGTTGGATTCTCGCGCCGCGTCGATCGTGATCGCCTCGCTCGGGCTCGCCCTGGCGCCGGGCCCGGTGCGTGCCGAGCGCCTGCCGATTCGGGTGCTCACGATCGCCGACGGTCTGCCGCGCAACGAAGTGAGCGCGGTCTTCGAGGACTCGCGCGGATTCCTCTGGGTCGGCACGTCCAACGGCATCGCCCGCTACGACGGACGCGAATCGGTGGTCTTCGGCGTGCCGGAAGGGCTGCCGAGTCCGTACGCGAACTCCTTCGCGGAGGTGGCCGGCCGCCTCTGGATCGGGACGAACGACGGGCTCGCGCGGCTGCCGCTCGACGCGACGCCCCAGAACCCGGGGTTCGAGGTTTTCTCGCCGGGCGAGTCGCCGGTGTCCCGGGCCATCGCCGCGCTGTCGGCCGCCCCGGACGGCACGCTGCTCACCGCGACGCTGGACGGTCTCTATCGCTGCACCGCGCCCGGCGCGGCCCCGGTGTGCCGGCGAGTGGACCTGGCCGGCGCGGGGGTGCCGGACCGGCGCGAGGTTTACGCCATGCTGAGCGAGCCGGATGGAGCGATCTGGGCGCTCGCCGATCTCGTGCTCCATCGCATCGCCCCGAACGGCCATGTGGATCACTGGCCTGCGCCCCCCGGCCTGGCGTTCGCGTCCGGCAGCGACGGCGGCGCGATCGTGCACGACCGGCAGGACCGGTTCTGGATCGCGACGCCGTACGGGCTGATGGTCCTTCCGCATCCGCCGCGCGCCGGGGAGCCGCTGCGCCCCAGGCTTCTCACCGCGGCGGACGGCGTGCCGGGCCGTGCCTGTTACGCCCTCGTCGAAACGCGGGACGGGCGCATTCTCTCCGGCGCGGACAGCGGTCTCGCCGAGATCGCGCTCGCACCGGATGGTTCGCCGCGCATCACGCGCTGGACGCAGGAGAACGGGCTTCCGGCCCCCGCGGTGACCTGCCTGCGCGAATCCGCCCGCGAGGATCTGTGGATCGGCACGGCGAGCGGCGGCCTCGCCATCCTGATGCACGACGGGTTCACGAGCTGGTCGCGCGCCGACGGGCTGCGCAACGAAAGTCCCGGCGAGCTGGGGATCACGCAGGTGGTCCCGATCGCCGGCGGACCCCTGGTCGTGCTCGGGAACTACGAGCCGTTCGCCCTGGCCGGGCGGCGCTTCGAGCCGCTGACGCTGCTGCGGCCGCGCTCCGTGTCCAGCGGCTGGGGCTGGAACCAGATTCTCCAGCAGGACGGCGCGGGCGGCTGGTGGCTCGGCACCGGCGGCGGAATCTACTACTGGAGCGCGGACGACGATCCGTTCCGGCATTCGTCACGGCCGCCGACGCACATCTGGAAGACCGCCGACGGCCTCGCGAGCGACGACGTCTTCCGGGTGTTCATCGAGCCCGTGGCGGGAACGCCGGGAACGGTCTGGGCGTCGCTCGAACGACTCGAGGGGCCGGAGCTCTGCGCCCTCGAGCCCGCTGTTTCGCGCTTCCACTGCTTCGAAGGGAGCGCCGAAGTCCCGGAGATCTTCGCCTCCGCATTCGCCCTGGACCAGGCGGGCGCGCTGTGGATCGGCGGCTACGCGGGCAAGGTCGTGCGCCGCCGGCGGGGGGGCGCATTCGAGGACCTCTCGGAGCGGGTGCTGTCCCCCGGGGCAGGCATCGTGACCGAGATCCATCCCGATGCGCGGGGCCGGCTGTGGCTCGCCACCTCCACTGGCGGGCTGTATCGCGTCGACGAGCCGGCGGCGGACCAGCCGGCCGCGATGCGATACGGAGCCCCCGACTTTTCGTGCGACCAGATCCGGTGCCTGGCCGAGGACTCGCGGGGGCTCATCTACGCGGGCACCACGCGCGGCGTGGACCGGCTCGATCCCGAAACGGGCCGGGTCCGGCGATTCACGACCGCCCACGGGTTGTCGAACACCGAGCTGTTTACGGCGGCGCGCGACGAGAGCGGCGCGCTGTGGTTCGGCATGAAGCAGGGTGTGTCGCGGTTCGTGCCTTCGCCGGCGCGCGACACCTCGACGCCCCGGATCTTCATCACCCACGTGCGCGTCGCGGGGGCACCGGAGCCGGCCACGGGCGCCGCGCCACTTGCACTGACCGCGGACCAGCGGAACATCCAGTTCGACTTCGTCTCGCCCGATCCGGCGGGCGCCGACGCCATCCGCTACCAGACGCGGCTCGAAGGCGCCGACGCAGGATGGAACGAGGCAACCGACGCCCGCTCGGTGTCCTACGCGAGGCTGTCGCCCGGGGGGTACCGGTTCCTGGTACGCGCGGTGCGCTCCGACGGCGCCGTGAGCGAGACGCCCGCCGCGATCGCGTTCAACCTGCCGGCCCCATTCTGGCAGCGCGGCTGGTTCCTCGCGCTGGCCGCGCTCGCGGTCGCTGCGGTCGCGGGCGTGATCCATCGCCAGCGCGTGCGGCGGCTCGTGGAGATCGAGCGCGTGCGCACGCGCATCGCCACCGACCTGCACGACGATATCGGCGCGTCGCTCTCGCGCGTGGCGCTGCTCGCGGAGCTGGCGCGTCGCGACGTGGAGCGGGGCCAGGGAGCGACGGGCGGGGCGCTGGGGCAGATCGCCGACACGGCGCGCGGTCTCTCGGGGTCGATGTCGGACATCGTCTGGTCGCTCGACCCGGCTCACGACACGCTGGGCGAGGTGCTGGTGCGCGCGCGCACCTTCGCGGGGGAGCTGCTGCCGGCGGCGGGCATCGCCTGCGCATTCGATGCGCCCGAATCCCTCGACGGCGTGCCGCTGGATGCCGAGCGCCGCCGGCACATCTACCTGGCGATGAAGGAGGCGATCGCCAACATCGCGCGCCACTCCGGGGCGAGCCACGCCGCCATCCGGGCGGCGCTCGAGGACGGCGCGCTCGTGATCCGGATTACCGACGACGGGCGCGGCTTCGAGGCCGGAGACAGGGCGGGGGAGCGCGAGGCCGGCCGGGCCGGCGGAAGTGAGCCGCGGCTCGGCGGCAGCGGCCTGCGGTCGCTCGAACGCCGCGCGCAGGCCTGCGGCGGAACGATCCGGTTCGAGACGCCGCCCGGCGGCGGCGCCGGGGTCACCCTCAGGATCCCCGGCGTCGGGGCGGCGCGAATCGGGGGCGCATGAATGTGCGTTCCGCGGGGGCCGCGAGCGGCGTAATGTCCAGCGGCAGGATGGAACCGCTCGAAGTCGCCGTGATCGAGGACGACCCGGTCATCCGCGACGGGCTGCAGGCGCTGATCGACGGCACGCCGGGGTACCGGTGCCGGGCCGTCTTCGCCTCGGTCGAGGCGGCCCTCCGCGGGCTCGCCGCCTTCGCCCCGCGAGTGATCCTGCTCGACATTCACCTCGAAGGGATGCTCGGCTCGCGCGGGGTGCCGCTGCTGCGCGAGAAGTTCCCCGGCGCGCAGGTCGTCATGCTCACCGTCTACTCGCACGAGGACGAGATCTTCGAGTCCATCCGCAACGGCGCCTGCGGCTACCTGCTGAAGGGAACGCCACCGGCCCGCCTGCTGTCGGCCATCGCCGAAGCGGCGGACGGCGGCGCGCCGATGTCGCCGGAAATCGCCCGAAAGGTCATCGAGCTGTTTCAGCGGACGCGCCCGGCGGAACGGCTGAAGCACGACCTGACGCCGCACGAGGTGCGGCTGCTGGGGCTGCTCAGCCGCGGCCACAGCTACGAGCGCGCCGCCGAGGAGTTCGGGATCAGCGTGAACACGCTCCGCAATTACATCCGCAGCATCTATCAGAAGCTGCACGTCCACTCCAAATCCGAAGCGGTATCGAAGGCTCTGCGAGGCGGAATCCTCTAGCCCCGGAGCGCCGCCGAGCGCACCTTTCGAATTCCAGCATGTTCATGTCTGCCGGTCCGGAGGCGTAGGCCGGACCATCAGGTATCACCACCGGCGCGCTGCGGCTGCCCATCATCGCCAGGCAGGCGTGGGCCGACGGCGGCGCTCCGGTGGCGCTTCGCGGAGGCTTTCATGAGCAGACTGACGAAACGACTCGAATGTGCGCGTGCGGCAGGCGTCGTGCTCGCCCTCGCCGCGGCGACGCCGGCTGCCGCCGCCGGCCCCGGCGCCGCCGCATCGTTCGCGGTGCTCGGCAACACGACGATCTACATCGACAGAACCGGCATCAAGGGCGGGGGCGACGTGGGCGGGTACGCCGTCGAGCTTGCGGATGACGTCAGCCTGAAAGGCAGCGTCGTCGCGACCGGTTCGTACTTCGGCGCCCTGGAGCTGGGGGACAAGTCCATCATCAAGGGTCAGTGCGTCACCGGCGGCAGTGCGATCAGCACGGTGCCCAAGAACCCCGCCGTCTGTCTCGGCGGTACCGATACCTCGGGATCTTCACCGCTGCTCGCGGACACTACGAACGCGTTCGCCGACGCCGATGCGCTGCGCGCGAGCCTCTCCGGCATGACGCCGACGCTCACTCTCCCGGAGGTGGACGTCGTGTCAGGGATGAACACGCTCATGACCCTGCCATCGGGTGTGAACATCGTCGCGGTGCTCGGCCGCTTCCTCGTCGAATCGGGGGCCCGCTTCACATTGCAGGCGCCAAAGGGATCGTCGGTCGTGTTCCTCGTTTCCGGGGACCTGACCCTGCAGACGAATGCGAGGCTCAAGCTGAGCGGCGGGATCAAGCCGGACTCGGTGGCGTACGTCGTCTCCGGCGGCGTGATCCTGGGAACCCAGTCCTCGATCGCCGGCACGCTTCTGGCCGACAACGGGAGCTGCCTGGGATACGAGCAGTCGAAGATCACCGGGGCGCTGCTGTGCCACCAGGGCATCGCGTTCTCGCGCAACGCAAAGCTGACCTGGGACCCGCTGAGAGCCTCGTTTCCGTAGGCTAGGGCCGGCGCGCCGTGAGGCGTTGCGGGGGCTGACGGGCCCCCGCAACAGAATTGCTTCCTTCGGACCGCGCTACTTCACCTTGATGTCGGTGGTGACCGGCCCGCCTTGCGTGCCGTTCGCGAGCTTCGACCCGCACCCCTTGTCCTTGATCGTCCCGTCCGGATAGGGGTCGAGGACGAACGGCGGTGTCACCGTGCGCGGGCAGACGTCGTCCTCGACGTGGACATCGGCGTTGCCGTCGAGGGCCGAGTGGTCCACGAGCGCCGTGTAGCTCCAGTCCTCGAGCCCGGCCCCG
>Ga0187894_10000520_pt1 | contig 52253 bp, 53 predicted proteins | sample GBC1701081metaG_FD_136650 | JGI IMG/M metagenome (GOLD analysis project Ga0187894, IMG submission 136650) | White microbial mat communities from a lava cave in the Kipuka Kanohina Cave System on the Island of Hawaii, USA - GBC170108-1 metaG ...
GATGTGCAGGGTCTGAATTTTGTCCAGCAGGGCTTTCTGTTCCGGTGTGAAATAGTCCCGGTAGGCCCATGAAGGAGAAGCGGAAAGGCCCACAACGCTGAACGCCAGAGTTGCGAGCAGTAGCGCAACACGCACCGTGCCCCAACTAACCGGTATACTGACAATGAATGACATATGCTTCATGATTATCCCCGCCATTGAAAGCTGCGGTCACCACAGGCACGGCGTGGCCTTTTATGACTTCTACAATCGGCCAAATCAAGGGATTATCCACATTCTTGATTCCCACGATCAACGCATGCGTTTGTCATTCGATTGGTTCAGGCAGGAGTAGTGCTGTACAAAGTGCAGTGGCGCCTTGGGTATAAGTTACCGATGATGACTCAGCGCTATGCTCACCACTATCAGGAAAGTTTGCGAGATAGAGTGGGGATCCTAGATCGGATCAGGCCCGCATCACACTTTATCGCGGTAGGATCTGGAGGCAGGGGAGTTAATACGGCAAGTTGCTGAATTTGGTGGGCAGTGTCGGGGCGAACCTACGGCCGGCTGATTAAGAGTGGCAGAAGGCTAAGTATTCTGGGGTGACCCCCTCGGTTGAGACAGTTTGTAGAATGATCGCGTTCGATAGGAGATCCGCTGCACGAGGCCGGCAGTGAACGGTTTGGTTTGGCAGACCTAGCGGGAGTATCGGTATTCCTCCTCCAAACTCGATAAGCTGTACGGACTCAAGTAAGTCGGAGCACGGGTGTCAGGTACTGTGTTGATTTCTCGTCGGGGGAGAAGTTACGAGCACAGCGTTGATCGCTGCCAATAGAGATTCACTCTCGAACGGTTTATCGAGGACAAGGTCCGCACCGAGAACTTTCGCCACAGATGTAATTTCCATCATGCGCATATTTCCTCCTCCAGTCATGGCAATGATCTTGGTCTGAGGGCTCGAATGCTTCAACTCCCTAATGATCTCGATCCCATCCCTGTTCGGCATGAAGATGTCGGTAATGACCACATCCGGCGGGTTCTTGTGGAACATGGCAATGCCGGCCTGACCATCCGAGGCTTCTTCTACGCTGTAGCCTCCTCGCGTCAGTATCGTGACGACCGTCGAACGGAGTAGCTGTTCATCATCGATCACGAGAATTCGCGGCAATGGTACACCTCCGACTAGAATGAGCTCCGGGCTATACCTTTCGGGGTAGCACGGGTGGCGTAGGCGATGGCGTTGCTTTGAGGACTGTGGACGCCGAACCGAGGGACTGAAGCTCGGCAAGGGGAGGCAATGCGAACCCTTTTCGGAGAAAGTCGGTAACCCCCAGCGCCCTCGCTTCACGCTCCACTGTTGGGCTATCTCCCCCTGTAAAGATGATGACTTTCGCCTGAGGGTCGATGGTTCGGATTTCCCTCAACACCGTGATCCCGTCGATGTCCGGCATATCGATATCCAGAATCGTCAGATTCGGACGTTCTTTTTTAAACACCGCAATGGCATCTTTTCCCTTGGCTGCCAGCGCCACATGACGCCCCTCTTGTTTGAGCATGGTCTGGATCAGCGTAAGGATATTATCTTCATCGTCGACGACCAGCACCTTATACGGCATCGTCGCCTGCTCTTTTTGTGTATTCCAGCCCATTTTGTCCTCTATCGACTGCATGGGTAATCCTGCGAGACCCGGATTGGAACCGATCAGCTCCTTACCGGGATATGTTCTCTCCTCTTTCATCTAACGGATGTGTCATAACAGATCTCCACGTTTTAAGAACAGGCATCAGGTTGTTCCCATGGCTTGTTGCACCGCTGCCATGAGCTTGTCTTGATCCACTGGCTTTTGAAGAAACGCGTCTGCGCCGGCTTCGATGGCGCGGGTTTCAGCCACCGATGGATCCTCGGCGGTTACGATGATGACGGGGATGGCATTCAGAGCCGTATTAGCTTTCAATCTCTGCAGAACCACTAATCCGTTCCCCCCGGGGAGTCCTAAATCGAGCAAGATCGCATCGGGGTGCTCCTTCAGAGCAACGGACATCGCCTGAAGGGCATCGGCTGCAAAGATGGTGTGATAGTGATTGGCTTTCAAACGAGCACTGAGTATGAGGCGGGTGTCCGCATTGTCATCTACGATCAGGATTTTCTTTTTGTCCATGTGAATTTCTCACTTTCTCATTCTTCATCGATAAGGTTGTCAGGAGTGATCATCGCATGTTCGGCCACCAGACGCTGACGTACCAATTCGAATTCATTCACCAACTGTGTCAATAGAGTTCCTGCCTTGCTGAGGTCCTTGGCTTTCCCAAGCGCCTGAAGTTCGATACAGAGCTGGCGCATGTTCCGTACGCCGAGATTCCCGCTGGAGCCATTTAACTCGTGAGCCACTCGTGCCAAAGCCTGCCCATCGCCCTGCCGCAGCGCGTCTCGTAAGCCTGCCAGACAGTTGGGAACGTCTTTCAAAAAATTCGTGATCAGCGCAGACAGAAGGCCACAGGAGCTATCAAGTTGGCGCAATTCGGCTAACACCGCGGCATCCACACACTCATGAACCGATTCTTGTCTGGCCGGCGGCACCGGTTCTTTCTGTTCGCCGGGTGTTGACCGGTCGGAAAGCCATCTGGTAAGCGCCGCCTCGAGTTGCTCCAGCTTTGCCGGCTTGGCAAGATAGTCGTCCATACCGGCAGCCAAACATTTCTCACGGTCCCCTCGCATGGCGTTCGCGGTCATGGCGATGATGGGGAGTCGTCGGCTGGCCTGTTCCCCTTCACGCTTCCGAATCAACGCTGTCGCTTCCAATCCATCCATCTCGGGCATTTGGCAGTCCATCAAAACCAACGCATAACTAACCCGTGAAACTGCTTCGACTGCTTCGAGACCGTTGGCCACGATATCAGCCCGGTAACCGAGTTTTTCCAGCTGAGACACCGCGACTTTCTGGTTCACGATATTGTCCTCTGCCACAAGGATGCGGGCACGCGCCGCTACTGCGGCTTCCTTGAGGACATGACGGGTCACCAACACGTCGGCCGGCCGACTCGCAGCCCCGACCTCCAGCGGGTCCATGGAAGATTTTGCAGGCAGATTCACAATCATTGTCAGACAGTCGTATAAGTGCGAGCGATGTACGGGTTTGCAAAGATAGGCTGAGATCCCCGCTTGCTTCGCCTTTTCGGCCTGCCCCCGAATACCCATCGAGGTCAGCAGGACAAGGCGAATCCCCGCCAGAACAGGATCATCTGTGATCGCGCGCCCCAGTTCCAGTCCATCCATGCGAGGCATCTGTAAATCGAGGATGGCCAAATCAAAGGGCTCTCCCCTGACCGCCGCGTCTCTCAGGAGAGCAAGGGCTTGGTATCCGTCGGAAGCGGTGGCACTCTGGAGGCCCCACTGAAACGCGTATTGCTCCAGGATTCGGCGGTTGGTGGCATTGTCATCCACAATGCACAACCGCCGTCCCGCGAGGGACCCTCTTGGCAGTACTGTCGTCTGAGCCTGTTCCGGTTGTTGAGTCAGCCACACCGTAAACCGGAAGGTGCTTCCATGACCGGGTACACTCTCGATGCTGATCTGCCCCTCCATCTGTTCCACGAGTTGTTTGCAAATGGCGAGGCCCAAGCCTGTACCGCCAAACTTACGTGTGGTCGAGGTGTCCGCCTGGGTAAACGGCTTGAACAGAAGCCCCTGTACCTCGGGAGCTATTCCGATTCCCGTGTCGATCACGGCAAATTCTATCAGGCTGCGCTCGGCAGCTTCTTCCCGTCGAGTCACATGAATCATCACTTCGCCCTGGTGGGTGAACTTGAGCGCGTTGCCGATGAGATTGACGAGAATTTGCCGGAGGCGGCCCGGGTCACCCCGTAGAGCCGTGGGCACCTCCGCATGCAGGAGACACCCCAATTCCAGCCCCTTACGTCGCGCCGTCTCGGCAAAGAGATCCAATGTCTCTTCGACAGTCGTCCGAAGATCAAAGTCGATCGTTTCCAACGTCAACCGACCGGATTCGATTTTTGAGAAGTCCAGGATGTCGTTGATGATGTTGAGCAAGGCCTCACTGGACCGCTGCACGGTCTCGGCAAAGTCGCGCTGCTCAGGCGTCATATGGGTTTCGAGCAAGAGGCCGGTCATCCCCATGATGCCATTCATGGGGGTACGAATTTCATGGCTCATGACGGCGAGGAAGGAGGACTTGGCTTGGGTGGCAGCTTGAGCCTCAGCCAACGCTGTGTCGAGGTTGCGATTTTTCTGCTCAAGTTCCTTCGCATAGGTATGAACTCTGGCTTCCGCCCGTTTCCGTTTGAAGAACTGAGCGATCTGGCTCCCGACAGTGACGAATACTTGCAGCAGATCTTTATCGGGCTGACGAATCTCATGGCTGAAGAACTCCATTACGCCCAATACCTTTTCGTTGATCGTGATGGGGAAGGCGAAGGCGGCATGAAGATTGGCCTGCGCGGCGAACGGCGCGCGTGGAAAGTTGTCGTCCTGCATCACATCAAGGATCCAGACCGGTTCGCCGTTCGCCCACACCCGTCCGGGCAGGCCGAGGCCACGCGTGAAGACCGTCTGCATCGTCATCCGTAAGAACTCTTCAGCCTCCACAGAAGGCTGGTGCCAGGTCTCCACGCAACTGAGGATGGCTGGGTGCTCGTTCTCGTTCACAAACCACAGGGCACCCAGATCCCAATGGGCGAAATCGCAAATGATACGAAGGAACTTCGGGATCGCGTCCCTGATCGTGTCCGAGTCGGCCAGTATTTGGGTCAGATTGTGCAGCATAGTGGACCGCTCTTCCGTCTGCTTCCGTATCGAGATATCTCTCACGAACGCGCTGAACGTATAGGTTTCCCCCTGCCCCAAGGCCGGTGAGATCGCCAGCTCTATCGAAATCTCGTGCCCGTCCCGGTGACAGACTGTCATTTCGACCCGTGTGTTCCGTACCGTTCCTTCGCCGCTTGCGAGGATATGACGCCATCCTCGCTCATGGGCTTCCCGGTCGTGTGCGGGGACGATGGTGGCGGAGACGAGTCGCCCGATAGCCTCTTGCCGGGTCCAGCCGAACATCTGTTCGGCTTGAACGTTCCAGTCGGTGATAACTCCGTCGGCGTCCATCCCGATGAAGGCATCGAGCGCCATCTCGATAATGCGTCGAATATGCGCTTCGCTCTGACGTAACGACACATCGGCTTCCCTGACGAGCATACACTCCTGCTGCGCGAGCAGATGTTCTTTCCGCATACGTTTCACGGTCCACGCCAAAAGTACAAAAGTTGGAACTATCACGGCGCCGCCCACCAGGGCAAAGCTCCAGAGGACCCCTCGAATCGCCGCCAGAACATCCTGCCGATCCATGCGTACCAGCACCGTCCAATGCATATTCGCAACATCGCCAAGGCCTTGCGTCCGCGCATAACCGGAGATAACCGGTACATGGCGATGTTGGTGCTCCTCTTCGACATAACCGGACAGGGACCGTTCGCTCATCAGCGCCGACGGTAGGCCCAATTGTTTGAGATTGACGTTGCCCTTATACCTAAGATCCGAATCTATGAAGGCAATTCCCTTGTAGGTAAGGAACTGATACTCCATCGCTCCTAAAAATCCCGTGTGCTCCTTTGAAGACTTAAGGGTCCGAGTCAGGAGGTTTTCCAGAGCTGGGATCCCTACCCGCGTTGTCACAACTCCAAGGAACTGCCCATGCGGTCCGGTGATGGGAGCCGTGAAGGCAATGGCGTCCTCACCGCCAATAGCTGAGTATGGCTCCACATCCCCCACATGGACCGCTTGCCCGTTACGCACGACCTGAAACCAGGATTCAGCGCCGTAGCTGCGCCCGACCGTAAGCGGATCGGTAGCGACCACGACCTGTCCGTGAGCGTTCGTGACGCCGAGCCACAAATAATCCGAGTACGATGTCTTCATCCAGGCAAGATACGTCGACTGAAACTCCCGATCGTCTGGCTGCGCACTGAAGCCCCGCGCAATCATCTGCACATCGCCAGACCGTTCAAACAAAACTCGGTCCAATTTGTTCGAGACTTCGGCGGCTATAAGGGTCAAGTTTTCGCCTGCTGTGGCAACCATACGGGTTTCGATGTAGTGGAGCGTGGTTGCACCGAAGGCCAGCGTGGCGACCGTCATGACGACGATGATGACCGGGAGCCAGGAATACGGGCGGGGAACCGTTGCTTCAAACATGGTTATTTCCCCCTGTCTGCTTTACCCCGTCAACCATGATCATAGTTTGTAGGAATATGCGGTTTGCCGCCTGACCATCCACACTTTCACCTTTTGCGTCAGAGACTTGCTGGTGAGTCATGTCGGGATCATGCGTCACAGCAAATGTCCCTCTCGATAAGGTAGCAGCTCCGAAGATCATGATGAACTTCGATCCACCAATCATGCGAAGCGGCGCTCCAATGACAAGTCCTGCAACAGTTACCAACGGGATTGTCAAATCCCCTGCATCACGAGAGTTATTTTCGCTCTCTCACTCCTCCGGACAATCGTGCGGATGATGGGGGCTCTCCAACACCTTGAACGGGCTGGTTGAGGATTTGATTCAGCGCCGCACCGACTTCATGGAGCGAGAACCCCTTGGCAAGGAAGTCCGTCACCCCCAACTCCCGAGCCTGCTTCTCCCGAGCTTCCGTTCCTGCCCCAGTCAACATGATCACGGGAGCGCGGGGATCAATCTCCCGGATCTGTTTGAGGACCGCGAGCCCATCCATGTCCGGCATCTCGAAGTCCAGGATCGTCACGTGAGGTCGTTCCCGACGAAAGACATCAATACCCTTCTGGCCATGATCCGCCGTGAACACGCAGTGCCCTTTCCGCCGCAAGATTGTGGAGAGCAGTTCACGAATCTTCTCATCATCGTCCACTGCAAGAATGTTGGCCATCTGCATCCTCCTTGGAAATTGTTTCGCCTTTATGCCGCTCGTTCGGTGCTGTTTGGCTGTGAGATTGCATTCAGCACCTCATGCACCTTCTGCGTCAACGTCTGTGGAGTAAACGGCTTTTGAAGAAAGGCGGTCCCCGGCTCGAGTGCAGCCGTGCAGGAAATAACCTTATCTGTATAGCCGGACATGAACAGCACCTTGATTTCCGGCCGAATGGACTGGACCCGTTTCGCCAACTCTGGCCCGTTCATCCCCGGCATGATGGTATCGGTCAGCAGCAGCCGAATCTGCGCCGGACCCTCTTGAGCGAAACGCAAAGCATCATGGACATTCCGTGCTGCGAGCACATGGTACCCGTACCGTTCGAGAATGGCCTGCGCCAGCGCTCGAACCATTTCATCATCTTCCACGAGCAGAACGGTTTCAGTGCCGCGATGTATTTCAGCCGGGGCAGTTCCCAATTCAGGCAGCTCGGATGACTCTTCGATTCGAGGGAGATAAATCTTCAAGGTAGTCCCCTTGCCCAGCTCGCTATAGACTGAGATGTTCCCGCCGCTCTGTTTGACAATCCCGTCGACAGTGGCGAGCCCCAGGCCGGTCCCGCTGGTAGGCCCTTTCGTGGTAAAGAATGGCTCGAAGATCCGGGCTTGCGTGCCCGCATCCATCCCGCAACCGGTGTCGCTCACCGCCAGCATCACATAGGACCCTGGCTGGACCAAGGCGTGTGTGCAGGCATAGGCATTATCCAGTTCAACGTTCTCCGTTTCGATGGTTAACTGTCCGCCGGCGGGCATCGCATCTCGTGCGTTCACGGCCAAATTCATGATGACCTGTTCCATCTGCCCGGGATCGATTTTCACTCGTCCAAGTGCTGGGTGAAGGCAGAGGACCTGGGTGATGTCCTCGCCGATCAAACGCCGCAGCATCTTCGCAATATTGGAAACGACCTCGTTCAGATCCAAGACTTTGGGCTCCAAGACCTGCTGTCGGCTGAACATGAGCAGTTGACGGGTTAGAGAAGCGGCGCGATGTCCGGCTTCCTTGATTTGTTCGATCCCGTTCCGGGCGAAGGAGTTGGAGAAATCGAGCTCACCCAGCATCATGGCACTATAGCTGTTGATCACCGTCAGAAGGTTGTTGAAGTCGTGCGCGATCCCGCCGGCCAATTGTCCAACGCCCTCCATCTTCTGGGATTGGCGCAACTGTGCCTCAAGGCTCTTTTGCTCGGTGATGTCACGAGCAATCTCGGAGAATCCCATGGCCCTTCCCTCTCCATCCATGATTGGAGAGATGGTCAAGGAGATATTGATTTCCTTCCCGTCTTTCCTCCGCCGAATCGTTTCAAAGTGGGTGACGCGCTCTCCTTGTTTGAGGCGCTCAATGATCTGAGATTCCTCATCAAGACGATCCTGTGGGATGAGGAACTCGATCGGCCTTCCGATTACCTCATCGGCGCTGTGTCCGAACGTGTGCTCAGCCCCCATATTCCAACTCGTCACGACCCCATCAAGCGTCTTGCTGATGATCGCATCTTCCGAGGACTCCACAATGGAGGCCAATCGGACACGAATTTCCTCTGCGCGCTTGCGCTCGGTGATGTCAGAGAGAAAGGCATTGAACACATAGGTCTTCCCACGCTGTAACGGACTAATCGTGAATTCCGCGGGAAACTCGGTCCCGTCACGGCGCAAGCCTGTCAACTCGACGCGCCGGTTGAGTACCGGTCCTTCCCCGGTGTCCATGAAATGTCGCAGTCCGCGTTCATGAGCTTCTCGGTATCGAGCGGGGATGATCAGATCGGCGAAATTCTGGCCGATCGCTTCCCGGCGAGCCCACCCAAAAATCACCTCCGCACGAGGGTTCCATTCTGTAATTATGCCCTTGGCATTCATCCCAATCAGCGCGTCAAGCGCCGTATCAATGATGGCGCGGATTCGCGCCTCACTGTCTCGCATAGCCTTTTCCGATACCTTGCGTTCAATCGCATACTGAATGGCACGCCCCAGCCCATAGCCATCCGATCGCCCTTTGACCAGATAGTCCTGGGCGCCCCGACGGACCGCCTGGATCGCCATCGCTTCGTTATCCAGATGCGTCATCACAATGACCGGCACGTCAGGTGTCTGCCCTTGGACCTTGTCAAGCGTCTCCAACCCGTTACTGTCCGGCAGCGAGAGGTCCAGCAACACCACGTCGACCTTGTCTTCGGCTAATCGCGTCAATCCGCTCTCCAGCCGCTCGACCCACTCCAGTTCGATATCCGCCGCTGTCCTTTCCGTCAACGTTTCCCCAATGAGGTAGGCATCATCCTCATTGTCCTCGATCAGCAGCACATGCATGCGGTTACTCCATGGCTGATGGAATTCGCGAAACGCCTGTCCAATAATGCTCAAACTGCTTGATGCAGTGTTTAAACTGGTCCAAGTTGACGAGCTTGTGAATGTAGGAACAGGCGCCTTTCGCATACGAGCGAACGACGTCTTCCTCGCGATGGCTCGTGGTCAACATGATGACGGGGAGCGATTGCAAGCCTGGATCCTTCTTGATTGCCTCAAGCACTTCAAGTGCCGTTCCTTTTCGGCATGTTGATGTCCAGCAGGACGATATCAGGCATGCGCACTACCCTGTATTGCCCCTTACGCTGGAGGTACGCCAAGGCCTCTTCCCCATCTCGGACCACGTTAATCAGTGTGGCCAACCGCATCTCAGCAAATACCTCTTGAATGATCAGGGCATCGTCTTCATTGTCCTCGACGAGCAAGATCTCAACTGACTGACTGGTCATAGACCTCTCCGCCTTTCTGCCGACTCGTTGCGCCAAATGTCAGCATGAATTCCGCGCCGCCGCCCTCCCGCGCCTGGACCCACGCCCGTCCCCCGTGCCGCTCGGCGACCTGTCGTACAATCGCCAGCCCCGCGCCCGTGCCCTCGATCTCTCGTCCTACGGCCCGCTGGAACAGTTGAAAAATGCGTTCGGCATGTTCCGGCGCCACGCCCGGTCCACGGTCGCGGACCACGATCCCCACCACCGTCCCATCGTCCACCGTGGGATGATAGGACGCGATCTCCACCTCGGGCGCCTCACCATTGCGTCGAAACTTCAGTGCATTGGCAAGGAGGTTGTAGACCCCTTGGGTCGCCCACGTTCGGTTGCCCTGCCACCGGGGCAGGGGCTCCACCACTCGCACCGTCGCACCGGTCTCCAAGATCTTGTCGTCGAGCCGCCGCAACGCCTCTGTCACGATGCTCTCGCCATCAATGTCCTCGACTGCCCCCTCCATACGCTGCACGCGTGAAAGGGTCAGAATGTCCGTCATGAGCTGGTCCATCCGTTGGGTCCCACGGACAACCCGCTGCAGAAAGTCCCGCCCCTTGTCGTCCAGGCGGTCGGCATAACGGTCATGAACCATGCGGGAGAAGTTCTCGATGGAGCGAAGCGGCTCTCGTAGGTCATGCGAGGTCACGTAGAGGAGCGTCTCCAGGTCGCGGGTCTTGGCGAGAATTTCCGCCGTCCGTTCCTGTACCCGCATTTCTAGCTGATCGTGCGCTCGGCGCAGCGCCTCCTCTGACCGCTTGCGCTCCGTGACGTCTTCTACCCGGTGAACGATATAGGCGACTTCCCCATTGATGCCGAAGACCGGCGTATTGATGGGGCTCCAATATCGTTCCTCAAATTCCCCTCCCTCTGTGTCCGGACGACGAATATCGTACTTTTGAACGGCCATGGCATCCGGTACACGATGCTCCAACACTCGTGCCAGCGATGCGCTCAGATTCGAAACCCCGGTTGCCGTTGAATCATCTGGATTGTCCGGGAATATCTCGAAAAGATGTCGCCCGATAATCTGGTCTCGCTTCGTCATAGTGACCAGGAGATAGCCATCGCTCACGGCCGCAATAACCAATTGAGGTGTCAAAACGAGGCAGGCGCCAGGTGCCGATTCAAAAAGCTCCTGGAAATTCGGTTGCGGAGACATGAAGGGAGAACCTGTTAGAGCGACAGCCCCTCGAGACTTTTGGTTCATAACATCCATTCACCTATGCGCGCTGCTGTCAAAACAGATTATACGGACAGCACGCTTTTTGTGAGTATCTATGAGCGTAGTAACCACGATACTCCTTGCACATGAAACTTCAAATGTATTGATGATTTCGAAACCGAGGGCGCAGAGCGCCAGTTCAAGTATCCCGCTTCTTCTATGGGACCCTACTTAACTTATTATGGATATAGACAGGGGGCAATCGTCAGATGGCTACAGGAAACCCACTGAATTTATTCAACACCTATCGAAGCGAAGACAGCCGAGAATCTCTCCCCGGAGTCGAGTGTGCCTGGATGTCGTTTAAAAAGTGGAGCCTCTAGCACAATCGCCGGCTAGGATGACACGGGGTGCATTTAAGTTGTTGAGTTTGGTGGGCCGTATAGGGGTCGAACCTACGGCCCGTTGATTAAGCGTCCCTCCGAACGCCTCACTCAGAACACCCAGGACGATCAATCCCCATCAAATAACGAAGATGAGGCATGACTCTATTTGGGTGTGGGTTGTGATGGGCGGGTTACGTTTGGCACCAGGTTGGCACCACGCCTTTGCCGAGTCAGCCAAAGGCGGGTGCGGAAAGGATGCGGTCTCACGACTCTTCATGCAGAAACGGGCAGGGTTCTTTTCCCCCACCCGTTTGTACAAACCCACTTCCGCCGTAGGCGTGGATACCGTATTGTACTTCGGTCAGAATTTTACTTCAGTCAGATGTGTGAGAGCAGTTTCGGCATGTTCCGTTGCGACGTCGGCGTGGCCTGCTTTACCATGCTCAATGGCTTCTGTCAGATGCTTAATCGCTTCCTTCAAATGCGAGTTTTTGCCTCCCCTCTCAGCAAAGTTCAGCGACTTTTGCGCATGTGTCACGAGCACATCAGCATGACCCTGTTTACCATGCTCCACCGCTTGCTTCGCCTCCACGATGGCGTCCATGACGTTTCCGGCGGGGGACGGCTGGGCGTTCAACATGGGCACACAAACGAACGCTCCAAGCGCAAACAGAATGAGGGCACCACGGTAGAATTGACTGATCATCTTTGCCTCCCCTCCTTGGTTAGAATTCACTGCCGAAAAAGACTGTAGCAAATCTTCAACTCACCTTAACATGCGAAGGATGCGGAAATCGTTGATTGATTTGGTGGGCCGTGTAGGGGTCGAACCTACGGCCCGCTGATTAAGAGTCAGCTGCTCTACCAACTGAGCTAACGGCCCACCGGGTATGTGTGTGGCGGATATCTGTGTCCTGCTGCTGTCCCTTGCCTGTGTTTGGTGCGCCTGACAGGATTTGAACCTGTGGCCCTCAGCTCCGGAGGCTGATGCTCTATCCAGCTGAGCTACAGGCGCTCCTGCAACCAAGGCCGGTGACAGTAGCACAGGATTTTAGCCTCTGTCTAGCAGAGTCTTGTTCATTTGGTCTCTTCGGTCTCTCTGGTTTGTTTGGTTGCATGAACTGAGCAGATAAATCCCCGGCGTACTCACGAGTTTTTGCTTTCTGTTTTACGGCTCGCTAAGAATCCGTAGGGCAGGAATACTTCTTCTCCTGTCGATCCGGTGGCCAGACGAAGTGCGTCCAAGGAGGCAGCTTCTTCCTGCGCTAAGCGATGTTCTTCCTCCCGGAATGTAGAGGGGAGCCGCAGGATCGGGATGAAGGTTTGGATTTCGCAGGCGCCATGGGCCAGACCGCGATCTTCGGTCGGGATGCCCATCGATCGGCAGGCCAGAGGGCGGTGCTGGTAGATGCCACAGCGCCCGTCTGCTTCCAGCGCTGGACAGGGATGGTAGTGAAATTCTGTAACCAACCGGTCGATGTCTTGGTCGGACCAATTGTCGAGTAGATAGGTGTGGGTCAGTTGTGGGAAAGCGGTCTCCATTGCGGCAGTCTGTTCGATGGCACGCTGTTCGATACGATGGCGGTGCTCCAGAGGGAGTGCGGCGAGTCCCTGTTGGAGAGTGTGGATGTCGAGAAGAGTGATCGGAAAGGGACCGATGCAACAGCTGGTGCAGCCGAGTCGGCAGGGAACTTCACCAAGCAGGGTGGCGGTTGCCCGCTGAAACCAGTGGTCGGTTTTGTGATACAGCGGAGCAGGGTCGAGAGGTGTGAAACCTGCCACGGCGGCTCACTCCACCTTGGTGGAGAGATCCACGATGAGATCGCCCTTGGGTGAGTAGAAGCCCTGGTTGTCTATTTGGACGATTCCGTTGCACTGGTCTTGGTAGAACTCCAAAATCCATCCGTTGAAGTCATAGCCCTCATCGGTCATATCATCCTGAACGAATCGAGTCGTGAGGACAAAGCGAGCGCGCTCCACATATGCGCACACAATTCCTGCTTCGATATCGTCGTGAGCGGAGAGGAGGCCCAGAAACAGTTCCTTCTCTTTATCGAATACGTCTTGATACGAGCCTCGATCCCGGGCGCAAAACACCTGAATCGGTTTTCTGCCGCGATCGTAACCCAGCGTCACTTGGACCCAGGCCCACTCATCCAACATGGTGTCGTCCATGTCCGGCGGAGTAATCGGGGTCTGAGCACGTGATGTGAGAAATTCCAAAAGCAAACGGAGCGGAGGGGAGTTTTCTTTCTGACAAAACACGCGAGAATACTGGTACTGTTCTGCCTGTGCCGTGTCGGCAGATTGGGCGGTCGATGGCAGAATAGGTAGTTCTTTTGCCATGCTAGCGACTCGGCGTACGACAACAATGACTGACGAATACGATGGAAGTCTGTACTGTACGCTGGCTGGTCTCGAAACTGCAAGAAGCTGTGAAGATGCTTCCCTACGCCTGGCCGTGTTTTTCTGGTTGACAGCTTCGGAGCGCTTGGATAGACTCCCGCAGGTTTTCGCCGCTTCCAGCGACAAGATTATTCGTTTATGAATATTCATTGAGTCTGAGCGGAGTGAAGAGAGAGGGGAGTTCACCGCATTTCACCATCATCGTTCTTTAAGGAGGTTGCTCGCATGGCTAAATCAATGACCAAGTCGCAGATCGCCGATCACCTGGCTCAGAAGACCGGGTTGACCAAGAAGGCTTCCGTCCAGCTTATGGACGACTTTGCCGCCTTGGCCTACAAGGAGGCGAAGAACGTCTTCGTGATACCTGGGATCGGGAAGCTCGTATTGGCGAACCGCAAGGCCCGCATGGGACGGAACCCACAGACTGGTGAAGCCATCAAAATCCCAGCCAAGCGTGTGGTCAAGTTCCGCGTGGCCAAAGCCGCCAAGGACGCAATCCTTGGGAAGAAGTAATCTGATATCGTCCGGCGCAGGCCGTAGATGACGCGCCTTCGTCAGGCCTCATTCCACGCCGCATGAAGAACCAGAGGGCCGGCTCCCCGAGAGGGGCGCCGGCCCCGCGCGTTTCTAGCCACCGTTACATCGATGGACCGAGCCCGGTTCCGCCCATCCCGTCGTGCCCCACCAGCCTGATCGCGTCGCCGTCCTGAACTAGTGAGTCCTCACTGGCAATCTTCTTGTTGATAGTCACCAGAACTTTTTTCGCGCGAATGAGCTGGAGGAGATGGCGCAACTGAGAGCCCTGCCGCTGAATCACTTGGCGGACGGACATGGGGGACGGAATATGACAGGCGAGATCCCGTTCGCCATCGGCGGATTGGAGTTGACCCATCAGCAAAATGGTAATCATGATCGGACACTCCTCATCTTCGGTCGTGAGGTCCAGTTAGTAGGCGGGGTATTGTACCCGTTGACTCCATGCCGGTCGCCATCGATAATGCTCGGCCATGCCGTCGTTGGATATCCAGAATCCCGGGATGCCGGATTTACAATTCGTTCTGTTCGTGTCGGCTCTCTGCACAGCTGATCTCACAACACTCAACGTGCCGTCGGAGCTGAGAGCCACTATTTTTGACCGTTGTTGGGCGCTCATCCACACCGAGGCTCCACCGGCTGATCCCAAAGCGCGCGTGCTCGATCTTCGCGAAGGCACGGAATTGACGCTGGAAGCCTGTCTCTCGACCATCCGCTCGCTGTTGACGGACGCCGGTATCCTGACGCTTACCTGGGATCATCCGGTGAGTGAGCCGACCCACGAGAGCACACCGGCCGCGAAGCCGTTGATCGATCGGTTGGGACAATTGTACCCTGATCCTCCTGAGATCGTCGATCCCGAAAATCCGGCGTTGGGTTAATCGACCGAGACGGCGAGGCTGGCGGGAAATGCGCGATTGGTTGAATCAGAGCCTCCTGTTGCGCGCGTAAGAGACAGTCAAGCCGACGAAGAGGCGCATCGTGCGGGTTACGAAGACCGATATTCCAGGTGTCATGCTGATTGAACCGGATGTCTTCTGCGATCCACGGGGGTTTTTTATCGAGACCTACCACGCGCGCCGGTACGCTGACGCCGGTATTCCAGGTCCCTTTGTCCAGGATAACTATTCACAATCTCTGCGGGGCACATTGCGTGGGCTCCACTATCAAGAGCCGCATGCCCAGGGGAAGATTGTGATGGTGACAGAAGGAGCCGTTTACGATGTCGTGGTGGATATTCGAAAGGGGTCGCCGAGCTTTGGGCGGTGGTATGGGACCGATCTCTCGGCGGAAAATGGGCTCCAAGTCTATGTGCCGCCCGGTTGCGCGCACGGATTCTGCGTAACCAGCGACCGCGCCTCGCTGTTGTATAAGTGTACGGACTATTATGCGCCGAGCGCCGAGCGGGGGATTATCTGGAGCGATCCGGTCCTCGCCATCTCCTGGCCGGTCTCGACACCTATCTTGTCCGCCAAGGACCGCATCTACAAATCCTTGGCCGAAATGGAGCCGGAGTTGCCACGGTATCGACCGGTGGGATGAGGCTTCGTAGGAGCCATTGATTCTACGAGGACAGCTATGTTAATCACCGAGGGCATAGTGGTAAGATCCCGGCGACGGTGCCGGCACGATTTCTTAGAATAGGGAGGAGGACACTATGGGGAAAAGTCTAAAAGGGACCAAGAGCCACGACAATCTCAAGGGAGCGTTTGCTGGTGAGTCTCAGGCGAATCGACGTTATCTCTATTTCGCCCGGCGAGCGGACATCGAAGGTTTTCCTGATATCGGAGGGTTGTTTCGCGATACGTCCGAAGCAGAAACAGGCCATGCATTCGGGCACCTGGATTTTTTGAAGGAAGTCGGGGATCCGGCAACCGGAGTGCCGATCGGCAATACCGAAGCCAATCTGAAGTCGGCGGTCGAAGGCGAAACCTACGAGTACACGCAGATGTACCCCGGTATGGCTAAAACGGCTCGAGACGAGGGATTTGCTGAACTTGCCGAATGGTTTGAGACGCTCGCCAAGGCGGAACGGTCCCATGCGAATCGCTTCACGAAGGGGCTCGATAGCCTGAAACAAGGCTAAGATGAGCTGACAGCAGTCGGCGTTCAGCGGTCAGTTTTCAGAAGGGCTTGGTGAGGATCGAACTCCTCCCTGTCGCTGATGGCTGACCGCTGATTGCTTTCTGATCGGAGAATCGTGAATGGTCTGAGTCTGATCAATCCCATCGATCCCACGCAGCTCCAAAAAGACACGCAGCGCATCTATCAAGTCTGCGATGGCTGCCGACGCTGCTTCAATCTTTGTCCGTCGTTCAACACGTTGCTCGACAGCATCGATCGGTATGAGGGCGACGTCGCCAGGCTCACGCCCACCGACCACCATCGGGTCGTCGATGAGTGCTATTATTGCAAGCTCTGTTTCAACCACTGTCCCTATACGCCGCCGCATCAGTACGCCCTCGATTTCCCCCGCTTGATGATCGCGTGGAAAAAGCATCTTGCCGTGACACGAGGGGTGGGCTGGCGCGATCGGTTGTTGCTCAAGACAGATATGATCGGCGGTCTCGGGAGTCTGCTGGCATCTGTTGCCAATTGGGCCCTGGGTCTCCGATTTTTCCGTGAAATGATAGAACCGTGGGTCGGCGTACATCGGGATCGGCAGGTCTTGCGATTTTCTCCGGAGACGTTTATCCACTGGTGGGTGCGCCGAGGGGCGGCACAGGTTTCTCCCTCCGCGCCGCGGAAGGTTGCACTCTTTGGCAGCTGCCTGGTCAATTATCAGGCGACCGACATCGGCAAAGCAGCGATTCAAGTCCTCGAAAAAAATGGTGTGCACGTCGTGATCCCAGAACAGCGCTGTTGCGGCATGCCTTCCTTCGACATCGGCGATACGGCGGCGATTCAGCAAGCCGCCTCGGCAAATGTCGCGTCGTTTTTGCCCTGGGTGGAGAAAGGCTACGAGATAGTCGCACCGGTGCCGAGTTGCAGCTTGATGTGGAAGCGGGAATATCCCGAGATCGTCGGAGGAGATGAGGTGCGGCGCGTGGCGGAACGGACATTCGATGTCTGTGAATATCTCATGAAGCTGAAGCGGGAGGGCGCGCTGGCCACCGACTTTCAGCAGAAGCCCGGACGAGTTGCCTACCAGGTGCCGTGCCACCTGCGGGATCAGAACATCGGATTCAAGTCGAAGGAACTCATGGAGTGCGCCGGCGCGCAGGTTGAGGTGATCGAGAAATGCTCCGGCCACGACGGTTCATGGTCCGCCAAGACAGAGTTCTTTCCCCTCTCAATGCTGATCGCGCAGAAGGCCGTTCGAGTGATTGAGCAGGCTTCGGCCGATCTCGTCGCTTCCGATTGCCCCTTGGCGGGACTTCAGTTAGATCAGGCCGGTGCCATGGCCCATGCCGGAGGCAGGCCGACGCAGCATCCGATACAAATCGTGCGCGATGCCTATGGGCTTCGATCATGAACCTGTTGACCGCACAAGACCTCTTGCCTGTGGCAGAGTATGAACGGCAGCGGGAGCAGTTTCGCTCGCAGATTATCACGCTCAAGCAGCGACGCCGAATTTCCGTCGGACCGCTCATCACACTCATCTTCGAAAATCGTGACACGTTGCGATTTCAGACCCAGGAAATGATCCGGGTCGAGCACATCCTCGATCCCCACAAAGTCCAGGAAGAGTTGGACGTCTACAATGCCCTCATGCCGGGGTCCGGTGAGTTGAGCGCTACGTTGCTGATTGAGATTACGGAGCAGGACCGGATGAAAGAATGGCTCGATGTATTCATGGGGCTCGATCACGGCGACACCGTGGCGATCCGCGCCGGAGCAGAGCAGGCCTTCGGGTTGTTCGAAGGCGGCCACAGTCATGAAACCAAAATCAGCGCGGTGCATTTCGTCCGATTCCGGCCGGCTGCTTCGATGACAGCCGCATTCGCCGATCTGCACCAACCAGTTATGCTGACGGTGCACCATCACGAATACCATGCCGTGGCGCCTGTGCCTGGGAACATGCGCGAGGAGTGGCTCTCTGACCTGGGCGCATAAGCGCCTACGAAAATGTTGAATGTTTAGTGTTGAATGTTGAATTGGAGTGCAGGGAGAATATAAGCAACGACATGCTGCACATTCAACATTGAATATCCAAGACCAAACATTATGTCTACCGTCTTACTGACAAAGCGTATCGAGTTTGCGGCGGCGCATCGCTATTTCAAGGCTGAATGGGACGAGGCCAAGAATCGCGCTGTGTTCGGCCCCTGCTACAATCCGCCGGCGCACGGACATAACTACATGGTCGAGGTGACGGTCGTAGGCGAAGTGGATCCGAAGACCGGCATGGTCGTGAATCTCTTTGATTTGAAGCAAATCTTGCTCAATGTGCTCGAAGAATTCGACCATAAGAACTTGAACCTGGATATGCCCTACTTCGAGGCTCGGATTCCCACGTCGGAAAACCTTGCACGGGTCCTCTGGGGCAAGTTGGATACGCAAAAGGCCATCGGTACGCTCCACGCGATTCGGTTGTATGAAGATGAAGACCTGTATGCCGAGGTGACGGCGGCGTCCGGGCTCAACGTCGCCAGCGTCACGCGACGCTACTCGTTCACGGCGTTGCAGGATGGTAAGCCAGGTCCCGAGTGGGACTGCTTCGTGACGGTTCATGGCGCCATTGATCCCGTGACCGGTATGGTGACGGATATCGGCGCTCTCAACCGTTTAGTCCAGGAAAAGGTGGTGCAGATGTTCGACCGACATGAATTTCGCGAGGCCTTCGGAACTGAGCCTGTGACCGGCGAGCAACTGGTCGAACACATCTGGAAGCAACTGGTCTCTTCTCTCTCTTCGGGGAGACTATTGAATGTTCGTCTCGTTCAGTCTCGGGATTTGTCCTTCGAATACACAGGCTGACGAGTCTGCGTACATTCGGTTCGGGTGTTCTATGATTACGCGTTTGATCTTTGCGTTGTGGATGGTGTGCCTTCCGTGGACGGCGGTGGCCGGGCCTGCGGAGGAAGGGGCGGCGATTGAAAAGACTGTCAAGGAGGCCGCCATGGCAGCTGCGACCTTTTCCGAAACGAGAGACAAACAAGCCGTGTTGAAACTGTACACCAAGGACTATTCCGGTATTCAGGATGGTGAGACGGAGACGCGCGATTCAATCGAGAAATGGCTCTCGGACTATGAGTCTGACCTCAACAAGGGAAGCCCCCTTCGCTTTATCAGCGCCGTGTCGAACCTGCATGTTCGGGCACTGGGTCCAGCAGCTTGGGCTACCTACGACTATGTATTTCAGGCGATCAGGAAAGGCGAGCTAGAAGCGCAGGATTCTGGACAATGCACCACGCTCCTGCGCAAAGAAGGCTCCACCTGGCTCATTCAGCATGAACACTGTTCCAAGACGCGACTGATGAAATAGCACTCTGTTCCTGAGTCGTCCTTCCGAGCCGGTGTCCCGCAGTCGAAGACTGTGGGTAAAGGAACCCCAAAATGGTTCTGCATCAGAGCACCGTGGCAAAGTATCGGGGAGGGTGCCGGAAGTAGACGATTACTTCAGTAAATGATCCGAAATCAAGGCGGCGAGTTCGTCCGGTTCCACCACTCCTTCACGGGTGAGGAGCAGCTTGCCGTTAGAGAAAAAGTGCGTGGTGGGGTAGGTTTCGAAGGCATGGCTTTTTTTAATCTCGCGGCAGCGGCCAGGCACATGCATTTTGGCCTTGCCGATTTTCACATCGGGAAACTTGACGGCGGTCTCTTCCAGGATCGGGTCGTAGGTGTTGCAGGGCTCACAGGTCGCTAAGCCGTACGCGACGATCGACGCAGGTGCGTCGGTGAACTCCTTGTAATTTTCGTCTCTGACGTCTTCGACGATACCAGGCATGGTTGAACGTGCTGAGTGCTGAGACCAGAGAGTATACTCCCCAGCCTCAGCACTCAGTCCTCAGCACTGATCAACTTAATTTCGCGAGGGCTGCGAGGATGTCCTTATCTTCCCGCGCGACCTTGATTTCCTGGACCTTTGCGTAGGCGACCTTCCCACTCTTGTCGACGATGACAGTTGCACGCTTCGAGCAATTCAACGGCTCAAAGTAGAGGCCGTAGCCCTTCGCCGTGGTCCGATGCACATCCGACAGCAGGCGATGCTTGAGATCCATGGAATCAGCCCAAGCCTTGTGCGAGAAGAAGCTGTCGCAACTGATACCGAACAGTTCCGCGTTCGCGGATTGAAATTTGGGGAAGTCGTCGGTCAAACACTTGTTCTCGCCTTGACAGACAGGGCTCCAATCCAGGGGGTAGAAGCAGAGCACCACATTTTTCTTCCCGCGATAGTCGCTCAGCTTCACGTCCTTCTGGTCCTGATCCTTTAAGTTAAAGTCCGGCGCAGTGTCGCCCACCTTGATTTCTGCTGCTACGTCGCTCATCTGTGTACCTCCTTCACTGGGTTTAATCCGGCCTCTGGCACTATCACATGCAATTTTGTACCGTGTGGCTTGGAACCTTGTCAACAGTCCCGAGGGCCTAGAAGTGGCCTGGCTGACTTGTAAGCTGTTGAAACTACAGAGCACTACGGCAGTGGGCGAATTTCTCGAAAACTCAGCATGCGTCCGGCTGGTGCAGCGGTGCGGTGGTTGGCAATCTCAACACTCTGATCTAAGAGTCCTACGTGGATATGGCTTCCGATTTTCGGTGACTGTCCAGTTCTCATCAATTCGTCTGCAGCTTCTCTGAGGAGATCGCGCATAGGCTTGTCCGGGATACCAGGGGAGAGAAACATTTCGAGTTCATCTATCCCGAACTTGCTGAGGCCCATAGTGTAGCACCAGCTCCGATGGCTCTGATCATCGGTGCCCTGCATGATTGGGATGTGATCGCCGGCGACGAAGTGGGTGAGGGAACGATCCTGCCAATCCGAGGGGTTTACATACTGGTTGGTGATGATGTCATGAGCCGTGCCTTGCGTGAGGAATGTGAGGCCTCGCGCGAGTCGTGCGGCAAGGAGTATCGTGTCCGGCATGTCTCGCGGGGATGCGAGGGAAGGCGCGACGGCGCCCATCACATCGTGCTCCCATGCCAACTGCTTCATGACATCGGCGACATGGCTCATCGGCAACGGCATCACGACATGGGCCGACCAGGGGCCGTGAGTCGCTTGCCAGGATTCTGTTGAGCCCGTTTCGTAACGAATAGTCAGCGGTCCGTCATACTCTCGTTCGAACCAAATTTTAAGCTCATCTGTGGCCGGCGCGGTTCCCCGATAGCCGATAAAGTAGAGCGGGGGGCGGCGGGAGGAAGGTTTGGGGGTTTTTTTTCTAATCCTCATCGTTCCGGGGTGGTTATTTGCCTGATTTGCGGGCCTTGCGGCGGTCATCCGGGTTGAGGAGCCGTTTTCGGATACGCAGACTCTTCGGCGTGACCTCAACCAGTTCATCAGGGCCGATATACTCAAGTGCGAACTCCAAGCCCATTTCCCGTGGCGGCGTGAGGACCAACGCTTCATCGGTGCCTGAGGCTCGCATGTTGGACAAGTGTTTTTCTTTACAGACGTTGACGTCCATGTCTTCATCTCGGCTGTTCTCGCCGACGACCATCCCGCGATAGACCTCCACGACAGGGCCAATAAACATCGTACCCCGTTCTTGGGTCATAAAGATGGCATAGCCGGTGCTGGTTCCGTCTTCGTGTGCGACGAGTGACCCGTGTGTCGCCACCACGAGATCGCGCTCCTCCGCCGGTTCGTACGCGACGAAGACATGGTGCATGATGATGGTGCCGCGAGTCTTGGTGACTAATAAGTTTTTGAGCCCCATGATGCCACGAGTGGGGATGTGGTACTCCAGGTGCATTTCACTCGGTCCGGCATCGGAATGGATGAGTCGCATGTGGCGCAACTCGCCGCGGCGTTTGCCGAGCTCTTCAATCACAGCGCCCTGATAGGTTTCCGGAACCTGGATCGTCAGTTCCTCATAGGGCTCGAGGACTTTGTCCCCCTCACGGTGGACAATCACTTCCGGTTGCGAGACTTGTAGCTCGTATCCTTCCCGGCGCATTTGTTCGATCAAGACTCCGAGATGTAGCTCGCCACGGCCGGCCACGAGGAACTTATCCGCACTATCCGTTTCTTGCGCGCGCAACGATACGTTGGTTTCGAGTTCCTTGAAAAGTCTATCGCGCAAATGCCGCGAGGTCAGGTACTTGCCCTCCCGTCCAGCGAACGGGCTATTGTTCACGGAAAAGGTCATTTGGACGGTCGGCTCGTCGACCGTGACTCGGGTCAGTGCGACCGGATGTTCCGCGTCAGCGATCGTATCACCGATGCTCACCTCGTCGAGGCCGGCCACGGCGACGATTTCTCCTGCCTCGGCCCGTTCCATATCCGTCCGTTCAAGGCCGGAGTAGACGGCAAGATCCGACACTTTCCCAGGGAACTGCGCGCCATCCTTTCCGAGTACGACCACATTCTGCCTGCGGGCGATCGAACCGGACTGAATCTTGCCCACGCCCATCTTGCCTTTGTAGAGGTCTTGAATCAGGGAGAGGACCAGGATCTGGAGCGGCGCGTCGGCATTGATGGCCGGTGCGGGAATCTTGTCCAGCACGGTGTCGAGGAGCGGGGTAATGTCCGTGCCGGGCTTATTGATGTCGAGTGTCGCCGTGCCTTTGATTGCTGCTGTGTAGACGATTGGGAAATCAAGCTGCTCGTCTGTGGCGCCGAGATGGACAAACAAGTCGAAGGTTCGATTCACTACATCGTCGATCACTGCGTCCGGCCGGTCGATTTTGTTGATGACTACGATGGCCTTGTGGCCGAGGGCCAACGCCTTCCGCAACACGAAGGTCGTTTGCGGCATGGGACCCTCTTTTGCGTCGATCAAGATGAGGACGCCGTCAACCATGCGCAAGGTTCGTTCGACTTCACCGCCGAAGTCTGCGTGGCCCGGTGTATCGACGATATTGATCTTCACGCCCTTGTAGTTCACGCTGGCGTTCTTGGCTCGAATGGTGATCCCGCGCTCACGTTCCTGATCCATCGAATCCATGATCCGTTCGCCCATATCGTCGATCTTGCGATGGACATGGGTCTGTCGAAGCACGGCGTCGACCAATGTCGTCTTACCATGGTCGACGTGGGCGATGATCGCGATATTCCGAATATCGTTCCGACGGTCTTTGGGATCGAGTTGCATTGTAACGGGAGATTCTGATGTGGCTGTCTGATCCATAGATATTGCTGCATGCTCCAAAAAAAAGACGCCCAGAAACCCAGGCGTCGTACGAGAGTATACCTGAAGCATGATGTTCGGCACAAGCGAGACTAGCGCAAGATGCGAGGCCTCGCACGCAGTACCGGCTTCAATCTTGAGTTTTCAAAGCCTCCACGGTATGGTGATCTTGGTATTCTTCTCAGGAAATCAAGCCGCATCGAGAGTAACCCCGTGTAACCATGATAGATCGTCCGGTACAGCTACAGGACCCACTTCGTGAGCCGCCCCCTCGTCGCGCATGGCGCTGGTGGCAGATTTCGCTCCTAGGCCTGGGGGCGGCGGTGTTGATAGGCGGACTGACAGGGGGCGGGTTGCTGTGGCATTTCTCGAAAGACCTTCCTGCGTTGGAGCAGTTGGGGACGTATCAGCCAAGCCTGGTGACTCAGGTCTATTCGTCTGATCAGCAGCTCATCGGACAATTTTTCATCGAGCGTCGTATCCTGACCCCGGTGGCGGACATTCCCGAACGGTTACGACGTGCGGTCATCGCAGTCGAGGATATCCGGTTCTTCGAGCATCCCGGCCTCGACTACATCGGCATGCTCCGTGCGGCCTGGACGAATGTGCGTCGAGGAGGCAAGGTCGAGGGGGCCAGCACCATTACTCAGCAGTTGGCGCGGTCGCTGTTTCTCTCGTCCGAGCGCACCTTCGATCGCAAAGTCCGCGAGCTCATTCTGGCTTACAAGATGGAATTGGTTCTGACGAAAGAGCAAATTCTCGAACTGTATTTGAATCAGATTTACTTCGGACAAGGCGCCTATGGTGTCGCCTCAGCGGCGCAAACGTATTTTGGGAAAGACCTCCCCGCTCTCACGATAGGAGAATCAGCATTTTTGGCGGGTCTCCCGAAATCGCCGAACCATTATTCGCCTTTCAAGGCCTACGACCGCGCGAAAAAGCGACAGGAGCACGTACTGGCGCGCATGGAAGAGGCCAAGTTCCTCACCGCGGCAGAACACGAACAGGCTGCAGCGGAGACCCTCAGTTTTCGTCGTCCTGGCAGTGAACAGGCTGCGCCCTACTTTGTGGAGTATATCCGACAGTTGCTGGTCGCGAAGTATGGCGAAGCGATGGTTTACAAGGGCGGGCTCAAGGTCGTTACGACGTTGAACATGGAGATGCAAAAGGCTGCTGAAGCGGCTTTTGCAGTCGGCCTGCGCGAATTGGATAAGCGCCAAGGGTGGCGTGGCCCACTCCGAACGGTCGATGCGACTGCGCCGACCCCGCCCATTGTGGCGGCGATGACTGATCAGGCGCTGAAAGTAGGAGACTATCGCGAGGGGTTCGTTGCCAAAGTAGCGAAGGACAATTACCTCGTGCAAATCGGCACGACGATGGCCAAGCTTGAGTTTGACGACATGGCATGGGCGAAGCGTCGGCTTACTGGGCCAGATACGGCGAAAGATGTCGTCGTCAATCAGAATCTCAAGCAGGTGCTGAAGCCCGGCGATGTCATCGAGGTGATGGTGAAGAAGCTTGATCGTGGCATTGTCCATGTGCAACTGGAACAGACCCCCCTCGTTGACGGAGGGTTGATCGCGATGGAGCCGGGCAAGGGCGCCATTCGAGTTATGGTCGGAGGCTACGATTTCAGTCGCAGTGAGTACAATCGGGCCGTACAGGCGCATCGCCAGCCTGGGTCTGCCTTCAAGCCGATCATCTACGCGACGGCCTTGAGTCAGGGCATGAGTCCCGCGTCGGTAATCCTCGATGCACCTGTTGTCTATGAGCAGGAACAGGATGAGAAAACGTGGAAACCGGAGAACTATGGAAGAAAAATCCATGGCATGGTGAGTTTGCGGGATGCTCTGGCTCACTCACATAACCTGGCGACGGTCCGGTTGCTGGACAAGGTTGGCGTAAAGAATGTGATTGAGTTTGCTAAAGTGGTTGGGATTGCCAGTCCGTTGGCGGCAGATCTGTCGCTGGGGTTGGGGTCATCCTCCGTCGGGCTGATGGAACTGACCTCCGCTTATGGCGTGTTGATCAACCAGGGGAATCGTGCAGAACCGTACGCGATTGTGCTCGTGAAGGACAACGCCGGAAAGGTGATTGAACAGGCGGAACCGCAAGCCATTCCTGTGATTTCCAAAGAAACGGCGTACTTGATCACGAATATGATGGAAGACGTGATTCAAAAGGGGACCGGTCAGGCGGCCAAAGTGATTGGACGGCCGATTGCAGGGAAAACAGGAACCACGGACGAGTTTATCAATGCATGGTTTATCGGCGGCGCGCCGAACTTGGTCGCGGGCATCTACGTCGGGTTCGACGATCGACGCTCACTCGGCGAGACGGAATCGGGGGCGCATGCCGCACTGCCCATTTGGATCAATTTCATGCAGGAAGCACTCAAGCCGCTACCGGTTGTGGCCTTTACCATTCCGGAAGGTGTCACGTTCGTCAAGGTCGATCCGACGACTGGGTTGCTTGAGGATGAGCAGGAGGGACAGGCCAGTACCGTCGAACTCTTTACCAAGGGCAGCGAGCCGACTCAAGCGACTCAGCGTCGACTAGACCCGATTGATTTCTATAAATTGGATCAAATCCCCGAGGGGGCACTCTAGCAGGACGCTGAAAAAGGGGGGTGGGGTAGCTGGGACGATCCCAGTGCTCGCGCAACGCGCGAGCCTCAGAAGGATGGGAAGGGAGCGGCCAGGTGCCCTCCTTGCTCGCAGAACGCGCACGGTGAAACTGTGCTCGTTCGATGCGCGCAGTTGAGGGCAGCCTTGCCACTCCCCTAAAGGGAGGTATAGGGAATTGGAAGGCCCTCGCCCAGGATAAAGCGCGTCTTGGCGCGCCAGGGTTGGGCGGGTGGGAAGGTGCCTTTTGGAGCATCCTGCGTATCTTCTTCTGTTGTGTCGAGGCGGAAGAGAAAGCAGGGAGGGAACGATGAAGGGAAAATGGTTTCTCACCATCACGATGGGTGCGCTGGTGCTGGGTGGGCTGCTCACGGTAGGCTGTGTGGCAGGGGGTGAATCGGCCGCCGTGGCGCAGCGCGCAGAGGTGGTCGATGTGAACGGCGTCCCGCCGAACTGGGACAAGGCGCTGTCTGCAGCGCAGCGGTTTGTGGTGTTGGCGGCATTCAACAACGACGCGGTCCGGGACAACAACACCGGGCTGGTCTGGGAGAAGTCTCCGCGGACGACGACCGCCACGTGGAATGGCGCCCGCTTTACTTGCATCAACAAGAACGTCGGCGGTCAGAAAGGGTGGCGCTTGCCGTCCATCCCAGATCTGGCTAGTTTGATTGACCCCTCCGTAGCCCCTCCGGGTCCGACTCTCCCGTCAGGCCATCCCTTTCACAACGTCCAGCCGGCCGGCTATTGGTCGGCGACGACGAGTGCAGAGGATTCCTCCGACGCGTGGTTCGTATACTTCGGCATTGGTTTCGTGGACCACGACAGTAAGACCCACACCGGCCACGCCTGGTGTGTGCGCGGTGGTATGAATGCGGATGCATATTAACAAAGCGCGTAAGACAGGCGAGGGAGAAGAAAAGGGGACAGGCTGACTAGCTGATGACGGTGTTCGTTTCAATCTACTCTTCAGTTGTTGAACGCACGGGTGGGGCGGATCGGTGGAGGGGCATATTTCTAGTCTGTCAGACCCGCAACTTCAGTATCTCCCTGAGAGTCTGTTCAATGTCCTCCGTTGAAGTGAGGAGGCTTGGCGCCAACCGCGCATACTGCGTCGCGTAAGGCGTGACGCTTCCGATGATCTTCTTATCTCGAAGCCGTTCGATCACTTGGCCTGGCTTCATCCCAGTTACGCTAAAACAGACGATGCCGGATGATAGGTCCTGCGAAACCGGCGTATGCAACGTGATGTGCGGCATCTTCGCCAATCCCTGCTTCAGCTGCTGATTCAATTCGTAGATGCGTTGGGTCACGCGAGACTTGCCGATGAGCTGATGGAATGTGAAGGCTTCGCCGAGAGCCCACCGGTGCTCGAAGGAATGAAATCCGCCTGGTGTCATGTAGACCGACGTCGGCAAATCTCTTGGTGGATTCAGCTTCATCCAGATATCGAAGGCTTGCGTATTGAAAGTCGGAATGATGGGGTTGGCCACAGGCCAGGCCCGTTTCTGCCCCCACACCAGACCGGTACCTCTTGGACCAAACATCCATTTATGTGTCCCTGCAACTAGGAAATCACACCCGACGTCGGAGAGACGGAAATCTTCGACACCCAACGCATGGACCCCATCTACGCAGAAGATCACTCGATCCTGTTCAGCACGGGACTCATTCAGTTTGTGAATCGCCTGGGCCGTCTCATGGATCGGAAGCTTCAAGCCGGTGCTCGAATGGACCCAGGTGACCGCGACGATACGCGTATTGGGTTTGATGCTCTCGATCAGATTGTCGAGTAATTCCTGGCGCGAGAGATTCTTGAGGGAATGATAGAGGGAGATTTGACGTACTGTGGCGCCGGTGCGTTCCGCACGAAGCCGCAAGGACGTTTCTGTCGCATAGTGATCGTGCAGGGTTGTGAGGATCTCCTGACCTTCACGCAGAGTAAGTCCACCATACAGGAGACCCAACCCCATCGTTGTGCTGTCAGTAAGAGCGATCTCCGTCGGATCGACTGCAAGATAATCTGCTGCGGCACGCAAAACTGCAGCCTCCTGCTTTTCTTCCTGTTCGAACCAGTAGCCGATAGGGTCGGCGTCCAATCCGCGTCGGTGTCGTTCGATCGCTGCTCGGACCGGAGTAGGATGGGATGCGAGGAAGAATCCCGCTAGGTGGATACAGTCGCGAGAGAGTTGAAATTGCTCACGCACGGCCTGCCAGCTATCAAGCTTCAGAGGCGGGGAGTTGGCAGTAGAAACAGGAGCCTCAGCAGCCAGCAGCGCTGCACTCATGGCCAGACCACTACGAACAAGAAAATCCCTCCGGCCGATCGCACCCATGGAAACCTCCTTGCGGAAGAAGAATGTTCGGGGAGCCTCTCACTCTACTGCGATGACCAAATCGTGGGCAAGCGGGGTGATATTGGGGAGCGTTCTCTTCAGGGCTGCTCAAAAAGGCTCTCTGACAAGGCCGCAGGGAGGCACGCGACCGAGAACGAAGTCAGAGAGCCTTTTTGAGCAGCCCTGTCAGTAGTTGTCTGTTGGCGGGCACGTGCAAACGAGATGGCGATCTCCATAGGCTTCGTCGACGCGACTCACGCTGGGCCAGAATTTATGGTCGCGTACCCAGCGAGCAGGAAAGGCAGCCTGTTCACGACTGTAAGGTCGATTCCATTCGCTGGCCGCCACCACCTGTGCCGTGTGGGGAGCATTCTTGAGCAGATTGTTTGTGTGGGGCTGGCGGCCTTCGACGATGTCTTGCACTTCTGCATGAATCGAGATCAATGCTTGGCAGTACCGATCCAATTCGGCCCTAGACTCGCTTTCCGTCGGTTCAATCATGAGGGTTCCGGCAACGGGGAAGGAGACCGTCGGAGCATGAAATCCATAGTCCATTAATCGCTTTGCCACATCCATCACTTCGACTCCCGCACTATCCTTGAACTGACGGAGATCGAGAATAAATTCGTGTGCGACGAACCCGGACATTCCTGTATAGAGGATGGGATAGTATTTCTCCAGCTGTTTAGCCATGTAGTTGGCGTTCAAGATTGCCACCTGCGTCGCCTTGGTCAGGCCGTCACGTCCCATCAGGGCGATGTAGATCCAGGAAATCGTCACGATGCTGGGGCTGCCGTAAGGGGCTGCGGACACTGCTCCGATGGAATCTTTTCCGCCAAGTTGCGTCACCGGATGGCCGGGAAGAAACGGCGCGAGATGTCGCGCCGCAACGACCGGTCCCATCCCAGGTCCCCCGCCGCCATGGGGGATACAGAATGTTTTGTGTAGATTCAGATGGCATATATCCGCGCCGATGTCTCCCGGTCGGCAGAGTCCCACCTGGGCATTCAAGTTGGCCCCGTCCATATAGACTTGCCCGCCGTGTGTATGGATGATCTGACAGATGCGCCGCACGTCTGCCTCGAAGACACCGTGGGTCGAGGGGTACGTCAACATGAGTGCCGATAGCCGATCACGATGCTGGGCGGCTTTGGCTTCAAGATCGGCTAAGTCCACATTGCCCTGTCGATCACAGGAGACGATCACAACCGTCATACCCACCATAGCCGCACTGGCTGGATTTGTGCCATGGGCGGACAGGGGGATCAAACACACATCCCGCTGCTCTTCACCCTGGCTCCGGTGGTACGCCCGGATTACCATCAGTCCCGTATACTCGCCCTGAGATCCGGCGTTCGGTTGCAAGGAGACGGCAGAGAGTCCGGTAATCTCCGCCAGCCAAGCCTCCAGTTGATGGAACAATTCTTGATATCCCTTAGTTTGCTCGCTCGGCGCAAAGGGATGAAGCCGTGAGAACTCCGGCCAGGTTACCGGTAGCATCTCGGCCGTCGCATTCAGCTTCATGGTGCAGGATCCCAACGGGATCATCGAATGGACGAGCGACAGATCTTTAGCCTCAAGACGGTGGATATACCGCAACATCTCATGTTCCGTATGGTAGCGATTGAATACCTCGTGGGTCAGATATGTGCTGGTGCGGGCGAGATTCGTCGGGAAGCTTGTGGTGACGCGGCAGCTCAAGTCCTGCACTTGGAAAGGCAGCCGATCATGGCCGATAAAAATTTCCATCAGGCGACGAATTTCGTCTTCCGTGCTCACCTCATCCAGCGCGATCCCAATGGAGTGGTCCTCATACCGGCGAAGATTGATGCCGGCCTCGTTGGCCCGGATCAAGATAGACTCGGACTGCATCTTCGTCAAACGAACTCGAATTGTATCGAAATAGGCTTCCGTTGCAACCTCGAATTCGAGCTCGCGCAATCCTGCTGCCAGCACCACAGCTAAGCCATGCACACGCTCGGCAATTCGCCGCAAGCCCTTCGGTCCATGGTAGACCGCATACATACTCGCCATGATGGCCAAAAGCACTTGCGCCGTACAAATGTTGCTGGTTGCCTTCTCACGCCGAATGTGTTGTTCGCGTGTCTGCAGAGAAAGCCGGTAGGCAGACTTTCCCGTGACATCCTTGGACACCCCGACGATGCGTCCCGGCATCTGCCGCTTGAATGCCTCAGTGGTTGAAAGAAACGCGGCGTGAGGGCCACCAAATCCGAGCGGGACGCCAAATCGTTGGCTGGAACCCACGGCGATGTCAGCCCCGAATTCTCCTGGTGGCCGCAAGAGGGTCAAGGCCAGCAGATCGGTGGCGACTCCTACAAGAACCCCGGACGCATGGGCTTGCGCCACGAGCGCACTGTAATCTCCGGCATAACCGTCGGTGGCCGGATACTGAAGCAGAATGCCGGCCAGCTGAGGATTGGAAAAGTCGATGCTCTGCGTCCGTCCTACGCGTAGCGTCATGCCGAGCGGTTCAGCCCGCGTCTGCATCACGGCAATGGTCTGGGGATGACAGTCTTGGGAGGCGAAGAACTCTGTCCGTTCGTGGCCGGACGACCGGGAAATGGCGAGACACATGGCCATCGCCTCCGCTGCCGCCGTGGCCTCATCCAGGAGCGAGGCATTGCCCAAGGGCAGGCCGGTAAGGTCGGTTACCAAGGTTTGAAAATTCACGAGTGCTTCCAAACGGCCCTGGGAAATCTCGGCCTGGTAGGGCGTGTATTGGGTATACCAGGATGGGTTTTCGAAAATATTGCGCTGAATCACGGCGGGCGTCATGGAGTCGTGATAGCCCATTCCGATCAATGAACGGTAGACCTGGTTTTCTGCGGCGATGGAGCGGATCTCTTTCAGCACGGCTTGTTCGCTGCGGTGAAGAGGTAGATCCAATTCTTTCCGCACGCGAATGTCAGCGGGTACGGTCGCCTCGCTCAGCTCCCCCAGTGACTGCAAGCCGAGCGTGGCAAGCATCTCGCGAATATCGGCGTCGGTTAGACCAAGATGGCGATGGATAAACGTATCGCTCGGGCTCAGGAAGTCCGGTGTGGCCATGGTGTTCGTCTTGTCCTTCGGATATGTCTCGTCGGTCGAAAACGGTAATGTATGATTTACCGACTCAAGACTTGCAGAATACCATGCTCACCTCCGCTTCTCCAAGGGCTGCGAGAAGGTCTCTGGGCTTGCCTTCAGACGGAGAGTCGCGTATGAGTGCGGACATCAAAGCCGTAACAGGTAAGACGTGAAAGGTGAAACGTGGGATTGTCTGAAACCTTTCACGTTTGACGTTTCACGTCTCACGGATCGGACGCGCAGGCTATGAAGCTACACGACATTCTTATCGTTGGGGCCGGGCTAGCAGGGATGAGGGCGGCGATTGCCGCCCCGCGGGAGCTTGATGTCGCCGTGATATCCAAGGTCCATCCGGTTCGCAGCCACTCTGTGGCTGCGCAAGGGGGCATCAATGCGGCGCTGGGAGAGAACGATTCATGGGAAGCTCATGCCTTCGACACCACGAAGGGCGGGCTCTATCTCGGCGATCAAGACGCCATCGAGGCCATGTGCCGCGAAGCTTCTGACGACATTCTCGAATTGGAACGTTTGGGGGTCATCTTCAGTCGCGATGAACAGGGGCGTATCGCCCAACGTCCGTTCGGCGGAGCGGGGTTTCCTCGCACCTGCTACGCCGCTGATCGTACCGGTCATGCCATTCTCCATGCTATGTATGAACAGCTGCTCAAGCGTCGCATCGCCGTGTATGAAGAGTGGTATGTCACCTCGTTGATCGTGGAAGACGGCGCCTGTCGGGGAGTCGTGGCATGGGACCTGATCCGTGGAGGGTTGCGCGTGATAGGGGCTAAATCCGTCATCTTAGCCACGGGAGGCAGCGGGCGTGTCTTCCTGACGAGCACGAATGCCGTGATCAACACCGGTGACGGCATGGCGCTCGCGTATCGCGTGGGCGCTTCACTGGCGGACATGGAGTTTGTCCAGTTCCATCCCACCACACTCAAGGGCACGGGTATTCTCATCACCGAAGGCGCTCGCGGAGAGGGAGGCTACCTTCTCAATACACTGGGCGAACGGTTCATGAAGACCTATGCCCCGCAACAGATGGAGCTGGCCACTCGCTCTACCGTCTCATTGGCCATCGGGCAAGAAATCCTCGAAGGTCGCGGGGTTGATGGGTGCGTGTTGCTGGACTTACGACACCTTGGACGCCGGCGCATTCTCGAACGGCTCCCTCAGATCAGAGAACTCGCGATTGAGTTTGCCGGCCTCGATCCTATCGAGACTCCCATTCCTGTCCGACCAGGCGCGCACTATCAGATGGGCGGTGTTCGGACCAATCAATGGACCGAAACGAACATCGCCGGCCTCTACGCGGCCGGTGAATGTGCCTGCGTCAGCGTGCATGGCGCCAATCGGCTTGGAGGCAACTCGCTCCTTGAGACGATTGTGTTCGGCAGGCGCGCCGGAACTCGAGCAGGAGAGTATGCTCGAACCGTCGCGCCACGGGCACTCACAACAGACCAGCTCGCAATTGAGCAGCGTCGGGTCGAGCGCCTGCTGACACAGGAAGGATCGGTCCGAGCCTGGCAGATTCGGGAAGAACTCGGCCAGCTGATGAGCCTCAATCTTGGCCTCGTTCGGACTCACGAATCCATGTCTGTTTCGATCTCGGCACTCACCGCACTGACTCATCGCGCCGCCTCCATTACGGTGCAGGATAAAGGGCTGGTGTTTAATACAGATCTCGTGCAAGCCTTCGAGCTCCAGTCCCTCCTCGATGTCGCGGAGACCATCGTCACCAGCGCTCTCGCCAGGAAGGAAAGCCGTGGGGCCCATTACCGGTCGGATTATCAGAAGCGCGACGATGTTCACTGGCTCAAGCATACGTTGGTGACTAGAACACTCGACGGACCGGTCTTACAGTATGCTCCTGTTGCCATTACGAGATTCCAACCGAAGTAATACCGGCATGCACCTACTTCTATTGCGTGTGTATTGCGGGATCGACATTTCAAAACATCCAACTTTCACGCGCTAGGCCATCCACCTAACGACAAACAGAGGGCGGATCTAATCGGAGAGGTTCTTCGTCTTGAGAGAGAGTTGCCAGCTTTTCGATCTCAGTGATAGGCTGGTGTGTGCTACCCTGCAGGTTGATCAAAAAACCCTCCAGCGAGGCCGCAGGGAGCGAAGACCCCGGAACGTGCGCGCTTGGGTAGGTGAGGAGTTTGAGCGACTAAGACCGAAGCGGGGCGCTTTTTCAGCAGACTGGCATGCGTATTCTAGTCATTGAAGACGAAACCAAAGTCGGCTGCTTCATCAAGCGCGCGCTTGAAGAGGAAAGTTACGCCGTCGACCTATGTGAAGACGGCGCGAAGGGTCTTCAGATGGCCCTCAACACCAACTACGATTTACTGATCGTGGACTTGATGCTGCCGTCATTGTCCGGATTGGACATTCTCAAGGGTGTCCGCCAGGCACGGATTCACACCCCCATCCTGATTCTGACCGCCCAATCGCAGGTAGATCAGCGCGTCAAAGGTCTTGACGCAGGAGCGGACGATTACCTCACCAAGCCCTTCGCCATCGACGAACTGCTTGCCCGAATTCGTGCCCTCCTTCGCCGCGGCTCCACCGAGAGCCCCGGCGTGCTCCAGATCGACGATCTGGCATTGAACCCGGCTACGCGCGAAGTGACCAGAGGCAGCCAGCGGATCGACCTCACCTCGAAGGAATATGCCTTGCTCGAATATCTGATGCGCCATACGGGACGAGTGTTGACTCGTCCTATGATCTCAGAACATGTGTGGAACCAGGACTTCGACACGTTCACCAATGTCATCGATGTCTACGTGAATTATCTCCGCAACAAGATAGACCGGGGACGTTCAAAGAAGCTGATTCACACGATTCGAGGAAGTGGATATATGTTGAAGGTCGACTGATGCCGCTTCGCGTCCGGCTTACCCTCTGGTACGGCACCGCTCTCGCACTCATCCTCATCATCTTTTCGACCATCCTATACGTGGTCACGGCTCGAAGCCTCCGCGATGCGGTCGATGAATCGCTGGTGGAAACCGCTGAGGCGGCCGTTCGGTCACTGGAAGAACGCGGGTTTCTTCCTCTCATCGATGAAGACGAACTCATGTCGCAGTTTCCAGAATTGGCGCGCATCGATAAGTTCTTTCAGATCTTCAGCCCTTCCGGCACTATCACCATTCGCTCGCCGAACATGAAACAGCATGAGATGCCTCTGAGTCGCCAGGCCTTGGAAGTCGCCTACTCAGGTCGCACGCTTCTTGAGTTTGCAAAATATCCCAAGGAGCCGCCGTTACGTCTCATTTCAGTTCCCATTATCTATCGAGGCAACCTGCTCTACATCATTCAGGTCGGTACCTCGATGGACTCCGTCGAACAGACCCTGAATCGTCTCTTACTTGTGTTGCTGGTCAGTATGCCCATCGCGCTGGCCGTATCGCTTGCCGGCGGCTGGTTCATGGCCGGCCGAGCCCTTCGTCCGGTCGATGCAATCACGCTGGCTGCCCAACGCATTGCCGGAGGCGATCTCACTCAACGACTGACTGTCCCGGCTTCGGCCGACGAAATCGGCCGTCTGACCAAGACGTTTAATGACATGATCGACCGGCTTGAAACTTCCTTTCGACAGATCCGTCAGTTCAGCAGCGACGCCTCGCACGAACTGCGCACGCCGTTGACGGTCATGAAAGGGGAAACCGAACTCGCGCTTCGACGCCCGCGCGAAACCGATGACTACAAAATCGTTCTGGAGAGCAACCTCGAAGAAATCGACCGGATGACGCGCATTGTGGATGAGTTGCTCTTTCTCTCCCGGGCCGACATGGGCGAGGTAAAGATGGAATATCTGCCGGTCCCGCTGGACACGCTCATCGAGGATCTCCACCGGCAAGCCTCGCTGTTGGGGCAGGAACAGGACATCCAGGTCGTGCTACGAACGACTGCGCCGGCAGTGGTATTGGGAGATGAACTACGCTTGCGTGAACTGTTCCTGAATCTCCTCGATAACGCAGTTAAATACTCTCGACCGGGCGGCACAGTCGACATTGCGCTGACGATCGAACAGACTCAGGCACGGGTATCCGTGATCGATCGCGGCATTGGGGTCGCACTGGAGGATCAGTCTCGGATCTTCGACCGGTTCTATCGCACCGATAATGCGAGGGCTCATACCAAGAAGGGTACGGGTCTTGGGCTGTCTATCTGCGCCTGGATTGTCGAATCCCATCACGGACACATCGAGGTCCAGAGCAAGGTCGGTGAAGGTTCGATTTTTACGGTGATGCTTCCTCTGGCCCCTTCCCGTCAGCTACAGGCCTCTAGCAAGAAGATAAAAAAGCCCGTCAGCGTCGTAGATCGTGTCGTGTGAATGGGGACCGATCGAAGCGCGCCGGACCGTCATGAGTAATGCGGCTAGCAGGCGGTGGAATTTCAGCGTGCTGCTAGTCAAACACCACGGTTTTTCTGCCATATACCAACACGCGCCGTTCAATATGACGTCGCACGGCGCGGGCCAGGACAATCTCCTCCAGATCCCGTCCCTTCCTCACCAGATCATCGACGGTATCCCGGTGCCCCACACGCATGACGTCCTGCTCGATGATGGGACCTTCATCCAGATCGTCTGTGGCATAGTGCGCCGTGGCTCCGATGATTTTCACGCCCCGATCATAGGCCTGCCGATAGGGGTTGGCGCCGATGAACGCGGGTAGAAAGGAGTGATGGATATTGATGACTGGACAACCGACCTGTGAAAGAAAAGTGCCGCTAAGGATTTGCATGTACCGAGCCATGACTACGAGTTCGATACGATAATCCTGTAGTAGGGAGAGCACCTGCTATTCCTGCTGCGGCTTGGTCTCCTTGGTCACGGGACAAACAGAGAAGGGAATCTTGAATAGCTCGGCCCAGCCGGCGCAGGTATCATGATTGGAAATAATCACGGGGATATCGATGTGCAACTCGTCGCGTTTGTGCCGTTGGAGCAGATCCGCCAGGCAATGATCCTGCTTCGAGACCAACATCGCAACCCTCGTTCGGCGGCTTGAAAGGCGAACCTCGTAGCGCATCTCGAAGGTTTTCGCAACCGGAGCGAAGGCGGCTGCGATCTCATCGGGCGGAATTTGTAAGCCCTCGGCAGTAAACTCCATGCGCATGAGAAACTCGTTCGTTTCTTCATCGGTATGATGGTCCGAATCGAGAATGTTCCCGCCGAAGTCGTGAATAAAGCCCGAGACACGGGCGACAATACCTCTCCGATCCTTGCAATGGATCAAGAGGACGACAGAGTCTTTTCGGTGTGCCATCGTAGATCTATCATTCCGATGAGAATGGTCAGTTCAAGTGTAGCAGGCGAGTCACGATTACGGCAGAAATAGCGCGAGTCGGGTGAGGAGACATTTGTTGCAAGCAGAGAATCTACTTGACAGCAGGATGCTCAAAAAGGCGGCCTTCTCACCCACCCAACCCCGACGTGCCAAGACGCGCCATTCATCGGACAAGGCCGCAGCGAGGAGGATCTTCATCCAAATCTTCTAACGCGTGATTTTGTCGCAGTTCGAAACAGAATATCAAGCACGGGTGGTAATGAAATCTCGCTCAATAGATTCGAGCATGGCAGAGATCGTTGTGCAGAAAATCGGAATATAGAACTTGTCCCTTGCCTTCTTGGTGAATGGAGAGAGTCGTTTGTACATGTTGTTATCGCACGACTTCCTCCCTGATACTGGCGGTCGTGGTTGCTACTCCATCCAATAGCTCCTTGAACAACACAAGAACATTATTGACTGATATGTCTTGTAAGTAATCTTTGGTGAGCATTCTGTATTCGACACCTATTGGCGTCCAATAATGTAATGATGACTGTAGGTAGTATGCAACCATTGGAATTCCGAGTGCGGCTCCCAGATGGATAGTTGAAGTGTCTGGGGTTAGGAGTATTTCGCACGAAGACAACAATGATGCATACTCTTCGAAGGAGTTGGTGAGTGGCGCCGGCTTGACTTTCATTGTGTTCGCTAGGCGAATTACTTCTTCTTGTTCCTTTTTATCCTTCGGGTGTGCAAAGACAAGTACTTCCTGAGTATCCGGCACCGACGAAACAAGTGCGCATATTTGGCTTTGGACATGTGGTGGCACCCAACATGAGGGCTTTCCTACTGATATATTCACCGCTATTCTTCCTGCTATGCGGGGCGGGATAGGGATATTGAGCTTTGGCTGGAGTGAAATAGTATCAGGGTCTATCCCAAGCGGACGAAGCAACTCCGCTATCCGCCGACTGATATGAACAGTTTTCTGATCGAGCCGTTTTGCAAGCACATTGTATGATGAAGCATTTTCTTTTTCGATACCGATCGAGTATCTGGCTGAAACAGCGGCTGTAATGATGGACGAAGTAGCCGATGCATTGTCTTGGAGATCTATTAGTACATCAACTTGGATCTTGCGTATAGTCCAAAGCAGTGCAATGTCTGTAGCAAGATTTTTCCTATACACGAATGTCTCGCACTCTATCGGTAGTAGAGGTGCGATGCTCTTATTTTTTTCACCCAAGAGCACCATTAACCTCGCTGTAGGGTAGCGTTCTTTCAGAGCGACAAGTAATGGTGTTGTGATAATTGCATCACCGAGCTTATCTTGGCGCAGAATAAGGATCGTTGGGGAATCGGGAAGCTGGAGCGGTAGAGTTGGGGAGGATTTTAGGGAGCGCCTTGAGAGAAACGTAATGAAAGCTCTGCGAATCGCAAGTTCACCACGTTTAACAACACGTTGCGTTCGTGTTTCTTCCATTACTGTGCGGCGTATCAGAAATGCAACGATGCTGGCGGACTTTTCAGCACTCTGCTAGGAGACGATGTGGCCGACAAGATCGTACAAAGCCGCATCGGTAATCTTGACTTTGACGAACTCCCCTGCTGTGGCTGATCCATCATTGATATATACGACGCCGTCGATCTCCGGAGCCAGCCCTTCATGGCGTCCCTCAAGCAGGAGCTCTGTCTCTTCGGAAACTCCTTCGACCAAAACCTCCATTACGGAACCGATGCGGGCATGGCATCGCGCCGCCGCAATCTCTTCTTGCACAGCTAAGATTTCATTCCGTCGTTCGTCCATGACCGATCGCTGGACTTTGTCATCAAGCCCGACGGCCGGCGTGTCTTCTTCGTCCGAATATAAGAACACCGCCACCCGATCGAACTCGGCCTCTTCCACGTAGCTTCTCAGTTCGTCGAATGCCCGCTCCGTCTCTCCTGGGAACCCCACGATGAAGGCCGTGCGAAACGTGACGCCAGGAATACGTGTCCGGATCCGATCGACGAGGGAGGTGATGGCAGCCCGATCGCCCAGCCGGTGCATCCGCTTGAGCATACGATCGTTGATGTGTTGCAGCGGCATGTCGATATACTTGGTAATCTTTTCTTCTCCTGCGTAGAGATCCAACAACTCATTGGAGACCTGTTGCGGGTAGAGATAGAACGGTCTGATCCAGCGCAAGTCTTTCACCCTGACCAGCTCGCGAAGCAGTGTAACGAGGCCGTGGCGCATACCAAGATCGACGCCGTAATTGACCGTATCTTGAGAAATGAGGTTGACCTCTTTCACCCCTTCCGCTGCGAGGCGCGTGACTTCCGCTACGATCGATTCCACGGGGCGGCTTCGTTGCTTGCCCCGCATGATGGGGATCGCGCAGAAGGCGCAATTCCGGTTACAGCCTTCGGCGATTTTCACATATGCACTATGGGCTTTCCCGAGACGGAGGCGCGGCGCGTCTGCGTCGTAGAGATAAGGAGGCTCGCTGATCCAGAGCCGTTGTTGCCGTTTTTTTGGTGTCAAAAGGTCCCGGCAAATTTCCGCAATCTTTCCGAACTCCCCCGTCCCTACCACGCCGTCGAGTTCCGGCAATTGCTTGAGGAGCTCCCCTTGATACCGTTGCGCCAGACAGCCTGCCGCAATCAATACCCGACAGGACCCTGTCTCTTTTAGTTTGCCATGCGCAATGATCGTATCGATCGACTCCTGCTTGGCTTCTTCGATGAAACCACAGGTATTAATGATGACCACTTCGGCTTTCTTCGGGTCATCGGTCAGGGCAAACCCGTCCGTCACCAAGGTCCCCAGCATGATTTCGGAATCGACCTGGTTTTTCGAACAACCCAGGTTGACGAAGCCGATGGTGGTCTTTTTGCCGCTCGGACGAGAGGGGGTGATCAATTGTGATGACATAGAGAGCAGTCTACGGGACGGTAGAAAAGTCTGTCAATCAACAGCCCTGTGCAGGTCGCGGGCTGATTCCCTTATGGTGGACGCATGATCCGCACATTTCAAGGTTTCAAACCCACCGTTCCGACCTCATGTTTTATCGAAGGGACCGGCATCGTCATCGGTGATGTCGCGCTCGGTGAGCACTATAGTGCCTAGTTCCATGCCGTCATTCCAGGGATCCATCGCATATTCTCATCTTCTCTACTCCCTTAGAGGGCGAGGAGGTTTGCTCCCTGACTGCGCGCGTTCAACGAGGCCCTTCTGAGGGCGCGCGTTGCGCGAGCAAGGGGAGCAACCTCCTTGCCCTCCCGTTCCCTCTTGTGGCATCATGCGACCCTTTGGAGACCGGGATGGCACATTTGCTGGAATATGTCGGTTCCGTACATATTTATCTTGGACCATACCGGGGGAATCCAATTTCCTTGTATTTGAAGCGGCTCGATACCGGGTGTCAGATCGGCCCGAAGGCCTATCCGTGGAATGACGTCGTCGGCAGTGGTGAGACGCCGAATAAGGCGGCTGCGGATTTTGAAGAGAAATGGAAAGCAAAGGGTCTCTCGGCTGATATGTATTCAGGTCCCTCGTGGGAAGGAGGCATCAAGCCTGAGAAACCTGCTCCTCCAAAACCGCCCACAGCTCCCAAACCAGCGGCACCCGCTGCCGCATCAGAACCAGTGGGCCAGCCAGCCGGGCCTGCAGCCTCTCCAGCTGCCGCTTCCGACACCACAACGGACCCCGCCCAAGCCTTGGCGGCTCAACCTGCAGACAAATCCAACTAACCCGCTCTATTTACAGCGAACGTTTTGGAAGGTGACCTTCAGGGGAAGGGCCGGCTAGTTTGCTGTGTCTCAAGCCGTATCCTAGGTAGACCACAATGCCGATGGCGGTCCAGATGACGAATCGAATCCAGGTCAGCTGTGGGAGAAAGCTCATTAAGCCGAGGCAGGCCAGCGTACCCAGAATGGGAACGAGCGGCATGAAGGGAAGCCTGAATGGGCGATGTTGGTTGGGTCTCGTGTAGCGCAGAACTACGACACCGATACAGACCAGGACAAAGGCGAAGAGAGTCCCGATGTTCGTCATGTCTGCCGCATCACCGATGGGAATCAGGGCGGCGAGCGTGGCCACGGCGATGCCGGTGAGGATGGTGGCATAGTGGGGCGTGCCATACCGCGGATGTACGGTTGAGAGCCAGGGGCTCAAGAGGTGGTCTCGCGACATGGCAAAGAATACCCGGATCTGACCCAGCATCATCACGACAAGTACGCTGGTAATTCCGGCCACGGCGCCTATTGCCACAATCGCCGCTCCCCACTTGAACCCCACCACACTAAGCGCTTCGGCCACCGGCGCGTGGATGTCTATCTGTGCAACGGGGATCAAGCCGGTCAAAACTGCGGCTACGGCAATGTACAGCACGGTGCAGATGCCAAGGGAGGCAATGATTCCAACCGGGAGATCCCGTTGAGGGTTCTTGGCTTCTTCGGCAGTCGTCGAGATGGCGTCGAATCCGATATAGGCAAAGAATACGATCGCTGCGGCCGCCCCGACACCGGCGAATCCTTGCGGCATGAACGGCGTCCAGTTTTCGATATTCACAGCCGGTGTCCCCACGGCAATAAAGAAAAGGATGACTGCGAGCTTCAAGCAAACAATCATTCCGGTTGCCCGAGCGCTTTCTTTGATCCCAATAACAAGAATGACAGTGACGAGCAAGACGATAATGGCGGCTGGAAAGTTTGCTACGCCCCCGTCAGGTCCTCCAGGTGGATGCGTCGCCCAGTGAGGCAATTCAATCCCGGCCAATCCGAGCAGCTTGTTGAAATAGCCGGACCATCCGATGGCGACCGCAACACAGGCCACACCGTACTCAAGAATTAAGTTCCAGCCGGTAATCCAAGCCAGGAACTCTCCCAACGTGGCATATGAATACGTATAGGCGGAGCCGGCAACGGGAATCATGGTGGAAAACTCCGCGTAGCAGAGTGCCGCGAGAGCGCAGGCCAAGCCGGAGAGGACAAAGGACAGAATGATTCCAGGCCCCGCTCCTGGTCGGTGAGCATCACCGACGATCGCGGTGCCGATCAGGACAAAGATACCGGTGCCGATGATCGCGCCGATGCCAAGCGCGGTCAGATCCCAGGCCGTGAGGGTTTTTTTTAAACGGTGATCGGGATGATCTGCGTCCGCGAGGATCTGCTCAATGGGCTTGGTTCGAAAGAGTCGGCCGATCACCGTATCTCCTCAGGTTGCGGGGATGGCGAAGGGCGCTGCAGAATCAACGAGCTTCTGTTCCATATGGGGTCAAGTATAGCAGGCCTCTTCCGCTGGTCGCGCATTGTTCGCATTTCACGCGTCACGGTTTGTGGCGCGGGCGGCGCGTAAAAAAGCCTCGAACAATCGCCGATGCAGGGGGTGCCGGTCGAAGAGAAACTCCGGATGCCATTGGATTCCGAGGAAGAAGCGATTGGCTGGAGATTCGATCGCTTCCACGATGCCGTCGGAGGCCAGAGCGCTGGCGATCAATGACGGCGCGACGGCTTTGACCGATTGATGATGTGAGCTATTTACGCGCATCGACATCGATCGAACGATGCGACGCAGTAGGCTGCCGGGTGTGACCGAGACAGTGTGACTCAGATTCGTCGCCGGAGTTCCTTGCCGATGTTGGAGCGGTGTCGAGATTTGGGATGCGATATCTTGAAACAGACTGCCGCCGCAGGCAACGTTCATGGCCTGCATGCCGCCGCAGATGCCGAGCAATGGAACATCGGCTTGCTTTGCAAGGTGGACCATGTCCAGTTCAAAGTTTGCACGGCGCTCGCTGATGATTCCGAATGGATAGCGCTGACGTTCGCCGTATAATGACGGTGGAAGGTCCGGGCCGCTTCCGGTGAGGAGGAGTCCATCGAGCTGCTGCAGAAGGCGTCGTCTTGTGGCTCGATCTGCGAGGAGCGGAAGGACTAGAGGGACGCCGCCGAGTTCTTCGATGGCACGAATGTAACGTGCGCGCAGAAAATAGGTGGGCTCGCGCCCACCCCACTCCTTTCGATTACCGGCGTTGAAGTCTGGTGTGACGCCGATAATCGGTTTCATCGACTAGCGGATGGGCTCCGGAGCAGAGTCTGGCGCCGGTGTCTCGTTCGCCTCAGCGACCCCCAGGAAGCGGATGGGCCGATTGCCTTGCAGGTGATCGGGAGAAATGAAGTAGGTGCCGCGGAGACTGGTATCCCAAATGCTTTTCGCCGCCTGTTCGTTCCCCCCTGAAAAAGCGTAGGCCAATCCGCCGACGATTCCTCCACCTATCGCAAATGCGGCCTTAAAGGGGAAATAGAGAATTGTAGAGACAGCCGCAGCGGCTTGCATACCAGCGCTTGATGCTGTTCCACCCTCGATGCTCTCGTTCGACGACGGGGATGCGCTTGCTTGACTCCAAGCCGATGGCACTATTGTGACGGTGCATAGGGCCAGTAGCAAGAATACGGCGATCAGTTTCAAGCTGGACGCCGCACCAAGGCGATTGGACAAAGTCGAGTATGTATTCACAGAACCTCCTTCTTCGACAGAGCAAGCTCAGCGGCTGTGATTGGCTCCAAGGCGCTCACCCCAGATTTAGTGGTAGTGCGGTTATAACAAATTCGACTCTGAATGCAAACCCCCTGCCGCGCCCGCGCGGAGAGTATATTACGGAGCGATACCGTCTCTTAGTACGAGGTCTAGTTCGGAGGCAACATACGACGTGATGAAGTTCATCCGCTTGATGACGGCCTCTCTGAGCTCCGCGTTCCATGTTTCGTCTTCGAGACATTGGTTCTCTTGAGCGATGCCGGATTGTAACGCTAGGTCCAGCTTGCACCAACAGACTGCTTGGATAAACAGCTCATGGGCCCGCGTCTGATGAGAGAGGCGAGCTTCATCCGCGAGATCGATAAGGGCCAAGGCCAACCAACGGGAAAAATCAATGTCCTTGCTGAGCGTATCAATCTGACTCTGGGTGAGAACGACGGCGACCTGAATTCCGCCCTTCCAACTTCGTTTCTTGACGTTAAATACGCAAGAGGAAGTGAAGGGTCTTCCCTCCACCGGCTGCGGTCCGACAAACAAGGTCACGCGGAATTGGGAAGGCTCTGGTGCTTGCTCAATGGCCATGGCGCGCATTGTAGCATGACCACCGATCTCAACGGCCGTCTCATTGACGGCTTTGTTCCGCGACGATAAGATGCCGCTCTACCATGAGCACAGCCCTATCTCAGCGTGTCAGCGAGATTCAGCAGGTTCTTCGTGATGCCGAGATCGACGGCTGGCTCTTCTATGATTTCCGCGGAAGCGACCCCCTCGCCTATCGAATACTCCGCCTCGATCCCACACTCCATGTGACGAGGCGCTGGTACTACTGGATTCCGGCGCAAGGGGTTCCTGTCAAGCTGCTGCATCGCATCGAGCCGTATGTGTTGGATGCTTTGCCGGGACAGGCCGACTGCTATGTGTCGTGGGACCAGCAACGGCAGATCCTTGGGCGCCTGCTCACCGGTGGCCTTCGTGTCGCGATGCAGTACTCTCCCATGAACGCGGTTCCCTATGTGTCGCGCGTGGATGCCGGTACGATTGAGCTGATCAGAAGTTACGGCGTCGAGGTGGTGAGTTCGGCAGATTTGATTCAAATGTTTGAGGCGCGCTGGACGGACCGTCAACTCGAATCGCATCAGTTTGCTGCTGCGGCGCTGCGGCGTATCGTCGATCAGACATTCAGTCATGTGCATGAGGCGATCACGCAAGGGCGGAGTCTCACTGAATATGGAGTGCAGCAGTTTATTCTGGCTCGTATACGCGAAGCCGGGATGATTACGTCGAGCGCACCCATCGCCGCCGTCAATGCCCATAGCGCTGACCCACATTATGGTCCGAGAGAGACGGGGTCGTCCGAGATCGCGCGCGATGCGTTACTCTTGATCGATCTCTGGGCCAAACGAACGGAGCCCGGTTCAGTCTACGGCGATATTACTTGGACCGGCTACGTTGGCCGGACCGTCCCAGAAAAACACCGCGAGATTTTCGGCTTGGTCAGGCAAGGACGAGACGCGGCACTGACCTTCGTCCAGACAGAAATAGCTGCCGGCCGTCGCCCATTCGGCTGGGAAGTCGACGACGTTTGCAGGCAGGTCATCCAGCGCAGCGGCTTTGGCGATCAATTTGTCCATCGCACGGGCCATTCGATCGGCGAAGAAGTTCATGGCAACGGCGCCAACATCGATGGCTTGGAGACGCAGGACACCCGTCGTCTGATGTCGAGGACCTGCTTTTCCATTGAGCCGGGAATCTACCTGCCTGGCGAGTTTGGGATCAGGAGTGAACTGGACGTGTACCTCGCCGAGCGCGAAGCGCTGGTGTTCGGTTTGCCGTTGCAGAGCGAGATCGTGCCGATTTTCTAGCCCTCTCATCCTTCCTTGACAGCGCCTCCTACCGGCCTATAGAGTTGATTCGGTTCTTAACAAGGCAAGGCCGACGGCAAGTTGTCGGGCAGGCTCCTGGGGAAAAGGAATCACGCCATGTTTGGTACCATGGGGATCTCGGAACTTATCATTATCCTCGTCATTGTTCTCATCATTTTCGGGGCGGGAAAGCTCCCACAAATCGGTGAAGGAGTAGGTAAAGCGCTCAGAGGGTTCAAGAAAGAGGTTAACGAGGTTGCTCCACCGACTGACGCGGCGCCGACCGAAGTGAATCAACCGGCACCCATGCAGGCCCAACCAATGGTCCAGGCTGCACCGGCGCCGACGAAAACGCCAGAGCAGACTCTCGTCGCTCCGAAGCCCACGGCGCCCTACACGCCTGGGCCGGAACTGACTCCCGGGACCACTGCCTCCTTGATGCACAACATGGCTTCTCCGCCCCAGCCGGCTCGGCCAGTGACCTCCACTGCAGCCCAATCGACGGGACAGGGCCAGCGGCCTCCGACGATGGAAGAACGAGCGGCTGCTCCTACGCCAGTCATGCGGGCGCAGTACCCGCCACTTCCGGCCAGCGCCCAGGCAAAGCCAGTAGTTAAGCGCCCGTCGGCTATTGTCAATAAAGATGCCGTCTCCCGCGTGCAAGCGCAGCAGGCGGCGATGAAGACGAATGCTGCGCAGCCGGGCGGCATTTCCCCTGGGGATATGCAGAGCTTGGGAGAAGGACTCGGGGATGCGTTGCGGACGTTCAAGCAGGCTGTTGCCGATGTCCGCAATTCTGTCGATCCCGAGATACGGACAATCCAAGCCGAGATGGATTCTGCCCAGAAGGAATTCCAGCAATCCATCGAAGCGGCCAAAGAACGGCCTGCCTTGCACGAAGAGCCTCCTAAACAAGCGTGAGCTGGAGTGTGATCTTCATCAGCCAGCCCGATGCGAGCAACTGGTGCTATTGCATCTCCTCTCGCACCATAATGTGCTCGGTCGCGCTGTCAGTTCTCTCTTTCGCCGGTTGCGTCCAAGATTCCCCACTTTCCTCGAGTGAGCACACGGTCTCGGTATTGCTCGAGTTGCTTCGCGATGAGTCGCCAGAGGTGCGGCGAACGGCTGCAGAATCTCTCGGCAAGATAGGCGATCCACGAACAGTGGACTCCGTTCTCTCGCTAAAGGATGATCCTGCAGCAATGGTCCGCGAAGCGTCGGCACTGGCTATGGGACGCTTGAAGCCCACAGCTACCGATGGAGTGGTTGTCTTGTTGACGCAGGCGTTGGAGGATCCTGTCGAATCGGTTCGGCAGGCGGCGGTTGTGGCGATCGGCGAGATCGAACCGGGCTCTCGATCATTGCAACCTATCGTAGGCTTACTGCGATCTTCGGATGCAGCGATTCGGAAGGCAGCGGTGTGGGCATTGCTGCAAGTCGATTCAAGCCACTTAGTTCCTGCGCTCGTCGCAGCAGGACGTGACTCCGATGCGGAAGTTCGTCAGGGTATTGTGGCGGCGGTGGGCGAATGGGGCGGGGCCGCGGCATCGCCTTGGGTCAGAGAGCGGTTAGTTCAAGATCCCTCGCCAGGCGTGCGAGCAGAAGCGGCCTATCGTCTGGGGATGCTCACTGACCCTGATACGAGGGCAGCGCTCAACACGACGATTGCGAAGGATTCAGACAGTGGGGTGCGTCGCTGGGCGAAACGGGGAACTTAAGTCGTCAGGCGGGAACGATTCAACGCATCGACGAGTTCGACAAGCTCTTTGCGGGCCTTTTCATCGATGTTGGTAAATTGGACACCCATCCCGGGGAAAAGCAGATGCCGTTCTGGCTTGGTGCGGGTCCAGGCAACCTTCGCTTTGGCCTTGTGTTTCTCCCAAGGATGATCGGGTAGCGCAAACTCGATGGTTAGCTCGGTCCCAGGAGCCAGCGGAGCGCTGCTTTCGATGAATAATCCACCTGCGCCGATGCCGCCGGTTAGGCTGTCGAACTGTTTGCCTTCAGGGGTTGTATAGCGGACCTTTACGGCGAGCGGGGCCCTCGGATGAGCGCGCGCATGGGCGAATCGCACGTCGTCGTCGCCGGCAAGGATCTGTTCAATAACCGCTCCCCACGACAAGGCGCCGAGCAGTTCTCCCGTGGCACTATGAAGCGTGACCACTTCCTGGTCGGCACTCATCTCAAGGACTTTGCCTTCGTGCCATTCCGTTGTGATCACAGGAAACTTCATTGTCAGGTCCGTGAATTGAATCGTGGGCGATTCGGTGGCAGATAAATAATCTCTAGCAAGGTGTTAGAAAATCGGTCGGGTTTCTGAAAGGCTACAAATCAAGACAAGGCTGAGATTGCAAGAGTCTGATTTTCGCTCAACCTTGACCTTTACCTCAGCCTGCGTCACACCCTGCTAGGCTGGCTGCCCGACGGTCTGGAGAGACTTCACCAGTTTGAGTACACGGTTACGGATATCGGGGTCAATCTCTGTAAAACGCACCCCCATGCCAGGGCTAAAGGTATATTGGTCTGCTTTGGGGCAGACCCATGCGACGAGACCTCTAGCCGTTAACCATTCTACCGGTTGCTCTGGTAACGAAAATTCAAGGGCAAGCTTGGTACCGACCGGGATAGGGCTCTGGCTTTCGATAAAGAGCCCGCCGCCGCCGATGCCGCCTGCGCGACTTTCAAACTGCTGACCTTCTGGGGTTGTGTATTTGACACGGAAGGTGAGTGTTACTCGCGGCTCATTTCTGGTTTCCCGGCTCGCCTGAGGTTTACGATAGGCCAGTATCTGGTCGATGACAAAGTCCCAGGACAGATTGCCCATGGGTTCGCCGTTGATCCCCAGTAGGGTGATCACCTCACGGTTTGCGTCAAGGTCGAGGGCTTTCCCTTTATGCCGTAGGCTTGAAGACACGGGGTATTTCACACGTCCTCCACGCTGAATCTGTAATGCAAGTATAGCGCAGCATTTCATCTTGTCGAGGGAAAGCGCAGAGTCATCACCGTTGCGACAGGTTAGGTAGGTAAAAGGAGCAGAGAGCCGCAGATAACTGAGAAGAGAAGATGTGAAGGAACACCCAGGCCAGGATAAACCTGGCCTGGAGGATTCCAAGTAGATGTCCTATGTGGCGAGCGAAAAAAGCTACAGTTATAACGACTTAGGCGGTCTTCACATCCTTATCTTGTTCGAATATTCTGATGGGAGCGTGCTTGCCAAGGATGGCATCCTCGGTGATGAGGACTTCCTTAATCTGCTTCTGAGAAGGGGCATCATACATAACATCCAGCATCACGTCTTCGAGGATGGCACGCAACCCCCGAGCGCCGGTTTTCTGGTGAAAGGCTTTCCGTGCGATCGCCCCGAGTGCGCCTTCCGTGAACTTGAGCTTCACCTTCTCGAAGGAGAGCAATTTCTCATACTGTTTCGTGAGCGCGTTTCTCGGCTCGGTCAAGATTCGAATGAGGGCGCGTTCATCCAGCTCATCCAAGGTAGCGACGACCGGCAGCCGACCGACGAATTCAGGAATCAAGCCGTACTTGAGAAAGTCTTCCGGCTGAACTTTCGCGAACAGTTCGCCAAGTCGCACTTCGCTCCGTCCGCGAACTTCAGCTCCGAATCCCATCGCCTTCCGATTCAGGCGTTGCTCGATAATGTGTTCGAGCCCGACGAACGCTCCGCCGCAGATGAACAGGATGTTGCTCGTATTGACCTGAATAAACTCTTGGTGCGGATGCTTGCGCCCGCCTTGAGGCGGCACGTTGGCGACGGTTCCCTCGATGAGCTTGAGGAGCGCCTGCTGTACCCCTTCGCCCGAGACGTCGCGGGTGATGGATGGGCTGTCACTCTTGCGGCTGATCTTGTCGATTTCATCGATGTAGACAATGCCCCGCTCAGCCCGTTCCACATCGTAGTCCGCCGCTTGGAGGAGCTTGAGGATGATGTTTTCCACGTCTTCGCCGACGTACCCTGCTTCTGTGAGCGTGGTCGCATCGGCCAGTGTGAAGGGGACGTCCAAGTACTTCGCGAGGGTCTGGGCCAACAGTGTTTTTCCTGTGCCTGTGGGTCCCAGCATGAGAATGTTGCCCTTCTGAAGTTGCACGTCGTCAACATCTTTGTCCTTGGCCGAGATTCGTTTGTAGTGGTTATGAACGGCCACTGCGAGGATTTTCTTGGCTCGCTCTTGTCCCACGACGTATTGATCCAAATGGTGCTTGATTTCCAGCGGCTTCTTGAGCTTCGAAGAAATCTCTTCTTTGGCTTCTTCCCAGTCCTCGGCGATGATGTCGTTGCAGAGGTTAACGCATTCGTCGCAGATGTAGACGGTGGGCCCGGCAATCAATTTGCGGACTTCGTCGCGGCTCTTTCCACAGAACGAGCAACGGAGATGTCGATCCATCTTATCCGGCTTCGCCATGAGTCCTCCCCTGTTACTTCTCCTTGGTCCCGTCTTTTCCTGTGTCGCCACTGACAGCCTTGAGAAGCTTCGGTGGCCGCGTGATGACTTCGTCGATGAGACCGTACCGCTTGGCTTCTTCTGCCGACATGAAGTAGTCCCGTTCAGTGTCGAGGGTTATTTTCTCCAATGGCTGGCCGGTGTGTTTAGCCATGATCTCATTGAGTCGTTCGCGGATTTTCAAGATCTCTCTGGCATGAATGTCGATTTCAGTGGCTTGCCCCTGAAACCCGCCCATGGGCTGGTGAATCATGACCCTCGCATTCGGCAGGGCGAATCGCTTACCTTTGGTTCCGGCGGTGAGCAAGAAAGCCCCCATGCTGGCGGCCTGGCCCAGGCAGATCGTGTTGATCGGGGGTTTCACATACTGCATGGTGTCATAAATCCCCAATCCTGCCGTGACGCTTCCCCCGGGGGAGTTGACGTAGAGATTGATGTCCTTTTCGGGGTCCTCCGCTTCGAGGAACAAGAGCTGGGCAATAATCAGGTTGGCAAAGACATCGTCGATCGGCGCGCCGAGAAAGATGATCCGGTCTTTCAGGAGCCGAGAGTAAATGTCGTAGGCGCGCTCGCCTCGGTTAGTGGTCTCAATAACAATGGGAACTAGCATGCACGCGTTCCTTTCCGTTGACAGCCCGTTGAAGCTGAAGCGCAAGGCCGGCCTTGAACCGCTCAGCACTATCCTTGAATGACCGCATTGCGATAGACGAAATCCAAGGCTTTATCCACCAAAATCCTGGAACGTAAATCATCAATGGACTCTTGCCCGCCGGCTTTGATCATCTTGACGAGATCGGCAGCCGGCATTTTAAGCTCCGCCGCCAACCGCATGATTTCGGCGTTGAAATCGTCCTGCGTAACCGTCAACCCTTCTTTCGCGGCGATCGCCTCTAATACGAGGCTGGCCTTCACGCGGCGCGCCGCTTCATCCCGATGTTCCTGACGAAGGCTTGCGAGATCCTCCTTGCCTGGCGATTCCTGGGCGCCACCCTTCCGCTGTTGCTGCTGCACGTGTTGCCGGATGATGGCCTCCAGTTCACGCTCCACTAGGGTTTCCGGGAGATCGAAGTGGTGGGTATCCATGAGCCGTTTGATGATCGTCTCCTTGTAGGCGTCCTCGATCTCTCGCTTCAGCGCCTGCTCCATCCCATCCCGCAATTTATCTTTGATTTCTTGGAGCGAGTTGTAGGGGCCACAGTCTTTCGCAAATTCATCGTCCAACGCCGGCAGTTTTTTTTCCTTGACGGATTTGATTGTCAGGGTGAATACGACCGTCTTGCCGGCAACGCGAGGATCGGGATGGCTGGCCGGGTATAGCTGGGAAATTTCGAGCACGTCACCTTCTTTCTTTCCCCCGACATGCGAATCAATTTCCAAGCCCAAGACGGACGCGTGTGATCCAACTTTGTGGAGTTGGCCTTCCTTCTTCGTTCCTTCCAGTGGTGTTCCCGCGAGAAGGCCTTGCATATCCAGTACGATAAAGTCCCCGTCCACGATGGTGTGGTGTGACGGCACAGCTTCCAGGCGGGCCTGTTGTTCGCGCAAGACCTCAAGGCCCCGGTCAAGCTGTTCGCCGGTCACTGTACGTTTATCGGGTTTGAGCGAGATCGGACTCGGCGCTTTATAGTCCCGCAACTCGATTTTCGGCCGGATCTCGACGGTCGCGGTAAATGTAAAGGGCTCGTTCTTCTTGATCTTGACTCGGTCCAGCGGGGGAATTTCAACGTGGACCGGCACAATCCCCGCTTGGCGGACAGCCTGGTCGTAGAAGTCCGGCACGAGGCCTCGGATCACGTCCTCTTCCACGGTTTTGGCATAGCGCTTTTCCAACAGGGCTAAGGGTACCTTGCCAGGACGAAATCCTGGGATGTTGACCTGGCGGTTCAGCTCAACATAGGCGCGAGCAAATCGTTGCGTGACTTCATCACCTGGCACCTCAATCTTGAGGGCGCGTTTCAACGGCCCTAGCTCAGTCATTTCCATTTTCATAACTGGTGAGCACCCTTGTTCGAAGCAAGAAACTTTGCGCGGACTACCGACGAACCGTCGCCGGCTATCCAGCCGTGGTCTGGTGCGAGAGGGGGGACTTGAACCCCCACGGTTACCCACGAGATCCTAAGTCTCGCGCGTCTGCCAGTTCCGCCACTCTCGCAGGGTGGGGTATGCAGGAGTCAACTTCAGTGCAATGAACAAAAAAACGAAAAGATAAGTTTCTATGGGTATTTTGTACCGTTGGACGCATCCCACTGTCAACCCATACTCCTGCGGGGTGGAAGTGGGTTTCTTGCGTGCCTTATGGGACGGTGGGTGTCTATTTGTGACACGACAGAACCTTATGCAAGATGGGATATGGCGCTCGGTTCAGGCAAAAGGAGCCTGTGATCAAAAGATATGAATATCCTCTTGATTTGGCCGATTGTAGAAGTCATCAAAGGGCCTCGTCATGCCTGCTGTAGCCGCAGTATTTAACGACGAGTATAATCAGGTAGCTACGTGACGTATCGTCGGCATATCGGTTAGAGGTCCGCCGTGCGCATCCCACTACTGCTCGCAACTCTGGCGTTCAGCGTTGTGGGCCTTTCCGCTTCTCCTTCATGGGCCTACCGGGACTATTTCACACCGGAACAGAAAGCCCTGCTGGACAAAATTCAGACCCTGCACATC
>Ga0187894_10000521_pt1 | contig 52186 bp, 39 predicted proteins | sample GBC1701081metaG_FD_136650 | JGI IMG/M metagenome (GOLD analysis project Ga0187894, IMG submission 136650) | White microbial mat communities from a lava cave in the Kipuka Kanohina Cave System on the Island of Hawaii, USA - GBC170108-1 metaG ...
CGACTCGAGGTGATTGGCCATGCTGGCGGCGCTATCCACGATGCAGACATGCTCTATGCTGCCGTCCTTCCGAGGCGCCTTGTAGATGACGTGGCCGATCTCGGGGAATCCTGCCGGCTGGAACCGGTCGCCGGCGATCGGCTCGAGCGTCGCCGTCAGGACAAGCGGCGACTCGCCGTTCAGGACCTCGGATGGGGTGAGTGTCTTCTTCGCTTCAGACATGCGCTTCTCCTCTTTGTGGCCGGCGTCGAGGACGAAGCCAGCGTTCGAACAAGACCGCCCGATCGCGATCCGAGATGGTGAACAGCAGGGCCGCGACGAGGCGGTCCAGGCCATGGGTGTCGAACACCACTTCAAACGACGCGAGGCGCGCGCCTGCCATCGCGTAGCGGCTGCTCGCGAGTCGCAGCGCGACGTCGAGGTTGCCTGCGCGGATCAGCGTGACGAGCGAGCGCGCCGCCTCCGTCGTTCGAGCGCCCGTTTCATCAGACAGCAGGTCGTCCAGCGACAGGTCTCGGATGACCAAGGAGCGCTGGTCGACGAGCGGCTGCACGAGCCCCAGCAACACCAGTTCGCCGTCCGCTTGGGGCGCGCTAGCGCCCCTGTGGATGAGCGAGCGAGCCTCTTGCGGAACTCGTCTCCAGTCAAACAGCGCGAGTCGTGCGAGCCATGCCGAGAAGAGCGACTCGTCGAGATCGCTAGTGAGCCATTGCCGTACCTGCGAGGTCTTCGCAGGCAGAGGCGCGCGGCCACGTTGTTGGGGCTTATCCGCGTCCGCCTCTTGATCGAGGAGTCTCCTTGACAGCACGGCGCCGAGGACACGAGCAACGTCTCCTGGCCCCCAGACCCAGCGCGCCGGAGGGCGCTCCGTGTGCGTGTAGTTGCCGTACGTCGGCCCGTACTTCCACTCGACGCCGAAGCGGTACGTCGTGAAGGGCTGTGCGACGGGGAATGACGATACGAGCGAGAGGGCGAGTCTTGCTTCGACGCCGGCTTGCTCGTCGGCAAATAGGGAGGGTAGCCATTCGAGGGGCAGCGGCTCCCAACGGACGTTGCCCTCGCGGAAGCTCCGATTGCGGTCGATCCGATCCAGCGCGGCGGTGATGGCGTCGAGCAGTGCAATGCCAGCTTCGGCGTTGTTCGGCTCGGCCGCGACGTCGAGGAGCGCCGCCTCGATTGGGCCGCGAAGTCCCACGAAGCGCCACCGCTGGCCCACCTTCCGATCACGAGGGAAGCCGCGATGCTCGATCAACGCGGTGACGCGTTCGAGCGCGCGAGTAAGCTCACGAGCCGCAGCCCCATTCGACCGAGCAGTGGAGATCGCGCCCTGAAATCGAGGCTCGACATAGTCTTGTGCAGTCGTCCACCCCAACGCGAACCGACGGAACTCCTCAATGCCACCATCGATACCTCGTCGAAGAATGGCACTAGCAAACGCTCCCGGGGTTTGTGCCGACCGGCCCGAAAGCTCCGCGCGTCCACGACGGAAGAGGGCGACAACCTCGGAGGCGGCCATTGGACGTTGCCACGTCGGTGCCCACAATTCCGCCGCATCGCGCCCGGCCGAACCACTCACGTCTGGCGCCAAAGCCTTAGTGACGAAGGGAAACGCGGCAACAGCGCGTGCTTTTGCGCCCAAGCGACGAGACGTTCCACCTGAGAGGAAGGGGATTCCCTCGCAGGCGAGAATCATCAACCACGGCGAGAGGAACCCTTCGCGGAAGGCCTTTTGCCCGTTGTTGTAGAGCTTGTTTGCCTGGCTGAACCACGTAGCGGCATTCAGGTCCTTCTCCAACCAGGAGGTCGGGGTCCCCTGAAGTACAGCGTGGAGCTCGTCGCGCTTGCGAATGGCTTCTACTCTAAGCGCGTCGGCATCGGCCTGTTCTCGTGCCTCCTTCTTCGCTGACGTCTCGTTCTTACCCTGTTTCGCCGGTTTCGGTGGCGCCAAGAGGTCCACTGCACGTGACCAGCCCTTGGCGAAATCCCGTTGCCCAATCTTTCCCGCTTTGCCCAAAATCGGATTCATCGAACGACCGGTGCCGTGCGCAACGACGTGAGCCGTGAACCCATCAAGCAGTTCTTCTGCGGCCTCTGCTTGCCAGAGAGCGAAGGGGACGCCGCTTGCTTCCTTGGTCCTGGGCTTCTGGGCTAATTCGCTGCTCTTCCTCTGCGCGTCCGCCCAATCGCGGCCATATCGAGTCCACATGCGCTCGCTTGCGACTCGCACTAACTCATCGAGCAGCTCATCGAGTGTCGAAGGACCACCAACCACCTGCAGCACCTCGTCCCGCCACGCGATGCGCGTGTTCGGCCACTTCCGGCTGAGCACACACAAGAGACCGAGGGAAGCGAGGTAGTTGCCCAAGTTGTCGGGCGACAGGCCGGGCAGCGCCAGCGCTGGAAGGCGAAGCTCAGCGGCCACTGCACACCTCGCTGGGTTTGGTGCTGGCGCTCGGCTGGTCGCTCGCGCGCCAGTCGGCGATGCGGACGAGCGCTTCGAGATAGGCGAGCGCGAACGGGCCGAGACGACGTGGCTCAACCTTGGGCACGACTCCAGCGTCGCTCCTCTCTTCGAGACGCCACGGTCCGAGCAGGTCGGCGACGAGGCCCGTCCAGCCATGCCCGGTTAGCACGAATTCGTTGCCATCCCAGCGACCTTCGGCACCGTCCTTCGCGATCGAGAAGTCGAGCGGCCAGTGGTCGCTGCAGATCATCAGCGTGCTCGGTTCGCTCCGCACACCGAAGACGTCGTCGCCCTCGCCCGTCGTCGAGCGCATCACAGTGCGCGCCTTCCCGTGGTGCGTGGCCGCAAGATAAACTGCTAGGGCCGGGTACGGCTTCGTGTCATTCCCTCGGTACTTCCACCACATCGCAAGCGCCGAGGCGACCTCGTGACGCAGGTCCGGGCGAAACTGGAGGTGGCCCGCCCAGCGAACGCCTGAGACGGCGCGAAGTGACTTCAGCTCCGACTCGCTGAGCTTGTCGTCGATGGCCCACCGAAGGCGAACGACGTCCTCGCGACCACGTCGGCGGGCCTCCTCCGGCAACGCATGCGCCTGCGGTCGAAGCCTCGCGAGCTCTGTGTGGATAGCGGAGGCGTCGCCCACCACGTCAGCGGCTACGACGCGCGGGCTCTTGGCGAGCAGTGCGCCGGGGATGCCAGAGCGATCGGGCAACGCGGCCTGCCACTGCGGATGTGCCTTGCCGAGATCATGAAGGGCCGAGGCTTCGACGACGGCCTTCTGCATGTCGCCCGTCAACGAGAGCGCTTCGCAGAGCTTCTCAGCCTCGCCTCGTGCGTCCTTGAGATGATCCTCGAGCTTCGACCAGTAGCCGACCTCGGACCACGCATCGTCTCGCAACGTCGTGCCGCGCCCGGCACGCGGCACGTCAGCGAGCACGTTCGACTTGTCGCCCGTCCAACCTTCGGTGCTATCGTAGCCGCCGACGTCGCGCTTCAGCATGACGAGCATTCCGGGGCGGATGTCCCTGCGGTTCACGCGCTCCCATCGGCCGTGCTCGTCGTCCCACAGCCACGCCTTGCTCTTGCTCGTCTCCAGCATCTTCGAAACGCTAACGAAGGAAACGGGGCAGCCCTCCTTCGCAGGCTCCAACAGCGGACCGTCGAGCTCGTCACCTCGCGGCGGGACGTCGCCTGACCAATCGCGCCATAACACCGTCGCGTCGAGATCGGGATCGGTGCCGCGCACGAAGGCGCTGACATCAGTGAACCCGCCGTGGACATCGCGCTCCGTCGAGAAGAGGCCGTGCACGTCGAGAGCGCGGGGCAGCGGGCTCGGCTTCGCCTGCAAGGCCTCCGACACTTCTTTCTGTTTGTTTGCGTTCAGCTCCGCAATGGCTTCCGAGAACGACTTCGTCGTAGAGAACGGCGCGAACGCCTCCACGAGCTTCTTGGCGCGCTCGATGTCGGAGGATTCGTAAGGCCCGATGCGCTCGACCTCCTTGGGCGTCTCCCAGACCCACGCGCGCGCGTCTTGGTCGTCTCCCTTTCGATTCAGGCGACCGAGACGCTGAAGCAGCGACGGCCAGGGGGCGAGCTCGGTCCAGAGATGGTGCGCCGAAATGTCCACGCCCGCCTCGACGACCTGCGTGCTGACGCAGATGAGCCCGGGATCGTCCTTCGGCAGCTTGCCCGCCTTGCGGTTGGCGTCGAACTCGAGCAATCGCTGCTCATGTCGAGCGCGATCATCGCGTCGGAACCGCGAGGTCAGCAGAACCTTGTGATCCGCCGAGGAGAGCTTGCGGTACACGCCGCGTGCCATATCCACGGTGTTGCAGATGACGACCGAGAGCGTGCCCGCTACGTGCTTCTCCGTCACGGCCTTGGCAATGGCCTTGGCAATGGCCTCGAGCGTGACCGCCCCGGACTTCGTGGCGCCTCGATTCTTCGCGCCAGTGGTCTTCGCGTCCGACGCAGTCGGCTGCCACCACGCAACGGGGCGCTTTGCGTCTCGCCACCACTGGAGATTCTGGTCGTTTTTGAGTGTGATCGTCAGCTTCCCCTCGAATGCGATCTGCTCCGGCGATGCTTCGCCAAGCTCCTCGCGCGTTCGATCGGTGGTACTCAGAAACGACGTGCCGACCGTTGCGCTCATCCACGTCGTCAGGCACGGTTTTAACGACGGGAACCGTTTCCTGCGCATCCAGTCGAGCTGCGAGGTCGTCCACAGGCCCGGTCCCATGAGCTGGACCTCGTCGATGATCCACCGGCAATCGTTGTTGAGGAGGCCGAAGTGGAGCGGCCACTCGAAGCGACTCATGGCGTAGCCGCGGTTGAGCGCACGCGAGAGGAGCTGGTCCTGCGTGCCAACGAGCACCCAAGGCTTGTCGGGCTGACGAACCCACTCGTCCTCGATTGCGCCACCCATGAGCTGGTGGACGCCAACGTCGATCTCGGGCTTCGTGACTTTGAGCGCATCGAAGTAGGTCTTCAGGCGCTTCACAGTCTGCGTCACGAGACTGCGCATCGGCAGGCAGATCACGAGGTGCAGGGGCTCAGGTTTCTTGTCAACGAGTAACCGCCACGCCCACGCCAGCGCGACCTCCGTCTTCCCAAGACCCGTCGGAACGGGAAGGACGTCGGGCATGCCATCGACGGCAATCTGGAGCTGCCAGCCGTATGGCGTGAACCCATCGGTCGCGGTCCTGAAGAAGTCCATAAAGGACTCCTCGCGCGAGTTACTCACCATGGCGGCTTCCATCACCACCGCGCGGCTGCGCGTCGAGCCACTTGTCGAGATCGGCCCGCTTGATGCGCCACTGCCCCCGGATCTTGAAGGCCGGAATCTCGCCAGCGTTCGCCATGGCGTAGACGGTCTTTTCCGCGAGCTTGAGCAATGCGGCAACCTCCTTGATCGTCAGAACTTCATCAGACATTACGGCTCAGGCATGGCGAAACGTAAGGTACGGATAACGAAGCCATTGGATTCCGGTCCACGGCATTGTATTCCAGTTCTCCTCCTTACCCTTGGGCGTCAACTCGAGATCGGCGTCTTGCAGCGGCAGTGCTTGGCGCGCTGTGCCGCCGAGCAAGCCACCCCTCGTCACCGAGGTGGCAGCTTGGCAGCGGCGGCGCCACGCTGCTCGATGCGGAATCGAGTGGACTTCTACACGTCGTGATGCGGATCGGCAGTTGAGTCGCCATTACGTAGGCACGCGCTGAAGGAGCCTGATCGTGAAGACGCTGCAGATCGTGGAGAGCGCGTACCGCGCGACCGTCGAGGAGCAGGACGACACCATCCTGTGGATCACGCACGCGATGCGCGGTGCCGGCGCCGAGCTCGGCGTGCTCCTGTGCGGCAACGCCGTGAGCTACGCGGTGCGCGGGCAGGAAGCTTCGGGCATCCAGTTCGGCGAATGGCAGCAGACGCAGCCGCCGAATATCGCCGGCGACCTCGCGGCGCTGATCGGCAAGGGCGTGGAGGTCTACGTGGTGGAAGAAGACCTCAGGCGACGCGGCATCCCGGCGACGCGAGTCATCGATGCCGTGAAGCCGGTGGCGCGCAAGGACCTCGCCGGCCTGTTCGACCAGTACGCACGCCTCTGGCACTGGTAGTCAGGGAATTACGAGCTGGCGCGCGCTGCGGCCGTCGGCGAGACGATCGAAGCCGGCGTTGATGGCATCGAGCGCGATGCGCTCGGCGAGCAGGCGATCGACGGGCAGCGCGCCGGCGCGGAACCAGTCGATGAAGCGCGGGATATCGCGCTCGGGCACGCAGCTGCCCATGAAACTGCCGCGGATGCACCGTTCTTCGGTGACCAGGCGTGAAGGCTGGATGCTGATGCGTGCCTGCAGGTCCGGCAGCCCGGCGGTCACCGTCGTGCCGCCGCGGCGCGTGACGCGGTAAGCCATCTCGAGCGCGGGCACCGAGCCCGCCATTTCGAACACGTACTGCGCGCCGCCGCCGGTCGCCTCGCGAATGGCGTCCAGGCTCTTGTCGTCGCGCGCGTTCACGGTGTGCGTTGCGCCGAGCTCTCGCGCCATCGCGAGCTTCTCGTCCGAGAAATCTACCGCGACCAGGGTGCGCGCTTCGAGACGGCGCGCACCGAGCAGTGCCGCAAGGCCCACGCCGCCGAGACCGATCACGATCGGCAACGGTCGCGGCCGCTTGCCGTCGACCACCGACAGGTCCGAGTGACACAGGCCGGCCGCGCGGATACGCACCAGGACCTCGCCTTCGCCGGGAGGATCGAGCTCCAGTTCCTCGACCTGCAGGGGTTGCGACTGCGCGTACGGGCGCTCGCTGCCCATCGCGCGCAACACGGCGGCGCGGATCTTCATGGCGTCGGGAAATCTCCGGTTCGCTTCAGAACATCTCCGACTCGCCGGGCTCGGCGATGTCGGTGCGGTAGCGCGAGGGGATGTGTTCGCCGGTGATCATCTCGCGATAGCTCTGACCGGGGCCGACCATCGGGTAGACGCCGGCGTCCGGATCGATCAGCACCTCGAGGAACGCGGGCCCCTGGAAGCCGACGAACTCCTCGACCACGCGCGGCACGTCTTCCTTGCGGTCGAGCCGCTTCGCGAAGCGAAAGCCGTCCGCCTGCGCCGTCTTGACGAAGTCCTTCTTGTGCAGCGACTTGTCGCTCGCGGACAGGCGGCCCTTGAAGAAGAGCTTCTGCCATTGCTTGACCATGCCGTCGCCGAAATTGTTGAGCACCACGACTTTCACCGGCAGGTCGTAAGTGGTCACCGTTTCCAGCTCGCCGATGTTCATGCGGATGCTGGCGTCGCCGTCGATGTCGATGACCAGCCGGTCGCGCTGCGCCACCTGCGCACCGATCGCCGCCGGCAGGCCGAAGCCCATGGTGCCCATGCTGCCCGAGGTGAGCCACAGGCGCGGCGCGCGGAAATCGAAGTACTGCGCGGCCCACATCTGGTGCTGGCCGACGCCCGTGGAGATGATCGCTTCGCCCGCCGTGCGGCGGTTGATCTCCTCGATCAGGTAGTAGGGCTGGATCAGCGGGCTGGCGCGATCGTAGTTCATCGCGTACTTCTGCTTGAGCGCGGCGAGGTGCCCGTGCCAGGCGCCGAGGTCCGGCTTGAAGCGTTGGTGCTGGCCGTACGCCAGCAGTGCCACCAGTGCGTCCGCCAGCACGCCCACGTGGCTCCAGGTGACGCGCTTCACCTTGTTGATCTCGGACGCGTCGATGTCGAGGTGCGCGATGCGCTTCGCGCCGCGGGCGAACTGCGCCGGCACGCCGGCGACGCGATCGTCGAAGCGCGCGCCGAGCGCGATGAGGAAATCGCAGTCGTCGACCGCGTAGTTGGCGAAGGCGGCGCCGTGCATGCCGAGCATGCGCATCGCCAGCGGATGCATGGTGTCGAACGCGCCGATGCCCATCAGCGTGGTGACCACCGGGATGCCGAAGGCCTCGGCGAACTCGCGCAGCGCGTACGCGCCGCCGCCGTTGATCACGCCGCCGCCCGCGTAGATGAGCGGACGTTTCGCTTCGGCGAGCATTGCGAAGAACTCCGCGCAATCCTCGTCCGACAGCACGGTGCCCGAAAGCCGGTTCATGCGCTGGCGATAGCCCGGCACCGGCAATCGGCCCGAGCCCTTGAACGCGCCGCGCCAGTTCTGCACGTCCTTGGGAACGTCGATCACCACGGGCCCGGGGCGGCCGGTGCGCGCGATCTCGAACGCCGTGCGCACCGTGGCTTCGAGGCGCGTCGGATCGGTGACCAGGAACACATGCTTGGCGACCGAGCCCATGATGCTGGCGACCGGCGCCTCCTGAAACGCGTCGGTACCGATGGCCGCCGTGGGTACCTGTCCGCAAATGGCCACCACCGGCACTGAGTCGGCCATCGAATCGCGCACCGGCGTCACGGTGTTGGTCGCGCCCGGCCCCGAAGTGACCAGGCAGACACCGACGCGGCCGCTGGCGCGCGCGTAGCCCGCAGCCATGAAGCCTGCACCCTGTTCGTTGGCCGGCACGATCAGCGGCACCGCGTCGGCGCCGCGATGCGCCTCGTTGTAGAGGAACACCGCGTCGTAGGTGGGCAGGATGGCGCCGCCGGAGTAGCCGAAGATCGCGCCGACGCCCTCGTCGGCGAGCACCTGCACGATCATCTCCGCGCCGGACAGGACGGTGCCCGCCAACGGATGCGTGCCGCGCTCCTGGGCCTGGTGGTTCTCTTTCATCTCTGGCGGCAAGGTCTGCGGCTCCTGGTTCACACTACGAACGGCTCAACAGGGAATATCTCAATAACTAAAGTCCGGTACCAGAACTAAAGTCCGGTACCAGTTTGCTATGCTGCCGCGACGCACGCGCCGGGCGTGCCCCCACTGTCCGACAGTCGACACCGTGCGCCACATCATCGCGATCCTGCTACAGAACGAGGCTGGAGCGCTCAGCCGCGTCGCGGGCCTGTTCTCGACGCGCGGCTACAACATCGAGTCGCTCAACGTCGCCGCCACCGACGACCCGGCGGTTTCGCGCCTGACGCTGGTGACCAAGGGATCGGACGCGGTGATCCAGCAGATCGCGAGCCAGCTCCTGAAGCTGGTCGACGTCGTGAGCGTCGAGGATCTGACGCGCGGGGAGCACGTCGAGCGCGAGCTGTTGCTGCTCAAGATCGGCGTGCGCGACGACGCGCGCGGCGCGCTCGAGGGCGCGGTGGTGCGGGCCGGAGGCCGCGTGCTGTCGGTCACGGGTGCGGCGCACATCGTGGAACTGACGAGCAGCGAGGCGCAGATCAACGCTTTCGTCGCCGATGCCGGCAGCTACGGACAGATTCTCGAGGTGGTGCGCAGCGGCGCCCTGGGCGTGGCTCGCAAGTGAGTGGGACTCGCCGGTGAGCGGCGCGCGGCCCGCGCCTTCCTTCGCCGAGGCCGCCCGGTTCTGGCTCGCACTCGGCTGGTACAACTTCGGCGGTCCGGCCGGGCAGATCGCGATCATGCAGCGCGAGCTGGTGGAGCGGCGCGGCTGGATAGATCAGGCGCGGTTTCTGCACGCGCTCAATTACTGCATGCTCCTCCCCGGTCCGGAGGCGATGCAACTCGCCACTTACGTGGGCTGGCTGATGCACGGCACGCGCGGCGCCGTCGTGGCCGGTGTCGGCTTTTTCGCACCCGCCGTGATGGTCCTTCTCGCACTGTCGTGGCTCTATGTCGCGCACGGCGATCTCGGCCCCGTCGCTGCCGTGCTCGCCGGCTTCAAGCCCGTCGTGGTCGCCATCGTCCTGTTTGCCGCCTGCACAGTCGGCCGGCGCGCGCTGACCAGAGCTGCGCACGTTGTGCTGGCGGCCGCCGCCTTTGCCGCGATCCAGTTCGCGAACGTTCCCTTCCCGCTCATCGTACTGGCGGCGATCCTGCTGGGCGTGGTCTTCGTCCGCGCCACTGACTCGGCGGCCGAGGTCTCGCCGTCCGCTGTGCCATCAGTGGCTGACGCGCCGGACGTCCCGGCAGCCGTGCCGCGGCCGCGCACGGTGCGCCTGGTGCTGACCTGGCTCGCACTGTCCGCGGCTCCGCTCGCGCTGCTTGCCGCCGCACGCCCGCCGGCGATCCTCGAAGCGGTGTACGTGTTCTTCACCAAGGCCGCCTACGTCACGTTCGGCGGCGCGTATGCGGTGCTCGCCTACGTCAACCAGGCCGCGGTGGAGCAGTTCGGCTGGCTCACGGCACAGCAGGCGATCGACGGCTTTGCGCTAGCGGAAACCACACCCGGTCCCCTCATCATGGTCTTGCAGTTCGTGGGATTCATCGCCGGCTGGAATGCGCCGCAGACATGGTCGCCGGATGCAGCGGCTGCGGCGGCGGCCCTCCTGACCACCTACGCGACCTTCATTCCCAGCTTCTTCTTCATTCTCGTGGGCGCGCCGTACATCGAGCGGCTGCGCGGCGTGCGCCGCCTGGATGCTGCGCTCGGCGCCGTGACCGCCGCCGTGGTGGGCGTCATCCTGAGTCTCGGCGTCGTGTTCGCAACTGCGGTACTCTGGCGCCCCGGTACGGGCGGCAGCTGGAATCCGTTCGCCTGGGTCGTCATGGCCCTCGCCGCGATTGCGCTGTGGCGCAGGATCGGCGTGCCGTGGATCGTGCTCGGCGGCGGTTGCGCCGGATTGCTGGCATACGGGGCTGGGTGGATCGGACGATGAAATACCTGCATACGATGGTGCGCGTGAGCGACCTGGAACGCTCGCTCGACTTCTATTGCAACAAGCTCGGCTTGCAGGAGCTGCGTCGCTCGGCGAACGAGCAGGGCCGCTACACGCTCGTGTTCCTGGCCGCGCCCGGCGACGAGCACGCGCAGGTCGAGCTCACGTACAACTGGGATCCGGAAAACTACGGCGGCGGCCGCAACTTCGGCCACCTCGCCTACGAAGTGGCGGACATCTACGCCGCCTGTCAGCGACTGCGCGACGGCGGCGTCGCCATCAATCGTCCGCCGCGCGACGGCCGCATGGCCTTCGTGCGCTCGCCCGACGGCATTTCGATCGAGCTGCTGCAGCGAGGCGGCGCGTTGCCGCCGCGCGAACCATGGTCGTCGATGCAGAACGAGGGCGCCTGGTGAACGTCGCGTTCGTCATCCGCACGCCGGGTCTCGCCCTGCCTGTCGTGCTGGCGATGCTGGCCGGGACTCTCGCTGCATCGCCCGCGCGCGCCGCCGGTCCGGCGGATCCCGCGCGCGCCTGCTCGGCCCTCGCGTCGTTCGACTTCAGCCGCGTTCCGGACGCGGCGACACGCATTGCCTCTGCGGCACCGGTGGCGGCGCTCGACGATCAGCCGGCGCTGTGCCGGGTGATCGGCTACGTCGCGACCGATGTGGGCATCGAAATTCGTCTGCCGGAGAGCACGTGGAACGGCAAGCTCTATCACGCGGGGTGCGGTGCCCTGTGCGGCAGCACGGCCCTGGTGTTCGACGAGCTGAAGGCTGCGAACGAGGCGCTGGCGCGCGGATATGCGGTGGTCGCCAGCGACATGGGCCATCGCGGTGTCTCGGCGACCGACGCGCTGTGGGCGCGTGGCAATCTCGCCGCGCAGATCGACTTCGGATATCGCGCTACGCACGTTGCCACGCTGGCGGCGAAAGCCATCGTCGAACGTTTCTACGGCTCGCCTCCGCAGCGTTCGTACTTCGAGGGTTGCTCGACCGGCGGCCGCCAGGCGCTGCTGCTGGCGCAGCGCTTTCCCGCTGACTTCGACGGCATCGTCGCCGGGTGCCCCGTCCTGAGCAACGCCGCGCAAGCCGTGCACGTCGCCTGGTCGGCGCGCGCCAATCTCGATGCCCGCGGCCAACCGGTGCTGAAAAACGAGCAGCTGCCGCTGGTGCACGCTGCAGTGCTCGCGGCCTGCGACGCGCGCGACGGTGTGAAGGACGGCGTGGTCGCCGATCCGCGCGCGTGCAACTTCGATCCGAACAGCATGCGCTGCAAGGCGCGCAGCAAGGCCGATTGCCTGACTCCCGCGCAGGTGGACACGGTGCGCAAGCTCTACCAGGGGGCTCGCAATTCGCGCGGCGAGCCGCTGACGTCGGGCGGGGTGCCGGTCGGTTCGGAGCTGCAGTGGGCGGATGCGTTCGTCGCCGTCGGCGAGCAGGTGCCGTTCGAGGAAAAGCTGGCGAACGAATACCTCGCGAACCTCGGCCTGTTCGACGCGAGCGCACGCCCACTGAGCGTGCGCGATCTCAACTTCGATCGCGATCCGCAGCGCCTCGTGCTCACCGATGCGCTGTCGAACGCCGCGAATCCGGATCTGCGCGCGTTCCGCGCGCGCGGCGGCCGACTGATCCTGCACCAGGGCTGGGCCGATCCTTCGACCGCCGGCACGGCCTCGCTCGACTACTACGAAACCGTCACGCGAGTGATCGGCTCACCCGAACGCACGCAGGAGTTCGCGCGTCTCTATCTGCTCCCGGGTGTCGGCCACTGCGGGGGCGGCAAGGGCGCAGCGGTGGTGGACTATCTGACGGCGCTCGAGCGTTGGGTGGAGCGCGGCGAAGCGCCTGATGTGCTCGTCGGTTACCACATCCGCGGCGAAGTCGACCCGGGCGCCGCGCGGTTCCCGATCGATCCCGCGCAGGTCGACTTCACGCGTGCTTACTATCCGCACCCCGCCTTCGCGCACTTCACCGGCAAGGGCGCTGCCAGTGACCACAAGAACTGGATGAAAGCCGCGCCGCCCGCGCCCAAGCGCTGACTCCCGACCGCGCTCCCGACAGCGTCCCTGGCAGGGATAGCTGACAGTACTCCGTCAGCTGTCCTCCATTCGTCCCTCAGCGGACGGGCGCTTGCTTAAGAGCGCATCAGAAAAAGTGAAGCGCCACGCGTGTACACGCGTGCACGGATTCGATAGCGTGCGCGTTCCTCCATGTCGCGACATGCGAGTACTCCAACACCATGCAGCACTGTTCGTGGCTATCGCTACTCTCGATCCTCATCATGAGCTCACCTGTCCTCGGCGCCACTGAAGTTCCCCTGCCGCCCATCGAGCGCTGGCACGGCGCGAGCGAGAAGCTGCTGGCCAAGGTGCCGGAGGAATGGCGTACGCCCGCCGAAGCGAGCAACTTCGCGACCACGCCCGACTACGCGACCACGTTGGAATTCCTGCAGCGCCTCGACGCGGCCTCGCCGCTGATTTCGCTGCACGAATTCGGCCGTTCGTCCGAGGGGCGGCCCCTGGTCGTGGCGATCGCGAGCCGTGACGGCGACCACAGCTTCGCAGCGCTGCGCCGCTCGTCTCGCGCGCGCGTGCTGGCGCAGGGCGGCATTCATTCCGGCGAGATCGACGGCAAGGACGCCGGGCTCATGCTCCTGCGCGACATCGTCAGCGGCCGGCGCGCCGACGTGCTCGAGAACGCGAGCCTGCTGTTCGTTCCGGTCTACAACCCGGACGGGCACGAGCGCAAGGACGGCATGCGGCGCATGAACCAGCGCGGGCCGGACAATGCCGGCTGGCGCACCACGGCGCGCAATCTCAACCTGAATCGCGACTACACCAAGCTGGACGCGCCGGAATCGGTGGCGATGGCCGCGCTGCTCGGCGCCCTCGAGCCGGACCTCTACCTCGACCTGCACGTCACGGACGGCATGGACCACCAGTACGACGTCACATACGGCTTCAACAACATCGCGCCGTGGTCGCCGGGCGCGGCTCGCTGGCTCACGAACACGTTCCGCCCCGCCATCGAGGCCAGGCTGACGAAAGGCGGGCACGTTCCCGGACCGTTCATGATGGAGCGCGACGCGCGCGATCCCACGCAGGGCCTGTACGACGGCCGCGGCATCGCGCGGTTCTCCACGGGTTACGGCGACCTGATCCACGTGCCCAGCGTCCTGGTCGAGAACCACTCGCTCAAGCCGTACCGCCAGCGCGTGCTCGGCACATACCTGCTGGTGGAAGAATCGCTGCGCGTCGCCGGCCGCGACGTGGCGGCGTTGCGCGCGGCCATCGCCGAGGATCGTGCCAGGCGTCCGTCTTCATTGCCGGTGGTTTTCGCTCAGCAGAAGACACCGGCGCGCAAGGAAACCTTCAAGGGCATCGCGTCGGAATTCTTCGAGTCGCCGATCTCCGGCCAGCGCGAGCTGCGCTATCTCGGCAAACCGGTCAAGCAGCAGGCAGACGTCTACATGGACGAGCCGACGGTGTTCGTCCCGCGCCCGGCCGCCTACTGGATTCCGCGCTCGCGGCCGGACGTCGCCGAAAAACTCCGCCAGCACGGCGTCGTAGTCGAAGAGATTCCCGCCGCGGTGACCAACACGCTGACGTTCTACCGCCTGCGCGAGCCGAAGGTCGCGACGGCGGCGTTCGAAAGCCGTGTGCCTGTGAGCATCGCCGGCGTCGATACGCAGCTGATCGAACAGACCTGGCCGGCAGGTTCCTGGCGTGTGAGCACCGATCAGCCGCTGGGCGACCTGGCGATGGTGCTGCTCGAGCCGCAGAGCACGGACTCGCTGTTCCAGTGGGGCTTCATGCACGACGTGCTGCAACGGACCGAGTACTACGAGAATTACATCATGGAGCCGCTTGCGCAGCGCATGCTCGAGAAGGATCCGAGCCTGCGCGAGCAGTGGCAGGAAGCGCTCAAGGACCCTGAGCTGGCGAAGAACCCGAACGCACGCCTCGACTGGTTCTACTCACGCAGCGGGTTGATGGACGACAAGTACCTCGTCTATCCCATCGCGCGCGAATAGCCCGGCATCAGAAGCTCGCGCGCACCGTGACGCCGAGCTGCCGCAGCCGCGGATGGCTCACGCTGTAGCGGAACGGGAACGTGGCGCCGATCGGGAACTGCGCGTTCGGCAGCGTATTGTCGAAGAACACTTCGCGGAAGGCGCCGCTCGGCGCGTCGTCCTCGAACACGTTCAGCGCCCAGAACTCGATCAGCCAGCGTCGCGCCTGCAGGCCGAAGCGCGCGTTGTAGTACGTGTGCGAAGGGATGACGGCCTGGTTGGTGGAGTCGGCGAACTGCTCGTCCTGGTGCGTGAGGTCGTGGCGCATGTACCAGTCGAGGCTCTCCGTCAATACGTCTTCGTAAGTGAGGCTGAGCGCGCCCTTCCACTTCGACTGGCGCAGCACCTTGAGCCCGGACACGTCGCCGTCCGGCGCGAACGTGGGAAATTCCGCGAAGGTTTCCGCCGCCGCATCGTCGTACTCTGCGTCCGCCCAGGATGCGCCGAGCGTCGCGCGCCAGCCGCGACTGAGTTGCGCGGTGAGCGCCAGCTCGGCGCCGTACACGGTCGCATCGCCCGCGTTCACGTCCAGCGCGAACGGCGGATTGGTCTGCTGGCCCGCGATTTCCGTGATCACCTGCGGAATCACGAGGTCGCGCCAGTCGATGTAGAACACGGCGAAGTCGCTCTGCACGCGCCCGCCTGCCGAGCGGCCCTTGTAGCCGACTTCGAACGTCGTGTTCTTCTCCGGATCGACGGTGAAGACCACCAGCTGCGCCGGATTGCCGCCGCTGCCGTCGAAGTCGACCGTGGCCGTGTCGAAGGCGCCGCTCTTCTCGCCGGTGGCGATCGACGCATAGAGCGTGCGGTTCTCGTGCGGCTTGAAGCTCACGTCCGAACGCCAGGTGAAAAAGCCCCAGGTGTTGTTCTCCTCGGGCGTGCCGCCGACGAGGTCGGTGACGGTCTTCTCCTCTTCCGTGTAACGCGCCTCGACGCGCGCGCTCCAGCGCCCGGCGAAGTCGTATTCCAGCCAGCCAAAACCGGCAAGCGCGTCGGTTTCTTCGCGCGACGCGAGCTCGAAGCGCGTGTCGCCGGTCAGGCTCGCGAACCAGGGACCGTAGATGGCGTTGCCGAAGCCGAGGCTGAATCCGGCGCCCATGCCGACGGATGCGCACGGACAGAAGCCGACGAAGTCGCCGGGTAACGGCGCGGTGGCGGCGATGCCGTCGCTGGTCGATTCGCGTTCCGTCGAGTAGTAGTAGGCGCCGGCCGAGAAGCGCAGCGCTTCGTCGGCCGCGCTGCTGAAACGCAGCTCCTGGCTGAACTCCCTGGTCTCGTCGCCGGGGCCGATCAGCAACAGGTCGGTCGCGAAGCTGCGCAACGGTCCGGGCGCCATCGGCGCGAACGGCGTCGCCTGGTACGCGAACAGCGCGCCGCCCGAGAGCTGCGCGTCGAGGATGAAGCTCTCCTGCAGGCTGGAATATCCGGAGATCGCGGCGACGGTGCTGCCGCCGGGCAGGGACCACGTCAGGTTCAGCGTCGCGCGCACCAGGTCGCGATCCTCGCCCGTCGCCCCGCGAGCCGCGGAAAACGTGTCGTCGTCGGCGGTCGGCAGCTCGCCGCAGAAGTTGGCAAAGCCGAAGGAGGCGGGATTGACGAGGTTGCGGTTTTCGCAGTTGGTCGCGATGCCGGTCATCGCCGGCACGCCGAGCTGGTCGTCGGAGACGTAGAAGCTCAGCAGCCCCTCGAACGAGTCGGCCGGCGTGAACAGCAGGCTCCCCGAGAACGTCGTGAACTCGTAGCCGCCGATGCGATCGCCGCCCGACTGGTTCGGATACGAGCCGTCCCAGTTGTCGTACAGCACCGCGGCGCGGCCTTTCAGCCACTCGCCAGCGAGCGGCCCGCTGACGAGCAGCTTGCCGAGCGCCTTGTCGTCGCTGCCGTACTGCGCTTCGGCGCGCGCTTCGAACTGCGCGGTCGGTCGGGCCGTGGTGTAGAGAATGGCACCGCTGAACGTATTGCGGCCGTAAAGTGCGGAGACCGGACCCTTGACGACTTCGATGCTGGCGACGTCGAGCTGGCTGAAATTCAGGCCCTCGCGACCGGACACGTACACGCCGTCGACGAAGATACCCGCGTTGTTTTCCTGGAAAATCGCGGTCGGCGCCATGTTGCGGATCACCGGCACCGGCAGCAGGCCACCGAACACGTGCGAGAACGTGAGGCCGGGCGTGAAGGCGGCGACGTCGTCCAGGTTGGCGATGCCCGCGGCCTCGATGTCGCCCGCGTCGTACGGAGTTATCGCGAGCGGTACGTCGAGCAGGCGCTCCTGCACCTTGCGCGCGGCGGTGGTCACTTCCTCGAGCACGTCGTCGCTTGCGTTGCGGGCCGCAGCTTCGGCGGCCGCAGCGTCGCCCGCAGGATCCTGTGCGAAAGCGCTGGCGCAGACGAATGCCGCGAGCGCGGCAGTGGGAACGACGCAGCGGATGCTACGAAACACGGCGGAGCCCTCCCCGGATGCGCGGGAATTATAGGCAGTCGGGCGACCGGCGATTGTCACCGTTGCAACACGGCCCGGGCGGTTGCCTCGGACGTGTTGAAACTGGTGTGCGAGGCTCGTTGGCCTGCGAAGCGACCTGCCTGCGACGCTACTTTGCCTGCGACGCTACTTTGCCTGCGACGCGTGCCAGGCGGCGAGCACTTCGCGCTCGCGATCCGCGGAGATCCCGGCCTTGAGCGCGTTGCGCTGCTCAACCGGTCGCGACAGATGCCAGGCGAGAGTGTCGCGCACCGTCGTAGCCAGCGGCCGGATGGCCAGACCGGCTTTCATCGCGCGTTCGACGTTGTGGTCCGCGAAACCTGCCTGGTCGCCCACCGCGTGCAGCCACACCGGCATGTCGCTCCAACCCTGCACCTTGTGCTCGGCCAGGAACGCTGCGGGTACCCAGGTGGGCCCGGCATCCGTGCCGGCGGCAGCGACGCACGCGTCGACGAGCGCGCCCATCGTGTACTGCTGGCGTCCCGAGACGACGTTGTACGTCCCGAGCAGGCGATTCTCGACGCAACGTAGCGCGAAGTCGCGCAGGTCGCGCACGTCGATCACCTGGATGCGATCCGCGGGCGAGTTCGGTGCCAGCATCTCGCCGCCGCGCGCGGCGCGCGCCGGCCAGTAGGTGAAGCGATCGGTGTTGTCCTCCGGGCCGACGATGAGTCCCGGCCGCAGGATCGTCACGCGACCCGGCATCGCCTGTTCGGCGGCTCGTTCGCACAGCGCCTTGAGCGGACCGTACGTCGCGCCGTCGACCTTCTCGACGGTCTCGTCGTCGAGCTTGCCCACGGGGGAAGTTTCGTCGTTCGATTTCGCAAAGCTCGCGTACACCGAGAGCGTGGAAACGAACACGTAGTGCGCGACGTTGGCAGCGAGGAGCTCCGCCGACAGGCGGACGTGGCGCGGCACGTAGCCCGAGGTGTCGAGCACGACGTCCCACTTGCCTCCCTTGAGCGCGTCGAGCTTGCCGTCGCGGTCGCCGCTGAGCACCTCGACGTCCTTCACGCGCCCGACGTTGGTGCGACCGCGGTTGAAGATCGTGACCGTGTGACCGCCGGCGCGTGCCGCTGCGATGAAGTGCGGCCCCAGGAAGCGCGTGCCGCCGAGAACGAGGATCGACAGCTTCTTCGGCGAGGGCGCGGGTGTCTGCGCGGGCGACGACGCGGGCAGGGCCGAGGCCAGCAGTGCGGCGCCGCCGGCCAGCAGCACGTCGCGTCGCTTCACTATTCTTCTCCGCCCGCAGCTGCCGCAGTGCGTGCGCCGGTGCCGATGTACTTCTCCAGCCACTCCTTCTTGGTCTGGTACCAGAAGAGCGAGTTCTGCGGCTTGAGAACCCAGTGATTCTCGTCCGGAAAATAAACGAACTTGCTCGGCACGCCGCGGTTCTGCAGCGTGTTGAACAGCTCGAAGGCGTGGTTGACCGGCACGCGCATGTCGAGCTGGCCGTGGATCACCAGCGTCGGCGTGACGAAGTTCGCCGCCGCGGTGTGCGGCGAATAGCGGGCGAAGTCGGCGGGCTTGTCCCAGAAGTTGAAGAAGCGCCGCTTGCGGGCCGCGAAGTCCGCCGCGTACTGCGTGAACATGTTGTAGACCGCTGCGTGCGCGACGAGGGTCTTGAACGGATGCGGACGACCGAGGATGGTGCTCGCGAGGAAGCCGCCGTAGCTGCCGCCGCCAGCTGCCATGCGCTCGTCGTCGACGTACGGTTGCGCCTTGAGGTACTCCGCCGCCTTGATGGTGTCTTCGTAGGGCAGCGTGATCCAGTCGGGATTGATGGAATCGGTGAATGCCTGGCCGAAGCCGCTCGAGCCGTGGAAGTTGTGCCACGTGGTGATGTAGCCCCAGCCCGCGAAAACCTGCGCGTTCCAGCGCCACTGCGTGCTGTCCGTGACTGCGCCGTGCGGCCCGCCGTGCAGCAGCATGTACACCGGGTACTTCTTCGCGGGGTCGAAATCGGGCGGGTAGACCACCCACATCTGGATGTCCTTGTCCGCGGCGCCCTTGTACGTGACGCTCGCGACGCGCCCGAACTTCACGCCGGCGAGCGTTTCGTCGTTGAAGCTCGAGAGTTTCGTGGCCGCGCCCGAGCGCAGGTTCACGTTCACGAGCGTCGGCGGTTCCGCGAATGCCTGGCGGATGGCGACGCAGGTCTGGCCTGCGAGGCTCAAGCCGGAAAAGCTCGACGCCTTCGTGAGCGCCCTCGGCGTGCCGCCGGCCGTTTCGAGGCGATAGATGCGGCGCGTACCGGCGTCGTCGATCGAACCGTAGAGCGCGCGCGAATCGGCGCTCCACACCAGGCCTTCGGCCGAGCGATCCCAATCTTCGGTGATCACGCGCTGCGTGCCCGAGCGGCGATCGAGCAGGACCAGGCGCGACTTGTCGCCGTAGAAGCCTTTGATCGTCTGGCGCTGGAATGCGAGGTGACGGCCGTCAGGGCTGTAGATCGGGCCGCCGTCGTCGGCCGCGTTGTCGCTCGTGATGTTGCGTGCGGCGCCGCCGGTCGCGGGCACGACGAAGACGTCGAAGTTGCCGTCGATGCCCGTGCGATCGATGTCGCCGGAGAAAGCCACTTCGGAGCCGTCGGGGGAGATGTCGTAGGAAGTGGTGTCCGGGTCGGCGACCGGCAGCGCGAAACCGGTGGGCAGGGTGATCGCATCGGGATCTCCGCTGCCCGTGGCGGCGACGCTGTAGAGATGTGCCTGGCGATCGTCGATGAAGCGGTCCCAGTAGCTGAACGGCGCCTTGTCCCATACCTTCGCCGTCATCTTCGAATCGGCGCGTTCCTTCATTCTGTCTTCCATCTGCTTCCAGCTCTGCAGCTCCGGCCACACGTAGCTGATGAAGGCGATGCGCTGGGAGTCCGGGAACCACTTCGGCGAGGCGGCGCCGGTCGGCACGCTGGTCACGCGCCGCGCCTCGCCGCCGTCCGGCGCGATCACGTAAATCTGGTTCTCCTTGTCGTCGCCGCGCCTGGAGACGAACGCAATCCACCTGCCGTCCGGGCTGAAGCGCGGCGAAGTGTCGTTCGCCTGGTCGCTGGTGAGCTGGCGCGCCGCGCCGCCCGCCGTCGGCAGCAGCCACAGGTCGGTGAAGCCTTTGTTCTTGTCGATCTCGTAGCGCGTGACCGCGATCACGGCCGTCCGGCCGTCGGGCGAGATCGACGGGTCGCCGACTCGCTTGAGCTGCCACATGGTCTCGGCGCTGAGCGGCGCGGGCCGGGTGCCCTGCGCGAGGCCGGCGACGGGTGCGGCGAGGACGGCGATCATGCAGCCGGAGACGAGCAGCGCGAGCGGCGGCGCGGACTTGGGCATGGTGAGAGCTCCTGGAAACTCGTGGTTATTCCGGCTCGCTACGGGACGAGGTGTCCGCGCGGCTGCCGCGTTTTCGGTGGCCCGGGATTCTGCCGACCGCCGCGCCGGCGCGCAATTACGGGGCCAGGACGCTCGCGGCGCGCGACGAAGCGCAGGAGAATGGCGCCGACCGCCCGCCGGAACCGATGCCGGCCGCGCTTCCGGGAGCGAAACCATGGATCAGATCGAACAGCTGCGACGGGATTTGCGCGCCTTCGCGGAGGAGCGCGACTGGGGCCAGTTCCACACGCCGAAGAACCTCGCCATGGCGCTCGCGGCGGAGGCCGGCGAGCTGCTCGAGCAGTTCCAGTGGCTCACGCCGGAGCAGAGCACGCAGCTCGACGACGCGCGTCGTGCGGCCGTGGGCGACGAGCTCGCCGACGTCCTTCTCTACCTGGTGATGCTGGCGGATCGCACCGGTGTCGACCTGGGTCGTGCCGCGCGGGAAAAAATCGCCCGCAACGCGCTCAGGTATCCGGCGGATCGCGTGCGGGGCAAGGCCGCGCGCGGCGAGGCCGACTGAGCGCGCCTCAGCCCGCTTTCACCAGCGCCTTGCCGAAGTTTTCGCCGCGCATCAGCTTGCAGAAGTGCTCGGCCGCGTTCTGCAGTCCCTGCACGACGTCCTCGCGATAGCGCAGGTGCCCTTCGGCGAACCACGCGATCGCATCCTTGAGGAACGCCTCGCGCCGGTGTTCGAACGCGTGCGGCATCAGCGGCAGCATGCGCAGCCTCGCACCCGGCACGGGCGCCTCGTCGGCCGGAGCGCTGCCGATGTCTTGCGCACGAAACAGACCGCACAACACGACGCGGCCGCTTTCGGCGACGTGGCCGCCCGCGACCACGGCATCGAGCGTCGCGGCACCCGGACCGTCCAGGCCGCTGCCGTCGCCGTTGTGGAAATAAACGTGCACGCCGCGCGGCGCGAGCTGCCGCAGGCGGGCAGCGAGCGCCTCCGCGCGCTCGTTGACGCACGCGCTGAAGTGCGCCTCGCGCACGCACCAGTCGCATTTCTCGCGCGTGTCCGCGATGCCGATCACCTTGCAACCCTTGATGCGCGCGATCTGCCCGACCATCGAGCCGACCGCGCCCGCGGCCGCGGACACGAGCACGATTTCGCCGGCCTTCGCGCCGGCAAGGTCGAGCAGGCCGCAATACGCGGTGAGGCCCGGTACACCCATGATGCCCAGCGCCGTGGTCAGCGGCGCGCCGCCGGTCTTGATGCGCTGGACGCGCGTGCCGTCGGACAGGCAGTAGCTCTGCAGGCCGGCTTCCATCACGACCTTCTCGCCGACGTTGAAGACCTCGTTGCGCGAGTCGACGACTTCGCAGATGGCGCGTGCCGGCATCAGGTCGCCGGCGTGCAGCGGTGCGGGTTGGCCGGCCTCGAGACGTCCACGCACGTGCGGGTCGAGCGACAGCCACTCGGTCCGGCACAGCATTTCGCCCTTGCGCGGCGCGGGAGCCTCGGCGACGACGAGGTCGAAATCCTCCGGCGCGGGCAATCCCTGCGGCAGCCTGCGGATGCGGACCTGGTAGTTCTTCATCGCACCGCTCCTCGTGCCACGCTTTCTTCGGTACGTCGTTTCGAGGCTACGCCGCGCCCTTGAAAAGGGAAAGCTCCGCCAGCCACCACAAGGCGAGAATTGCCGAGGCGTTGTTCAGCGCGTGCATCGCGTACGGCGCCAGCAGCCCGCCCGAGCGACGTACCATCTCGCCGCCCATCAGTCCCATCAGGACGAACAGCGGGAACAACGTCGAGCTCAGGTGCAGTGCGGCGAAGAGGCTGGCCTGGATGAGGTTGGCCCAGCCGAACGACAGGTGACGGGCCAGGCCGGTGAGCAACACCCCGCGGAACAGAATCTCTTCGACGAGGGGCGCGAACAGCGCCGCTACCACGACGGTCGCCCAGATGGTCTCTTCGGCCGTGAGCAGTTGCAGGCTTTCGGTGAGCTCGCGTTGCGGGTGGTCGGCGCTGCCGAGCTCAGGCAACAACGGCGACAGCAGGATGGTGACGAAGCGCAGGATCAGGAAGCCCAGCACGCCGGCGCCGATCGCACGCGGCACGCCCCAGGTTGGCGCTATCAGCGTGCGCAAAGGCACGAACGGCACGATCACCATGACGATCGCGCCCACGGCGACGGAGGTCCACAGGATCTGGCGGCCGATGGACTCCGACGACGGGTCGAAACGCACGCCGGGCGAGGGCGCGGCGCCGACAATGCTGCCCAGGACATCGGGCCGCAGCACCGCGACGACCAGCAACTCTGCAACGATCAGCAGCGCGAACGCGAGCCACACGTGCCACAGCTGCCAGCCGGGGCCGCTCCAGCCCGGAGGCTTGCCGGCGCGCTGACGGGCCCGACCCCGGAACCAGGCGGGCACGACGAGGGCCAGCGGCACGACCAGCGCGATGACCACGGCTACGAGCAGCGCGACCAGCGGCGAAGGCGTCAAGCGGGACCTCGCTGAGACTGAGTAATGTGGATCGCCGCGGTTCGCGGCGGTTCCTCGACACCCACCGGCGGTTTATCATGCTCGAAGTACCAGACGGACAGGAGCGAGGACAGGGAGCATGTCGCGATGGCAGTGAAGCGACCGGCCGCCAGCCGCACGAGTGACGACACGGTACGCGTGCGCCGCTCGTATTTCGATTGTCGGTTCGGGCAGCTTCACGTGCGCACCGGGTTTCCGACCACCGGCGGCTTCGACGAGCGCACCACGCTCGTCTGTTTCCACCCCAGCCCTCTGTCGAGTCGCGCGTTCGCCCGCTTCCTGCCGCACATGGCGCGCGAGCGCTCCGTCTACGCGCCGGACCTGCCCGGCTGCGGCGAGTCCGACGCACCTGCCGGCAAACCGGGCATCGCCGAGTACTCCGCCGCGATGGGCGACTTTCTCACCCAGATGCGCTTTCGCGAGGTGGACGTTCTCGGCTACCACGGGGGCGCGCTGGTGGCGACCGAGCTCGCGATCCAGAGGCCCGAGCACGTGCGCCGCCTCGTGCTGGTGGGCCTGCCGATCAGCACGCCGCAGGAGCGCGACGCGTTCGCGCGCCAGGGGAACCCGGCGCCGGGCGAGGACGGCACGCATCTGGCACGCGAATGGCAGCGCGCACTGGAAGCGCGCGGCCCGGGCGTGACCCTCGAGACCGTATCCGAATCCTTCGCCGAGAAACTGCGCAACGGCGCCGGCGCATGGCTTGCGACGAACGCTGCGCATCAGTATCCGGCAGCGGAGCGCCTGCCGCTGCTGCGCCAGCCGGTGCTCGCGCTGCGTCCGCGCGATCACACCTGGGAATCCTCGGCGCAGGCGCGCCAGTTGATCCGCGGCGTGAAGGTCGTCGACCTGACCGAGCACGGCTCCGGCGTGTTCGACGTCGCGCCGGACGTGATCGCGCAACACGTGCGCGTCTTTCTCGACGCCTGAAAACGGATCTGACGCCCCTTAGTCGGGCGGGGCGGCCGTAGAGGCAGTCGCGATCGCGGTAGCGGGCTGCGGCCGCGAGGCACTGCGATGCAGGACGAGGATCCCGATCGCCATCAGCAACAGCAGCGGTCCGCTGACGAGATTCAGCTTCTGCCAGCCGAGGTAGTGGATTGCCGGGCCGGCGAGGAGCGACGCCACGGCCTGCGAGCCGAAGACCGCGAGCTCGTTCACGCCCTGGGCCTTGAAGCGTTCTGAAGCGCGATACGAGCGCGTCAGCAGCGTCGTGCCGGCGATGAAGAGCAGGTTCCAGCCGGCGCCGAGCAGCACCAGGCCCCACCAGTAGTGCATCAGCTGGTGCGATCCGGTCCAGGAGATCGCCACGCACGCAGCCATGAGCGCGATGCCGGTGAGCATCATCGGCTTCACGCCGACGCGCGCGATCAGCCAGCCGCTGGCGAGCGAGGGCACGTACATGCCGAACAGGTGGCTCTGCACCACCCAGGTCGTAGCCTCGACACTGTGCCCGTCGACGACGTGCATGCTGAGCGGCGTGGCGGTCATGATGAAGCTCATGACCGCGTAGGCGCTCACGCCGGCGAGCACTGCGACCAGGAATTGCGGCTGGCGCGCGATCTCGCGCATGGGGCGCGCCGGCTCGGAAGTGCTTGCCTGCCGTGGCGCCGAATCCGGCAACTGCGAGAGCACGACGATCGCACCCGCGTACAGCAGCGCGACCACGATGAACGAGCCCGTGTACTCCGCGGCATCGACGATGTGACGGCCGAGCAGCGCGAGCCAGGGCGAGAACCAAGCGGCCCCCAGCATGCCGAGCATCACGATCGCGACCGCGAGGCCGGCGCGACCGTCGGGCACGTACTCGATGGCCGCGAAGCGGTACTGCTGCACGAACGCGAGGTTCGCCCCCATCAGCACGATCGCGCAGCAGAACATCAGGTAGTCGCTGCGCGCGATCGCCCACGCGACGAACAGCGAAGCGAGCCCGGCGAGCGAAGCACTGAGGATGAACGCGCGCCGCCGCCCGATGCGCTGCATGAGCAGGGCGGCCGGAAGAGTCGTCAGCGCGAGACCCAGGATCGACATGGAGACCGGCAACGTCGCGAGCGTCGGGTCCGGCGCGAGCCGCGCGCCGAGGATGCCGCCGAAGACGACCACGGCCACGGTGCCCGACGCGGACAGCATCTGTGCGAGCGCGAGCAGGTAAACATTACGAGACATGGGGCGCGTACTCTACCTGACGGTGGCGCCCCGGGTTTTCGCTGACCGGCTTGTGCCGGCCGGGCTGCGACGCGGGGCAGCCGGGCTGCGACGGGGGCAGCCGGGGCTGCGACGCGGGACAGGTGCGTCGTGTGCCGCACACTTTGTAGGACAGGGCACGCAGGCCTGGGCGCGCAGGCCCGGGCACGCGACAAATTCAGGCGGCGACCCTTGCGCCGCGTCACGTAAACTTGCTGTCCCGGGGGCTTATGTTTACTTTGTGATCCGGCGTGCCGCGGTCTTTGTCACCATTGGCGCGCCAACGCCCCCATTCGTATAAGAACATCGGCGGCACCTCATGAACACAGACCGCAACCTGAGCGGCCACAGCGATCCGGATCGTACCGACGAGCTGCCCGTGCTCGACGTGCGCGCCTACGAGGCCGAGCGCGGCATCGAACCCGCGGAACGCCTGGGCAATACCGACACCTGGGCCGCGCCCTCGCCGCTGGCGGCACACGCCGCGCCGCAGCCGGCACAGTCGACGCACGCGCGCGCGCCGATGGATGAGGCCGCACCGGCCGGCGAAGACTCGCCCACCATCTTCGATACGATCCGCGCACTCGAAACCAACCTGCGTGCGAAGTCCGAGCACATCGCGATCCTCGAGGAATCGCTCGAGCGCGCCGAGCGCGAGCGCCTCACGGCCGAGAAGCGCGCCCGCGAGCGCGAGCAGGCCGCTGCGCGAATCGAGAACGAGCTCGAAGGCCGGCACAACACCGTAGCCAATCTCGACGCGCAGCTCGCCGCCCAGGCCGAAGCGGCGCGCGCCACGGAGCGCCAGCTGCGCGCCCTGGAGAAGGAGCGGGCTGAGCTCAACACACGCATCGAGGACCTCGAGCAGAACGCCGCCGGTCTCGACGCCGACCTCAAGGCGCGCGCCGAAACCATCGGCAAGCTGAAGGGCGACCTCGCGGCGCGCTCCGACCAGATTCGCGAGCTCGAGAGCGCGCGCGATGCGCGTGACATCGACAAGGTGGCGAGCGCGGAGGCGCTGCGCGGGCGCGACGCGAAGCTCGCCGAGCTGCAGGCCGAGCTCGCCAGCCGCACGTCCGAGCTCACTGCGCAGCTCGGTCTCAAGGAGCAGGCGCGCCTCGATGGCATGCGTCTGCTCGAAGCGCGCGCTGCACGGATCGCCGAGCTCGAAGCGCGCGGACGCGAGAGCGAACGGCGCTCCGGCGCACAGCTGGAAACCCTGCAGAGTCTGGAATCGCGGCGCCGCTATCACGACGAGGCGCTGTTCGAGCTGGAATGCGAGATCGACGCGCAGCAGCGCAGGCTCGCGGAGATGGAAAGCGATGGCGCGCGGCGCGCACAGGAAATCGAAGCGCAGCTGGGGCAGCTGCGCGATCGCGACGGCACCATCGGCACGCTGCGCGATGAAGTCACTGCGCACCTGGCGACGATCCGCGAGCGGGTCGGCGAGGTGGCAGAGCTGCGCGGACTCATGCAGGAATCCGGGTCGGCAGCCGTCGAGCGCGAGCAGCGCCTCAAGACCTCGCTGGGCGAGGCGGCGCGGCTGCAAGGCGAAGTGGAGGGGCGCGACCGGCAGATCGCGACCCTGCGCGAGGAGATTGCGCAGGCGCGCGCGGATATCGCCGCGCGCAACGAAGCCTGCACCGTGCTCGAGCGTGGCAACGAGACGCTGCAGGCGCAGCTGGCGGAGCGCGCCACCGAGAATCAGGGCCTGCTGTCGTTCATGGAATCCGAGCAGGCGAAGATCGGCGCCCTCGAGGCCGAGCTGGCGGGGCGTGCACGCACGCTGGCCGAGCTCGAAGCGCGACTGCGGGTGCAGGCCGAGACTACGGAGACGCACTCGCTCGAGCTCGACAACTGGAAAGAGAAGTGGTCGGAAGTGGCCGCGGCCGTCGGCGAGAAGGACTCGCGGCTCGCACACCTGGAGTCCGACCTCAAGGTCCGCACCTCCGAGCTGGCAGTGCGTGCCGAGCGCATCACCACCTTGCAGCGGACCATCGCCGACCAGGCCGACAGCATCGGGCTGCTCGAGCAGGAAGTGCGCGAAAAGTCCGAAACGCTGTCGCGCGTCGAAGGCGACGTGCGCGCCGCCGAGGAGGCGATGCTGCGGCTCGAATCGCAGGTGCGCCAGAAGAGCGAGCAGATCACGAGCGCGCAGCGCACGCAGGACGAGCACCGCACGCAGATCCGTCACCTGCAGGAGACGCTGGCGGCGCGCGACGCGGCCGTCGAGCGCCTCGAGACCGAGCTGCGGGCGAGCAGCGACATCATCGGCAACATCCAGCGCGACATCCGCCGCCTGAGCTCGAGCGAGGCGCCGCCGTCCGCGCCGCAGCCGAACGTGCCGGCGGCCGAGACCCAGGCGCGCCTGCTGATCCGCATCGACGGCGATTCCGAGGTGGTGCACGTGGTGAACAAGCGCACCACCAGCATCGGGCGCATCGACGACAACGACATCGTGGTGGACACCAAGTACATCAGCCGCCACCACGCGCGCCTCCTGTGCGGACCGAACTACACGGTGCTCGAGGACCTCGGCAGCACCAACGGCGTGTACGTCAACAACCGCCGCGTGAAGGGTCGCCACACCATCGTCGACGGCGACATCGTGACCGTCGGCAAGACGCGGTTCCGCTTCCAGCTCAAGACCGTCGGCGATCGCAACTCGTAGGCATTCGTAAGCTGCAGGTGCGAAGGAGGCGCTGCGCTTGCGCGAGCATCCGTAGCCTGCGCATGAGCGTGGGCACGATTCGGGCGATTCTGTGAAGAATCGTTGGCAAAGGCGCAGATTGGGCGCTGGTACTGCGCAGACAAGCCGTTTACGTTCGCTGTGCAAGCGGACGCACCGTAAGCACCTGTTGTCGAACGCCATTGCCGGCCGATGTCGCCGGTTCGTCGCTACGGCCTAGTCGGCCTCACTGGCTGTCACAGCTGCCCACTCCACTTATGTTAGATCAGCAAGTTGGCGCCGCTTGTCTCGATATACCTAATTAGGTATGGTGTTCACACTTTGCTACCACCCTAATGCTCGGACCGATTTGGCTGAGCTGCGCCGACGTCAGCCAGCTGCGGCGGCGGCAATCGCCGCCCTCTTGGAACAGGCGGCGGCCGATCAGGACATGCTCGACTCGTTCACCGTTCACGACTTCGGCGCACATGGACAGGCGGATTACCACGTCGCGAGATTGGCAGAGCAGCAGGGTGCTGGCCGCGATCGCAATCTTTGGCGCATCAAGATCTGGGGCCTTGAGGACCAGCGGTTGCACTACCGAATCGTGTATGCCCTCGATCCTCGCATCAGCCGCTACACCGTATTAGGAATTGTCCCCCGCGAATTCAACTATGACGAATCTCATCCGCTTACGCAGAGAATCGTCGCTGCCTACGACGACCTCGGCATCCCCACGTACCGGTAACGTATCGCCGGCGGCCGAGAGTGCTGCTCGCCCGACGCTGTGGCTGGTCTCTGATCGAGATCCAGCAGCGGAGTTGCCTCTTGGTTTCAAGAGTGCAGCCGAGATTGCCGCCGAGTTTGATCGAGATGACGAGATGCGGCCGCTGATGGTAGCCGCGCGAAAGGAAATCGCTGATCACTTCTATACAGGCTCGCCATCGCTGACATATCTGAGACTTAGCCGCGGCGTATCTCAGACTCAGCTGGCCAGCGCTGCACTCACGAGTCAATCGCATATTGCCAGGATCGAATCTGGTGCGCAGATTCCGAACCTTGCAACCGTCGCGCGCATTGCTCGCGCACTAGGCGTCCCGATTGGAGATCTCGCCGAAATGCTTGCTCCTCAACAAGAAGACTGAGCGACGATGGGCAACGAGCGCCGCTGCATGTACACAACCTTCTGCGATGATGTGAGGCAGGAGGCCGGCAACAAGCTCTCTTTCATGGGTATCTATCACGGCGTCCTATATGTTCCCAAGTTTCCGACGTCCTTGGCGAAGCTGTGTTTCGTGATGTCGGTTCGTACGCCTATGGAGGAGGCATTCAAGGAACTCAAGTTTCGTCTCCTGCGGGACGATGAGCTGATTGCGGAGGCAACGGTGGACTTGGGCGACACATCAAGACCGGTTGCGGTACCCGAGAGCGAGCGATGGACCACCGTACAATCGGTACTTCAGATTGCGCCGATGCAAATTAGTGGACCTTGCTTCTTCGAGGCACGCGCCGACACCGAGTCGGGAGAGATCAGAGGGGGGACTTTGGAAGTGCGACAGTCAGCAGTGAACCAGAGTACTGCTCAGCCATCGACCTCTCAGAACTAGACGCGCGTGCTATCCGACGTCGGACCTTGGAGTTCACGCGGAAGTTCGGTAGCTAGCTGGCATTGGTCAAGACCATCGACCGCACGCGAGAGAGCAGCACCGCGGCCGTGAGGTTGAGGAAGAAGATCGTCAGCACCAGCGGGTAGGCGGTCTTGTTGGCGAACAGGGCGACCACCTGCACGGCTACGGCCGCTACCGAGAGCTGCAGGAATCCCATCAGTCCCGAGGCGGCGCCCGCGATGTCGGGCCGCACCGCAATGGCGCTCGAGGTCGAGCTCGGCGCGGCGATCGCGTTCGCCATGCAGACCAGCGCGCCGGGCACGAACAAAGCCAGCGGATGGTGCTCGCCGACGAACGCGACGACCACCAGCAACGCCCCACCCGCGACGGCGAGAGCGATGCCATGGCGCATCATGTTGTGCGCACCTCGCCGGCGAGCGACGCGCGCCGAAGTGAAGAAACCGGTGAAGGAAGCGGCGGCGGGCAGGATGAAGAAGAGTCCGTAGCTGGACGGCGTCATGCCGACGACGTCGATTGCGACGTGGGGAGCACCGGCGATGAAGGTCGACACGCTGGCGAACATCACGGAGCCGAACAACGCGTAGCCGCGAAACTCGCGCGTCGCCAGGAGTTGCCGGTAGCTCTGCAGCGAATCGAGGCTGGTGCGCACCGAGCCCACCTGCGTCTCCTCGATTCGCAGGAGCGTGAATGCGAGCACGGCCAGGCCGAGCAGGGCGCACAACACGAACACGGCGCGCCAGCCCTCCCACTCGACCGCCAGGCCACCGACCGTGGGAGCCAGCATCGGTACCACGAGGATTGCCGTCGCGGTGTAGGCGATGCCGGTCGCAGCACGCTCCGGCCCGAAGAAGTCCATGAGCGAGGCTCGCGCCACGGCCATCGCGGCGCCGCTGCCGAAAGCCTGCACGATCCGCGCGGCGATCAGGACGCCGATGTTCGGTGCGAAGGCGCCGAGCAGGCTGCTGACCAGGAACATGAGCAGGCCGGTGACGATGACCGGTCGGCGGCCGAAGCGATCCGATAGCGGCGCCACCATGATGTTGCCGCCGGCGATCGCGACGAAGGCCAGGCTGACCAGGAGCTGCGTGGTGCTGAGCGTGCTGTCGAAGTGATCGCGGATGCCCGGCAGCGCCGGCAGGATCGCGTGCATGGCGAACGTGCCCAGCGAGCCGATGGCGGCGGATGCCAGGATGAGGCGGCGGGCGAGGGTGCGATCCACGCCGTCATTATGGCATCGCCTTGTCGGCACAATAATTGATGCAATAATGCCGGCGCGATGCCGTCACCATCCTCGCCGGACAACTACATCGAGAAGATCCTCAAGGCGCGCGTCTACGACGTGGCCGTCGAAACGCCGCTCGAGCCTGCCGCGCGGCTGTCGCGCCGCCTGGGCAACACCGTGCTGTTCAAGCGCGAGGATCTGCAGCCAGTCTTCTCGTTCAAGCTGCGCGGCGCGTACAACCGCATCGCACATCTGTCGCAGACCGCCGCCGAGCGCGGCGTCATCTGCGCTTCCGCCGGCAATCATGCGCAGGGCGTGGCGCTGGCCGCGCGCAAGCGCGGCGCGCCGGCCGTGATCGTCATGCCGCAGACCACGCCGAGCATCAAGGTGCAGGCGGTCATCGATCTCGGCGCCGAGGTGATACTGCACGGTGATGATTACGACCAGGCCTTCGAGCGCGCGCTGACGCTGGCGCGCGAACGCAACCTGGTTTTCATTCATCCGTTCGACGATCCGGACGTCATCGCCGGCCAGGGCACCATCGGCATGGAAATCCTGCGCCAGCGGCAGGGCGACATCCACGCGATCTTCGTGCCCGTGGGCGGCGGCGGGCTCATCGCCGGCATCGCCGCTTACGTGAAGTACCTGCACCCGCGCCTCAGGATCATCGGCGTACAGCCGGAAGAGGCGCCGGCGATGTTCGAGTCGATGAAGCGCCGCGAGCGCGTCACGCTCGAGCGGGTCGGTATCTTCGCCGACGGCGTGGCGGTGCGGCGTGTGGGCGAGGAGACGCTGCGCCTCGCGCGCCTGCACGTCGACGAAGTGCTGCTGGTGAGCACCGACGAGATCTGCGCGGCGATCCAGGACATCTTCGAGGACACGCGCGCGATCGCCGAGCCGGCCGGCGCGCTCGCCGTCGCCGGGATCAAGCAGTACGTGGCGCGCGAGGGCCTGAAAGACGCCACGCTGGTGGCGGTGAACAGCGGCGCCAACATGAATTTCGATCGCCTGCGCCACGTCGCCGAGCGCGCCGACCTCGGCGCGCAGCGCGAAGCGCTGCTCGCCGTGGAGATCCCGGAGCGGCCCGGCAGCTTCCTGAAGTTCTGCGAAGCGCTCGGCACGCGCAACGTCACCGAATTCAACTACCGCTTCGAGAACGCCGAGCGCGCCCAGATTTTCGTGGGCTTCGGCCTGGCGCAGGGACGCGAGGAACGCAGCGCCGTCATGTCCGCGCTGCGGGCGGCGGACTTTTCCGTCGTCGACATGACCGACAACGAGATGGCGAAGCTGCACGTGCGCTACATGGTCGGCGGTCACGCGCGCGGCATCGAGAACGAGCGTCTCTACCGCTTCGAGTTTCCCGAGCGTCCGGGCGCGCTGCTGCGCTTCCTGCGCGCGGTCGGCAGCAACTGGAACATCAGCCTGTTCCACTACCGGAATCACGGCTCCGACTACGGTCGCGTGCTGGTCGGCATCCAGGTTCCCCCTGCGGAGCGCGAGGAATTCCTGCTGCACATCAACGAGCTGCGCTACGCCTACACCGAGGAAACGGAGAACCCGGCGTACCGCATGTTCCTCGGCGGATGAGCGCGGCGGCGGGCGACGTCTACGAGCCGCGCCGTCAGCCGCGGCACGAAACGCACGAGCTGCGCGGCATCGTGCATCGCTTCACGCGCTGGGACGCCGCGGGTGCCGCGGCTGCCGGGACTCACGCGACGCCCAACGCAGCGCCGATCGTGCTGCTGCACGGCTGGATGGATACCGGCGACACGTTCCAGTTCCTGGTCGACGCCATGGACTCGCGCCACGCATTCGTGGCGCCGGATTGGCGCGGTTTCGGCGGCAGCTCCTGGGAAGCGCACGGCTACTGGTTCCCGAACTACGTCGCCGATCTCGAAGCGATGCTCGACTACCTCGCGCCGGGCGCCCCGGCGACGATCGTCGGTCACAGCATGGGTGCAAACGTCGCCTCCCTCTATGCCGGCGTGCGGCCCGACAGAGTCGCGCGCCTGGTGAACATCGAGGGGTTCGGTCTGCCGCGCACGGCTCCCGAACGCGCGCCGGAGCGGTATCGCGAGTGGCTGGATCAGCTCAAAGCGCCGCCGGGTTTCGCCGCCTACGCGAACGCGGCACAGCTCGCCGGTTTTCTCGCGAAGCGCAATCCGCGACTCACGCCCGCGCGCACTGCGTTCATCGCGCGCGCCTGGACCGGCGAGGATTGGGAAGGACAGCGCGTCATCCGTTCCGACCCGCGCCACAAGCTGGTCAACCCCGTGCTCTACCGACGTGAAGAGGCCGAGGCTTGCTGGAGTCGCATCGCCGCGCCGATGCTGATGCTGCTCGCCGAGCACTCCGAGTTCCTGGGTCGACTCGGTGCGGATGGCGAGATCGAACGGCTGCGCGCGGTGTTTCGCACGGCGCGCGTCGAGCGGGTGGCGGGCGTGGGACACGTGATGCACCACGAGCGTCCCGAGGAAGTGGCGCGCCTGGTCGAGGCCTTCCTGTCGTCGTGACTGCGGACGCATCGTCGCGGTCGCCTCGCAGAGGTGGTCGCCCAGCAACGGCTCCACGGTGCTGGGACGGGATCCGCCCGGCGTCACGTGGCCTGGGAAAAACCAAAGCCAGCTCGCGCGGTCCAAGTCGTTTCAGTCCGCCGGGTCTGCTATCGACCGCCGGCGGAAGCGGGGAATCGACACGCAGTGAACGGCACGATCACAGTCACCTACAAATGGACGCGGCGTATCGCGATCAGCATCATCGGCGGCAGCGTGCTGCTGGTCGGGCTGGCGATGACCGTGCTGCCCGGCCCGGCCATCGTCGTGATTCCTCTCGGACTCGGGATACTCGGACTCGAATTCGCCTGGGCGCGTCGCTGGTTGCGGCGGGTGAAGGAGCGCGCGGCGCAGCTGATCCCCGGACGTTTCGGCGCGACGCTCGGCGGCCCGCAGTCCGCAGCGACCGGGCAGGCCGCGCCCGAAGCCGTGTGCCCGGCCACGCGGCCCACGCCGTACCCTCCGCACGACCGCACCAACTGAGCGCCGCACCAACCAGGCGCCGCGCAACCGGGCGCCGCGCAACCAGGCACTGCGCAACCAGGCACTGCGCAACCAAGCGCTGCGCCAACGGGTCGGACAGGTCGGCGCAAGCGCCCGCCGGCGCGTCGTCGCCAACGTTGCAGCGCAGATTTGCCGTGGCCGGTCGTTTACACTGACGCGGCGCGCCCTCCCTTCCGCAACACCCTGCGCGCTCGCAACACAACAAGCAACCGATCGCGCCATGCTCGCCGAAGACAACTCACCGCTGCTGCGCCAGATCGCACTCGTGGCGCTGCTCGGCGGGCTGGTCCTGCTCAGCTATTCGGTGCTCCAGCCGTTCCTCGTGCCCGTCATCTGGGCGCTGATCCTGGCGTACGTCACCTGGCCGCTGTACGCGCGCCTGCGGCGCGCGTTGCACGGCCGCCAGACGATTGCCTCGCTCGTCATGACGCTCGCCCTCGCTGCCGCTTTCGTCCTGCCGGTGCTGTGGCTCATCGCCCTGCTGCGCAGCGAAGTGTCCGCGGCATACGGCGAGCTGTCGGCGTTTCTCGCCAGCAAGCCGCGCGTGCCGCAATCGCTCGCCAATATTCCCTGGCTCGGCGAGGCGTTGCAGGAGTTCATCGAGCGCGTCGGCCGCGATCCCGCGGCGCTGCGTACCGAGCTCGGTGCCCTGGTCGACCAGTCGCTCGGCCAGATCCGCTCCGTCATCGGCGACGTCGGCCGCAACCTCGCCAAGACTTTTTTCGCACTGCTCACGCTCTTCTTCATGTATCGCAACGGCGAAGCCGTGGCGCACCAGGTGCGCGACGTGCTGGAACGAGTGATCGGCGAGCGCGTGCACGCCTATCTCACCGCGATCGGCGACACGACGCGCGCCGTGGTGTACGGCATCGTGCTCGCCGCGCTCGCGCAGGGCGTTCTGGCCGGCCTCGGCTATTGGTTCGCCGGTCTGCAGGCGCCGGTCGTGCTCGGCGCGGCCACCGCGCTGATCGCGCTGATTCCGTTCGGCGCCCCGCTGATCTGGGGCAGCGCCTCGGCCTGGCTGCTGATCACCGACCACACCGGCGCGGGCATCTTCCTGCTGGCGTGGGGAGCGTTGCTGGTGAGCTGGGTCGACAACCTGGTGCGCCCGCTCATCATCAGCAACGCCACGCGCATTCCGTTCCTGCTCGTCATGTTCGGCGTGCTGGGCGGCATTGCCGCTTTCGGCCTCGTCGGTCTGTTCCTCGGCCCGGTGATCCTCGCGGTGCTGATGGCAGTGTGGCGCGAATGGCTGCACCTCAAGCAGGTCGAGGTGCGGCACATCAAGCGACAGCCGGGACAGCCCGGCGCGACCCCTTAGGCAGGGCGGGTCACCAGCCAGAGATCGAGACGCGCGCGCGTGACGAAGCCGAGGCGCTCGTAGAGCGCGATCGCGCGCGTGTTCTGGTCGCTGACGTGCAGGAACGGCGTCAGGCCACGGTCGAAGATGTTGTTGGCGACCACGCCGACGAGCAGGGCGGCATAACCGCGGCCGAGAAAACGCGGATGCGTGCAGACCGCGCTGATCTCGACGCGATCGTCCATCGCCATGCGCTCGCCGGTCATCGCCGCGAGCATGCCTTCCTGCTTGATGCCGACATACGGCCCGAGCTCCTGCGTACGCGCGCGAAAGTACATGGGGTATACCAGCGCGGTGAGCTCGAGCATCGCGGGCCGATCGGCTTGCGTGAGCGGCGTCCACTCGGGCAGCGGACGTCCCGCGCGATCGCCTCCTGCGGCACCGGCGGCAGGAATGCGTTGCTGGCAGTACATCTGCAGCACGCCGGCCGGGCCGTCGACGTTCCAGCCGGCAGGCAACTGCGGCTTCACGCCGACGAAGTCCACCGATTCGCCGGGAGCGATGAGCTCGTGCAGCTCAGCGTCGACGCGCACGGCACCCGCGCCTTCGGGCACCGCCACGAACGGTCCGATGTCTGCCGGATAGCGCTTGATGCGCTCGTCGCCCACGGCGAAACGCCGATGGCGCGAGGTGAGCGCCGACCAGATGGGATTCGGCAATGGTGCCAGGGTCGTCACGACGCCTGTTTCCCGGCGCCTACTTCCACGTCCGCAGCAGCGCTTGCCACTTGCCACGCCACGCCACGCGATCGTCCGACAGCGCGTCGAGGAAATCGGCGAGGCGCTTGGATTTCACGATGGTGTAGATCGTGACCACCGACGTGACCACGAGGATGACGACGAAGGCGAGCACGCGCCAGCCGAGAGGCCTCTCGGCTTCCGCCAGCAGGTTCATGCCGAGGAACCCCGTGGCGACGGTGCCGATGAGGCCGAAGATCGTAACCACCGTCAGGCGCAGCAACGTGTTCGCCAGGCGCCGGGCGCTGTCGGTGTCGAGGTAGTCGTTCATGTCTTCCACTTCCTTGCGCACTTCCTCGTAGATCGCGTCCGTACCGAGGTGGCGCGTCAGGCGGCGGAATACGCTGCGCGCCAGCGCCTGGTTCGACAGCTCGTGGAACCAGTAGCGGTGCGTGAAGCGCAGGAAGATCTCCATCGACTGGCGGATGGCGCGCTTGAACTGCTTCACCGACTCGGTGTCGCCGACGCGCAGGCGGTTCATCGCCACCGCCAGCTCGTCGGACATCGACAGCAGCGCCGCTTTGTGGAAGTGCGCGATCAGGAACAGCAGGAAATACTGGTGGCGGAACTGGCCGAGCATGCCGGTCTCGCGTCCGGAGAAGAAGTAGTCGTCGTGCCGCCCGACCACCGCGAGCAGCTGGCCCGAGACCACGAGCCGCGTGTCGCCCGAAACGCTCTCGCCCGCGCGTCCCCAGAAGCGGTCGTCGCAGTAGTCCGCTTCGAAGTTCTCGAGCGAAGCCTGCGAGTAGGGCAGGGTCTCGCGATCGCCGGGGCGCGTCAGCAGGCCGAGGCGCACGAAATCGGCCCGCGACAGCTCGGTCGGGTCCTCGACGGCGAGGAACGCCATCAGCGGCATGCGGTAGTACTCGAGCTGGCGATAGCGCAGAGGCCCGCTCTGCCCCGCGTACTCGAGCACCATCGGGCGCAGCAGGTATTCCCAGTGCGCGGCGATTGCCGGGGCGCGATTGTGCGAGACGTGCTGCAGGTACTTGGAGCGCTCGTCGTAGTCCGAGGCGGCGAGCACCTCGCCGGCGGCGTCGAGCCATTCGACGCGCCGCATGCAGTTGCCGCCGCGCCCCTGTGCGTCCCAGAACGCCGGATAGGCGCGACCGAAGCGAAACAGGGTGTCCTGCGCCCGGGCGAGCGTCAGGTCGCCGGCGTACATCTCGAAGGCGACGATCGCGACGTCGGCGTCGAGGAAGAAATAGAGGTCGATGTGCGCGACGTCGAAGATGATGATGGCGCCGTCGTCGAAGGTGAGCCGCGCGCGTGCCACGTCGGTGCGGCGGAACACGCGCATGCTGGCGTCGCGCTCGCGCGTGGTTTCCTGGCCGACGCTGGAGCCGTAGAGAAAGCGCTGCACGTACGGCAGGAACGTGACGCACTCCTTGTAGTGCCGCTCCTGGAACTCGCCCGGATCGCTGCCGAACTCGTCTTCGACCTCGCGCCACGGACAGCTGCCGGCAACCTTCTCGAGCGCCTCCCAGTGGCGCTGCACCTGCACGCCCGGCTTGAGGGGCATGAGCTGCACCGGCCACAGCACCACGTGGCGCAGGTGGCGCACGACGATCTCGTTCGGATGCGGTCCGCTCATGGCTGGCGTTCTTGTTGGCTGCGGGGAGGCTCCCTCGCCTGCGACGTACCGTAGAGGAATCTCGTTTCTGCGACAATCTCGTCAGATGTCGCCGCACGCCCACGCCCCCTCGCGATGACCGGCAGCTCGCGCGCCCTGAGCGCCCTGCGCTATCCGGACTTCGCGCGTTTCATCACCGCGCGCTTCCTGGCCACGCTGGCCGTACAGATGCAGAGCGTCGCGGTCGGCTGGCAGGTGTATGCCCTGACCGGCGACGCGCTCGACCTGGGGCTCATCGGACTGGCGCAGTTCCTACCGTTCGTCGCGCTCGTGCTCCCGGCCGGCCACTTCGCCGACCGCTATGACCGCCGACGCATCCTGACCCTGTGCTTCGCGACCGAGGTGATCTGCGGCGTGCTGCTGCTCGCCTTCACGCTCGCCGGGTACGCCGAGGTCTGGCCGGTTTTCGCCGTGATGGTGCTGTTCGGCGCCGCCCGCGCCTTCAGCATGCCCGCGTCGCAGGCGATCACGCCCAACCTCGTGCCCACCGATAGCCTGCCCAACGCCATCGCGCTCAACTCCTCGACCTTCCACCTGGCGACGATCGCAGGCCCGACCCTTGGCGGGCTCATCTATCTCGCCGGCCCGGCGACGGTGTACGCCGCCGTCGCGGTCCTGCTGGTGGTCTCCGTGATGCTGATGGCGGCAGTTCGCCTGCCGCGCGTGCCGCCGAGCGACGAGCCGGTCAGCTGGCACACACTCCTCCAGGGGCTGCGCTTCGTGCGCACGCGGCCGGTCGTACTCGGCGCGATCTCGCTCGACCTGTTCGCGGTCCTGTTCGGCGGCGCGGTCGCGATGCTGCCGGCATATGCGAAAGACGTGCTGCACGTAGGGCCGACCGGTCTGGGCCTTCTGCGCACCGCGCCCGGCACCGGCGCGGCGCTTTGCGCCATCCTGCTGGCCTTCGCGCCGATCATGCGCAATGTCGGCCGCTGGATGTTCGCCGGCGTGCTGCTGTTCGGCGTCATGACCGTGATCTTCGGCCTGTCGACTCACTTTGTGCTGTCGCTCGCGGCCCTGTTCCTGCTCGGTGCGGGCGACATGATCAGCGTCTACATCCGCCACATGCTCGTCCAGCTCGAAACGCCTGATGCCATCCGCGGGCGCGTGAGCGCGGTCAATGCCGTGTTCATCGGTGCTTCGAACGAGCTGGGCGAGTTTGAATCCGGTATCACTGCCGTGTGGTTCGGCCTGGTGCGCTCGGTGGTCATCGGCGGCGTCGCGACGCTGGCTGTGGCCGTTCTCTGGATGCGCCTGTTCCCCCAGCTGCGCACGATGGATCTGTTTCCGCCGCCCAGAAAATAGAATCGGCTTTCATGCGACTGCCATGACCTGTATATTCATACAGGTCATGGCCGGCCCCAGCCAACCCCCGATTCCGACCCGCAAGGGTCGCGGCGCACTCTCGAATCCCGAGGGCCGCTTCGAGACCAGGCGCGTCGAAGCATTCGACGAGGGCTGGAGTCACGAGGACGCCGGCGAGCTGCCGCCGCTGCCGACGACGGTCACCGCGGAGCACGCGAAGAGCATCCTCACGCGCAACGACTCTCCCGACATCGGCTTCGAGGTGTCGATCAACCCGTATCGGGGATGCGAGCATGGGTGTGTGTACTGTGCCAGGGGCGACACCCTCATCCTCATGGCGGACGGCAGCACCCGGCCGCTTGCCGAACTGGCGGTCGGCGAGGAGATCTGCGGCACTGAGCGCGTAGGTCACTATCGCCGATACGTCCGCACCCGGGTGCTCATGCACTGGCGAACGACAAAGCTCGCGTTTCGCGTAACGCTCGCTGATGGCACCTCACTGGTCGCGAGTGGCGATCACCGCTTTCTCACCGAGCGCGGCTGGAAGTTCGTAGACCAAGGCCTGACGGGCCAGCGCCCACACCTAACGACGAACAACTCATTGCTGGGATTCGGGTCGATACGCAGCACCGCTCGTGCTGGTGACTCGCCCGACTTCCGACAAGGCTACCTGTGCGGAATGATCCGAGGCGACGGCACCATCGGCTCGTATCAATGCTTTCGTGCCAACGGCAAGGCGTACATAGCCTACCCTTTCCGCCTGGCACTGGCCGACGATGAGGGACTTGCGCGTACGACGGCATTTCTCGCCGGATTCGGTATCCAGGTTCGAAGGGGCCCGTTTCAGGCTGAGCTGTCGAATCGAAAGCGCATGGACTGCATAAGGACATCAACAAGGGCGAGCCATCGGGAGATATCGCGGCTCATCGCCTGGCCCGACCGTGTCGAAGGCAATTGGGCAAGAGGGTTCCTGGGCGGTCTCTTTGACGCTGAAGGCTCGCATTCCGGAGGTACCGTCCGCATCGCGAACGGGAACCCGCGCATCGTGCAGATGGCCCTGGATGCGCTGACCCATCTTGGATTCCGGGCCGTCGTTGAGACCGTGAACCGGCCTCGGCCCATGCATTACGTCCGGCTCCTGGGCGGCTTGCGCAGCCACATCGATTTCTTCCGCACCTGCAATCCGGCCATTGCCCGCAAGCGGAGTATCGTCGGCCAAGCCCTCAAGTCGACAGTCGATCTGCGGGTTGTGGAGATCGAGCCGCTCGACGGCGAACAGGACCTGTACGACATCACCACCGGCACCGGAGACTTCATCGCCAACGGCGTGGTCTCGCACAACTGCTATGCCCGGCCCATGCACTCCTACGTCAATCTCTCGCCCGGGCTCGACTTCGAAACCAGGCTCTTCTACAAGGCTGGCGCGGCGGAGCTGCTCGACCGCGAGCTGCGCAAGCGCAGCTACGTGTGCAAGCCGGTCAACCTGGGCGCAGCCACCGACCCGTATCAGCCGATCGAGCGCAAGCTCCGCGTGACGCGCTCGATCCTCGAGGTGCTGCAGCGCTTCCGCAATCCGCTGACCATCGTGACCAAGTCGTCGCTGGTCGAGCGGGACATCGATGTCCTGGGTGAAATGGCGGCGCAGAACCTGGTCAACGTATACGTGAGCATCACCACGCTGGATGCGGGCCTGAAGCGCACGCTCGAGCCGCGCGCCCCTTCGCCCGCCGCACGGCTGCAGGCCGTGCGGCGGCTGCGCGAGGCCGGAATACCGGTCGGTGTGCTGATCGCGCCGATCATTCCGGCGGTCAACGACGCGGAGCTGGAGCACATCGTGGCGGCTTGTGCGCAAGCGGGCGCGGGCACTGTGGGGTATGTGCTGCTGCGCTTGCCCTATGAAGTCAAAGACCTCTTCCGGGAGTGGCTGGAAACGCACATGCCGCTGCGCGCCGCGCACGTTATGTCCCTGATCCAATCGATGCGCGGGGGGCGGGACAACGATCCGCGCTTCGGCCGCCGCATGCGGGGCGAGGGCCCTTTCGCCGACCTCCTGCGCACGCGCTTCGCCGCAGCCTGCAAGCGCCATGGGCTCGCGCGCACGCGCGAAACCTCACTTTCGACAGATCACTTCCGGGTGCCCGGGGCGGTCGACGAGGCAGGCGGACAGCTCAGCTTGCTGTGACGTGACCGCGGTCGAGGCGTTCGTCCCGCAAAACATGCAATTTGACGCAAGGCCGCGGAACACGGGCCCACCCTTCCCGGTCTCATCGTCCACGAAGCTTGACGTATACTGGATTCGAAGCTCCCACAAGCGATCCGCGGATTCACCAACCCTGCTCAGAGGTCGCACGGATGAATCGCACAGCGCGTGCAGAGAGGGCGTCGCTCGCCGGAGCGACGCAGAGCGCCACACGTTTCCACCTGCGTTATGCCGTCGGCCTGTTGCCCGTGATTCTCACGGGTTGCATGCAGGCGCAGATCCAGGAAAGTCGCGAATTGCAGACGGCAATCACGCGCGACGAGGCCATCGTGTTGCTGGCCAAGCCCGAGGTCGAGGGCTCGCGCACCGAGGAAGACTTCACCGATTGCGTAGGTGACGACCTCTCGCGCCGCGGCGACGGACTCACGGTCCGCGACAACAACGAATTCGTCGACAAGATGTTCCCCTGGTTCGAGCCGTCGACGGCGCCCACGCGCCCTGAGGCGCTGACCGCCCTGTTCGAGCGGCCGCAAGTCGCGGCGCGCCTGGCGGAAACCGGCGTGCGTTATGTCGTCTGGCTCGGCGGCGCCACGCGCAAGACCGACGGTGGCGGCAGCATCGCCTGCGGCGCGGGCCCGGGCGGCGCGGGCTGCATCGGCTTCGGCTGGTGGGAAAAGGAATCGGACTACCAGGCGACCATCTGGGATCTGCGCCAGGCGCGTTCGGCGGGCACCGTGTCCACCAACGTCACGGGCACGTCGGCGCTGGTCGGCGCAGTGGTACCGCTCCCCTTCATCGCGCGCGTGCAGGGAACGGCATGCGACCGCATGGCGTCACAGTTGCGAACCTTCCTGCTCGGCGAGGACGCGTCGGGCGAAGGACAGCAGGCAAGCACGCCGCAGTAACGCAACTGCGTCGGCGCAACCGAATCGGATCGAGGAACCGCCTCATGTCCAAGCTCCACCTTTCTCTGCTGGCAGGCGCGTTGCTGCTCGCCGGCTGCGCCGCGGGCCCTCCGGGCTCCGGCGGCGGCGTTCCCGGTGGCGTCCCGGGTGGCGAACCCGGCGGGACCGGAACAGGTACCGGCACGGGCGGCGGTCTGCCGTCCCCCATGCCGTCTCCGGGTGGCACCGGGGCCGGTTTGCCGAGCCCGGACGGCGGCACCCCGTCGCCTGTTCCGACCGTAGGCACTGGTGAAAGTGGGGACAGCGCGAAGGGCTCGACCGAAGGTTCCACCGACGGATCGAGCGAAGGCTCTGACGGTGGCAGCCCGACGGCTTCCGGTGCCCCGCGTCCCGAAGGGACGGGTCAGGGTGACGGTCCGGGCCGTGGACCCGAGGTCACCGGCGGGCAGGCGCAGACCGAAGGCGAACGCACCGCGCAGCGCAACGCCAGGATGGACGATTCCCTCGGCCGTTTCGACGAAATGATCCGCAACGAGCGCGAGCAGATCGCGCGCGATCGCGATGCCCGTTCCGGCACGGGTACGGGTGACGGCACCGGCGAGGGCGCCGGCGAGGCGTCCGACGGTGACGCGGAGGCGCAGAAGGACGGCGACAAGGAAGGCGACATGAAATCCGGCGCCGCCTCGACGGCCGACGGCAGCCAGGAGAACTCGAAGGGCGACCTGAAGTCTGACGCCACGAAGGCCGGCAGCAAGGGTGGTGGAGTCGGCGGCAGCGGCGGAGTCAACGGGCCGAGCGATGCCGTGGGGCCGGTGCCCGACGGCAGCGACGACGACGTCATCGCGCGGCAGATCCGCGAGGCGGCCGAGAAGGAAACCGACCCGGAGCTGCGCGACAAGCTCTGGAAGGAATACATCGAGTACAAGAAGAACGCCAAGAAGAAGTGAGCCAGGAAGATAGTGAGGCACGACATGCAGACCGTGGGGCAGAAGAGGACCGGATCGAGCGTTGCGCTCGGGCGGCTGGGCGCCGTGCCCGCGCTGGTTTGCGTCGCGCTGTTCGCGGGCGGTTGCATGGTCAAGGAAACGCGACCGCTGCCCAAGGTCAACGCCATCCAGGCGCAGGCCGAGATCCCTGCCAGCGAGCTGCTCGACGTCGGCGTGCGCGTGTTCGATCCGGGCATTCCCGCGGACATCGCCAACGATCCCGAGGAGCTCACCGAGAAGGGCATCTTCCCCGACGTGCGCCGCGCCGAAGCGCGCCACCTGGCGATGAACCTGCGCGACACGCTCGAGGGCTCGGGCCAGTGGGGCGCCGTGCGCGTCACGCCCGCCAACGCCGAATTCATCGACCTGGTGATCAGCGGCAAGATCGTGCAGTCCTCGGGCAAGCAACTGAAGCTGACGGTGACCGCGCGCGACTCGACCGGACGCGTCTGGCTCGAACCGAAGGAATACGAACAGCAGGCCGACGTGGGCTCGTATCTCTCGGAAGCCGCCATCAAGCTGCGCGACCCGTTCCAGAACATCTATTCGCAGATCGCCAACGACATCCTGGCGGCGCGCAGAAAGCTCACCAGCGCCGACCTCGTCACCATCCGGCGCATCACCGAGATGCGCTTCGCCAACGACCTGGCGCCGCAGGCGATGGCCGGGTACCTGGCGCAGGACGCGAAGGGCCACTACCAGCTCGCGCGCCTGCCGGCGGACGGCGATCCGGTGCTCGACCGCATCGAGCGCATCCGCGAGCGCGACGGCGCGCTCATCGACACGGTCAGCGACTACTACGGCAACTTCAGCCAGCGCCTCGACGATCCCTACGACAACTGGCGCCGCTACAGCTACGAGGAGATCGTCAAGGAAGAGAAGCTGAAGTCGCAGGCGCGCACGCGCATGATCATGGGCGCGGCGGCCATCGTCGGCGCTGTGCTGATCCCCTCGCAGTGCCACCCGTACGACTACAACTGCCGCCGCATCGAAGGTGCGGCGCGCACCGCAGCTGCCGGCGGCGGCATCGCCGGCATCGTCAGCGGTCTGAAGAAGAGCGCCGACGCCAAAGTACACACGAGCGCTATCCGCGAGCTCGCCAATTCCTTCCAGTCGGAGGTGGCGCCGCAGGTCGTAGAGGTCGAGGGGCGCACGCTCAAGCTGACGGGAACGGCCGAAGAGCAGTATCGTCAGTGGCGCGACATGCTGCGCGAGCAGTATCTGGAGGAGACCGGCGGCGTGGGCGCCCAGGCGGCGACGGACACCGGTAACCCGGCACAGCCTTCGAGCACGCCGACGACCTCACGCTGAAGACATCATGCTGAATCTCTCGGGCGGACAACGACTGTCTGCGCGCTACATCGTGCGCGAGCGCCTCAGCCGCGGCACGCTCGGCGAAACCTGGCGCGCGCTCGACGAATCGCGCAACCGCGAAGTCATCATCAAGGTGCTGCGCGACGACGTGGCGCGCTCGCCCGCAGCGCTCGACGGCCTGCGGGCCGAGCTCGACGCCGCGCGTCGCCTGGCGCATCCCGGCATCGCGTCCGGCTACGCGCTCGAGTGCGAAGCGGACGGGAATTGCTTCCTGGTGCGCGACTACATCGAAGGCCGCGACCTGTCTTCGCTGCGCGCGCAACCCTGGCGCCTGGTCGCGCCGGCGCTGGTCGACGTCGCCGAAGCGCTGGCGGCGATGCACGCTCAGAACCTGGTGCACCGCGACGTCAAGTCGAGCAACGTGATCGTCGCGCCCGACGGTTCCGTGCGGCTGATCGACCTGGCGGCCACCGCGCTCGCCGGCGATGCCGGGGCCGCGGCGGTCGGTTCGCCGTACAGCCAGAGTCCGCAGCAGCTCGCCGGCGATGCTCCGCAGCCTTCTGACGACGTGTATGCCTTCGGCGCGCTGCTCTATGAGTTGCTCGGCGGCTATCCGCCGTTCTATCCAAACTTCAGCCGGGAGCGCGTGCTGGGCGAAGTGCCCACGCGTGTCCGCCCCGTGCACCCGGCGCCCGCGGCTCTGGTCGCGCTCGCCATGAGCATGCTCGAAAAGAGTCCCGATCGGCGTCCGCAATCCCTTGCAGAAGTTGCAACGCAAGTGCGCGACCTGCTCGGCAAGAGCGACGAGGAACTGGTGGCGAGCAACGCCGCCGCGCTCAGCGAAGCTGCGGCGGGTCCGCGCGCCGAGAGCGTCGTCCGCCCGATCGTACGTGCGCCGGGTCAGGCTGCGGCGCGCACCGTCAGCGCAGCGAGCCGGCGCAGAACCTGGTTCGTCGCGGCGGGCATCGCATCGCTCGTGGCCGTCGCCATCGCCGTTTTCGTCGCGCTGCCCGAATACGCGCCGCCGCCGCCAGCAACCGCGCCGGTGGCGGGGGCCGCTGCGAACACCCAGCCGAAGAAGCCGGCCGAGCCCGTCGATCTCGAGGCGCTGGCCGCGCAGATGGACAAGGCCGAGCAGGCGCAGGGCGCCTTCAAGTCCATGTACAAGTCGCTCGAGTCGCGCGGAGCGGCCGAATGGGCCGCCGAGCCCTTCGCGGCGTCGCGCGAGCTGGGTGCGCAGGCTGACAAGCAGTTCGAAACGCGTGAGTTCACCGCCGCGCAGGAAACGTACAAGAAGGCTCTCGAGCGCGTGCAGGAAGCCTCCGATACCGCGGCCAAGGTCATGGAACGCGAGCTGGCGCGCGGCGCGGCGGCGCTTGCGGCGGGGCAGTCGATTCCGGCCCGCGACGCCTTCGCGCTGGCGCGACGCGTCGATCCGCAGAATGCCGCAGCGGAACGCGGCGCGGCGCGAGCGGCCACACTGGACGAGGTAACCGGCCTGCTGACGGCCGCGAGCAACGACGAACGTGCTTCGCAGTGGAGCGAAGCGCTCGCCAGGTATCGACGCGCGCTGGAGCTCGACGCTGAAACCGCGGCTGCGGCCGAAGGCGCCCGGCGCGTCGAGTCGCATATCGCGGGCGATGCCTACGCCTCGGCCATGTCGCAGGGTCTCGGGCATCTCAATGCGGGGCGCCTCGGCGAGGCGCGTGCTGCGTTCGGCAGGGCGGGACAGGTGCGCCCGGGTGCGCGCGAGGTTCGTGACGCGCTGGCCCAGGTCGCAGATGCGGAGAAGCGCAGGACAATCGCGGCGCATCGCGCAACCGCGGAGGAGAGCGAGCGGGCGGAGCGCTGGGACAAGGCTCTGGCGGAATACGATGCGGCGCTCGCCGTCGACAACGCGGTAGAGTTCGCGCGGCAGGGCCGCGAGCGAGTCGTGCCGCGTGTCGAGCTCGCGAAGAACCTCGACCTGCACATCGCCAAGCCCGAGCGCCTCACCAGCCCGGCGGTTCGCCAGCAGGCCTACCAGCAGCTCGGCGCAGCCGAGCGCATCCCGTCGCCGGGGCCGGTTCTCTCGCGGCAGATCTCGCAGCTGCGCACCAGTCTCAAGATGGTCGAGGTGCCGGTGCGCGTGGCGCTCGAGTCCGACAATGCCACCGTGGTGGTCATCCACCGCGTAGGGCCGCTGGGCGCCTTCGAACGTCGCGAGGTCGACCTGCTGCCGGGGCGCTACACTGTGGTCGGAACGCGCATGGGCTTTCGCGACGTACGCCGCGAAATCGACGTCGTGCCCGGCCAGACCCCGCCACCGGTCCTCATTCGCTGCGAGGAACGCATTTGAGCGCGCCACTTCGAAGCACCGTTTCGGGAAGCACCACGGCACAGGCCGACCTGCGATTGATCGACCCGCTCGGCGAACGCCGCGTGGCGCGCGAAGAGCTGCCGCTCACGATCGGTGGCGAAGGTGCGCGCATCGCCGTCCCCGGTATCGCGCCCGACCTCGTCGTCGGCGAGATCGGCACTGACGAGGACGGCGTGTACGTCGAAGCGGCGGCCGAGGTGCCGGAAGGCGCGAGCCGCCTGCGCGTCAACGGGCGCGTGCCGCAGGAACGCCGGCGCCTGCAGGCGAACGACGTGCTGACCGCGGGCGACGCACGGATTTTCGCCGACGTCGAGGCGCGTGCCACCACGCTGCGCGTCGTGCACCTGGCCGACAACGCCACGGCAGCGCCGCTGGTCGACGAGGACGCCGAGACCGGCACCTTAGAAGACCAGTCCACTTCGCAGACCATCACCCGCGCACGCTTTTCGCGTTTCGCCGGCGGTCGCGTGGCGCGCGCAAGTTCTTCGGTGGGCTGGCGCTGGGCGGTTGCCGCCGGCAGCGCCGCAGTCGCGATCGTCATCTGGTTCTTCGCCATCGCCGTGTCGGTGCAGGTGCGCGCGGATCCGGCGGGTGCGGAAGTCGACTTCGACGGCGCGTGGCCGGAGATCAGCCTGGGGGATCGCCACCTCGTGCGCCCGGGCGCCTACACGCTGGTCGCGTCGAACGAGGGCTTCGCGACCACGCGGCGGCCGGTCCGTGTCGGCGGCGGAGCCGATCCGCGCATCGACGTCGCGCTGGTGCGCCTGCCCGGCAAGGTCACTTTCGACACCCAGGGTATTGCTGCCACGGCGAGCGTCGACGGCAAGCCGCTCGGTGCGCTGCCGGGCATGTACGAGGTGCCGGCCGGCGAGCACGAGATGATCGTGCGCGCGACGCGCTACCTCGAGCTCAAGACCAGAATCGACGTCGAGGGCGGCGGCCTGCCGCAGGACATCGAGTTGCAGCTCACGCCGGCCTTTGCACCGGTCACCGTCGAATCCAGGCCCGCCGGAGCACGCGTGCTGGTGAACGGTCAGGAAGTCGGCGCCACGCCGGTCACGACCGAGCTCGACGGCGGCAGTCACACGGTGACGCTGGTCGCGGAAGGCTTCAAGAACTGGGAAAGCGCGATCCAGGTGCAGGCGAACACGCCGCAGAAGATCGGTCCGGTGGAGCTCGGACTGCCGGACGGCAAGCTCACGGTGCGCTCGCGGCCCGCGCAGGCGGACGTCGCGATCGCGGGCAGTTATCGCGGCCGTACGCCGCTCGAGATCGACCTTGCGCCGGGTGTCGAGCACGACATCGTCGTGCAACGCGCGGGCTTCGAACCGGCGCGCCGTCGCGTGCCCATCAAGCCCGCCGAGCGGCTGGCGATCGAGATCGCGCTCAAGCCGATCCTGGGCGACGTCACCGTGCGCGGCGAACCGGCGGACGCGGTGCTGTTCGTCGGCGGCGAGCAGCGCGGACCGGCCAACCAGACGTTGAGCCTGCCCGCCGTCGAGACCGCGATCGAAGTCCGCAAGGCGGGCCTCGAGACATTTGCGACGACGGTCACCCCGCAGCCAGGCATCGCGCGCGTGGTCGAATACAAGCTGCAGAGCGCCGAAGAAAAGCGCACCGCGAAGTTCCCGACGACGGTGCAGCTCAAGAGCGGCGGCGAAGTGAAGCTCATGCCGACCGGCACGTACCAGATGGGCAGCCCGCGGCGCGAGCCCGGCCGGCGCGCCAACGAATCGCAGCGCTCCGTGACCCTGCAGCGGCCCTTCTACATCGGCACGCGCGAGGTCACCAACGGCGAGTTCCGGCAGTACCGCAAGGAACACCTCTCGGGCGTCGTGGGCGAACGATCCCTCGACCTGGACAAGCAGCCCGCCGTCAGCCTCAACTGGCGCGAGGCCGTCGATTTCTGCAACTGGCTGAGCGAACAAGAAGGCCTCCCGGCTGCCTATGTGAAGAGCGGCGAACGAATGGTGGCGGTGAGTCCGATGACGACGGGGTACAGGTTGCCGACCGAGGCGGAGTGGGAATGGGCGGCGCGCTATGAGCGCGGTGCCGCAACGCGCCGCTTCCCATGGGGCGCATCGCTCCCGGTCGCGTCCAACTCCGGCAACTATGCGGACGTGGCCGCGGCCGAAGTGATCGGCGGCGCGCTGGAGGGCTACACGGACACGTTCATCGTCACGGCTCCGGTCGGCTCCTACGCGCCCAACGCGCTCGGTCTTTACGACATCGGCGGCAACGTCCAGGAGTGGACGCACGACTACTATTCTTCGTACATCGACCTGCGCGAGGGCTCGAACGCCGACCCGACGGGGCCGACCAGCGGCCTGGCGCACGTCGTGCGCGGTTCGAGCTGGCGCACCGCCAGCATCACGGAGCTGCGGCTCGCGTTCCGCGACGCGGCCGAAGGTCGCAGCCAGCATCTCGGCTTCCGCGTCGCACGCTACGCGGAGTGAGCCACACCATGAACGGCATACCCGCATTCCTGATCTCGCGGTCGATGGCGGCGCTGGTCGCAGCCGCGATGCTCGTCGCCGGTTCCGCCACCGCCATCGAGGTGCCGAAGGACGAAAAGGCCGCGAAGGAACCAGCGAAGCCGCAGTCGGAGAGCGGAGCGGCGCAGGCGCCTGAGCAATCGACGACGACGCCTGCGACTCAAGCGCCGTCGACGCAATCGCCGCCGGCGCAAGCGCCTGCGACGGAAGCGCCTGCGCAGGCACCGACAGAGGAAAAGCCGGCGACGCCCGCCGATTCCGGCGGCCAGGCACCCGATGCAACGAAGGCTGAAGCGCCAGCCGCGCAGAAACCCGGTGCGGCGGCGTCTGCGCCGAAGAAGGAACCGACGGCGCAGGAGAAAGCGCGCGCGGCTGCGGCGAACGAAGCAGCGGCGGCGGCGGAAGAAGCGGCCACAGCGGCGAAGGCCCCGAAGCGTTTCATTCCGTCGCAGCGCTCCGAAGCGGACAGCAGCGCGACTTTCCCGATCGATATCTGATCTTCACAGTGGACGACCGACCCATGGAAAATATCCAGGCCCAGCAGGTTACCCGGCCGCGTCCGGCGCGCGCGCCCAGCGAATTCGTCATCACCGTCGTCTCGCTGATCGTCACGATCATCGTCGTGCAGGCGTTCTACGCGATCGCGGTACGGCCGCGAGCCGAGTCGCTGCTGCAGCTGCAGCGCGAGCAGGCGCGCAACGATCCGACGCTGCACGCCGACCGTTCGCTCTGGGTCATCATCAAGGACTACGAGCAGGAAGCCTGCATCATCCTGTTCATCTGGTCGGTGAGCCTGCTCGGCTACAAGGCCTCTCTGCTCGGGCGCGATCGCAAGCTGCTCGATGCCGACGTGCTGCACGTGCCCGAAGGCCTGCGGGTCCTGCCGCAGGATTCGCGCGAGTACTCCCGGCAGCTCGAACAGCTCGCACCCGATCAGGGCCGGCTGCTGCTGCCGCGCGCGCTGACCGCGGCGCTGAATCGCTTCGGCGCGACGCACAACGTGCAGGACGCCGCATCCGCGGCGCGCGAAGTGTGCGAATCCGAGGCTGCGCGCCTCGATTCGGAGAACGCGATGTTGCGCTACACCGCCTGGGCGATCCCGGCCATCGGGTTCATCGGCACGGTGCGCGGCATCGGCGACGCACTGTCGACGGCCCATCGTGCGATGAGCGGCGACATTTCCGGCGTCACCGAAGGCCTCGGTATCACGTTCAACGCGACGTTGATCGCCCTGCTGCTCAGCATTCTGGTGATGTTCATGCTGCACCAGCTGCAGCTGGCGCAGGAGCGCTTCGTCCTCGACACCGAGTCGTACATCGATTCGCGGCTGGTTCGGCACCTGCGGGCGACCGAGCGCACATGAGCATCGCCGCGCTCGAGCTCAACGACGTCGGTCTGACCCTCGTCCTCGACGGCGAAGTCAGTGCGCCGAGCCCGGCCTATGCCTGGTTCGGGCGCGGCCCGGTGACGGTCGGCGAGCCGGCGCGCGCCGCCGCGCGACTCGAGCCGCTGAACGTCTCCAACCGCTTCTGGTACGAGCTCGACGATCGGCCGCTGCCAGCACTTCCGGCCGCGGGGCGTTCCAATGCCGACCTCGCATTCGAACACCTCACCGCCGTGTGCGGACCGATGCGCGAACGGCTGCAACAGGTCGTCGCAGTCGTTCCCGGCTCCATCCAGCCCCGACAGCTCATGTTGCTGCTCGGCATCGCGCGCGAAGCGCAGGTCCCGCTCGCGGGCTTCGTGGATGCCGCGGTCGCTGCTGCGGCGGCGTGGGGCGGGCAGGGACGTTTCATCTACGTCGACATGCACCTGCACGAAGCCGTGCTGACCGCGGTAGAGGTCGGTACTCAGGCGCGCCGCGAAAGGTACGAAGCGTTGCCGCGTGCCGGCTGGCAGGCGTTCATCGACATCTGGATGAAACTCGTCGCGGACAATTTCATCGCGCGCACGCGCTTCGACCCGATGCACGACGCTCAGAGCGAGCAGAGCCTGTTCGCCGCGCTGCCCGGCTGGCTCACGCAGCTGCAGGCGGATCGGGCGATCGAAGCCGAGATGTCGGTCGGCGGCGAGACGCACCGCGTGCCTCTGACGCTCGAGCTCATCGAAAACGAAGCGCAGCCGCTGTACAGCCAGATCGTGCTCGCGGCCCATCGCCTGCGGCGCGCGGGTCACGCCACTACCATCGCGCTGAGCGACCGCGCAGCACGATTGCCCGGCCTGCTGAAGCGCTGCAACGAATTCCACGATTGCGACGTGGCCGTCTTCGCAGCTGCCGCGGCTCCGTTGGCGGCCGCTGCGCTCGATCGCGCCTGGAACCTCCAGGACGAGAACGCCGAGCTGATTCGCACGGCAACGCCGCTCGCCGCAGAACTCGCGGCGCGCCTCGCTCCCGTGGTTGCGCAGCGCGCGCAGGCGGTGGCCGCAGCCGCCGCGCCCACGCATGCGTTGTACCGGGGCATGGCACACGTCGTGGGCGCGCGGCCGCTGGTCATCGGCACCGGTGCGGCCGGACTCGGCGTCAACCTGCAGATCGGCGAGGCGAGCGCCGGCATCTCGCGCGTGCACTGCTCGCTGCTTCGCGGCGGCGACGGCAGCGCGACGGTGATCGATCACAGCCGCCACGGCACGTGGCTCAACGACGAGCGCGTCGTCGGGCGGGCTCCGCTGCGCGCGGGCGATCGCCTGCGCATCGGCAGCCCCGGCGTCGCGATCGAGCTGATCGCGGTCGGCTGACGCGAGCCGCGCAAGCCGCAGCCGCAGGACCCACGCAGCCGCAAGACCGACATGCCGCGTCGCCGCCAGATCCAGATCTTCACCATGTCGTTCCTCGACGCCATCACCTGCGGCTTCGGGGCGGTGGTGCTGCTCTACATGGTGATGAGCGCGCAGTCGGGCGTGCAGACCATCCGCAAGAACGACGAGCTCGCGGCCGAGGCCTTCAAGCTCGAGGAGCAGGTGCTGATCGGTTACAAGAACCTCGTGGTCCTGCGCAACACGCTCGAGAAAACCACGGAGGACCAGGCGCGCGCCTCCGGACGCACGCTGTTCGTGCTCGAAGAGCTGCAGCGCATGCGCACGGAGACCGCGCGCTACTCAGGCGACAGCCTC